>Ga0302283_1004364_pt1 | contig 10623 bp, 10 predicted proteins | sample III_Fen_E1_4_FD_198770 | JGI IMG/M metagenome (GOLD analysis project Ga0302283, IMG submission 198770) | Peat permafrost microbial communities from Stordalen Mire near Abisko, Sweden - III_Fen_E1_4 | ecosystem: Environmental > Terrestrial > Soil > Wetlands > Permafrost | place: Sweden: Abisko...
GCTTGACGATGAACTCCTCGGCGAGGACGCTCCGCGTCGGCTTGGCCGGGGGCGGCGGATCCGGCTCGAGGGGGAAGTCGACCGGGGTCTGCGGCTGGGTGCGGAGGACCAGGTAGCGGAGCACCTCCGGCGCGAGGAAGTCGGCCATGTCGCGCGCCCAGCTCCCCACGCCCTTGGAGGAGCTCATCTTCTTGCCCTTGGCGAGGAAGAACTCGTAGGGGACGTTGAGCGGCGCCTCCTCGGCGAAGAGGGCCTGGAGGCAGGCGCCGGCGACGTCGCGGGCGCCGCCCTTGGTGGTGTGGTCCTTCCCGGCGCCCTCGATGGTGACGCCGAGGAGGCGCCACTTGGCCACCCACTCCAGCTTCCACGGCAGCTTGCCGCGGCCGTCGAAGGGGGAGACCTTGCCGTGGTGCTCGCAGCCGCGGACGAAGCGGTCCTTGCCCCACTTCATCATCGCCGGGCGGCAGAAGTACTCGATCTCCTTGCCGTCGTAGGCCACCACCTCGGTGGTGCCGATGCGCCCGCACTTCTCGCAGATGGCGTTGAAGGGGTGCCAGCGCTCGCTCTTCACCGAGCCGGAGACGTCCTTGTAGACCTTCCGGACCACGTCGGCGCCGGCGAGGATGCGATCGATGGACTCGTTCATCCGCCCGGCCCGGTAGTGGTCGCGCATCCGGTAGCGCTCGGCCTCGACGCCCAGCTCGGCGAAGATGTCGAAGAACTCGCCGATGAAGTGCTCGGCCATGTCCGTCGCCTGGGATCCTGGCGGCGGGGGGACGTCGCAGAGGGGCTTGCCGAGGTGCACCTCGAAGTGGGCGTCCTGGCCGGCGGGGATCTCGTCGAGCGGGTCGTAGTCGTCGACCCCGAACAGGTAGCGCACCGCCACCCCGCGGCTCTTGAGCGCCCGGAAGATGGCGTCGTGGAGGAGCACGCCCCGCAGGGCCCCCACGTGGACGCGCCCGGAGGGCGTCTTGGAGTCGTTGATGACGTGCGGCTTGGCGCCGTCGACGGCGGCGGCGAGATCGGCGAACCAGAGCATGGGCGGGCACCATAGGCGCCGGACATTCGCGAGGCAACGCGGAGCGTGGCCGCCGGCTACGCGTCGGGCTCTCCGGCGACGAACCGATCGAGCTCGCTCCACAGGGCGTCGAGGTCGAGCGTGAGCCCCTCGCAGCCCGGTACGACGTCGAGCACGCCGTCCCCCGCGCCCAGCGCGTAGGTGTAGCGCCCATCCGCGCCGAGCTCGAAGATCTCCAGGCTGCGGAGCTGAGGATCTACGATCCAGTACCAGCGTACGCGAAACCCTGCATACTCCTTCACCTTCTCGACGCGATCCCGGCGCCCGTCCCGCGGCGTGGGCGAGACGACCTCGACGGCGATGTCCGGTGGCACCTGGATCAAGCCGTGCGCAGGAGGCTTGCGGCTGCCAGGCAGGTAGACGGTGAGGTCCGGCTTGCGGCCCCGCGTCGGCCGAACGGCGAAGCGGGCGTCGGAGGCCCCCACGAACCCGCCCCGCGCGACCACCCACCCGCGCAGGATGTGGATGAGCCACCCCACGACGACCTCGTGCGCGTACCCCACGACCTCCTCCTCGACGAGCTGCCCGTCGACGAGCTCGCCCGGCTCGTCTTCCGGGAGCGCAGCCCACTCTTCGAGGGACATGGTCTGCCCGTTGGAAGCGTCGGCGAGGGCAATCCCGCTCATGGGGCGAGCCTACCACGAGCCACCCGTGACCGCGTCCGCGGGGACCGGCCGACCACTCTGCTCTGCCTCGCGGCCCCGGTTTTCGCTACGCTGCCCGGCAACGTGCCCTACGACTACGACCTGGTGGTGATTGGCTCCGGCCCGGCCGGAGAAAAGGGAGCCGCGCAGGCGGCCTATTTCGGCAAGCGCGTCGCGCTGATCGAGCGCGCCCCCGCGCCCGGCGGCGCCGCCGTGCACACCGGCACCCTCCCGTCGAAGACGCTGCGCGAGACCGCGCTCTTCCTCTCGGGCCACCGGCAGGCCGAGCTCTACGGGATCAAGGTCTCGATCGACAAGGAGCGGGCCGTCCCCCGCCTGATGTCCAGCAAGGACCACGTCATCGGCACCGAGGTCGACCGCATCCGCTGGAACCTGGACCGCCACCGCGTCGACTACCTCCACGGCGAGGCCCACCTCGCCGATCCGCACACGGTCAAGATCACCGCCGCGGCGGGCGCCGGAGCCGACCGGCAGATCACCGCCGAGTTCATCCTGGTCGCGCCCGGCTCCACGCCGTTCCACCCGCCCGACATCGATTTCACCGATCCGGACATCGACGACAGCGACAGCATCCTCCGCATGGACCGCCTCCCCGAGTCGCTGGGCGTCATCGGCGCCGGCGTCATCGGCTGCGAGTACGCCTCGATGTTCGCGGCGCTGGGCTGCAAGGTGACCCTCATCGAGCCCCGCAACGAGCTGCTCAGCTTCCTCGACGCCGACATGAGCGAGGCGCTGCGGGTGGCGCTGATCGCCAACGGCATCGACGTGCGGCTGGAGACCGGCGCCGGCAAGGTGCAGCGCGTGGGCGACTACATCGTCATCCAGCTCACCTACGCGGGCCCCGAGCACGTCGGCCGCGGCCCCGCCTTCAAGATGGCCGACAGCGCGCCGGGCGCCACCAAGGGCGAGATCGCGGTGGAGAAGCTCCTCTTCGCCGCCGGGCGCAGCGGCAACACCGCGGGCCTCGGGCTCGAGGCCGTCGGGGTCAAGATGGGCAAGCGCGCCTACGTCGAGGTCGACAAGGACTACCGCACCAGCGTCCCCTCCATCTACGCCACCGGCGACGTCGTCGGCTTCCCGGCGCTCGCCTCCACCTCGATGGAGCAGGCCCGCGTCGCCGTCTGCCACGCCTTCGGCTTCACCTACAAGCGGCAGGTGAGCGAGCTCCTGCCCTACGGCATCTACACCATCCCCGAGGTGTCCTGCGTCGGCCTCTCCGAGGAGGACGCCAAGGCCAAGGGCAAGGTCGTGGTCGTCGGCAAGGCGCTCTACAAGCACAACGCCCGCGGCCGCATCATCGGGGACGCCGGCGGGATGGTGAAGCTCGTCTTCGACCACGGCTCCCGCGCGCTGCTCGGCGCTCACTGCATCGGCGACCGCGCCACCGAGCTGGTCCACATCGGGCAGAGCATCATCATGCTCGGCGGCACCGTGGATACGCTGATCGAGATGGTCTTCAACTACCCGACGCTGAGCGAGTGCTACAAGTACGCCGCCTACGACGCGCTCGGCCGCTTCGCCCACCCGGACCACAAGACCGAGGAGGCCGACGGCTCCTGACCGCTCCCATCCTGGGGAACGCCCGAGAGCGTTCCCCGACGCGGCCCTCGCCTCAGCTCGCCGCCATCAGCGGCCCGAACAGCTCCGGGTGCTGGGCGACGAACGCGGACATGCTCGAGGCCGGTCTCCCCGTGATCGCCTCGACCGTGTCCGTGTAGCGGTCGTAGCGGTTCTGCGCGTGGAGGCGGGCCATCGTGGCGAGGTGCTCGCGCACGTGCCGCGGCAGGTTGCGGGCGGCGAGATCCTCCTGCCAGGCTTCGAACGGGACGTCGACGTAGGTGACGGGCCGCCCGAGCGCGTCCGAGAGCTCCGCCGCGAGGGTCGCCAGGTCGCGGGAGCGTGGCCCGGTGAGCTCGTACACCTTGCCGACGTGCCCGGCGGGGCTCGCCAGGATGGCCGCGGCGACCCCGGCGACGTCGTGCGCGGCGATCGGGGAGGTGCGCCCGGATCCGAAGGGGAGGCGCAGGGTGCGGTCCCTGGCGATGGACTCGGCCGCCCACGCCGAGAACATCGGGTTCTCGAGGAAGACGGTGGGACGCAGGTGGACGACGGGCAGCCCGGACCAGTCGAGCACCTGCTCGGCGAGCCAGTGCTGCCGGTGCTGCGGGGAGTCGGTCTGACTGGTCAGGCTCATCTGGGACACGGTCATCTGCGAGATGTTGACGAACACCTCCAGGTCGCCGGCGGCGCGCGCGACGGCCGCGGCGAGGACCGTCGCCTCCAGGTACTGCTCGGAGACGCTGAGGCCGAAGTAGACGCGGCGGCACCCCGCGAGGGCCCGCGCGACGTCCGCGGCGCGGGTGAGGTCGCCGACGACGACCTCGGCGCCGGTCTGCCGCAGGGCCTCGGCGCGCTCGTCCTCGCGGTGAACGAGGGCGCGGACCGGCAGCTCGCGGCGGCGGAGCATCTCCACCACCGCGCGGCCGACACCGCCGACGCGGCCGGCGGCACCGGTGACCAGGATCGGGCTTTCCATGGGACTGCTCCTCCGCGCGCTCAGGCGCGCGCCGCCGCCAGGTGGGCGGCCAGGATCTCGTTGAACTGCCTCACGTGCGTGAGCGGCCCCATGTGGCCCGCCCCCGCGAACCGCTCGATGCGCGCGCCCGGGAGGGCCTCCCCGAGGCGGGCCACGACCCCGCGCGCCGCCGCCGGGGAGCCCTCCCCGGTCATCAGCACCGTCGGCATGGTGAGCGAGCGGTACGCGTCGGCCGGGGTGCGATCGGCGACGAGCGTGCGGGCGCCCTCGTGGACGACCCACCCCACCCGGACCATCTCGGCGCGTGCCGCCTCGCGCAGGCGGCCCCACGACCCAACGCCCCCGCCCCAGTAGTCGACGAAGCTCGCCAGCCAGGCCTCGTGCTCGGCCGCCGACGCCCCCCAGTGGAAGGTCAGGCGCGCCAGGTCGCCTGCGGCGTCGGGGTCGCGCCCGGGCTCGAGGACGCCGAAGGCGACGGGGTCGTAGAGCGCGAGGGAGCGCACCCGCGCCGGGGCGGCCGCCGCGGCGTGCAACGCGATGAGCCCGCCGTACGAGTGACCGACGAGGTCGACGGGGCGCCCGATCTGCTCGAGAAGGCTCCCGACCACCTCCACGTCGTGGGAGAACCGGAACGGCTTGCCCTCCGGCCAGGGAGCGGAGCGACCCGATCCCAGGAGGTCAGGGACGATGGCGCGCGCGCCGCCGCGGACCAGCGGCTCGGCGGTGCGCCGCCACTGGTCGCCGGACATCCCGGAGCTGTGGAGCAGGACGGTGACCTCTCCGGCGCCGTCGTCCTGCACGTGGATCGCGCAGCCGTCGAAGCTCGCCTGGCGGACGCGCGGCTCGGTGGGGTCGGGGGTGCTCATCGTCGTTCTCCCTGGCAGGCGCTCGAAGGACCTGATGGCATTGTCACACCTGAGGGCGCCTGCCCACCGGGACGATCGATCAGCGCCGGGGCCCCTCGACCGCGGCGCGGACCTCCGCCCCGGCCCGCGCGCCGCCGTCGAGGTGCCAGGCCACCGTGCGGAGGAACGCGTCGATCGGCGTCGGCTTGCTGATCCACCCGGCCGCGCCCATCGCCCGGGCCTGCTCGGCGAGCCGGGTGTCGCCGGACACGACGAGCACCGGGACCGCGGCGCAGGCCGGGTCGCGGTCGATCCGGCCCTTGAGCTCGGCGCCGCTCATGCCCGGCATCATCAGGTCGACGAGGATCAGGTCGGGGGCGCCGTGCGCAGTCAGCCAGGCGAGGGCGGTGGGGCCGTCGGGGGCGCCGGTGACCTCGTAGCCGCCGAAGGCGAGCACGTCGCAGAGCGCTTCGCGGAGATCGTCGTCGTCGTCGACGAGGAGCACTCGCTTCACGGCGTCACCCTCGGCCCCTGGAGCGGCAGCGAGAGGACGAAGGTGCTCCCCTCCCCGGGCCGGCTCTCCACATGGATCGAGCCGCCGTGGCGCGCCACGATGGCCTGCGCCACGTAGAGGCCCAGGCCGAGGCCGCCATAGTCGCGGCGAGCGCCCGCGCGCTCGAAGCGATCGAAGAGCCTCGGCAGCCGGTCCGGGGCGATCCCGACCCCGAGGTCCTCCACCGAGAGCCGGGCGAAGTCTCCGCGCTGCTCGACGGTGACGGTGATGGGCTTGCCGGCGCCGAAGCGGACGGCGTTGGTGAGGAGCGCCGAGACGACCTGGTCGAGCCGCTGCGCGTCCCACCGGCCGGTCACCGGCCCCGGCGTCTTCAGCATCACGCCGGCGGCCGCGCGGCTGGCGTCGCCGCGCAGGCGCTCCACGACGGTGGCGGCGATCGCCGAGAGATCCTCCTCGGCGAGCGCGAGGTCGATCCCGGTGGTGGTGACGGCGATCGCGTCGAGCACGCCGTTGACGAGCCGCGAGAGGCGGGCGACCTGCCGCCCGATGGAACGCAGGGGCGGCGCGAGCGGGCTCGAGGCGGGGAGCGGCGCGCCGGGGGCGTGGGCGAGCAGCCGCTCGGTGGTCGCCTGGAGCGTGGCGAGCGGGGTGCGCAGCTCGTGGGAGGCGACGGAGAGGAACTCGTCGCGCGCCCGCAGCGCCTCGTCCGTCCGGCGGTAGAGGCGCGCGATCTCGATCGCCAGGGCGGCCCGGCTGGCGACGTCCTCGGCCAGGGCCAGATCGGCGCTGCCGAAGCCGCGCGTCCGATCGCGGGTGAAGCGCATCGCGCCGAGCAGCCGGCCCTTGATGGCCAGCGGGGCCCCGAGCACCGCGCGGTCGGCCTCCTCCTCGACCGTGGTCGCCGGGTCGGGGAGCCACAGCGCCGGCTCCGCGCCCGGGGCCCCGTCCGGGGCGCGGGCGATGCGGCGCACCGAGCCGTCGGCGGCGATCATGTCCACCGTGCAGCAGTCGGCGAACGACTGGGTGAGCAGATCCGCCAGGCTGGCCAGCGCCGACTCGTGGTCGAGGGAGGTGAGGATCCGGCTCGCCTCGGAGAGCAGCGAGGCCCGCCGCTCGGCCACCTGCGCCGCCTTTCGCGCGGCCCGCTCCGACTCGAGGAGCCGATCGCGCGACTCCTCCGCGCGGCGCCGGGCGGTGACGTCTCGGAAGCTCCACACGCGCCCCGCCGGCTTCCCGTCGATGCGCTCGGGCTGCGAGTAGCGCTCGAGGATGCGCCCGTCCCGGAGGCGGACCTCGTCGTAGCTCTCGCGCTCCGGCGCCGCATAGAGCGCCTGGGTGCCCGCGGAGAACGCCACCGGATCGACGATCTGATCGAGCACGAAGGCGAGCGCGCGCTCGTCGTCGCGGGCGGCGATGATCGCCTCGGGGAGGTGCCAGATGGCCACGAACCGGGCGTTGTAGCGGACGATCCGCCCGGCGAGGTCGACCACCAGGAGCCCGTCCGTCGTGGAGTTCAGCGTCGCCTCCAGCAGGGACAGCGCGCCCTCGAGCCGCTGCGCCGCGGCCCGCTGCTCGGTCACGTCCTGGCAGGCGCCGACCAGGTGGCGGCCGCGCCCGGCCTCGGGGCCGAACATCTCCATCTGCACGTGAAGGACCCGCACGACGCCGTCCGGCCGCACGAACCGGTAGTCGTACTCGACCGGCCCCGGTCGCGACATCGCCAGCGCGTAGCGGCGCTGGAGGAACTCGAGGTCGTCCGGGTGACAGCGGGCGAAGAGGGCGGCCATCGTCCCGTCGAACTGGTCCGGGGAGAGGCCGGTGATCCGGTACAGCTCGTCGGACCAGACGGCGCGGTCGCTGTCCAGATCCCGCTCGAAGCTCCCGACGTGCGCCACCGCCTGCGCCTTGACCAGACGCCGCTCGGCCTCGACGAGGCGCGGATTTCCCTCTCCCGGTGGGGGGGCTTGCTCGCCTGCTCCCGGCTGCTGCACCACGCGTCTGCTGCATGGGGCGCCCCCGCACCCCCCGAAAGGGGCGGTCGCGAGAGGAGGAGAGCCCAACCCCCCGCCGCGCTATGCTCGCCCCCGATGACCCGCCTGCCGCGAGCGCTCTTTCTCGTTCTTTTCGTGAGCTGCGCCTCCCCCCTCCCCTTCATGCCCCTGCCCGACGGAGGCACCGGCGGCAGCGCCGGGAGCGCCCCCGGCGGCGCGGGCGGCGCCGGGGGCGCGAGCGGCGTCGGATCCACCGGCGCCTCCGGCTTCGGGGGGCTCGGGGGATCGGGGCCGGTCGACGGCGGGCTCGCCGCCGACGCGGGGTGCGCCCCCTTCATGGAGACCTTCATGCCCGCCTGCGTCGCCTGCCTGGGCGCGAGCTGCTGCGACCTCGCCACCGCCTGCTTCGCCGTCCCCGACTGCTTCGGCTACGCGAGCTGCCAGCAGAACTGCCCGCCGCTCCTCGACGGCGGCGTCGCCGGCGCCACCAACGTCTGCCTGAGCGCCTGCGCCACCAACTACCCGATGGCCAACCCCGCCTTCGCGGCGATGACGGCCTGCCTCCACCAGAGCTGCGCCGCCGCCTGTCCTTACTGACCGGCGCCTCCCGCGGAACCGCGGAGCCCTGGCTCCCTCCTCGGCTTCATGCTTTAACGACGCCGCCGTGCCCTTCTCCGCCACCGAGCTCCGCGACCACTTCTCCCGGCGCCCCGTCATCCTCGCCCCCATGGAGGACGTCACCGACGCGGTGTTCCGCCGCCTCTGTCGCGCCCACGGCGCCGACATCTGCGTCACCGAGTTCGTCAACGTGGAGGGCCTCCTCCGCGGCTGCAAGAACGCGCGCCGCAAGCTCACCCTGGAGGAGGGCGATCACCCCACCGCCATCCAGATCTACGGATCCAACCCGGAGCGCCTCGCCGAGGCGGCCCGGGTCGCCGAGGAGGCCGGGCCGGCCTTCCTCGACATCAACTGCGGGTGCTGGGTGCCCAAGATCGCGGGCCGCGGCGCCGGCGCCGGCTGGCTCAAGGACCCCACCGCCATGGTGGCGATGGCCCGCATGGTCGTCGCCGGCGCTTCCATCCCGGTCACCGTGAAGACGCGCATCGGCCTCGGCCCCGAGTCCGACATGCCCATCGTCGACCTCGCCCGCCGCCTCGAGGACGCCGGGGTCGCGGCGCTCACCATCCACTGCCGCACCGCCCAGATGGGCCACAGCGGCGCGGCCGACTGGAGCTGGGCGGCCAAGGCGCGGGAGGTGGTGTCCATCCCGGTCATCGTCAACGGCGACATCAACGGCGCCGAGCACGCCGAGCGCGCCCTCCGCGAGACCGGCTGCGCGGGCGTGATGGTGGGCCGTCACGCCATCGATCACCCCTGGATCTTCCGCGAGGCGCGCGCCCTCCTCGACCACGGCGTGCACCTCCCCGGCCCCACCCCGGACGAGCGCCTCGCGGTCTGCCGCGACCACCTGCGCGCCAACGTCGCCTTCCGCGGGGAGCCCTTCGGCGTGCGCGTCACCCGCCGCCACCTCTCCGGCTACCTGCGCGGGCTGCGCAACGCGGCGGCCCTGCGGCGGACGCTGCTGTTCTGCGACTCGCTGGCGGGGTGCCTGGCCATCCTCGACGAGGCGGAGCAGGCTCTGGCGGCGTAGCGGCGGCGCGGGGACCGGAGCGGCCCGCACCCCGACCTCCGTGGCGGCCTTGTTCAGCGGCCCCACGTCCCGGGCAAGCAGCCGGAGCGCCACGACCGCGATGTTCCGTGGAAAGCCATGTGGCCGGCGACGATCCGCGGGAGGTTGGACGCCACCACGCGCGGAGGCTATCCCTATTCCATGACCATCGTCGCGCTCACCGTGCCGGACGACCTTGGCGCCGCGCTCCACGTGCCGACCGAGGCGCTCGCCTTCGAGATTGCGTTCGCTGCCGCGACCCGCCTGTACGAGCAGGGGCGCATGTCGCTCGCGAAGGCCGCCGACCTCGCCGGGATGGACCGCTTCGGCTTCGCCTCTCGGCTCGCCGAGCTGGGCGTGGCCACGGCGACGTTCGAGCCCGGCGACGTCGAGACGGCGGCCGAAGCGGCCCGATGAGCGCCCCCATCCCGGTCATCAGCGACACCGGGCCTCTGAGCTACCTGTACAAGCTCGGCCGGCTTGAGCTACTGCGGCAACTGTACGGACGGGTCGTCGTGCCTCCGGCTGTGGTCACCGAGCTGGGCGTCGGTCATCGTCTTGGCAAGGATCTACCGGATGTCGCGAAGTACGAGTGGATCGAGCTCCGAGCACCTCCGGCCGATGCACTCAAGGCGATCGAAGGCCTCGGGGCCGGTGAGACCGAGGGCATCGCATTGGCGCGTGAGCTTCCGGGCGCCCTGCTCATTCTGGACGACGCGGAGGCTCGCAGGGTAGCTCAGGGTTTTGGCTTGCGGGTAACCGGAACTGTGGGTGTGCTCGTTCTCGCAAAGGACCGTCGTCTCATCGGCGAGGTTGCCCCCGAGTTGGATCGGTTGTCGACCTTCGGGTTTCGCTTGGCACCGCCGGTCCGAATGGCTGCGCTGCTCCGGGCTGGTGAGATCGACTGACTGAAGGGAGCGGCGTCGCCCGTGTGTCCACCCGGCAGCTTCGATTGCCGATCACCCAGCCAAGTCAGTGCCCGGACCGGCACCTGCCGTTGCTACGCCGCCGCCCCCTCGCGGCCGAACGTCAGGATACCGCAACTCGGCCCCCCTCGTTCAGCGACCCATTCCCGGCCCCCACCGCGGTTCGGCCGCCAGTTCCCCGCCTTGGCGCAACATCCATGCGACCAGGCCTCCCTCTCCTCACGCGGAATCCGCGCGCCACCCACCACCCGACGCGAGATCCGTGCCAGGGAGGCGCCTGGGTCCGTCGCCCGAGGTCCAAGCTTGCCATCGGGGACGCCCGGCTTGCCTTCGACGATGAGCGGCTTGCCTTCGACGACGCCCGGCTTGCCTTCGACGATGAGCGGCTTGCCTTCGACG
>Ga0302283_1004366_pt1 | contig 10621 bp, 10 predicted proteins | sample III_Fen_E1_4_FD_198770 | JGI IMG/M metagenome (GOLD analysis project Ga0302283, IMG submission 198770) | Peat permafrost microbial communities from Stordalen Mire near Abisko, Sweden - III_Fen_E1_4 | ecosystem: Environmental > Terrestrial > Soil > Wetlands > Permafrost | place: Sweden: Abisko...
TTCTCCCGTTTGCAGGCGAAGAAAAACTTGTCGCGATATGGCGGCATTGATCGCCGCCGACGTATCCCAATACGTCCTCATGCCCGGCTCTCGCGCTCCTCCGCCACGGCTTTACCAATGTCTTCCGGGTCGAGTTTGTATCCTTCGGGCAATTCAAAAATCATCACCCCGTCACGTTCAACGAGTTTGGCCAGAATCCGCTTGGGCTCGGATTGGGTGACCACCGGCACCAGCTTGATCGAGCCATCCGCGTCAGGCTCATACGCAAATACCTGACCAGGTTCCGTTTCCGGGAGTGTGACCCTGTGGCGGTCGTCAACTGTCAACGTCTTCATAGCGAGAAATTCCCACTGGAAAGCGTTTGTTTCAAGTTTATTCGGCAACGGTTTTCCCATCCACCTGGGGAAACCAGCTAAGAAACGTGCAGACGCCAAGGAGGTGGGGTGTTCATTCAATTGCCCGGTGGGGACAAAAACTTTGATCTGTGAGCAGTGGTCAACGACAATTATTCCTTTCCAGCGCCAAAGACGGAGTGGAACCGAACGGGGGCAGGGTTCATGGTTGGCTCGTGGCCTTGGCTTTTTGCGCCCGGACGCTTTCGCCGTTGAACTCCAAAGCATTAATTTGAAGGTCGGCGTGAAGAGCACCGGATAGCGGTGGCGCAAGACCAGCTCGCGGGCCACGGCGGCCAAAAAGTGAGTTTTCCCCCGGCCGGGCAAGCCAAAGGCCAGGACGTTTTCGGCTCGTTCCACAAAGCCGCCGTCCAGCAAGGTTGGCAGCAAACGGCGGATCTTCGGCGGCAGGACCGCTTCCTCCAGGTTGCCCAGCGTCTTGCCGTCAGGCAGCCCGGATTGTTTGATCAGACGGCTGACCCGCCGCTCCCGCCGGTTCTGGGCCTCGCTCTCACAGAGATGCTGCAAGAGCCGCCGATAGCCCCAGTTTTCCCCTTCCGCCCGCGTCACGCTCTCTTCCCAAATGGCCGCCATCGTCGGCAACCGGAACGCGCGAAACGCCAGTGCCAGCGCGTCAGCCGACATGGCCCACCTCCGGGTCTTGGTTGGCCGCAAGGCAGTATTCCATTCCTTCCGGCATACGTTTGGGACCAATCTGGCACGGGGAGGCGTTGCAAGCCGGGTGGCGATGGCTTTGATGCGGCACAGTGACCGCAGGTTGACCGATAAAATTTACACGGACGAAAACTTGCTTGGCACCTGGGCGGCGTTTGACAGTCTTCCCAACTACCGCGAGCAAGCCTCACAAATAGCCTCACAAATTTTAGGCGCAACGGGGCAAAACGTGGCGTTGGCTGTCGCAACGGGTGGCGGGGTAAAGCCTGATAAAACCATTACCATCATTGGCGATAGTCGCGTTCTGGCGCTACCTGTCTCAATGGGGCAGGATTCGAAAAATGGCGGGAGTGGCGGGGCTCGAACCCGTAACCTCTGCCGTGACAGGGCAGCGCTCTAACCAATTGAGCTACACCCCCGCTGTGGGGGACAAATAACTTAGAAAAAGAACCCGTCCCAGTCAAGGTTTGGTTCGGAAATTTATTTCAACCCTTTGCGCCTCCCCCAGTTTACCTCCCGCGGGGTCTTTTAATTTGGGCCAACTCGCAGGCCGGCGGTTTCAGCAAAAACCGCTGGACAACCCGTAAAGCCCTGGGTTACTTTGCCAACAATCACGAAAGTAACTCCATGGACTGGGATTTTATTGCCAAACGATTATATCCACGGCTGCCCGGTGGAAGACGCCGGTATCAATTCCGGATGCTGCTGGTGGCCATCGGTTTTGGACTGTTTTTGGGCGGGGTCTTGGTGGCGTTGATCTGCTGGATGTCGCGGATTCGGAAATAAATCGAGTGGACAACCGCCCGGTATTCGTTGATTATGCCCCCATTGTATGAAATCTGATACGACATCCACGGTGTTAAATTTTGTGCTGGTGCTGCTGGCCGTTTGCGGGGTGATTTTTGCCATCATGACCTTCATGCGCACCCAGGATTTGCACAATCTTCGGGACCAAGCCACGGCCGACAATAATCTCCTCATGCGGGTGCAGACGCTGGGCAGCGAAGTGAATGCCTATAACCTGAAAAAACCCGACCCCGACTTGACCCGCATTTTGCAATCCGCCGAGTCTAAATCCAGCGCTAAATAATCCCCTTATATGGCCCTCAACGAATCCCAGGATCCCGTCGGCACTGATCCCGCCCTCTCCGATTTGACGAACCAAGTGGCGGCGTTGCAACGCCAGATTTTTTCCCTCCTGCTGGCTTTGATTGTCGTCAGCGGCACGGTCACCGTTTATCTCTACCGCGAAGCCAGCGTGACCCGCAAAGAGCTCGACTCCATCCGGCCCCAGGCGGTGCAAATCATTGACACCTTCAATAAAAACAAGCCGGTGCTGGCCAACTTCATCAGCCAGTTGAACACCTACGCCCAAACGCACCCGGACATCGAGCAGATTTTGGCGCGCAACGGCTTTGCCGCCCCGCCGGCCGCGAAGAAATAGTCAAGCCGGGGCCACGTTAAGCCGGGTGCCGCAGTTCGGGCAGAAATTCGCCCGGGGGCTGCACAGGTCGCCGCAGCCGGGGCATTTTTTCCGGGCATCCTTGTGCCGCTGATGGATGACCAGATTGCGGATGTAGGGAATCCAGGAAACCGCATAGCCGACGATGATGATCCAATTTTTTACGTAAAAAATGGAGTAAATCAGGAGCAGCAGCGTTCCCGCCAGGCTCAACCACCAGAATAAAGCCGGCACCGTGACCTGTTTGCGCTTTTCCGTGGCATACCATTGCACCAAAAAACGCGAGAAAAAAACCGCCTGACCCGCCCCGCCCACCGTGAGCCAAATTTCGCCCCGGGTCAGCCCCAAAAACCTTCCGTCCGCCCCGAGCCAGTGTGTGATGAAGTCCATAAAGTGATGGTGCGCTGAATTTACCCGCCGCCCGCCCGGTTGGCGAACTCATTTATTGGCCTTCTGACCGCAGATAAACGGTGTGAGTGGGAAAGGCGAACGCGATTTTTTCGGCGTCGAACCGCTCTTTGATTTGCAGGTTCAGGGCCTGCATCTCGGCCGAATGAGCTTTGTCATCCGTGCCCCGCCACTGGTGGATGACCTGGAGATTCAGCGCGGAATCCCCAAACTTATTAAAGCTGATGACGAGGTCGGCGGTGCGGGGATTGGCCCGGAAAATCTCCTCGAGCAGCGCCACCGCCCGCGCGATTTTCTTGGCGGGGGTGTCATACGTCAGCCCCAGATTAAATTGCGATTTGATGGTGGGGCGGCGCGTGATATTGGTGATGATGGCGTTGCCCATGAGCTTGTTGGGGATGGTGACGTGATGCCCGTCCCCGTTGCGCACGCGGGTGCTGCGCAGGCCGATGCCTTCCACGGTGCCCTCCACGCCCTCGACCTTGATGAGGTCGCCCAGATAAAAGGGCTTGTCCATGAAGATGGCCACCGCGCCGAACAAATTGGCCACCGTATCCTGCGCCGCCAGGCCGAGCGCCAAGCCGCCGACGGACAAACCGGCCAGCGCGCTGGTGATGCCGATGCCCAGGTTCTCCGCCGTAATGAACACCGCCGCAATGACCAGCCCGGACTTGGCCACCTTGCTGAGCAGCGGCATCAGTTGGGTGGCGAACACCTTGTCCTGCGCCGCGACGATTTGCTCGTGCCAGAGGCCCAGCAGCAAATCCACCAACTTCACGCCGAGATAGGTCACGGAATACGCGGCCACCACAATCAGGCCGCGCGAGAGCAGCAATTGCGCGTGTTCCGGCCATTCAAAGAGGCTCAGCCCAATGTGCAGGAAGATGACGAATGCCACCATCTTCACCGGCCCGTGCAGCAGTTCGAGCAACAGCTCCCGCTGCTCCGAATTCGTCCGGTGGGTCACCCGTTTGAGCCAGACGTTGACGATCAAATCCATCAACCGCGCCACAAAAAAGGCCAGGACGATGAAGATGAGGAACGCCAGATATTTCCACAAAGGCTGGTCGAGCACGGTCGTCTGGCGCAGCACCTCCACCTGGTCCAGGCCGAAAGTGATCTGGATGGTGTTGGTGGGTTCGATCAACAGCGTCATCGTCCGGCCCACCCCGTTCGCACCCGTTGCCGTCACCCCGGTTGAGCGGGGGCCGGAGGGTTCTTGGGCCGACGCCCAAACGGCCCAGCCGAGCGCCACCAACCCCACCGCCAGCCCCAGCCGGTAAAGCCATTCAAATCGCCACTTCATGAATTATAAATTGATGCCGCCGCGCTCACCCGCCCGCCACAATTTTAACAATCTCAAGCCGGTCATTGGCGTGCAGGAGCCGCCGGGCAAATTCCGACGGCGCCACGGCCTCGCCGTTGTGTTCCACCACCACGCTGCGCGGCAGCAATCCCTGGGCGAGGAGAAACGCCTCAAGGGTGCAGGGCGTTGCCGCTTCCAGGGATTGACCGTTGGCGGTGACCGTCATAATTCAAGCGATTAACGCCGCATCCCAGTCTTTCCAAACGGGTTCGTAACCGAGGCGGCGGATGGAATCCGCCACCTGCTCGGGGGTGCGCTCATCCGCGATTTGAAACTGGCCGGTGGCGGCCGTTTCATCGCCGGTGGCGACCCATTCGCTCGCGCCCCGCGCCACGATCCGGCCGCGCACGGTCTGGTGAATGTTTTCACGACCGGCCCCGGTGTAGCCGCCGGGTTCCGTGTGGCTGCCCGCGCTGATCAACGTGATGCCCAGGGGGAACAAGCCGTCGCGCAGCTTGGGGGATTCGCGGGTGGACAACACCAGGCCCACATCCGGGAATCGCAGGCGGAAGGCGCAGGCCAGTTGCACCAGTTCGCGATCCGTCATGCTGGTGGGCGGCTGGAATTCCCCGGCACAGGGTCGCAGCCGGGTGAGGGAGATCGTGAGTTGCGCCTTCCAGCAATTCCGCAGGAGATAATCCGCATGCGCGGCCACGCTCAGGGCCTCGCTGCGCCAATCGGCCAGGCCGTAGAGCGGGCTGATGCCCAGCCGGCGGAAGCCCGCCGCATAGGCGCGCTCGGGCGTTTCCAGCCGCCAGTCAAAGTCTTTCTTCGGTCCGGACGTATGCATCTCGTCATAGACGGCCCGGTCGTAGGTTTCCTGATAGACCACCAAGCCGTCGGCCCCGGCGGCCACCAGCGGGCGATAATCCGCCGTGGACATCGGCCCGACTTCCAGGGACACGCTGGGCACGACCTCGTGCAACGCCGCCACACACTCCGCCAGATACCCGTTGGAAACAAATTTGGGATGCTCGCCCGCCACCAGCAGCACGTTGCGGAAACCCTGCCGGAGCAATTCCCGCGCCTCGCGCCGGACCTCGTCCAGCGAGAGGGTGACGCGCAGGATGGCGTTGTCGCGCGAGAAGCCGCAATACTTGCAGTTGTTGACGCACTCATTCGAGAGATACAGCGGGGCGAACAGGCGCATCACTTTGCCGAACCGCTTCTGGGTGAGCGCATGGGAACGCCGGCCCAGGTCTTCGAGCAGCGTGCCGGCCGCCGGCGAAATCAACTGCGCGAAGTCCGCCAGCGACGGGCGTTCGTTCGCCAGACTTTCCCGCGCCGCCACCACGGTGGCCTCGCGGGAACGTTTCACCAGGGCGGCCAGGGGCAGCGAATTATATTCAGCAACAAAACTCACCCCTTCAACGTAGCAAACAAACCCGCAAAGTCGAGCCGGGAGCGAAGGGGTGGGGTGGATATGGGAAGGTGACCCCGGAAAATGAGGTCCATGAGGAAAATATTGCTTTTTTATGCGCGGTGGCCGGGAAATGGGGACGGGATGTTCACTGAGACACGGAGTTAAAGCGGGGTCGCGCTACGGTTGCCACCGCATGCGGCCGCCGCTTAAAATTGCCCCGGGAGCGGCGGGGGCGTTCGAGCCATCAAAACGGTGGTAAACAAAGGAATCCGTCACTCAGCAGGGTGAACAAACCACTGGATCAAACCTCGGAAATGGGATGCAGGTCCATCGGGTAATTGCGCTCGCGCCAGGCGTCAATTCCTCCCAACAATGGCCGCACGCGCATAATCCCCTTGCGATGGAGTTGCAAAGCCACCTGTGCGCTGGTCACCTCATTCGGGCAGGAACAATAGAGGATAATGTCCCGGTCCCGTGGGATTTCCAGATGGAGACGGTTGATGTCATCCATGGTCATGTGCCGCGCCCCCTTAATCAAGGAGGGATATTTCGCGATTTCAACCTGTGAACGAAGATCCAAAATCACCGGGTTCTCGCCGGACTCCTGTTTTTGGCGGAGTTCGTCAACGGTAACGCGCGCCATTCTCAGCTCGCGTAACAGGCGGTGCCGCTGGAAGAACTTGTAGCCAATATAAAGCGCGGCCAATCCGCCAAACACCGTCACGGCATCACCGCCCAGGCGGGCAAGCGCGTTGAGGATTTGTTCCAGTTGCCGGCTGAAGAGGACGCCCAGCAGGAGGAAACACCCCTCATGCAGGATGGCGCTTAATCCATCAAACAGAACAAATTGAGGGACGCTGGCACCGGCATTTCCCGCCAGTGGCGGCGCGAGGGTGCCCAGCCCGGGTATAAATTTTGCCGGAATGAGGCCGGGCAGCCCATAACGTGTGAATAAATTACTGGTTCGGCGAACACAGGAATCCGGCTCCAGGGAAACGCGGCACAGAAAACCGAGCACCTGAGCGCCATAATGGCGCCCCAGATAAAACCAAATCAGATCCGCCAGGAAGGAGCCGACCACGGCCACGCCGAGCGCAACCATCCAGTTCATTTTCCCCGCCCCCGCCAGGGCTCCGGCAGCCAACAGCCATGGCGCCGCCGGCAGGGGGGCGCCGATCTGCTCCACAAACACCACGGCAAACAAAACCACGGCCCCGTGCCGCACCAAAAACTCAAGGATATCGTTCATGGAATGTCTTCCGCCATTCGTTAAATCAACTCACCGGGGCAGCATCGCCCAAAGTGTCAGATGGGTCAATCCCCGCGCGCGCTTCATGGCTGAAAGGGGCGCATCTTCCAAGTGACACAGCCGGTCAGCATTGGGCTCCTTCCGCCCGTATTTTTGCAAAGAGGTACATCCGGTTCCGCGCCCGTCTGGCCCGCCAGAATCCGGTGGCGGCGGGGTTCCGGGCACGGGGCTGGGGGTGCGAGGTGGGGACGGGGCCCAGGCGGACGGTCTGAAAAACCCGCATTTTACGCTCTTTGAGTTCCATACCTGTAAAATTTTAAATCTTCAGCATCCCGACCGGTCCACAGTTGACACCTTCCCCCCCCCTGACGGTTTTATGAATTGGAAATTTGCGCTTGACTAATTACTATCTTTATAGTAGCTACTATGGAAGCAATATGAAAATCTCAACGCCCAAAGAACCTTCGCGGCTGGAAATGCAGGTGCTCGCCCTCTTGTGGGAGCGCGGGCCGGCCACCGTCCGCGAGGTGCAGGAGGCCCTGCCCGATGGCAAAACCCGGGCTTATACGACCGTGCTCACGGTGTTGCAGGTGATGGAGAAAAAGGGGCTGCTCACCCATGTCAGCCAGGGCAACACGCATGTTTACCAGCCCACCACCACGCGCCGCCAGACGCTCGGCCCGGTGTTGAAAAACCTGGTCCGCCAGCTTTTCGGCGGCAGCCCGGCGACGGCGATGCAGCATTTGCTGGCGGAATCCGAGGTGTCGCCGGAGGAATTGGCCAAACTCAAACAACTGATCGCCGAGCAGGAGGCGAAAAGCGCCACCCCCCGCGCGAAAGGGAAAAAATCATGAGCCTGCTGTTTTACTGGTTCGCCTCGCCGGGCTGGTTGCACTTGGTGGAGACGCTGTTGCACTCGCTGTGGCAGGGGGCGGGACTGGCGGTGGGATTGTTCTTCGGGTTGCGGTGGGTGTCGTCGCCGACTTGGCGTTACCGGCTGGCGTTGCTGGCACTGGCCGGGTTGGTGGCGGCCAGCCTGGTTACTTGGGGGGTGTTGCAGGCTCCCCACGGATCCCCGGCAGCACCGGACGGACACGCCCCGGCCATGACCGGGGTAACGGCGGCGGCGGTTGTGGCCGGCGGGACGAGTTCTTCCAGTACCGAATCGGGAGGGGCGGGGGACGCGGCGGACCCGGTGGCGGACCCGCCGCCGATGCCGTCGGTCCGCTGGTCGGCGTGGCTGGCGGTGGTCTGGTTGCTGGGCGCGGCGGGGATGTTGGTGCGGGCGGGCTCCCAGGTGGCCGGGGCGGGACGGATGCGGCGCGAGGGCCGGCCGCTGACGGAAGGGCCGGTGCCGGCCATGCTGGAGCAACTCCAGCGGTCGCTGGGCCTGACGCGGCGCATTCGGCTGCTGGTCACGGACCGGCTGGCCTCGCCGGCGGTGGCGGGGGTGCTGGTGCCGGTGTTGATCCTACCGCTCACGCTGCTCACGGCCCTGACGCCGGAACAGCTTCGCTTTATCTTATTGCACGAACTGGCGCACATCCGGCGTGGGGATTATCTGGTCAACTTGTTTCAACTGCTGGTGGAGGCGCTGTGGTTTTTCAATCCGGCCGTGTGGTGGCTCAGCCGGCAAATCCGCCTGGAACGCGAGGCGTGTTGTGATGCGGTGGCCATTGAATTGAGCGGTGCGCCCGTGGAATATGCCCGCACACTGTTGCAGGTGGCGGAGCGGTATGCGGCGTTCGGGCCGGCGGCGGCCCCGGCCTTTGGCGGCCTGCGGGAACCCTCGAGTCTGGCCGAACGCATCCACCGCCTGCTCACGCCGGGACGGCGGCCGCGCCTGCGGCTCACCTGGCGGGCGATGATCGGGGCGCTCTTGGTGGGCGGGGCCCTGCTGGCGCTGTCCGCGCTGGGCACGCGCATCACCGTGGCGGCGATTCTGACGCCGCAACAGCGCATGGACCGCATTGAAAAACTGCTGGTGGAATCCGGCGAAGCAGTCACACCGGCGGACGAAACGTCCACGGATACGAGCATTGCCTTTTCCGGCCGGGTGCGGACGGAGGACGGCGGAACGCTGCCGAAATACTTTTGGGTCAATCAGGAATTGGTGGCACCCCACAACTCGAGTCACGGCACCGAGGAACTGGCAAAAAAGGACGGAGCGTTTAAAGGCACCTGCCGGGCCGGGCAACTGACGCTGAGCGTGGAAGTTCCGGGGTATGCCCCGTGCGTGGTCGGGCCGCTGAAGATGCGGGGCACCAACCCGGTCACCGGCCTCGAGCTGGTGATGCGGCGCGGGTTTGCCGTCACCCTGCAAATGGTGGACGCCGACTCCGGCACACCGCTGGCCAACGCGCAGGTGACCGTGGATTTTTCTTCCCAGACCAGCAGCAGCTTTGAGCGCCGCACGTTGATGACCGATTCCCGGGGCAATGCCCGGATGACGAACTGCGCCAATCTGCCGGCAACCCTCATCGGCAACGCCGAAGGCTATGAAATCGTCCAACAATCCTTCCCCACGCTGGCGCCGGATCAAACCCTGCGGCTGACCACCCGGCGCGGAAGGGAAACCACCGGCCAGATGCTGGACAAAACGACCGGCCGACCCCTGGCCGGCGCCACCCTCCAAATAATCCGGCAACAGGGGGCAAACGATTACTTTTATGATTGGGATTACCACCCGCTCATCCTCGCCACGAGCGACCCGGGCGGACGCTGGGTCACGACCGGATTGCGGTCCGATGCCCGTTACCGGCTGGGGGTGAAGTTTCCGGGGCATGAGTCAGTGGAGTTACGCGGGGTGCTGGCGGGCGAAAGCAACCTGGTGATCCGCCTGGGCCCCGAACTCATCATCCATGGCCGCGTCACCGGCAATGTCGGAGCGGCTATCGACCTCTACCACCGGCCGTTTATTAATTATTCCTTCATTGATCCGGAAGATAACGGCAGTTCCGGCTATCAAGCCCTGGGCCGGCTGACCAATGGGGTGATTTATTTTGAATTCACCAATCGCACGGCCGGGCCGGTGTCGGTGCAGGTGGGCGGCTACTCGGAGACCCGGATGGTGGACGCCCCGGTGGCGGACTGGCTGGTGGAGTTGACCAATCCGCCCGCCCCATCGGTAAAGACCACCCCGCCGCTGCGCGACGTGGTGGTGCGGCTAAAGGCGGCGTCCGGCGTCGCGCCCCGGGGTGTGATCAACCTGGGAATGATCACCGACCCGAATCAACCTCATAATGTTAATATATATACCAATGTGCCGCTGCAGAACGGCGAAGCGCGGCTGGCCGCGCCGGTGGGCGCGAACCTGGGATGTTTGCCGGAGGAAAAAATACTGGGTTATCGGTTTGCCAAAGAGTTTTCCAACTGGACGAACATCCCGGCGGGGGAGGGTCCGCTGGTGCTTGACGTGCCGGTGATTCCCGCCGGGATCATCGCCGCCACCGCCCGGAATGCGGATGGCTCGCCGGCCGGCGGCGTGCTGTTCACGGTCCAAGAACGGAAACTGCTCCCGTGGATGCAGGGGAATAATAATATTTTTGGCCCGGGGGACCACTTCTCCGACAACGCCCCGCGCCAGTATCTCACGCCGCAGTTGCCCCTGGGTGGCACCTATGAAATCATTGGCCGGCGCGCCAATTCCTTTTGCACCAGCGGTCGTATCAAGCTGACGGAGGCGACCCCCTTCCCGGTGGTGGAA
>Ga0302283_1004367_pt1 | contig 10620 bp, 9 predicted proteins | sample III_Fen_E1_4_FD_198770 | JGI IMG/M metagenome (GOLD analysis project Ga0302283, IMG submission 198770) | Peat permafrost microbial communities from Stordalen Mire near Abisko, Sweden - III_Fen_E1_4 | ecosystem: Environmental > Terrestrial > Soil > Wetlands > Permafrost | place: Sweden: Abisko...
CCGTGCGGCACGCGGTCCTGGTGGCAGTATAGCAACGTGACCGGAGCGACGCAAATCAGCTCGCGTCGGGTTGAAGATCGCCCCGCCGCATGACCCGAACGCACGCTGCGACGACGCCGGGATCCAGCCTGCGGCCGGCCTGGCACTCCAGTTCGGCGACGATTGCCGCCACGTCGTGCGCGGCGTGATAGGGCCGGAACGACGACATCGATTCGGCGATGTCGGCGACGGTGAGGATGCGCGCTTCGAGCAAGATCGCATCGCCCTCCAAGCCGCGTGGATAACCGGAGCCGTCCAAATACTCGTGGTGCTGGCGCACGATTTCCGCGATCGGCCAACGGAACGGAACGCTGTGCAAGATGTCATAGCCGATCTCGGGATGGGTGCGGACCAGCGCGTGTTCCATCGCGTTCAGCTGCACGGGCTTCGTGAGGATCTCGGCCGGAATCGCGATCTTTCCGATGTCGTGCACGCTCGCGGCGAGAACGAGGCCGCGCGCGCGATCGTCGTCGAGCGCGAGTTCCGTCGCGATGAGACCGCAGAGCGCCGCGACACGCTTCTGATGGCCGGCCGTATACGGATCGCGCTTGCCGAGCGTGGCGCCCAGCGCTTCCAACGTCCCCTCGAGCGCGGCCTCGAGCTGATGGGCGCGAGTGCGCTCCTCGGCAAGCGCCGGCGGCGCCGCCGCGGCCTTGCGGTCGCGCCCACTGTTGTCGATATCGCGAAAGATCGCGAGCACCAACGCGCGCCCGTCGATCAGAAACGTGCCGCTCGTCGATATCTCGACGTCACGCGGTCTACCCGCCCCGTCGAGAATTTGCGTCTCGAACGAGCGCATCGGTTCGACGGTGCCGATCACGAAAAGCGCGGCGGCGCGGCGGCGCCGCCCGGCCGCGAAGAGGACGGTGAAAGGCTTGCCGACCAAATCGGCGCGGCGGTACTCGAGCATCGACTCGGCACGCGGATTCGCTTCGACGATGATCCCGCTCTCCGAATCGAGCAGAACGAACCCTTCCGGCACGTGCGACCACAGACCGGCGAACAATCCCGTCTCCTCGAGCACTGCGGGCACGGGTTGCGGCCTCACATGCGAAAGGCGAACGGCTTGGAGGGCGTCCATGTGCGCACCGTAGCACGCGGACGCGGCGCGAATTGGTACGCTAGGGCGCGGATGCGGCGCCGCGCGCGCGCCGCCAGGTCGAATACCGGCCCAGGGCCGAGAGCGGAAAATGCAGCCGGTATTGGTGGTAATTCAAGTAAAAGTGGACCGGAAACCCGGTGCCGGTGAACTCCGCTTCGTCCCAATTGCCATCTGTACGCTGCGTGCGCAACAGAAAATCCACGCCGCGTTCGATCGCCGGCGCGAATTCGCCGGCGATCGCGTCGAGCCGCTGCGCGGTTTCGATGAGACCGATTAAGGCCCACGCGGTTTGGCTCGCGGTACTCGGGCCGATCCCGCGCAACGCCGGGCGCTTGTACGTCTCGGTGGTCTCGCCCCAGCCCCCGTCGTCGTTCTGAACGCTGCGCAACCAGACCGCGCCGCGCACCATCGCGCGATCGATGCGCGCATCCGGTCGCGCCGGACCGAGCGCGGCCAGCGCGCCGCTCGTGCCGTAGACGTAGTTCACGCCCCAGCGCCCCCACCACGCGCCGTCGCGCTCTTGCTCGTCGAGGAGGTACTGCAGGCCGCGCTCGTAGCGCATGTGATCGAACGTATCGAGTTTGCAGCGCGTCACCATCTCGAGGACGCGCGCGCTCACGTCGGCCGTGCTCGGATCGATCATCGCTTTCAGATCGCCGTAGGGCACGCGGTTGAGCCACGCCTGATCGTTGTCGACGTCGAACGCGCCCCAGCCGCCGTTCTTGCACTGCATCGTCGCCACCCATTGCGCGGCCCTCACGAGCGCGCCGCGCACGCGCCGCCGGTCGGGATGATCGACGGCCCCCAACGCCATCGCCACCACGGCCGTGTCGTCGACGTCGGGATACCAAGCGTTTTCGAACTCGAACGCCCAGCCGCCGGGCTTACCGGCGCGATTTTTCACCGCCCAGTCGCCGTACGTCGCGACGATCTGCTTGTCCATCAGCCAGGTGACCGCGGAGACCAGCCGCTCGTCGTCGCGCGGTACGCCCGCGTCGACGAGCGCTCGCACCGCGAGTCCCGTATCCCACACCGGCGAGATGCACGGTTGCACGCGGTACGCGTGGTCGTCGGTAATCGTGAAGCCGTCGATTGCGGCCCAGCCGCGCGCGACGACCGGATCGTTCGCATCGTAGCCGAGCGCGCGCAGCGCGAGCATCGCGTTCAGCATCGCGGGAATGATGCCGCCCCAATCGCCGGTGAACTCCTGGCGCTCGACCGTCCACTTCTCCGCGCGCGCGATGCCCGCGCGCCGGAACGGGATGACGTCGTTGCGCTCGCCGAGTTTCAGCAGGGCATCGAACCCGGAGAAGAGCGCTTCGAAGGCGTCTTTGGGTGCGGGCAGCACGAAGCGCGCGTTCTCGCGACCTTCGGCGTAGAGTTCGTCGAGCGCCAAAGTCGGGCCGTACACGGGTTTGCGGTCGAAGAGCGCGATCAGCGGCACCGTGCTGCCGCGCGCCCAACTCGAAAGCTCGTAAATCGAGAACGGACCGCGGTCCGGCAGCATCATCAGGAACGGCGGCAGCGACGGCAGCCCGGCCCAGTCGTAGGCACCGATCAACGCGAGGTGCATCTTCGTGAAGATGCGCGTCTTCGTGATGCCGCCGCGCGCGAGGATGTAGGCGCGCGCGCGTTCGAGCGCCGGATCGCCGGCGGTCACGCCCAAGAGGCGTAGTGCCATGTAGGCCTCGACCGTGACGCTCAGTTCCCCGCCGTCGTCGTAGGCCAGCTCCCAGCCGCCGTGCTCGCGCTGCTCGCCGCGAAAATAGGCTTCGGCCTGCTCGCGCGGAACGCGATCGAAGTTTCCCCACACGTGATGCAGCAGCAGCACTTCGGCCGTGATCGTGACGTTCGACTGCAGTTCCGCCCACCAATAGCCATCGGCGTGCTGTTTGCGAAACAGCGCCTCGGTGGCGCGGCGGATCCCCATCAGGAGCGCGAGAGCGGGGCGGGCGGCGGGCGCGTCCGAAGGACGCATCTCGATGCTCACGTTTACTAGAAACGCGGCTTGGCTTGCGGCCGTTGCGTGGATCGGATTAGTGGTCGCACGAGGGCGTTTTTGGGATGCGCGGTCCGATTGCCTCGCGCCGCCGCTCGAATCGGACGCTGCGCCCGACGTGCACGCCGTGATCCCGGCGCGCAATGAAGGCGACGTCATCGCCCGGACGGTTTCCTCCGTGGTCGCGCAGCGCTACGCGGGCCGTTTGGCGGTGACGGTCGTCGACGACCGCAGCGACGACGATACGGCGAGCGAGGTCGAGCGCGTCGCGGGCGGCCGCGTGCAACTGCACCGCGCGCAGCCGCGACCGCAGGGCTGGAGCGGCAAGGTCTGGGCGATGTCCGAAGGCGTGGCGGCCGCGCGCGCGGCGGGTGCGACGCCCGCGTATTGGTGGTTCACCGACGCCGACGTCGAGCACGCGGAAGATACGCTCGCGCGGCTCGTCGCGACCGCCCGCCGCGAGCGCCGCGACCTCGTCTCGCTGATGGTCGAGCTGCACTGCGGGACCGCGTGGGAACGGCTGCTGATCCCGGCGTTCGTGTTCTTCTTCCGCCTGCTCTACCCGTTCGCGTGGGTCAACGATCCGCGACGCAAACTCGCCGGCGCGGCGGGCGGCTGCGTGCTGCTCGACGACACGCTGCTCGAGCGCGTCGGCGGGATCGCGTGCATCAAGGGCGAGTTGATCGACGACTGCTCGCTCGCGGCCGCCGTCCAGCACGCCGGCGGCACGCTGTGGCTCGGATTGACGTCGCGTTCGCGCAGCGTGCGCCCATACGTGGGCCTGACGCCGATCTGGTCGATGGTGGCGCGCACCGCCTACACGCAGCTGCGTTACTCGCCGCTGCTGCTCGCTGGGACGGTGGCGGGGATGCTCGTGCTCTACGTCGCGCCGGTTGCGGCGCTTGGCCTCGGCCTCGCGCGCCGCCGGCCCGGGCTCGCGCTCGCGGGCGCGCTGGCATGGGGGACGATGAGTGCGGCCTACGCACCGACGGTTCGCCTCTACCGGCAGCCGCTCTGGCGCGCGCTGACGTTACCGCTGGCGGGCGTGCTCTACACGTTGATGACGGTCGATTCGGCGCGGCGTCACGCCGGCGGGCGCGGCGGCGCCTGGAAGGGCCGGACGTTCACGCCGGGCGGCTGACCGCCAGCGCCGTTTCCCCGAGCGCGCGCAACGCGCGCTGCACGTCGCGCACGAAGCGTAGCGCCGCAAGCGGCCGCGCGGCGAACGCGCGCGCTAGGCGCAGCGGCAACACCTCGCCGTCCGGCCCGATCGTCTGTTCGATCGGCGGCAGATCGTAGCTGGGATCGTCGCTCGCAACGCGCACCATCAGCACCGGCCGGCCGGCGGCTGCGAGCGCGCGCGCAACGTGCGTGCCTTCCATGTCGACCACGTCGGCGCTGTACGCGGCCGCGAGCGCCGCGCGTTCGGTCGCGCGCGTGACGACGTGATCGGTCGTGCACGCGCTCACGATCGTTAGTGCCGGCAGCGCGGCGGCCAGCGCGCGTACGAGCTCGCCGTCAAACGTGAAGCGGCCGCGCTCGTCGCTCACCTCGCGATAGAGCACGGCGGCTCCGGCGCGCAGGCCGCGCAGCGCGCCGCACAAGCCCAGTACGATGACCGGGCCGTCGGGAATTCGGCCGGGCAGCACCGCGGCTGCCGCGCCGGCGGCGATGCCGACCACCGTCGCGTCCGGCGCCGCGCGGCGCACGGCGCGCTCCTCTGCCCCGCGCGGGACCAGCAGAACCGTCATCGCGCGCGATGTTGGCGAAATGTCAGGTTGATCCGCTCGTCGCGCACGCGCGGATCCTTGCGCACGCGATGCTCCCAGTTGCGCTGCGTCTCGCCGCGCATGACGAGCAGATCGCCGTGCGCGAGATCGACCGGAATCGTGCGCGGCCGCAGCCCGCTCTCGCGCATCGGCCGCAGATCGAAGGTCCGCGTCGCCCCGAGCGAGAGCGAGGCGATGGTCCGGCCGTCCGCTTCGCGGTCGCCGTGCCAGGCGACGCTGTCGTTGCCGTTGCGATAGCGGTTCACGAAGACGTAATCGAAGCCGGTCCCCAGCAACGCCTCGATGCGCTCGCGCACCACCAGCAGCAGCGGCGTCCAGGGCTGGCCCATCCCCTCGCCGCGGCCGGCGGTCTCGCGCGGCACGGCGACCCGTTTGCCGTACATCATCCGGCTGTCGGCGCTGAAGCGCGTCGAAGCCAGCAATTCGGCCACGAGAGCATCGCCCTCGTCGAAGGGCAGAAAGCCCGGGAAAAAGCTCACCAGGCCGCCGTCGGCCACCAGCGTGACGGGTTCATCCAAGGACGCGAAGAGCGCTGCCTGTCGCATATCGAACGTATGTTCGTATATGCGCGACAACGCCCCTGCGCCGTTAGCTCACGCGGGCGGCTAGCCGGTCCAGATCAGGGCCGAGCCCGGGATGCGCGTACTCTGGAAGTACTTGGCGGTCATATCGAGCACCGGCTGGATCAGCGCGGCCTGGATCGGGGTCGTTGCGTAGACGGCGCGCGCCATCGACTGGATCGTTTCGGGTTTGAGCGGCGTGTAGTGCGAGAGGATGTCGCCGCTTTCCTGATGATGCGCGTTCGCCCACGCGCCGATCGCCAGCACCGTCGCGGCGAACCGCTTCGCCGCGTCTTTGTTCTGATCGAGCCACGACTGGCGCGCCGTGTAGCCGGTGATCAAGTAGCGCTTGCCGATCGCCGCCATCGCATCGCCGAGCAGCGTCACTTTCCCCTTGAGCGCCGTCATGAACGGCTCGACGAGGATCGCGGCATCGATGCGATTCGCTTCGAACGCGGCAGCCATGCCCGGGAACGGAATCTCGATGTACTTGACGGTCGTGTGATCGCCGCCGTTGGCGTCCATCCATGTCATCGCGAAGAGGTGCGTCAGGTCGCCGATGCCGTTCACCGCCACGGTCTTGCCGTTCATGTCGGCGGCGGTCTTGATCGCGGAACCGACGGGCACGGCCATCGACGCTTGCAGCGGCGGCTTGCCGTCGTAGACCTGCGCCGGAACGACCAGCCGGAAGTCCAGGCCGTGCGAGTAGGCCTCCACCGCCGGGACGAGACTGCCGCTGACGAAGTTCACCGCTCCGCCGCCGAGGGCAGCGGCGGCGGCGCTGGTATTGCGGACGCTGGTCAGCTGGACGTCGAGCCCGGCCGCCGTGAACATTCCGTTATCGTGGCCGTAGTAGACCTCGGCCGTCGCGTCGGTCGGCGCGACGCCGACGATGAGCGGGATCAGGTCGGCGCCGCGCGCGAGCCGCGGAACGCCGAAGGCGGCCATGGAGGCCGAGAGCGTCGCTAGGAACGCGGCCCGCGACGGGGACGAGGCACGTACGCTTATCATGGTCCTACCAATGCTCCGCCCCGCCTCGTTCGCCTCGCAGAATCTTTCCGCCTGACGAAAAACTCGCGCAGGAAGTTCCCGCCGCTTTGCTCCCGCTCAGGCGAGGTCGTAGCGATCGAGATTCATCACCTTGGCCCACGCCGCCGCGAAATCGCGCACGAACTTGCCCTGACCGTCGGCCGCCGCGTAGACCTCGCCCAGCGCGCGCAGTTGGGAATTCGAGCCGAACACGAGGTCGACGACCGTGCCGGTCCACTTCAGCGCGCCGGTCGCCCGATCGCTGCCCTCGAGCACGCCGTCGACGCTCGCCGATCTCCGCCAGACCGTGTTCATGTCGAGCAGGTTGACGAAGAAGTCGTTCGTCAGCGTTCCGGGCCGCGTGGTGAACACGCCGTGCTGAGACTGACCGGCGTTGACGCTCAAGACGCGCAGACCGCCGATCAGCACCGTCATCTCGGGCGCGGTGAGCGTCAACAGGTTGGCGCGATCCACGAGCAACTCGGCCGCGAAGCCGGCATGCCCCGCCCGAACGTAGTTGCGGAATCCGTCCGCGACCGGTTCGAGAACCGCGAAGGAGTCAACGTCGGTCTGCTCTTGCGATGCGTCGGTCCGTCCCGGCGCAAACGCTACGCGCACGTCGTGGCCGGACCGCTGCGCGGCTTCTTCCACCGCAGCACAGCCGGCGAGCACGATCAGATCGGCGAGCGATACTTTTTTCCCGCCGGACTGCGCGGCGTTGAACGCCGCCCGGATCCCCTCCAGCTTCGTCAGCACGGGCGCGAGTTCGGCCGGCCCGTTGACGTCCCAATCCTTTTGGGGCGCGAGCCGGACGCGCGCGCCGTTGGCGCCGCCGCGCTTGTCGCTGCCGCGGAACGTGGCGGCCGACGCCCACGCGGTCGCGACGAGTTGCGAGATCGAGAGTCCCGACGCGATGACCGCAGACTTGAGGGCGGCGATCTCCGCGTCGCCGATCACGTCGTGATCGCGCGCGGGCAGCGGATCTTGCCACGGCAAGCGTTCCGCGGGCACGAGCGGACCGAGGTAACGCGCGATCGGCCCCATGTCGCGGTGCGTCAGCTTGAACCACGCCCGGGCGAAAGCGTCGGCGAACTCATCCGGATGCTCGTAGAAGCGCCGCGAAATTTTCTCATAGCTCGGGTCGACCTTGAGCGCCAGGTCCGTCGTGAGCATGAAGGTGAGGTGCCGCTTTGCGGGATCGTGCGCGTCGGGCACGGTCGCCGCTCCGGCCGCATCCTTGGGCGTCCACTGGTGGGCGCCGGCCGGACTCTTCGTGAGCTCCCACTCGTAGCGGAAGAGGTTCTCGAAGAAGTTGCTGTCCCACGCGCGCGGGTTGGTGGTCCAAGCGCCTTCGAGTCCGCTCGTGATCGTCGCGTCGCCGTTCCCGCTGCCGAACGTGTTGTTCCAGCCCAAGCCTTGTTCTTCAATCGGCGCGCCTTCGGGTTCGCGCCCGACGTAGGCGTGGGGGTCGGCGGCGCCGTGCGCCTTGCCGAACGTATGGCCGCCGGCGATCAGCGCGACGGTCTCCTCATCGTTCATCGCCATGCGCGCGAACGTTTCGCGGATGTCGCGCGCCGCGGCGAGCGGATCGGGCGTGCCGTTCGGCCCTTCCGGATTCACGTAGATCAGGCCCATCTGCACGGCGCCGAGCGGATTCTCGAGCTCGCGGTCGCCGGTGTAGCGTTCGTCGCCGAGCCACGTGGTCTCGGGGCCCCAATAGATGTCGTCCGGCTCCCACACGTCCGCGCGCCCGCCGCCGAAACCGAACGTCTTGAGCCCCATCGAATCGAGCGCGACGTTGCCGGCCAAAACCATCAGGTCGGCCCACGATAACGCCCGGCCGTATTTCTGCTTGATCGGCCACAGCAGCCGGCGCGCCTTATCGAGGTTCGCGTTATCCGGCCAACTGTTGAGCGGCGCAAAGCGCTGCGTCCCCGAGCCCGCGCCGCCGCGGCCGTCGGCGATGCGATACGTGCCCGCGCTATGCCACGCCATGCGGATGAAGAGCGGCCCGTAGTGGCCGTAGTCTGCGGGCCACCACTCCTGCGAGGTCGTCATCAAGGCGTGCAGATCGGCGATCACCGCCTGCAGATCGAGGCGCTTGAACTCGCTCGCGTAGTCGAACCCCACGCCCATCGGATTCGAGAGCGCCGAGTGCTTGTGCAAGACGTTCAGGTTCAGTTGGTTGGGCCACCAATCGGCGTTCGTGCGGGCGCCGGCAACGGGAAGTTTCTGAGCCCCGTGAGGTACGGGGCACTGCGATGCGTTTGACAAGACTCGCTCCTTGCGTCGGTTGACGGTGGACGTCGTGCGCCTAGGATATACCCGGTAATCTCATCGAACAAGACGATACTATCTATATATTTCATCGTCAGAAACGATAGAGCGAGCGCCATGAACCTCCGGGACCTGCAGTACGTCCTCGCCGTCGCCGAGCACGGGCACTTTAGCCGCGCGGCCGAGGCCTGCGCGGTCAGCCAGCCGACGCTGAGCGGCCAGATTCGCAAGCTCGAAGACGAGCTCGGGCTCCAACTCTTCGAGCGGGACGGCCGCCGGGTCCGCAGCAGCCCCGCCGCGGAAGCCGTCATCGCGTGCGCGCGGCGGGCGGTCGCGGCGGCCGACGACCTCGTACGAACGGCGCACGCCGGTCGCGACCCGCTGCGCGGCACCCTGCGCATCGGGATCATCTCGACGCTGGCGCCATATCTGCTGCCGCACCTATTGCCGGCCGCGCAAGAGCGCTTTCCGGCGATGCCGCTGGCGATCACCGAAGGGCTCACCGAGCGGCTCGTCGCGGGGCTGCACGCCGGCGATCTCGACGCCGCGATCGTGGCGACCGATCACACCGGCGATGGTCTCGCGTCGCTCGCGCTCTTCGACGAGCCGCTCTGGGTGCTCGTTTCGGCCGGCCATCCTTTGGCCGCCCGCGCCGCAATCGCTCCGGCCGACATCGACCCCGCGGAGCTACTGCTGCTCACCGACGGCCACTGCTTGCGCGACCAAGCGCTGACGTTGTGCACGCAAGCCTTCGACTCGCGCCGCGGCAAGAGCGACGTGCGTGCGACGAGCCTCGAGACGTTACGCAATCTGGTCGGCGCCGGCTACGGCGTCACCGTGCTGCCCGAACTCGCGCTCGGCAACGCTCGCCTCCCGGGCGGCCCGAGCGTCGCCCGGCCCTTGCACGGCAGCGGCGCGTTCCGGCGCATCCGCTTGGTCTCACGGCCGGCAGCGCCACGCCGCGCCGCGCTCGCCGCGCTGCAGGCCGCGATCCGCGCGGCGCTGCCGCAGCTAGCCGGGGCGTAGGAAGAACGCGATCGTCGTCGCCGCGCCGACGGCGACGATCCCGATGCGCATCGCGCGCGGCGGAACGCGCCGCACCAAGCGCGCGCCGTAATAGCCGCCGAGCACGGCGCCGACGGACATCGCGATCGCGGCGTCCCACGCAAGCGCTCGCGCGAGCACGAACGGGATCACCGGCACGCCGTTGTTGATGAACGCCAGCACCGATTTCAAGGCGTTCATCTTGCGCAGATCGGTCATCCCGATCAACGCGAAATACGCCAGCAGCACGAGACCTTGGCCGCCGCCGAAAAATCCGCCGTACACGGCGACGGCGAAGAGCGGCGGGATACTGCTCCAGCGCACGTCTTCCATGCCGCCCGGGTGGTTGGCGAGCTTGAGGATCGCGGGACTGATCGCGAACAGGACCGTCGCAAAGAGCAGCAACCACGGGATGATCGCGTTGAAGGCGTGCACCGGCGTGTGCAGGAGCAACAGACCGCCGGTCACGCCACCCGCGACCGATGCGAGCATCGCCGCGAGAAAGCGCCGGGTCGGGCGCGTCATGTCTTCGCGGAAGCCGCGGATGGTGCCGACGTTCCCGAGCCACATCGCGGTCGTGTTGGTCGCATTGGCCGTGATCGGCGGCACGCCGAGGAAGACGAGCGTGGGAAACGAGATGAAGCTGCCGCCGCCCGCCGCCGAGTTAATTGCGCCGGCAACGGCCGCTGCGCCGGCAGCGGTGAGAAGTGAAATGCCATCCATCAACCGCTCAGAGGTTACACGAAGGTGACATAACTCCGGCTGCGTAACGCACGTCAC
>Ga0302283_1004386_pt1 | contig 10594 bp, 14 predicted proteins | sample III_Fen_E1_4_FD_198770 | JGI IMG/M metagenome (GOLD analysis project Ga0302283, IMG submission 198770) | Peat permafrost microbial communities from Stordalen Mire near Abisko, Sweden - III_Fen_E1_4 | ecosystem: Environmental > Terrestrial > Soil > Wetlands > Permafrost | place: Sweden: Abisko...
CGATCTCCTCAATTAGGTCCGCAGGTTGTCACGTACCGAACGGCTCGTGACAGGCGCTGGGCCCGGGGATCCCAGGGGTCCGCTTCGCCATGGGATCGGCTTTGGGCTTCCTACCCTCCCCCTGATCCGCGTTCATCCCGGAGTAGCACAGCCTACCCTCACACCCGCCGCACCCCGGTCGCCTCCGCGAGGAGCGCGTCGCGCACCTTCTGTGCGCTGTCGCGCGCGACGGGCACGCGCAGCTCGTCTGCCGCGCCGAGGAGCAGCTCGACCTCCCCCGAGTCACGGGTGAGCTCGCGCACGTGGTTCACGTTGACGAGCCAGTTGCGGTGCGTGCGGAGGAGCTGTTTGCCGAACGACGAAAGGATCGCCGAGAGCGAGAGGTCGATGTCGAACCGCCCGCGTGTCGTGTGGACGAACGTCAGGCGGTCGGCGGCCTCGAACGCGAGCACCTCGTCCGGGTTCAAGAACACGAGGCCCGTCCGGCGGCGCGCCACGATGCGCGAGCCCGGCCTCGCCACGCGCTCCCTGCGGCGGCCAGCCACGCGCTCGAGGCACTGCTGCACGCGCGTGCGCGTGAACGGCTTGAGCAGGTAGTCCACCAGGCCGAGCTCGAACGCGACGACGGCGTGCTCCCGCTGCGCCGTGGCGAGGACGAACATCGGGTGCGCTGGGCGCTCGAGCCACCGCTTGACGAGCGAGATCCCCGCCTCCGGGTCCGCGTTCCCTTCGAGGTGGACGTCCACGAACACCACGTCCACGGCGAGCGGCGCGCTGCCGTCGTCGCCCGCGAGCGCGGCCTCGGCAGCCTCGGTGGTGCCGAACGCCGCGAGCACCTCGGCGAGCTCCGAGGCGTGGATGAGCTCGACGAGGTAGTTGCGGGCGGGCCACTCGTCCTCGACGACGAGGGCGGACAGGCGCGAGGGGGCCGTCATCGTCGTGCCACCCCCGCGCGCAGGGCGGGCCACGAGCGGCGCTTCGAGAGCGCGGGCTCCACCGCGGCGGCCTCCAGCCGGACGCCCGGCACCTCGACGCGCGCCTCGGTGAGCCCCGCGACGCGCGCGAGCACGACGGTGGCGCCGGGGTACTCGTGCGCGACCCTCCGCGCGACGGCGGCCAGGCCGACGCGGCCTCGCCCTGCGCCGCCCGCCGCGTCGCGGGGACCGGGACCGTTGTCGCGCACGACGACGCGCAGGGTCCCGCCCTCCACCGTCGCGTGGACGCCGATCTCGCCGCCGCCAGGTCTGCGGAGCGCGCCGTGGCGCGCCGCGTTCTCGACGAGCGGCTGCAAGAGCAGGCGCGGCAGGAGCGCCTCCCGCGCTGCGGGGTCGATCTCCCAGCGAAACGACAGCATGCCGCGGTGACGGATCTCGAGGATCTTCGCGTACCGGCCGAGCCACTCCGCCTCTTCCCCGAGCGAGTGGATCTCGGGTCGGTCCTCGACGGCGTCGTGGAGGAGGTCGCTCAGGAGCGCGACGAGCTCGCGCGCCTCCTCCGGCTCGTCGACCATGAGCCCCGCGATCGCGTTGAGGGTGTTGAGCAGGAAGTGCGGCTCGAGGCTCGCGCGAAGGCGCGCGAGCTCCGCCGCCGCGCGCAGCCTCTCGGTCTCGCGCTCACGCGCCGCGGCGTCCTCGATCGAGAACGGGTAGAGAAAGCCGATCGCCCACACGCCTGTCTGCATAACACCGAGCACCAGCGAGCTGGCGACGTACCGCGCGAACGGCACGTCCCCCGTCACGCCGAACGCCTGCCCGAACATCGGGAAGGAGACGCGCAGCAGCGCGAGCGACGCCACCGCGGCGCCGGCCATGGCGAGCCCCGAGGAGACGGTCAGCCCGACGATGACGGCGGGGTGCAAGCGAGCCGCGCGGGTCCGCGCGAAGACCGCCGACAGGGTGAAGAACAGGAGCGGCAGGTACACGGCGGCCGCGCCGAGGCGCGTGTAGCTGAGGTGTCCCCCGCGGACGGCGTCCATGAGGGTGCCAATCCCGACGAACACCACGCCGACGCCGGCCGCGATCCCCCACGCCCTTCGGCTCGCGCTCGTTCCGCGCACCGTACACACGGTAGCACAAGGCCGACGGCGCTTCGGCCGCCAGATGCCGGGCCCCCTCGGTCAAGACGCCGGCCCCCCTCGGGGCGACGCGGGCGCCTCTCGTCGGGAACGACCGGCGAAGGCGGGTCCCGGGTCTTATTCCAAAGCTATGAGATTTCACACCGTTCTCGCCTTCTCCGCCACCACCGCCTCCCTACTCGCGACCCTCCTGGCCACCTCCCCGGCCTCCGCCGATCCGGGCCAACCGCCGGCCGGGCAGTCCGACCCGTGCTGGAGGGGGTGCCCCACCCGCGACGCCGGCGCCGACAAGGACTACGACGCCAACCGCACGCGGCTCTACGTCCACATGGACGTCCTGCCCTTCACCAACGGCGGCTTCGGCGTGTGGGCCGGGCTCAAGCCGCGGCGCCTCAAGCACTGGCAGTTCGGCGTGGGGCTGTACCAGTTCAACGAGCCCGCCGGCTACGTCACCTTCACCGACCATGCCAACGACGGGCTCAAGGTGGGCACGTTTGCCGCCGCCGCTTATGCCAACTACTACTTCGGCCTCGCTCCCATCCCGTCCTTCGGCCACCGGCATACGTCGACCTCCGGCCTCTTCGCCGGCGCGCTCGTAGGGTACGGCCGGACCTCCACCCAGGATCCGACCCAGGCGGGCGAGAACTACTACGACGGCATCTCGCTCGGCCTGCAGGCCGGCTACGCCTACTATCCGTTTGGCCGCGGCCTGTACCTGGCCCCCACCGTCGGCGCCGAGACGACGATCCGCGTCGCGTCGAGCGGCAACAGCCCGCGCTCCTACGCCGAGCCGCCCGTCGACCCGCTCGTCTTCCTCAACGTCGGCCTCCAGTTCTGAGCAGAGAGGAGAACAAGATGATGAACGTCATGCGTCATGTGGTGCTGTGCCTCGCGGTCTGCGCGGCGTCGGGGGCGGGTCGCGCCGCCCTCGCCGACGCCGACCTTGCGGGGCAGATCCAGGTGCAAGTCGCCGGTCTCCGCAACGACAAGGGCGCCCTCCGCTGCTCACTGTACCGGAGCGCGGACGGGTACCCGACCAACCCGGGCACCGCGCTCCTGCGCACGCGCGCCGCGATCTCGGGGGGCGCGGCGTCGTGCCGCTTCGACGGCGTGCCCATCGGCGCCTACGCCGTCGCCTTCTTCCACGACGAGAACGACAACGGCAAGCTCGACCTGAATCTGTTCGGCATCCCCAAGGAGGGCACGGGCGCCTCGAACGACGCGCGCGGGCACATGGGCCCGCCGAAGTGGCAGGACGCGCGGTTCGAGTTCAAGGGCGGGGTCGAGGCGCTGCGCTTGTCGGTCCACTACTGATCGGAGGTCCCTTTGCAATTCGAGATCGCCCGGGCTCTGCTCATCGTCATCGGTGTCATCGTCGCGTTCGGGACGCTCGTGGCCGACATGAACGAGCTCCACGTCTTCAACGCGGCGTGGCCTCCGCACGCGCGCTTTCATTGCGCCGCGCACGCGCTCATGAACCTCGGGTGCGGAGGTCTGGCGATCGGCCTGCTCGTGACGCCCGCGCGCGAGGGGCGCGGGCTGCACGTCTCCGTCGCGGCGGTGCTGCTCGCGTGGTCGGCCGCGTGCCTGCGCGTCGCGCTGCTCTTCCCGGGGACGTCCGCCGTCGCCGGGCCCCGCGAGCCCGTCCTCAGGGGCCGCCCGGTCTCTCTGTGGGTCGCCGACGCGCTCGTGCTCCTGACGCTCGCGGGCGCCACGACCGCGCTCACCGCGTGAACGTACGCCGGGGCCCTTCGTCTTCGCGGTCCGGAGCAGTTGCGCTCGTCAGGGCATGCAGCAGACGGTGACGGGCCCGGAGGGGGTGGCAGAGCCCTCCGCTGTTCCGCCGCGCGGAGCGCAGCCGGCGTCCGGCGCCACGAGGTCCATCCGCAACCCGCCATCGCGGGGGGACAGGCTCCCTTTGCCCGTGGGTGGGGCCGCGAGCCTACACCGTGCCACGAAGGGTGCCGCGCTGGGAATGGCGGCCGCAAAAGGGCCCGGCGATCCGGCCTGGAGCTCTCGTTTCCCGGAGATACGATAAGCTTCGACCGTGGAGGACGACGTGGGGCGTCGAGCGGCTCGAGGGAGGACTGGCGCGACCTGCGGGTGGCCTGGAGCGCCGCGATGAAGCTTGGCGTTTACCTCACCCAGGTAACGAGCGTGCCCGGAGCATGCTTCCTGACATTCGTGAAGCCGGTGAGCATCTACGACGCGAGCGTCGTCGAGTGGTACGCCGGTGCGATCTTCATCAGCTTGACGAGGCGATGGATGAAGATTGGTGCGCCGTTCGTCGCCGCCAACAAGGCCTCGTTGACCCACGATCTGCTCTGGGACTTCGAGGCCGCCGACGCGCCACGCAAGGCCTACCTCGACATGTTCGCGGAGGCCATCTCCACGGGCCTGAACGGCTTCACGCACGAGACGCGCGCCGCGTATTTCAAGGGACGAAGCTTCGGGGCTGCGATCGAGAATGGCCCCGGGCTGGCGATGAAGTCGCTGAAGGTGGGCTTCAACGCGCTCGGGGTCGTCCATGACGCGTACGGCGGGCTCCGCACGAGCGAGTTCACGGCCGACGACGTGAAGGCGTACGCGAAGAGGATGATCCGCGCCGGAGCGTCGAAGCTCAGCGGCGACGTCCACGGGGGCTTCGAAGAGATCAGGCCCGTCGCGACCTCGTCGGCCAGCTTCACGGCGGGACGCCTCGCGGCTCCGAGGGGCAGCGACGAGAGTCCCGTCTACGGAGGGGCCATCACCTCGAACGTGCTGTCGAAGTACACCCCGAGCACGGGCGAGCTCTCGAACCCGGAGGACACGACCTTCCGCTCCCCGCTGAAGGATCCCACCACCGGCTACGTGTACACGAGCGAGTACGGCTTCCGGGCGGACAGCCGATGTCCAGCGGACATCTGCTCGCTCGGCGGGATGCAACCGAACGCCATCCGTGACGACAAGCAGGAGCTGCGCTACGGCCCGCGCCCGGTCGACCCCGGGCCCGACGCGACGAGCTTCGCGCGAGACATCTTCGCGGCGAGCCTGAAGAGGTGGAATCAGCGCGGGGGCAAGGAGGTGCTCGACAACTACACGCACCAGGCCACCTGGGGGTCGGACTACTCCGGGTACGTCTCCGTCAGCCGAAGCCTCAAGGTAGCGTACCGCTTCTATCTGATACAGAAGGCCAGCGCCCAGCCGTGCGCTACCGCGGGCTGGATCTACGCCGCGCGCGCGCGTGACGCGGTGGACGTCGAGGCGACCTTCACGAAGCCGCGCTACAACGAGCGCGAGATCTCGGTGGCCGGGGGCATCGGCTGGAAGGACATCGTGGGTTGGCGGAAGATCAACAACGGCGTCATGGACGACACCTGGGCGCCGGTGCTCTTCATCACGACGAACCAGACGCTCCTGCCCGCGAGCAAACGGGCAGAGCTCGTGCGGGTGCTGAGCGCGCCCCTCGCGATGGTGAAGGGCTCGAGCGTGTGACCGTCGACACCTACTGCGCCGACTTCACTCTCGCTACGGAGCGCACTTCGCGTTTGCGAGGCTCCTCAGCCCATTGGCGATGATCGTGCGCCTGCGGGCCACTTCGGAGTCGGGAACGAGCGTGACTTCGATCCCGCTCCACGAGTCGAGGACGGGCGCGCCAGGTGAGCCACGGAACGCGAGCGTGATCGTGGTGCTGTACTCTCCGATCCCGATGACGTCGCACGACATGTTGGTGCACTTCACCTGCAGCTGTTTGGGGTTCTCGACCGAGAGATTGAAGCACCCCGGTGACGCTCGGCGGTGACGCGAGCGAGGTCGTCATCGGAGGGTGCCCCGCGGCGCTCTACATCGTATCGGACGACGTGCCGGTCGGCGAGAACCCGAGTGGAGGCCGGGTGGTGCGCCTCACGCTGGGGCAAGGCTTCTGCACGGAGGGGGCGCGGGCTGCTCGGAGATCATCCAATCCACAGCGGACAGCTTCGACTTCTTCGGTTTCGACGGCGCCCGGCTCTACTTTGATGAGATGTGCCCCTCGACCATCCCCGAAGAGTCCGGCGGCAACTTCGTCCGATACGTCGACACGCGCTCGGGCCAGATGGGGCTGCTCACCGACCTCCCGGGCTACCCCTTCGTCACGGCGCCGACGGGGTTCGCCCACGACCCGACGGGGACAACGCTGTACTACCTGCAGTAGACGGCGGCGCTACGGCGGGATGTTCTCGAGCCTCACCGAGCGGCGCGTTTTGGAGCATGTCATCCGTGAACGTCGCCACGAGCGGCAACGGAACGGTGGGGAGAAGGGAGAACGCGAGGACGGCGACGCCGATGGCCTCCTGCGATGCGGCGCGCCATGCTCCCGCGCTGCGTATGGACTCGGGTGTTCCGAAGGTGACCGTGGGGGGCGCGCCGGCAGTCGGGGCATCGCGATAACCACGACCGGTCGTGCCTGCCCAGTCGCGCACCACGACCGGACCCTCCGGTTGGCCTGCGAGCTCCGGTCGATGCGCGGGCGGCGTTCCGTCGTTGAACGCCAGCCACCCATTGCCCGTATGGGTAGCGCAGGCTCCGGATGCCAGGAGCTCGTGCTCCAGGCGCGTGCGCCGTGCAGCGATACCGAGGCCGCTCGCCAGAACGAGCCCGAGCCACACAGCTACGATCACGACGGCGGCGGCGTCCCCATCCTTCGAGGGCGCGGTCTGGATCGATCCCCGCATGGAAACCGCCCCCGCGCCGAGGGCCACCGCGATGACGAGCGCGGCGAGTAGCGCGCGGCGCGTCGCGGGCGGTGCGGCGAGGGCGTCGCTCGAGCGGCGAACAGCCATGTTCGTCGACGCCGCGAACCCCGCAAGGAGGAGGAGGAAGACGAGAAGATCCTCGAAATCCGACGAGCCCTGAAAGTGCCCGAGGGTCCTCCGTAGGTCCCAGGTCGCGAGGATGGCCGTGGCCGGGATGCACCCGAGACTCGTGACGGCGATGAGGAAGCCTCCTCTCGCGCCGAGCCATGCGGTTGCGACCCCTCCGAGGACCATGAGCACGAAGACGGTCAGCAGGCCCGCGACACCCAGATGGATCGGGAAGCAGAAGAACGTGCCGAGCTCCGCCAATGCGACGATTACGGTCGTCGCGACCGCCAGGGAAAGCCGTGCACGCAGGCCGACAGAGGGGTTGTCCACGCGCGCAGTGTACCGACCTATCGGACGAACGCTCGCCCATCCACGGTGCGACGGAGCCGCACGGCTCACTCCGCCAAGCCCGGGTCCTTCGCGAGCAACTCGCTCACGCGCCTGTTCGCGTACGCGATCTGCTGCGCGAATTCCTCGTCCGTGCATCCATTTGCCACCAGGCAGCTGTGGTCCCGCAGAAACTTGCGGTATCCGCGAACGGCGTCTCCGAGCTTCCCCTCCTCGAAGTCCGCGTCCGCGATGCGAAGCGCCGCACTGCGCGCGTACCGCGAATAGGGGTAGGTGCGGAGCACGTCGCGCATGCCGTCCTGCGACGCGAGCCAGTCGCGCGCGTTGAACGCGACCATCGCCGCGTCGTAGCCCCGCCGCGCGTTTGGCGCTTTGGCGGGCGCATCTCCGCTCGGAACGGGTGCAGGCGCCGAGACGGGAGCCGTAACGAGCGTGCCGGACGCCCCGGACGAAGCGCAGGAAGCGCAGAAGGACGCGCACAGCGCCATTTGCAGCGTCGAGAGGGCGAGGGCAAACAGCGTGCGGGCGTGGCTCATGGATGAATTCTGTCATTTCACCTTGAGGAAGGTCGCCGATTCGATCCGGGATGCCCTGCGCCCCCGCGCTCATGCCCGCCGGCTTCCGAAAGCGGAGGCAACGGCGAGGAACAGCTTGCGCCTCCACGAGGCAGGACGGCTCCGGTGGCGTCGGCGTGGTCGCGGTCAAGTGCCGGCTGCACCGCGCAGAGCACGCGGGAAAACCCCCTACCTACCCCGCGACCTGGCGCGTGGGCTTCGCCTCGTATTCCTCGCGGAACGCCGGGTCCATGTGCGCCATGAGGCGGCGGGCGAGGTGCTCCGCGGCGTATCCGTCCTTACCGACCCACAACGTGACGACCGTCCCGTCCTTGACCTGCACGAGCACGCCGACGCCGAGATAGCTCGCGCCCCGGAGGGTGATCCGGCGGGTCTCGATCGCGACGTCGCGGTAGCCGCCGGCCAGCAACGCCTCTCGCTCCCGCGGCCGCTTGCGACGCGCCGACCGGTCCTCGACGGTGAGGAGCGCCAGCCAGACCGCCGGAAAAATGGCGATGAGCAAGACGAAGATGCCAATGCCCAGCAACCCGCCGAGAGCGTGGACGAAGTGGCCCAGCAAGGTGAGCAGCGAGCCGGCGGCGAGCGCTCCCAGCGTCGTCCTGCGCATCGATCGGTGCAGCTCTGTGACCGCGACCTCCGCGGGCAAGTACTGCTCGACGAGCTCGCGCAGCACGAGCGCACTCTGTTCGCCCGGAACCATGCGGCTTGCGCGTCGTAGTTAGTCACGGGCTGACGCATCGTCAAGGCTCCGGGTGCACGCTGGGAAGACGTCGGCCCCATTCAAGCGCCGCGTCCCCTTCGAATGTCGGTCATGGTTGCCAGCACTTGAAGGTCGCACCGCCGAAGCAGAAGGCCTTCGACCAGGCCACGTCCTCGGGCCAACGCGTGGCGCCGCACCGACACGGCACGCCTGGGATGGGGTTGTTCGGGCATAGGCCCGCGTCGAGTTGGGCGAGATCACTGGCCACGATCCGGCAGTAGCCGACGGTGCCCGTGGGGTCCGGCACCCAGTCGAACCAGATCCGGCGGCTCGCTTCGCGCATCGCGCTCCGCCGAACATCCAGTGAGGGCGCCATCATCGCGGTCCGGCAAAGGTCCTTCACCGCGCTCATGTAGCCGATCGCCGCCACGAGGACGACTGCCAGCCCGCTTACCACCGCGGCCAGCCGCCACGCGCCGGCGCGCGTTGGAGTAGGTTGCTCGGGCTCGGTGCGGTCGAAGCTGATCGCGAGCCTTCGCGCGCCCGAGGATCAAATGGGACGACGTTTCCAGTGTGGCTGCACGACTCGACGCCGGGTCCCACATAACGTGTGGCACGTGAACTCCCTCGGGGACCCTTGCTCGTCGCGTAGGCCTAGGACGTCCTGTCCTCCCGCGCACCAGGCGACGATTTGCCGTCCCTGCGCGATCAAGATCGGGCGCGCCGTTCTCGCCATGACCCCGTCAATGACCCAAGGGGTCCCGCAGCAGGCCGCCCAGGAGACGGAGATGTCGCATGAGCTCTTGAACAGAATGATCGACGATCGCCTGGAGGAGCGGGCGGCGGATCAGGCCCGCCTCGGCGTCGCGCCGCAGGAAGTGGACCGCGCGCTCAAGCATGTCGCAGATCAGGCGCGGATTACCGTTCGCGACCTCATCGTCGAAGCCAACCGACAAGGGCTGACGGAGCAGGACTACCGCGACGAGATCCGCCGTCAGGTGCTCGAGGGAAAGCTCATCGAGCTTCGCGTCCGTGGCCACGTACACGTGACCGAGGAGGACGCGCGTGCGTCCTACCGTCAGTGGCTCAGGGAGTACGAGGCTAGGCCGCCTGTCGACGTCCGCACGATCGCCATGCGGATCCCGCCGGGTGCCTCCGACGCGGCGATCGACACGCAGCTGAGGCTTGCCGACCAGATCGTCGCCCGCGCTCGGAGCGGCCAGAGCTTCTGCAAGCTCGTAAATCAGTACTCGCCACCGGTTGGCGGCATCCACGCGTGCGGCGACACCGGCCCGCAGCCCATCGACGCTCTTCAGGCGCGATCCAGGAGGCGATACGGGGGCTGAAGGAAGGCGATACGGCGGACCCCATCCGCTTCGGCAACGATGCCATCGTCATTGTGCAGCTCGGGAAGCAGCCGCAGCCCCCGTCCTTCGAGGACGTCGGGGACGCGATGTACGACCGGGCCCGGAGCGAGGCGATGGAAGAGCGGCGAAAACTGCTGCTCCAGGAGCTGCGCCGCGGTCTCTACGTCGACGTGCGGCTGTAGCGGCGCCCCGTGGACCATGGGCGGTCTACGTCCAGCAGACGGCCCCAAGCATCTGTTCCAACCTCTCGCCCCGCGCCTTGTCGGATGCCGCAACCCACGCAACAAGCCCGCGCAGGTAGCCTCTGAAGTCAGGATGACCGTCGCGGTTCTGCGCGGTGGCCCGAATCGCGCGCAGTTGTGCAAGATCGCTTTGATGCGATCGAACTCGGCGCACGCGACGCGTGGTCGGTCGTTCACGACCAGGCCATGCTGCGTGTCCAATTGCGTTTCCGCGGGGTAACCCCGAGGAGGGTCCGGACCGTCCGAGACGGTTCCTTCTCCGACTTGGGCATACGCCGCCGCACGGCGAGAGAGTACATGAGCTCGGCACCATCGAGGGTCCCCGAGTAGCGGTGGTGGCCGTGCCACGATGCGCTTGCAAAGCGTGACCCTCCACGACGTACTGTCCCCCCTACTCAAGCGACGGCGAGTGGTTATCGTGCCGCGGGTGGCCCGCACGCTACAAGACGCCGAGATCGCCTACCTCCT
>Ga0302283_1004393_pt1 | contig 10585 bp, 5 predicted proteins | sample III_Fen_E1_4_FD_198770 | JGI IMG/M metagenome (GOLD analysis project Ga0302283, IMG submission 198770) | Peat permafrost microbial communities from Stordalen Mire near Abisko, Sweden - III_Fen_E1_4 | ecosystem: Environmental > Terrestrial > Soil > Wetlands > Permafrost | place: Sweden: Abisko...
CGGCTGGCGCCGGCCTCGGATCTCAAGTTCGACGCCCTTGAGGCCGCGGGGGACTTCTGGTGGGGTCGGACCATTCCCCGCAACCTCCTCTCCGCCGCTCGGGAGGGTGCGCCGGCCAGCGCAGCGGCCGCATGAACCCGACGAAAGAGGTGCGGACGTACTCGCATGTCATTCAGTCCGAGGGAACCTTCACCCTCTCTCCGGCGCTCCTCGCCCTCGGGTGCGTGAGCTGCCTGGACCGGTGGACCCTTCCGCGTGGTGCGCACGGTGGCCCGTGCGGACCGACATGAGTTTCGACCAACTCGCCGAGACCCTGCGTGCTGTCAGCCCCGCGCTGGCGGTCGGCCGGCGGGTGCAGATCTACCGCAACCTGCACCACGGCAAGGGGCCCGTTCACTGCTGGTCGATCCGCTCCGCGCGCACCGGCCTCGTGCTCGGCGTCGTCTCGCACGCCGTGCTGGAGGGCGTCGAGCTGCGCGTGCAAGAGGGGGCGCGGCGGACCGTGGTCGAAACGGGGCGTCGGAGCGTCCACGCCTACGCGGTCGGGAGGCTGCGCGCGTGGGATGAGGACGCCTCGCCCAAGCGGGCGCGCTCCCTCGTGCGCTTCACGTACAACCCCACGCGCGGCCCCGACTTTACCCGCGCTCACAACGACCCGACGCCCGTGTACGGCGCCGAGTCCATGTGGTTCGACGTCGACGGCGCCTGGACGAGGCCAGGATGAGCAAGCTCTCGGCCACCCAGCACGCCGCGCTCCGGACGATCGTCGATGCGTTCGACGCCGCGATCGAGCGGGAGCGGGGGCTGTGGGGCGACGCCAGCGCCGAGCGAGCGCAACGACCCGGCCAAGCTGCTCGAGGTGACCTACGCCATGGAACTGGGGCGCCTCTTGACCACCACGTTCACGGAGGGAGCCATGGCGCGCAATCTTGAGCTCGACCCGATCAAAACCGGCGTCGCCCTTGGCCTCTCGCTGATGCTCGGGGAGCTCCCCCTGATCGCCGCCGTCGTCGGCCAGGTCGTGGGCAACCTGCTCGATGACCGAGACGACCGACCGCGAAGGACGCACGCCCACCGGGATCGACGGTCCGAATCCGTACGGGAGAACTGGATGCAACCCGATACCCCAGACCCTCACAACTCGTACCTGGACGCGCCCCCCCCGCCCCTCGGCTCAGGGCCGTGTGACCCGTTCGCCGGGTACCGTGCCCAGCATCCCGAGAACAGGGTCAACAGCTTTGGGCTCGACCTCTACGCCAAGGTTCGGAGCACGCCCGGCAACCTTGCCCTCTCGCCGCTCTCGATCTTCACCGCCCTGGCGATGGTCGCGGCCGGCGCGCGCGGCGAGACGGCCGGGCAGATGCGGCGCATCCTTCACGCGACGGCGTCCGCCGAGATGACCGGCGCGGCAGGCGCGCTCGCTGCGCGCTGCGAGCAGACCGCCCCGGGGATGACGATCCGACTCGTCAGCCGCCTTTTCGGGAATCAGGGCTACGCCTTCAAGCCCGACTACGTGGAGCTCGTGCGCAGCGCCTTCGGCGCGCCCCTCGAGCCGGTCCCCTTTGCGACGGCCCCCGAGGCGGCGAGGGAGCGGATCAACACCTGGGTCGCCCAAAGGACAGAGCAGCGAATCAAGGACGTCGTGCCCGAGGGCGGCGTCGACCAACAGACCCGCCTCGTGCTCGCCAACGCAATCTACTTCCTTGGCAACTGGAGCGCGCCGTTTGACAAGGATGCGACGCGCCCGGCCCCCTTCTACGACCCCCGCGCGGGCGCCCACGCCGTGCCCACGATGCAGCAGACGGCGCGCTTCCGCTTCGCGGACGTCGGCGGCGCGAAGCTCCTGGAGTTGCCCTACCGGGGTGGCGAAATGGCCATGCTCTTCGCCCTACCCGCCGCGGTCGACGGGCTCGGCGCGCTCGAGGCGGCACTCTCGCCGGGCCTCCTCAAGAACTGGACGGGCGCCCTCGCGGAGACGCGGGTCGCGGTGTCGCTCCCGAAGTTCACCATCGAGCCAGCCGGACTCTCGTTGCAGGCAGCCCTTGGCGCTCTGGGGATGCCACTCGCCTTCGACTCGGCCCGCGCCGACTTCACGGGCATCGCCGCCCCCTCCGACGCGGCCGATCGGCTCGTGCTGAGCGACGTCTTCCACAGAGCATTCGTTCGCGTGGACGAGAAGGGGACCGAGGCGGCCGCTGCGACCGCCGCGGTGATGTCCGCGAGGTCTCTGCAAGCGCAGCCTCAAGCCTTCAACGCGGATCATCCCTTCTTGTTCATCCTGCGCGACGTCGGGACGGGCACGATCCTCTTCATGGGGAGGGTCACCGACCCCGCCGCTGGAAACGACCGGGCGCACGGCGATCAAGCGGACGAGGCCGGCGCGCTCGGAATGCTCGGGGCCTGGCCGACCGAGGCGCCCGCGCTCGTCGCGCTACGCGACCAACTCGACGCGCGGTGGCCGACGCGCTCGCGGCTCGCCGATGGAATCGTGGCCCACCACGCCAACCCCCCGGGCAGCGACCACGAGCACGGGGATGCCCTCGACGTCACCTTCGATCCGGAGCGGGGGCCCGATCTGGAAGCGCTCGCGGCGACGCTGCTCGGCGACCAGCGGACCCGCTACGTCATCTTCAACCGGAGGATTGCGAAGCCGGGGCTCGATGGCGGAACCTGGCGACCCTATGCCGGCCCGCGGCGCGACCCGCACGAGGGCCATTTGCACCTCTCGATCTACCGCGAGGGGCGCGGCGACTCGGGGCCCTGGGACGATCGCGGCTGGACGTTGCTGGGCACCGGCGAGGTGATCAACATCCCCGACACGTGGCCCGAAAGGATGGGCACCGCGACGGACCCGTTTCGAAGCCACCCCGCGGCGGCGGAGACCGGCGACCTCGGCGAGCCGCCGGGCGCCCCGGGTGAGGCGGGGGCCCCCGCTGCAACCACGTCGAACGCCGACCGCGGGGCCAAGCAGATCGCAGCGCTCCAGGCGATCAGCCGCGACCCCAGCAGCGTCCGTGCACTGAGCGGCCCGGGGCAGGTCGTTCTCGCCGCGCTGACGGGCGTGGTGGAGAAGGTGGGTGGTCTCGCCCTGGACGCCATCAAGACCGAGGTGACCACGAGCCTCCTGCCGACGATCGCGGACATGCTCGGGACGACGGTCAGCGACCTCGCCAGCGCGATCCCGATGGTCGGCCAGGTCGTCGCCCTGGGGATCAAGGTCGTCACGGCCCTCGCCTCCGCCGGCAGCTCGAACGAGGCAAGCGTCCAGGGCCTCTGCCGGGCGTGCCAGCAACGGTTTCAGCCCCTACCCACGGGCTCCATCTTGGCGGGCGACGGGATGGTGCCGGCCGACATCTTCGCGCCGGTCCACCGGGTCTACGACACCTACGCGCCCGAGACCCAGCGCACCGTGCGGGCGTTGGGCAACAAGGTGTACGACGCGCACAACAAGTGGAACCCGCTGAGCAGCGGGCCGTGCATCGGCGTCGAGGGGTACGCGTCGGCGCTCGGCCAGGCGCTGACCCTGTTGCTCGAGGGTGCCTCGGTCGACAGCGCCGACGTGGAATGGGGCCGTCTCCACCACGCGGGCGGCTGGGGCCTCCGCGGGCTCGTGCGCCTGGACTACCTCCGAGAGGCGATGGGCAACGCGCCCTTGCCGCACAACGTCGCATCCTTCGAGCGGCTGATCGCGGCCAACATCGCCCACTGCGATCGCGAATGGCGGAGGGCCCACCCGACGCGCGCGCAGCTCGGCCCGACCCCAGCCCGTCGCGCGCAGTACCGGGCGCTGCGTCGGGCGATCCGGGCGTCCTACGTGCCCTCGCTGGGGAGGGGCGCGCAGAGCGACGGGGGGGCCGGGCTGTGGACCCTGTACCTCGATCTGCTCCGAGACGACTTCGCCAGAGGGCACTTCCCCGCCGGTTACGCGACGGACGCCCTGTACCGCCGGCAGTGGGTCTACGTCCCGCGCCACATGCCCTTCGCCGCTCCGACCCTCATGTTTGGGGACAGCGGCGACTACACGACGCCCCTCCAGGGCAACCAGACGTGCGCGGCGCTCGCCTACTCGCAGATCGAGGCCATCGTGCAGACGTGGGGGCGCGCCGTCGATCCGCGCTACCAAACGGGGCAGACGAAGCTCGCCGAGCTCAAGGCCCAGGCGATCGCGATCGGGCAGGCCAGGGTGGCGGCGCATCCGGGCGCCCGCCCGGCGCCCGCGCGCGCCGCGTCCATCCGACGGAGCCCGCCGACCGATCCTTTCGCGAGCCTCGCGCGGGCACCGGCCTCGGCGGTGAGCTCACGTGCCACCGACCCGTTCCGGCCCCTCCAGAAGGCAACGGACACGGGCGACCCGCTCGACGACGTGCCCGGCGCCATCCACATGCGCTCGATCGTCGACGTATTCGACGCCGGTGACGCCCTCTTCGCCTGGCGACCGATCACGGTGACGCACAAGTGGCACCCGAGGGACCCAGGGCTGCTCGCCACCTTCTGGGTGTTCGTGGACGCGCTCCGGGACCGCGTGACCGGCCTCCGCTGGCCGTGCTCGGCGGCGGAGTCGCAGATCGTGGCGGACCGCATCCTCGTCGCGCCGAAGGACATCCCGCAGTGGTGGGGAATGCGCTCAGCCGAGCAGCTCCCGTGCCTGATGATGACCCCGCGCCTGATGGCGGCCCGCTGGCTCCACGCGCGGCAGAGCCACGAGATCATCCCGCCCCACCCCCAGAACACCGAGGACTTGCTCCTCGCCACGGTGACGCGGATGACCGCAGCGATCGATCGGGAGCTCGCGCGGCTCAGGCCGCGCGATCCGTGGGTTGCCGACCCGGGAAAAATCTGGGGGCTCGACCGCCGGCTCTTCGACGGGACCGCGACGGCCATCAACTACGGCGAGCACGTCGACCCCGTCCTGACGCCCGCGCCGGTCCGACTCTCGACGAACGGGGCCATCCCCGGGATCTCGCTCATCCAGTCGATCGGTGACCGCCATGGGCCCGACCACATCGACTACTCCCAGATCCTTCTGCTCGTCGCTCCATGGTGCATGGTGGCGGGGGAGGGACACGATCAGATGCTCCCGATGAAGACGGCGGACGTCTACACGAGCGGCGAGCTTGCCGGTCTCGTGACCGACGACGCAAAGCCCCTGGCGGGGGTACGGCAGCCCTTCGACCCCGCCCAAGTGGCACCGGCCCGGATCTGGTTCTGGAAGCAACAGGCCGGGATCTGGAGGCAGAAGCAGCGGCTCGGTCTCGGGGTCCTCGACCCGCTGCCGCCTGGGGCGCTGGCGCTCGGCGGGAGGCCGTCATGACCACGCGCTTCAAAGCAGGACGCATCATCTCCATCTGGGACCGGGACGTCGGGTCCTGGATCGAGGCCGCGGCGACCGGGCAGAAGACCTCGGGCGCCCTCTTGGCCTTCCAGGTCGTCGAGGCGCTGCTGCGCACGAAGACACAGCCCAACGAGCGGGCGTTCGCGAAGATCACCGTTTGCCCGGAGGACGCCGGCGGCAACGCCGGCGTGTACTACATCATGCAGAGCGGACCCGGCGCACAGCCGACGAGCGAGTGGTTTCCCGAGGGGACGACGCCGACGTGGGATTGGCGCCCGGGGGCCAAGAGTCCGAGCTCGGAGGCGGGGGCGCCGGTGGACACCCCCAGCAACCGACCGCTCGTCCTGCGCCGGGATGAGCCCGGTGCTGGCCCCATCGACGTCGCGGTGCCCTTGCGGGTGCAGGCCGATCTCGCCCTGTGGAGCCGACAGCATCCGGGCGACTGCGATCCCAAGGACTACGGCTCGGCCCATGAGCTCATGGGCCTATGGACACCCCGTTCGGCGCGCGCGCTGGCGAGCTTCCAGCGCTGGTACAACCACCGGAAGAGGGCCTCCGTGCTCCGGGAGGACGGCGCGGTGGATGCCGATTCGGTCGCGGCGCTGGAGGCGGAGGTGCTCTCTGTGATGAGCGATCGCCCGGACGACACCGGCGCCGCCGCCGGGGATCCCGCGGCCGCCCTGAAGACGCTGCTCGCCCAGATCAACCGGCGCTGGCCCAACCGCACCCTCGGCCGCCAGGATGGCATCCAGGTCGAACGGGGCCGGTACGCGCTGGCGATCAGCGCGGACGGCGAATCGCACATCGGAGCGAAGCTGCCTCCGCTCCGAGCGCTCGCCGCGTTGCTGGCGGCGGATCCCCGCTTCGACAAGGCCGACGTGCTCGAGCCCAGCTTCTGGAACTCCAACGACATGCGCTACCTGCGGCTCTTCACCCGCGAGGGACCGCCCTCGGAGGACCCGGGGCCGTGGAGGTTGCCGGTGTCGGGGGACACCGGCGCGCAGCTGGACATCCCGTCCGACCGCGCGCCGACGCCGAGGACCGGTGACACCGGCGGGCCCGAGACGGCCTGGGGCGGTACCGTCAGCGACCCGGTGGACTTCAGGGACGGTGCCGTCGTCTCGATATGGCGTCGCACCGAGCAGCGCTGGGTGGACCTCGTGCGCACGAGGCGAGGAACCAGGGGCGCCCTCTTGGCCCGCGCGCTCGCCGGCGGCCTCCTCGATGTTCTCGTGACGGTCGACCACGCGCCTGGGTTCGCGCAGGTGGCCCAGCACGACCCCAGCGATCCCGGTATCTACTACGCTGTGTGCACCGGCCCGGGGACCCCGCCCACGGGCCAGTGGTTCCAAGCCGGCGCCGCGCCGGCCTGGCCGCGGTGGGCCTTCCTGCTCGCTGAGGTCCCGCCGCAGCGGCGCGGCGGCTACGCGGGCGACGGTGCCACCTTCAAGGACGGCTGCGTCGTCCTCCAGTGGAACCGCAGCGAGCAGCGGTGGGAGGACCTCGTGGAAACTGCGCGAGGGAAGGAGGGCTGCGAAATCGCCGCCGACGTCGCCGCGTTCCTGGTGGCTGAAGCGGTGGCCAAGGACCAGGGGCCCGCCGGCGCCGTGGTCGTCAACCGAGACCCGAGCGCGAACCCCGGGGCCTACTTCATCGCGTGCGGCGGGCCTGGCAAGAAGCCCAAGAGCGAGTGGCTCCCGCAAGGCATGGCGCCGAACTGGAACCGCTTGCTCGGCGACACGGGCACGAGCTCGGACACCGGCGACCTGGATCAGCTCCTCGGGGTGCTCGGGGACACCCTCGATCGCTCGAAGCAGGTACAGCGTGACTACCTGCGCACCACCTGGGTGCGGGACACCGCACTCGGACGGTTTCTCCGCCTGGAGGAGGTCGACACGCCCGCGCCGGCGCTGTCCCCGCATCGGGGGACGTTGCAACCGCTCGTGCTGGTCCCCGAGGCCGGCGGGCTGGGCGCGGATGCAGGCGGACCCGAGGCGCGCGACCCTCACGGCAGCGTTCGCACCGACCCCTTCCGCAGGCGTGGGGGGCTCCGGACCCTCGGCGCCGGTGACGACGCGGGCTCGCCCACCAACGCGGGCGAGCCGCGGTGGACCATGATCATGACGGAATGGCGGCCCATGCTCGCAACGGGCATCCCCATCACCCGGCAAAATCTCGCCTCCGTGCGCCAGCGTTTCGGCCTCTGGAACGTGTCCGACGCCCGCATGCTCACCGCCCGCGTGACGCCCTCCGGGGTGGGCTGGTTCGTGGACTCGAACAGGCCCGAGAAGGGCGCCACGTACGCGTTCAGCGAGGAACCGCTGATCACGCCGAACGGAAAGCGCCACGGGGAGATCGTCGGGTTCCCCGCGAACCCGTCCGACTGGTCCGCAGGCGTGTGGAGCGCGGACGGGAACACCATCCTCGACGCGGACGGGAACAGCTCGCCGAGCTCGGACGCAGGGGCGCCCTTCGGCGAGCCCGGGCACGCCGAGGCTGCGGAACGCGGCAGCGCCGAGCCCTTCCGCGCGCTCAGGGGGCAACGCGGTCCACACGGTGCTCCATACGGTGGGTGGAATAGCTGATGGGCGCCAGGTGAGCCTGGGCCGCTGAAAGGTGGTGTTACATGTGTGAGCGATCGACGAAGGGAACGCCCCCGGTCCCGTGCGGTGGTGCGGCAGACGCCGCACCGGTCCAAAAGAGCCACAACTACGACAACGCGACCGGCCGGCGGGTGAATCCTGCGGGGGGGAACTACATGATTCCCGCGGACCAGTACGCCGCCGTCGTTGCCCGGGCCGCATACGACAAGCGGATTTTGAACTGCTATCGGTTCGTGCCCTTGGCCGCGCATGGGCCCCCGTGTTTGCCCGCGTCCGCTCCTGCGCGCCCTCGGCGACGCTGAGGTCAGCGCAGTGCACAAGAGAATGGCATCCCAGGTGCCCAGCCTCGCTACTCCTACCGTGGTGGCGAGTGGTGGCGCCTTCGGTGAAGGTGTCCCTCACTCGGGATCGGTGGGGAGCAGCCGCGCCATCGAGCGGGGAATCCCGTCACGGCTTGCAAAGTATCCGACTTCCCGCTCCGGATGCACCTTTCCGCCCATCAACTATCGCGGAGATGCTCCAAGTCGCGCCACTCTTCATAAACGTCGGCTTCCCAGCCGAGGGAGATCCAATGCGGCGCCACCTCCGTGCTGCCATCCAACCTGAGCCTCACATGACTGAACCCGACGGGGGACACTCGCACGGTGTCAATATAGAAAAAAAACCAAGGCCCATGTATTAGACCCACCCGCATCATTCGGTGAACTGAAGATTTTTGCGAGCGCGCCCATGGATACCTGCCGCGCCCCCCTCGCGTGCGTCCATGACCGGACCGTGGCTACGATGTAGCCCTGTTCTTCTCGCAGGATACTATCCTCAGTCAGTATCAGCGTAAGTCCGCATGCCTCGCCGAGGTTGTGAACGAGCTGCGAGAGAGCGTCGTCGTATTTTATGCCATATCCCGAGCTCACGGTTCCTTCGTCGATGTCACATCCGTGCGCGGTTCAATCTGAAGGTCCAGCCCGCTCTGAACCGCGTCCGTTCGAAGCTGCTGCGCGCGACCGAACTCGAACAATCCAACCACGAATCGGCTGCCATCGCCGACCAGGCGGTTGAATTCGTCTAGAGGAATCTCTGCGAACTATCGCACCGCCACGTCTCCACGGCGCCCACGCGAGAGCCCGCCACAGGCACCAACTGGCCTCCACAGTGTTCACAGATGTCGAATGGGCCGTCCATGGTACTGTTCATTTATCGCCAACCCGTGATCTGGTTCCGATGCAAGAGCACAGTCTCGTTACCATTTGTCGGCAATGCCACGGGTGATCGTGGATTATTCGGGATCTATGGGTTGGCTAATCCTTTGTCTCCACGTCGGTGACCATGTTCGGGCCACGCACGAATCCTGCTTTGGTCGCAGCCTCAATCAGACGTCGGAATTCATTGACTTCAGCAGGCCGGTTTTTGGCAACAAATTGGGGCATCCAGTAGATCGCCCTGTCGACCCCAGAGGGATTCCGCATAAGCGCGCCTCGCAGAAGTCGCACCACTCGACGGACTCCGAGTCGCGGAATAACACACCGAAGCCAGTCATGAATCTCGCTCGCGTCTGCAACCTCAAGGCCTCGCTCCATGATGTATACAAAATAGGATCTCCTTCGCAGGCACCTGTTGGCCAAAGCCAAGCCGAGTCGCGGCCTTCGTTGCAGAAGATCCCGTACAATCTCGAACCTGTCCGCCTCCTGCATACGGCGCAAGTCGTTCAAGATCTGGATCGGGTCTTCAGTGGCGGAACTCATAGCTACTTTCCTACAGGGATTCCACGCTGTGGCGGCGTGTCGAACTGAACCGGGTCGAACTTGTCGACATCGAGCCCCGACTGATGGGCATATGCGGGGTCCGGTCGGTAGTGGCCAGAGCCATTGTTCCATGACTGGATTTTCCCGTCCTTGAACGTGACTTGGCCACCGTAAGAAATATCGCCACCGGCAGACAGATCTACGTGCCCATGGTGGTCGGCGCCAAGCGCGCGAGAGATCTTGCTGGCGTAAAGCTTCCCGCGGGCGGTCGTCGTGATGAAGTTGTATTCTCCTCTCGCAAGTCGTGTCTTACCCTCTGGCGTAACTTCCCACCACTTCCCGTTTACTTGTTCAAGTCGCGACGGATGATACCCGTACTCAAACTTGTCTTGTGGCTCGAGATTCGTGAACTTGACTCGCGCGGCGGGTTCAGTCGGGGACGCAGTTTGTGGTGGGCTGTTGCTTGGAGTGTGCGGAGTCGCCGGCTGAGTCTGTGGTGAACTGTCCGCAGGTCGAGGTTCTTGGTTGTCGCGAATTGCGATCCCTTTGAAGGGTGCGGTCGGTGATGCAGGCGGAGGCCCACCAGTCGGGGGCGGAGCGGATGCGCCCCCCTTGTTGTCGAAAAGCTGATGTTGCAGGTACCAGGCGCCACCTGCGAGGATGACGATGCCAACGCCAATCGCAACGGCCCCACCTGGCCCAATACCGCCTCCAACTGAGGGCGGGGGGCTGATGGGAGCAGGGGCGGGCGGTAGCGGGGGAACGAGCGCGAGCCGCGGTCCGGTCTTGACCACCTCGGTCACAGCTACTTCAACCAATTTCTCGGCGGCGCCCCCCACGACGGGTGTAACGTGCGTTGAGCCATTGCTGCTCGGCGCAATTCCTGGTCTGCCGAACAGTTTCGCCAGCAG
>Ga0302283_1004405_pt1 | contig 10568 bp, 7 predicted proteins | sample III_Fen_E1_4_FD_198770 | JGI IMG/M metagenome (GOLD analysis project Ga0302283, IMG submission 198770) | Peat permafrost microbial communities from Stordalen Mire near Abisko, Sweden - III_Fen_E1_4 | ecosystem: Environmental > Terrestrial > Soil > Wetlands > Permafrost | place: Sweden: Abisko...
TGAAATGCGCTCATGGTGAAGTCTCTTCAGGATGTTGGAGGGCGAAATGCTTCGACTGCCTCCATCGTCAAATACCCCATTGTCCTCTTTGGCATTGTCCTGTTGATCACCACAGCGTGCAAGGTTTCATCGATCAACGCACGCGAGTTGTGGCTGGATGAGACTTACTCCGCATTTGTGACAAACCTGTCCTTTGCAAACATGTTTCGTTATGCCGCAGGAGACGTTCATCCTCCACTCTATTACCTTCTGCTCAAGATATGGGTTGGATTTGCCGGCGATGCGCAGGCGCAACTAAGGCTGTTCAGTGTTGTGGTGAATTTCTGCGCTTCCGTGGCGATGTTTATTTTCGCCAAACGGATGCTGGGAGTCCGCCTGGGAGCCTTTACCGCGGCTATCTTTGCTCTATCGCCGACAGTCTTTGTGTACTCCCTCGAAGTGCGGATGTACATGTTGATGACGTTCCTGGTGGTGTGCCTTTTGATGGTGCACTGGCTCGTGGCCATTGAAAGGCGGGAGGATCGCCGGCTTGTCATCGCCTATGGAGTTTTGGCGGCTCTGCTGTTCTACGTCCATTACATCGACGTCTTTATCATCCTGGGCTTTTTTGTTCACTGGCTGATAGCGACCGGATTCAATCGGCGGCGCATGTTAAGGCTCCTTGCCGCCGCGGCCCTGGCGATGGTGCTCATTTCGCCGGGAGTTCCGGAACTGGTTCACCAGTTTGCCGGGAAGAGCCAGCTAACGCGGACATTGACGCTCAGCCGGCACAACCCCGATGCGCTCTCCTACGTAGCCAGCGAGCGGTTCACTGAAAACAGGGATGGAATCAGGGTTCTGCCGAGAAGTCTGGCATCCGTAGCGGGATTCTATCCTGCTGATTCGCGCCTGCTTTCTTTGCTGTGCGCGGCGCCGCTTGTTCTCGCCCTTGCCGGCATTGGCTTTTTTGGAATGGCGAAGAAAGACGAATTCTGCCAATTGCTCTTTGTGCTCACCCTGGCGGTATTGGCGGGAATGCTCGTTCTTCACCTCACCGCTGCGCGCTATATGATCGCCTTGATTCCGCCGCTTGTTTTGGCGATTGGACGCACCCTCCAATACTGGAGTGAGCGGCCACGGTGGCGAGTTCTCGGCGTGGCTGCCGGAGCAATGATTCTTTGCGTCTATGCCGCAGGTTTCTACAGGCAAGCACTCAAGCCGCATGGGCGTCCCTGGCAGAATGTGGTGAGCGCTGTTCAACAAAACTACCGCCCTGGGGACACGGTAGTTTTCGATGCTCTTTACGCGCAGGTGCCGTTTGACTATTTCGCCCACCGCATGAACTTCAATCCGACGGAAAGCGGGTTCCCGATATCGATCTACGATTGGTGGAACAGCCAGGGTTTCAAAGGCTGGGGCAGCCCCGTGATCATGAAGTCCGATCTGGATCAATACGTCTCGAATCTTTCAGCTTCAGGCCCGAAGACAGTGTGGCTGGTATTTTTCGAAGCGCGTACCTATGACAGCCACTATGCGCTTCCGCAAAGGCTGAGCCAGGTGGGACATGCCACTGAAATCCTTCTTCCAGCCGATCAGGACGACGTCTATCCGATCGATGGTCAGCCTATCGGACTGCCTTCGCTGCGCCTGATTCGCATCACGATCAACTAGCAGCGACAATTGCAAGCCGATTCTTCTTCAAGCTCATCTTCCATGGCCTGCGGAATTGACGCCAAAGCGACATCCACCGTCCACGCGATGGGAACGGCTGGTTAGAATCGGATTATGGATTTGAAAGTTCCCCGCTCGAAAATCAGCAAGATTCTGCTCTTCGTGATGAGTGCGAATTTCGCAGGCTTAGCGCCCGTTGCAGTCGCTCAAGCTCCCACGCAGCAGTCTCCTGCTCCCCAGGCGCGGACCGCCGCGCCCACTCCATGGCTGCCGACGATTCACTTCAACGCCGCGCCGAACTGGATCAACGATCCAAACGGGCCGATCTATGTCGATGGTCAGTACCACCTGTTCTTCCAAATGAACCCGTCCGGCGACGAACCGGCGCACATAAGCTGGGGTCATGCCGTCTCTGCCGACCTCACCCACTGGAAGCAAATGCCGGTCGCATTGGCCGAGGAGAACGGGGTGATGATTTTCAGCGGTTCAACGGTGGAGGATCGCGACAACACCAGCGGGCTATGTGCGGAAGGCGCGCAGAAGGCGGTCGGCTGCCTGGTGGCGATTTACACGGGCGCATCCGCCGACCGGCAAACACAAAATATCGCTGCGAGCCGGGACGGCGGCACAACCTGGAAGAAGTTTGCCGGCAATCCGGTGATTGACCCCGGCCTGAAGGACTTTCGCGACCCCAAGGTCTTCTGGCACGCGCCGACCGCGAGCTGGGTGATGGTGGTGGCGCTGCCCACGGATCACAAGGTACGCATCTACCGATCAAGAGATCTGAAAAAATGGGAACGGGCGAGCGAGTTCGGGCCGGCAGGCGCAGTCTCAGGGGTGTGGGAGTGCCCGGACCTGTTTGAGCTTCCGGTGCGCGATGCGAAGGGCAAACGGCTTCAGAAAGCAGACGGAAGCCGCTGGGTGCTGAATGTGAACATCAACCCCGGTGGGCCGGCGGGCGGCTCCGCCGATCAATACTTTGTGGGCAGTTTCGATGGATTCCGCTTCACTGAAGATCATCCCGATTCCGGCCCGCACTGGGCCGATCACGGCAAGGACTTCTACGCTTCCACGTCCTTCTCGAACACGACACCGGACCAGGACCGGCTCTGGATCGCATGGATGAGCAACTGGCAGTATGCTGCCAAGCTGCCATCGTTGCCGGGGCGCGGAGAGATGACGGTGGTGCGCAGTATCTCCCTGCGCCAGGCGCCTGCGTATCCGAAACTCACCTACTCGCAGGAGCCGCTGTCGCTTATCCAGCATCCGGTGCTTCAGGTTCCAGCGCACAAGGCGGACACAGCGTGGTTCGGCAACGCGCCATTCCTGCCCGTGGACGAAGCAAATGCACATCTGACCGCCGCGAAACTCAGCGGCAGTGCTTACCTGCTGCGCCTGACGCTCGAACCGGGCGATGCGGCAGAGTGCGGCATTCGGCTGCGGCGGAGCACGACCGACGCCAACGCCGCGGCGTCGGAAGAAACCGTCGTCGGCATCGACCTGACGTCCGGTACGATTTTTGTCGACCGCTCGCACTCCGGGCAAACCAACTTCGGCCCCGGCTTCACGGGCCGGGTCTCAGTGCCGTTGAGGCACCCGCAGGCCTCGCAGATCCCGTTTGAGATTGTCGTCGATCACAACTCGATTGAAGTATTCGCCGAGGATGGCGAGACTGTCTTCAGCAGCCTCATCTTCCCCGCAGCCGCCAGCCGGGGCCTCGCGTTTTACTCTTCGCCCACACCACCCGGATCAGCGCCGGCACGCATCCGCGATGTGGAGTTCTTCCCGCTCGATTAGCCAGTCGGCAAGAAGCGAGCAAAAGGAAATGCCCCCGACCCTATGCAAGGCCGGGGGCAATTTCTAATCACTAACCACTACTCACTGCTTTTCTCACTTCACCCGCACCTTCGGTTCAACCGAAAGCCCCGGCCTCAGTGCGTGTTGCGGGTCCTCGTCTTTCAGGTCGGTGAAGTCGATGCGCACTGGAACGCGCTGGACCACCTTCACGTAGTTGCCGGTCGCATTCTCCGGCGGGAACAGTGAGAGCACCGAGCCCGTCGCGCCGCCAATCTGCGTGACCTTGCCGTGGTAGGTTTTGCCGGTCGCATCCACCTCGATCTCGACCTCCTGTCCCGCAGCCATGTGCTTCAACTGGGTCTCTTTGAAGTTTGCGGTTACCCACAGATCTTCAAGGGAAACCAGGGTAAGGATGTTCTGCCCGGCAGCAAGATTCTGGTCGATCTCGACACTCTTGCGGGTGATGATGCCGGCTGCCGGAGCAACGATTTTTGTGTAGCTCAGGTTCAGGTTGGCCTGGTCGAGTTGTGCTTGCGCCTGCTCTACCTGGGCCTGCGCCGCCTTGGCTCGCGCAGACTGCACTGCGACCTGCTGGGGGCCGGTCTCAGCCGACTTCTGTTGTGCCTGCGCCTGCTGCTCGCGATCCTGCGCCACCCGCACGCCGTCAGTGGCAGCCCGCTCGCCGGCCTGCGCGTTGGCCAGGGACGCCTTCGCACCATCGCGCGCCGCCACTGCTGCGTCGAACTGCTGCTTGCTGATTACATCCTTCTCCACGAGCGGCTTGTAACGCTCAAGATCTTGTTCGGCCTTGGTAAGGGTGGCCAGCGCTTCGGTCACTTTGGCGTGTGCCGCCTCCAGTTGCTGCTCGGACTGTCCCACGCCGAAGTTCGCCCCGCTGACATCCGCGTCGGCCGAACGAAGTGTGCTTCCCGCGTTGATGCTCGTAATGGGCACATTCACCTTGGCCGCAGCCGCATTTGCTTCCGCGCTTGCCAAAGCAGCCTGGGCATTCTCCACCGCAACCTGAAAATCGCGCGGGTCAAGCTCGGCGATGACGTCGCCCTTGTTTACCACCTGGTTCTCTTCCACATCCACTTTGAGCACATGCCCGTTGACGCGCGAACTCACCTGGATAAGGTGGCCGTTGACCTGCGCATCATCGGTGTCCTCGGTGAAGGTGGAGCGCCACCACAGCCCGACCGCGACAGCGATGAGCACCAGCACCACAACCAGAATCATGCCTCTTCGGCTCTTTTGCGGTGGTGCTTCCGGCTCGGCCGGCTGAGGTGTTTGCGTAGGTGTTTCTGTCGAATCCGCCACTGTTACTTTCCTCCAAGATAATCTTTGTAGCTTTGCCCAGCTCCCAGGGCCCGCGCCAGGCTGAGCTTGGCCACGTTGTGGCGGTAAAGACTCGCCACATACTGTTCGTTTGCCTGGGCAACAGACTGCTCGGCCTGGCTGACGGCCAGGTTGTCGCTGACTCCGTTGGCGTAACGCTCCTGCGCTTCCTTCAATGCTTCGTTGGCCAGGTCCACGCTGGACCGCGCCACTTCAACCTGCTTTTGCGATGAGGCGATGTCGAGCAGCGCGTCGCGCACATCGGCATCCACCTGCGCGTTTTTGTCGCTCAACTCGGCGCGCTGGATGTCGAGCTGGGCTTGCGCCTGTTGTGCCACGCCGCGCAGCGCAAACTCCGCAAACACCGGCACGGTGAGGGTTCCGGTTGCATCCCCGGTGCCGTGGGAGTGGCCCAGGGTTGGCCCGATGTCGCCGTAGTCGCCGTTGAAGGTGACCTTGGGCAGCCGGTCTGCCGTGGCTTGCTTGCGGGTCTCTTCAGCGGCCTTGGTCATCTCGACCATCGCTGCCAGGTCCTTGCGGTTGGCGTGCGCCTGGCTGATGGTAGCGTCCACGTCCAACTTCTGCGCCAGCGGCAGGCCGATGGTCCGGGCGAGCGCGAGCTTGTCTTTTTCAAGAGAGTTTTTGGCCACGATCAACTGTTGATCGAGCGTCTGTGAGTCCACCCGCGAGCGGAGTTCGTCGAGCAGGGGGGCTGTGCCTGCCTGATGATTGGCGACCGCCTGGTCGAGCGAGATTTTCGCGGTTGCCACTTGCGCCTGAACGCTTTCAACCTGCGTCTCATCGGCAATTACAAGCAAATACGCATTGCCAACTGTGAGCACCACCAGATCGCGGGCGTCGTCGGCCGAGAGCTGGGTGGCGGTGAAGTTGTGGCGGGCGGCGAGGTAGCTGTGCAAGGAGGCCACGTCGATGAGCGACCAGGACAGGGACGCACGGACATCGGTGTAGCCGAAGGGCCCAATCACCGTGGGAAAACCGGGGAAGCGAAGGCCCTGGGCAGGCAAATCCACCTGGGTGACGGTCTCTTTTCCGCTTGCGTCGATCTCGGGCAGCAGACTCTGCAACTGGGTCAAGCGCGCGCCGCGCGCCGAGGCTGTCTCGGCGCCGCTGAGGATTATTCCCAGGTTGTGCTTGAGGCCGCGCTGCATGGCGTCGTCAAGCGACAGGTCGATCACGGTTCCGGTTGCTACTCCGCTGACCACGCTGCCCTGGAAGCTTTGGGCGTTGGGCCCGGTTGACGGCGGCGGTATGAGTCCAAGCGCCTGCTGAGCCACTGCGCCGGGCGCGGCCCAGCAAATGGCAACCGCCATCACCGCCGCCAGGCGCTGAGGCAGGCGCGAAGACGGGCGCGCCGCACGGGTACAGCCAGGCACGAAACTTATTGAGAATTCTGGTGAGATCAAGGTCATTCAACTCACAGGGATACACAGTCGCCTGGAATTTACCCTTGCCAGGCGCTTCTGCTTGAAATTGTTCGCTCTTAATGGATGCGGAAACCAGCCAGAAGGGTTCGTAAATGGATTGTATCGAATCGGCGCGGGAATCCGTGTGACCGAGCCGACCGACCCCTCGGTGTAGCGCCGGTCTCCAGACCGGCTGTCCTGTGGGCCTCCCGGCCCGCAGAGACGTCTCCAGACTCTGGTTTCTGGTCGGTCCAGCGATTGCGGGCTAACGGAACCAATACCTGGCCTCAGGCCTTGGCTGTGGCCTGGATCATCTGTGAGGCCAGCGAGCACAGCCCCTGCCGGAAGAGCTCGCGCACCGCTTCCGGAGTCCAGCCCGCAGCCGCAGGCCCGCCATGAGCCGCAAGCAGCCCGGCAGTGTCAGCCGCATTAAACCCAGCCACTGCCCGCAACACAAAGATGGTCCGTATGGAGGTTGGAAGGCTGGAGAGCCAGGTGCGGACTCGTCCGCGGTCTGGGCCAGCCATCATTTGCTCAAGCTCCTGGCGCGAAACGCCTGCCACATTCCCCACCGAGTCCAGGTCGTCGTCCTCAATGCAGGTAGCTACGTGCTCCAGACCTTTGGGGGCTTCAAGGCTCCTGGCATCGCGCCTGGCCAACAACTCCAGCGCCGCCGCGCACAGCGCGCGCCGCGAGCTCTTCCGTGCTGCAGTCGCATCGGTGCAAGCAGCCACATCGGCGTTGGCGATCGCCGTCTCCACCAGACGTACACTCTCTTCACCTTCGCCCACCAGCATCGACGCCATGGTGTACAGGCCGGCGGCGATCATGTCGATCATCGCGTCCATGCCCTCAAAGGCTTTGGCCACGGTCGCATCGTCCTTCTGGTGACCATCAAGCAGGCCCTGCACCCGATCAGTGAACTGCTGGGCGCGCTCGGGGACTGGCTGGGATGGGATCAGGCTTTCGGGGGTGGGGAAGTTCTGCTGGGGCATGAAAGGCTCCTTATCATAGAAGCAGGCAAATCCGCGACGGGGCAGGCGAAACGGAGACGGGGTCGGTGAAACGGAGACGAGGCGGCCGAAACCGACACGGCGTTCTTCTATCCTCGCCTTACAAGGCCGGTGCGTCAATCCATCTACGGACCCGGCGGCTCGGCGGTTCAACTCGCAGCGTCCCCGGGCGGACCCAGGATTGCCCTACATCCGACGATTTCTTCGCCTGTTCATACATTTTTCGCCATCGATCGTGTATCCATTTCGTGAGAGGCCCGTTCCCCCTGGCCGACAGGTCTGATTCCCCTTAACTCATTTCCCTCGTGCGTCCCAGCAGCGAGACGCGGTAGACTGACAGACTGGATGCGCCGGCGGATTTGAATTGCCGGACGGAAACGAATGCCAAAGACTTCGCCAAAACAGAAACTCTTCAACGGCCGCGACCACTCCTGGATGCAGTTCAACCGGCGTGTGCTCGAAGAGGCCGAAGACGCGACCAACCCGCTGCTGGAGCGGGTGAAGTTTCTGGCCATTACGGCGTCAAATTTGGATGAGTACGTCGAGATCCGCCAGGCCGGACTGATGCAACGGATCGAAGACGGCTATGAGGAGCGCGGCTTCGACGGCCTGCGGCCGGACGAGTCCCTTGCCTCACTGACGACAGAGATCCACAGCTTTGTCGCCGCTCAATACCACTGCTGGAACGAGCTTCTGCTCCCCGAGCTGCGCAAAAACGGCATCCGGCTGCTGGAATGGAATGAACTCTCAGAAGACCAGCGAGCATTTGCCCAGAACTACTTCCAGCGGGATGTCGATCCTTTGCTGACGCCTGTGTCGATTGATCCGGCGCACCCGTTTCCGCGCGTGCTGAACAAGGCCCTGTGCCTGGCGCTGCTGCTCAGGGCCAAGCGCCGCAGCTCCGGCCCACAGGTGCTGGGCGTGGTCACAGTCCCGCGCGCCCTGCCTCGATTTGTCCGTCTGCCCTCGGCTGAAGGCAAATTCGATTACCTCTTGCTCCAGGATTTGATCACGCAGAACCTCGGCGGCATGTATCGCGGCTACGCGGTGCTGGCCCACGCAGCCTTCCGCGTGACGCGCAACTCCAACCTCTACTTTGAAGAGGAGGAAGCGCGGTCGCTGCTGGAGACGATTCGCTTTGAGTTGCACAACCGCCGCAAGGGCGACGCCGTGCGGCTGGAGATTGAAGAAGGCGCCGACCCGGAGATCATTGAGCGGCTGCGGGTGAACTTTGAGCTGGACCCCGACCAGGTTTTTCGTGGCGATGGACCGGTGAACCTTTCGCGGCTGTCTTTCCTCTACGGGGACGTTCTGCGGCCCGACCTCAAGTTCGTTCCATTTACCCCCAAACCGCTGCACATCAGCCGCAAGTCCGCCAATATATTCGACGAGTTGCGGCAACGCGACATTCTGCTGCATCATCCTTACGATTCGTACGATCCGGTGGTCGAGTTTATCGAGCTGGGCGCCAGTGACCCCGCCGTGCTCAGCATGAAACAGACGCTTTACCGCACCAGCAATGACTCGCCGATGTTCAAAGCGCTTACCGAAGCAGCCGCCACCAAGGAGGCAACCCTGGTGGTGGAGCTGATGGCGCGCTTCGATGAAGCGTCGAACATTCGCTGGGCGCGGTCGATGGAAGACGCCGGAGTGCAGGTGTTCCACGGCGTGGTCGGTCTGAAGACGCATTGCAAGCTGGCCATGCTGGTGCGCCGCGACGACGACGGGGTCACCCGCCGTTACTGCCACCTGGGCACGGGCAACTACAACCCCGTGACCGCCCGCTTCTATACCGACCTAAGCCTGCTGACCGCGGACCCGTTGATCACCGAGAAGGTGCACATGGTGTTCAACTACCTGACGGCCCACGCCGAGATCAACGACTATAGCCCTCTGCTGGTTGCGCCGCTGACGATGGCGGAAAGCTTTCTCGGGCTGATTCGCCGCGAGCAGGAACACGCCCAGGCCGGGCGGCCGGCACACATCATCGCCAAGATGAACGCGCTGCTCGAGCCCACGGTCATTGAGGCGCTCTACGCGGCTTCGCAAGCCGGTGTGCAGATCGACCTCATCGTGCGCGGCCTTTCGATCCTGCGTCCCGGCGTAAAGGGACTCTCCGACAACATTCGTGTTCGATCCATTGTGGGGCGCTTCCTTGAGCACTCGCGCATCTACCACTTTGCCAATGGCGGCAAGAGCGAGATCTATCTCGGCTCGGCTGACTGGATGCCGCGGAACCTGTTCGAACGCTGCGAAGTGGTATTCCCTGTTAAAGATGCCGCGGCACTCGACCGCATTCACACCGAGATTCTGCCCGCTCTCATGGCCGACACCACCAAGGCTCGGCTCCAGCAGGCGGACGGCAGCTACATCCGAGCGAGCAAGTTCCTCAAAGACGCGCCGGCATTCTCATGCCAGGACTTCCTGATCCAGTTAGCCGAGGGCAAAGTCGACATCGATGCGATTCCGCACCCGGCCACCGAGAGCGATGCCAAGCCAGCCGCCGCCAAGGGCAAATCCCGGACTGCGGTGAAGAAAGCGCACGCAGCCGACTAGCGGAGGAAGGGACCGCCAGATTAGGCAGGTCGCAAGTCCACGATTCTCAGAGCAGGGGAAGCAACAGCCTCAATCGGCGTTGTCTTCATCTATCTTTTTGAAGAGCTCGGGCAGCGAAAGATAGATCGGCGAGCCCGCCACTTCGAACCGCTCCTTCCGCACCCAGCTTCCGTCGCTCAAGTCCCAACCGGAGCGCGTCTGGGGGTCAACAACCCACAGGTTTGCCACGCCGAACTCGCGGAAGTTGTTCAACCTCGCCTCGATGCGGGAACGGCGGTCTTCCGGCGACAGGACCTCGATGGCGATCAATTGAGGCCTGGCAAAGACCTGCTCGATGGGCGCTTCGCGAGAAAAGACGCACACATCCGGAATGCGCACCTTGGTGGAAGCGACCCTGGTTCTCTGTTCCTGGATCGCGCGAATTCTCCACTCTCGGCCATGCTGATGGAACCAGAACAGAATCGCCATCTGCACCACGTTGTGATCGTACTCGCCCACGTTCCGGTCCTCCAGCACCCCATCGACGTAGTCGACGTCCGGTCGATAGGAAGTGGTCAAATAGGTGTCGATTGAAATCTGCGCTGTCGTTGCCATCTTCCCTCCTGCTTCAGTCGTTTTGGTGCCTTGCCAACATTTTAGTCCCAGTTCAGTTCTTACGCTCCGCCATCCACGAGCCGGGCTTGACTCGCCGGGGATGAAAACCAACTTGTCCTATCAGGGCTGTGTACCTTCGTCACTTCCCTCACATGATGAATTTCTGGCCGGATTGCACATAATTTCACCTTTCATT
>Ga0302283_1004408_pt1 | contig 10567 bp, 6 predicted proteins | sample III_Fen_E1_4_FD_198770 | JGI IMG/M metagenome (GOLD analysis project Ga0302283, IMG submission 198770) | Peat permafrost microbial communities from Stordalen Mire near Abisko, Sweden - III_Fen_E1_4 | ecosystem: Environmental > Terrestrial > Soil > Wetlands > Permafrost | place: Sweden: Abisko...
GCCGACCCGGCAAGAAATCGCGCCGACCCGGCAAGAAATCGCGCCGACCCGGCAAGAAATCGCGCCGACCCGGCAAGAAACCACGCCGACCCGGCAAGAAACCACGCCGACCCGGCAAGAAACCACGCCGACCCGGAAGAAACCGCGCCGACCCGGCAAGAAACCACGCCGACCCGGCAAGAAATCGCGCCGACCCGGCAAGAAATCGCGCCGACCCGGCAAGAAATCGCGCCGACCCGGCAAGGAAACGATCCCACCCGACAAGAAACCGCGCCGACCCGGCAAGGAAACGATCCCACCCGACAAGAAACCGCGCCGACCCGGCAAGAAATCGCGCCGACCCGGCAAGAAACCGCGCCGACCCGGCAGAAAAAAGATCCCACCCGTTGCGAGCGCGCCAACCGAAAGGCCCTGGCGCCACCGACGACGCTACGTGCGGCGGGGGCGACCGAGAAGCAGCGCGGGCAGCCGCGCGCCAGCTCTCTCGTCGCTCCGCTGCGCCTGCCGGTCGTCGAGCCCGCGCCGGTCGGCGGCGTCCCTTGGCGCGCGCCGAGCTGCGGCGAGGTCGCCAAGAGCCGTGGCGGGACGGTCAACCGGCACGGTTCATGGCGAGCATGCGTCGGACTCCAGCAACGCGGCGACCTACTCGTCCACGCACCTGAAGGCGTGGAGCCCGCGAGTCGCGGGCACCGCCCACGGACGAGCTGGCCCCGCGCGAGGCCCACGGAAGCTGCGCGACCGGGGGCCGGGTAGGGTAACCTGCCCGGCCCCATGGATCCTGCGGCGTTCATCAAGCGGTGGCTCGAAAACTCCAGCGGCTCGGAGCGCGCCAACAAGGATCCGTTCCTCGGGCAGCTCTGCGCCGTCATCGACGTCCCGCACCCCGACCCCAAGACCAACGATCCGGACCGCGACGTCTACGTCTTCGAGGCGGACGTGCTCTCCGTCCACGAGGGCGGCAAGACGACGACCCTCAAGGCCGACCTCTACAAGCGCGGCTGCTTCATCCTCGAGGCGAAGCAGGGCTCGAAGCCCGGAGACGCCAAGGTGGGGAGCGCCCGCCGGGGGACGCCCGGGTGGAACCAGATGATGCAGAACGCCTGCGGCCAGGCCGTCGGCTACGCGCGCTCCATGGACGACCCGCCGCCGTTCATCGTCACCTGCGACATCGGCTACGTCTTCGAGCTGTACGCCGACTTCGACCGCTCGGGGTACTACCTGCCGTTCCCCAACGCGCAGAAGAACAAGCTCTTCCTGGCCGACCTGGTGGAGCACACGCCGACGCTGCGCGCGGTGTTCCTCGACCCCTGGTCGCTGGATCCCTCGCAGGCGAAGGTGAAGGTGACGCGCAAGGTCGCCGAGCACCTGGCGGAGGTGGCGAAGTACCTGGAGAAGGAGAATCACTCGCCGGAGCTGATCGCCAAGTTCCTGATGCGGTGCCTGTTCACCATGTTCGCAGAGGACGTGGACCTGCTCCCCGACGACATGTTCACCAAGACCCTCGAGAAGGTCTGGATCCCCCACCCCAAGAAATTCAAGCTCGGCATCGAGACCCTCTGGCGGGCGATGAACGACGGCATGCCGTTCGGAGCCATCGTCGACATCCCGCGCTTCAACGGCGGGCTCTTCGCGGATTCGAGCGCGCTGCCCCTCGGGCCGGTGGGTCTGGAACGGCTGCTGGAGGCGGCCAAGTGCGAATGGTCGGACGTGGAGCCGGCCATCTTCGGTACGTTGCTGGAGCGGGCCCTGAGCGAGAAGGAGCGCCACAAGCTCGGTGCCCATTTCACACCGCGTGCCTATGTAGAGCGTCTGGTGCGGCCGACAGTCGAGGAGCCCCTGCGCACGGAGTGGGAAAACGTCCAGACGGCGGTACACAAGCTCCAGGTCGACGGCAAAATGGACGCCGCGAAGGACGCCGTGCATGCCTTTCACCAGACGCTCTGCGAGACGCGCGTGCTCGATCCTGCGTGTGGATCGGGGAATTTTCTCTACGTTACGATGAACATTTTCAAGCAGATCGAGAGCGAGGTTCTCTCGCTGCTGGCCGATCTCGGAGAGAAGCAGGAGCAGCTCCTTCGCGTCACGCCCAAGCAGTTCCTCGGGATCGAGGTGAAGCCCTGGGCCAAGGAGATCGCGGAGCTGGTGCTGTGGATCGGGTACTTGCAATGGCACTACCGCACGCACGGTAAGGGCATGCCACCGCCGGTGCCGGTGCTGCAAGACTTCAAGAACATCGAGTGCCGGGACGCAGTTTTGACCTGGGATGGCGCTCCTATGGCCGAGCTGCTGCGGGACCAGAAAGGGAAGCCCATCGCGCGGTGGGATGGGGTCACTCTCAAGAAAAGCCCGATCACGGGCGAAAAAGTGCCTGACGAAGCAGCAACGCTCCCGGTCTACACCTACCCAAACCCTACGAGGGCGCAGTGGCCGGAGGCGCACTTTATCGTCGGGAATCCGCCGTTCGTTGGGAACAAGCGGATGCGTGCCGCGCTCGGCGATGGGTACGTCGAAGCGCTACGAACGGCGCACGATGATGTTCCAGAGACGGCAGACTTCGTAATGTATTGGTGGAACGAGTCTGCAAAGAGAGTTGCCGCCGGCAAGTGCGCCCAGTTTGGCCTGATTACCACGAATAGCGTGACGCAGACTTTTAACCGGCAGATCCTCGCGAAGCACCTCACACAAGGGCTTTCGCTGCTTTTCGCGGTTCCTGACCACCCGTGGGTCGATTCCGCGGATGGGGCGGCGGTGCGCATTGCCATGACGAGCGCGAGCAGAGGGGCCAACGAAGGCCTCCTCGCCTCCGTAGTCGCCGAAGAAGCAGGCGCACATGGCGAGGTTGATGTCGAGATTTCTACCCGCCGAGGAGTCATCCATGAGGATCTCTCCGTCGGACCACATGTTGCGAGCGCTCTGCCGTTGCGCTCGAACAGCATTCTGTCCTTTCAAGGAGTCATCCCCTTGGGAGACGGCTTCCGCTTGACGGAGACCAATCTCAAAGCGGTTGGCTGCGATCGGTCTTCCCTGCCGCCCGTCGTTCGTCGTTTCGTGATTGGTCGCGACCTCGTTCAACGGTATGAAGAACGTTGGGTAATCGATTTCTTTGGATTGAGCGAGGTCGACGCGAAGTCGCACTATCCTGCGCTTTATCAGCATCTGCTCGTCCACGTAAAACCTGAGCGAGACCAGAACCGACGGGACACTCGGCGCAAGAATTGGTGGCTCTTCGGCGAGAACGCGCCGAAGATGCGCCGTGCTCTGGGGAGTCTACGCCGCTTTATTGCGACGATCGAAACGTCGAAGCACAAGCCATTCATCTTCCTCGACGGTGAAGTCGTCGCAGATCATAAGGTTTATGCTGTGGCATCAGATGATGCTCACATCCTGGGCGTTCTTTCATCCCGTGTTCACAGGTGTTGGGCGCTTGCCGCGGGCGGTCACCTCGGTGTCGGGAATGACCCCACGTGGACCAATACGACATGTTTCCTTCCGTTTCCCTTTCCCGCTGCGACGTCCGAACAAAAAGGACGTGTTCGCGCTCTCGGCGAGCACCTCGACGCCCACCGCAAAGCCCAGCAGGTCGCCCACCCCGACCTGACCCTCACCGGCATGTACAACGTCCTTGAGAAGCTCCGCTCCGGCGCCGAGCTGACCGACAAGGACCGCGACATCCACGAACGCGGTCTCGTCTCCCTCCTCAAGAAGATCCACGACGACCTCGACGCCGCCGTCTTCGCCGCCTACGGCTGGCCCCTCGACCTCACCGACGAACAGATCCTCGAGAAGCTCGTCGCCCTCAACGCCGAGCGCGCCGCCGAGGAGAGCGAAGGCCTCGTCCGCTGGCTCCGCCCGGACTTCCAGAACCCGACCGGCAAGAAGCCGTCGAAGCAGGGTGCCCTCGCCCTCGACGACGAGGCCGAGGAGGCCCCCCCGCCCTCCAAGGTCAAGGCGTGGCCGAAGAAGATCGCGCTCCAGATCACCGCCATCCGCGATCGGGTGGCCGTGCCGGGCAAGGTGTTCAGCGTGGAGAGCGTCGCCACTGCGTTCAAGGGAGCGGTCAAGAAGGACGTGGAGGGCATCCTCGACGGCTTCGCCGCGCTCGGGGTGCTGACGGCGTTCGAGTCGACGAAAGGCAGGCGGTGGAGGGCCGCCGGCAAGGCAACCTGACCTCTCCCCCGGCGAGGCCCCGGAGCCGCCCCTCGCGGGAGCGGCTCCGCCCGCTCATTGCCCCAGCCTCGCCACGAATGCATCCGCCCCCGGCGCGGTCTGGGTGCCACCATCGCCGAGGCTGATCGCGCCGCTGACCCCGCCCACGACGAGCGAGTCTCCGAACGAAGTCGCCGCGGCGGCGTGCGCGGCCGACGCACCGGAGCCCGTGAACGAGCGGAGCCAGACGGGCTTGCCAAACATGGGGTTGAGCTTCGCCGCGAAGATGTTCTGGTTCGCCGTCGTGTTCGAGACCTGCAAGCTGTCGAAGGTGATCGCACCGAGGAACCCGCCTGCAAGGACGACCTCGCCGGCGGGATCCATGCTCGCGTGAACCTCGCCGGGGCCACTGCCGAAGCTGTACGCCCAGAGGTTCGGCCCGCCGTACAGAACGAAGAGGGCCGTTCCGCCTGCGGGCGCGGTATAGGGGGTGCCGCCGTAGTTGAGCGTCCCGGCAAACCGACCGCCGAGGAGCGTGTCGCCGGAGCCGTCCACCGCGAGGGTGGTGACCGACTGATCTGCCGCGTCTCCGTACTGGGCTTGCGAGAGGATCTTGAGCGGAGGCGCGGCGTAGTACTTCACCAGGAACACGTCCGAGCCGCCCGCGCTGGTCAGCGGTCCCATCCCGATGCCAGGAGCGGAGATCGTGCCCTGGAAGGTGCCGGCCACGTACGTGTTGCCGGCGCCATCTCGGCGAAATCCGGTCAGGTTGAGGACCTGTCCGGTGCCCGTGCCCCAGGTTCCGCCGCTGAGCGCGAGCCCGTCGGAGTTCTGCAACAGTCCGGTCCACGCGATCGGCGTGCCGGAAGCCGTCGACGGGCCGCTGCCCAGGTTGATGGTGCCAAGGAAGCGCCCCACCAGGTCGACGTCGCCGTTCGCTGCGGTGGTGACGTCGTCGACGCTGCTCCCGTCACTGCCGCCGAACGACGTGACCCAGACGGGCGTGCCGGTGCTGGTGAACTGGCCTGCGAACAGGCCCGGGGACACGCTCAGCTTCCCGACGGGCACCGAGCTTTGCGTGTAGCCACCGACGAGGACGTTGCCCATCCCGTCCACGGTCACGCTCGTGACGGTCTGCGCCAGGGCCCCGCTGATCGTCTGGACCCACGACACCGTCCCGGCGGGCGTGAGCGCGATCACGAAGCCGTCGCCCGCGCTGTCACCCGTGAGGGTGTGGGCGCAATCGAGCTTCACGATGCCAGAGAACTGGCCGACGACGTAGCTCCCCCCGGCGGGGTCGACGGCGACGGCGAACGCCGTGGTAGTCGCGGCGTTGCCCCAGAGGAGATCCCAGCAGACGGTCTGGGCATCGCAGACGAGCGGAGCACTGCCGCCGCTGCCGCCGGTGCAGCCACCGTCGGCTTCCGCGCCCCCTGTTCCCACGGCGCCGCCCGTTCCTCCGGTGCCACTCGTGGACGTCGCTCCACCCGTGCCCGCTGTCCATCCCCCTCGGGCGGGGTCGATGCCGAGGATCTGTACGCACGAGGCCGCGCCGAGCAGCAACGCGAGCGCGCCGAGATAGTGCCGTCCCATGCCTAGAATCTCCCGCGAAGCGCGAACGAGCCGATACCCGGAACGATCTCGATCCGCGCGGCGTCCGACGGCTTCGGCGATGGCGCGACGGCGAAGAGCACGATCCCCCCTGCGAGGAACACGCCGCCGATGACGACGGCCGCCGTCGAGCCGTTGCCGGCGGTCGTCGCTTCCGAGCGGAGCGAGACGCCGGTCGCGTTGCAGAAGTTCGGATCCGCCGGGGAGCAACTCTGCTTCGAGCTGCTGTTCTTCGACATCGCGACGCCACCAAGCGCCCCGCCGACGATGACGCCGACGATGCCGGCGCTGCCAAGGACGACCCCGCCGATTCGTGGCCCGCTCCAGTAAGAAGGCGCACGTGACTCCTTCGCCGGCTCGATGCTCACGAGGAGCTCGGGGATCGCGATCGTCGTGGTCCCCGGCACGGCGTCGACGCGGGTGCTCCCCTTCCAGCTCTGCCTGCCAGGCGCGCTCGCTTCGATGAGATGCTCCCCCGGATCCACCGGCACCGGGGTGCCCAGGAGGCCCACATCGACCGGCTTCCCGTCGCGTCGCACTTCCAGACCTGGCACCGGGCTCACGGCTGCGATCAAGAGCCGCGAGAGCGTTGGTTCGATCAGCTTCGCTTGCTTTATCGCTTCGTCGGCGCGCTTGTCGTTGGCGCGCGTGGCCATCGCCGCCGCGTCATTGAAGGCCGACCAGCTCGAAGCCGTGCGGCCGGGCCCCTCGTGGGCATAGCAGTAGCCCAAGCGGAGCGAGGTGCCGATGCCTGGGTCGAGCCTCTGGCTGGTCTCCAGCTTCCGGCACGCCTCCGCCCAGCGCTTGCCCTGCATCAGCCGGCCGGCCTCTTCGTACAACGCATCGGCGGCGGCCTTGTCTTCGGCGGTGGCTTCCGCGTAGACGCGAGGCGCGAGGGCAAGGGAGGCGAACAGGACGCCGGCCGAGAGGCTCCATTTGGACATTGCGGCCCCGCACTTACCGGAGCGGTGCAGCGCCGGCTACTGCTCGCGACGCGGGGGCATGATTCCGGCGGCGTCGAAAGTTCAACGCCTCGATCCGCCGTACAAGGGCTCCGCCGCGGGGGTCGTGGAGGGTGGTCTCATCCCCATCGCGGGCTTCGTTCGTGGGGTCGCGGTGGCCGTCGTCACAGTGAGGGCGGCTGAGCTCGACGGCAGCGCGCTTGCCGTTGTCGTCGGGGGCACTATCGGCGGCGCGGCGGGTGTCGATGCTGCCGGCGCGCTGGTGGCCGGAAGGATCGTGCTCGCAGGATCCGCCGGGCCAGGAGCGCGAGAGCGTAAGCCGAAGAACAGGGCGAGCGAGACCCCCACGACGAGCGCGATGCCGAGGCTCGCCGCCAGGCGCGGCTGAGCCAGCGGCGCTTGCACCGCAGGGATGGCAAGGCCCGGGCTCGTGACCGCCGGCAAGGGTGCGGCAGGCTTGGGCTCGGGCGGCAAGAGGTCGGTCGGACGCGACGGCACGACGTCGGCGCGCTGTGCGCGTGCAACGCGCTCGGCGTACGAGGCCGGCTGCGCAGAGGCGTAGGGAGCGAGGGCCGCCGCGAAGGCCGCGACGGTGGGCCAGCGCCGAGCACGGTCCTTCTCGAAGCACTGCGTGATCACCGCAGCCAGCCCGGGGGGCACATCGGGTCGGTAGTCCGCGATGGGAGTCGGCTCCTTGATGCAAATCCGCGTGCACAGCGCCACGAGTGTCTCCGCCTGAAAGGGCGTGATCTGCGCGAGCAGCTCGTACAGGGTGACGCCGAGCGACCAGATGTCGGCGCGACCGTCGACGTCCTTGGCTCCGTTCAAGGACTCCGGAGGCATGTACAGCGGGCTGCCCAGCGCCTGCAGGGTGCCCGTCAGGTCCAGACCGCTCTCAGCGAGCTTCGCGACGCCGAAGTCCACCAGTTTGACGCAGGGCGAGCCGTCGACGGCCTTGGTGAGGAAGAGGTTGGCCGGCTTGATGTCGCGGTGGACGATGCCCGCCGCGTGCGCTTCGGCGACCGCTTCACACACCTGGGAGATGTACGAGACCGCTTCCTCCACCGGCAGCGGCCCGCGCTCGTAGAGCACCGCGGCGAGATCCTTGCCGTCGAGGAACTCCATCACGATGTAGGGCGCGCCGCTCTCCAGCGTGCCCATGTCGAGCACCTTGGCGGCGTGCTGGCTCTGGAGCTTGCTCGCCACGCGCGCCTCACGGAGGAAGCGTGCTTCGTGCTGCTCCTTGCCGACGCCACCCGCCATCATGAACTTGAGCGCAACGCGCCGGTCCAGCGCGATCTGGGTCGCCGCAAGGACCATCCCCATCGCGCCGGCGCCGAGGATCTTCTCCACGCGGTACTTGCCGGCGAGCACGTCGCCTGCCTTGACAGGGGGGTCTCCCATGAGGGCCCTTTCGTATCATGGCGTGGACGGCCTGGGCAGATGGCGGCCGACGAGCTGCTCTCGCTCGCGGCCGAGGGCAGGACTTCGGCGGCGACCGGGGCTTCGATCCTGCTGAAGTGAGCCGCGGGACGAGCCCGCACGAGCGGCAGCCCGTCACGAGGAACAGGCTGTGCAACGCGTCCCGGGATGCTCTGCTCGGCCCGGCGGGTGGTGATCCTGGCTCTCCTGGGCTCCCTCGCCGGCTGCGCCAGCGCGCGCGCCCCGGTGCGGGAAGCGACGTACGGAGTCTTCGACGCCATCCAGAACCCGCCGCCCGGCGACGTGCTCGCCCGCGATCTGCGGCGGCTGGTGCAAGCCTACGTGGAGCGGGCGCTCAAGGCGGGCGCCCCCGAGGATCTGGGCAAGCTCGCCGGGCGCATCACCTCCGAGGTGCTCCAGGCGACCGCGGCGACGGCGCCCGCCACGCGCCGGCTGGTGGGGACGCTGGTGAACGAGGCGCTCCGCACCGGGATCGCGGTCCTCGACCCGGAGCTGCCCGCGCTGGAGCGGACGGGCGCGCGCGTCGCGCACGAGCTGGAGCGGGGCGCGAGCGACGCGCTGGAGGCCTCGCTCGCCCGGCTCGAGCGAGCGGCCGACGGGGCCGGCGAGGGGTCGCTCGCGCACGCGGCGATCGCCCTGGCGGAGCGGACGGCGGGGGCCACCGTGCATGGAGCGACCGAGGGGCTGCGCGCGGAGGTGGCGGCCTGCCAGGTGGGCGGAGGACCGGACTGCGGCGTGGACCTGGTCCGCGCCACCAGCCGATCCCTGGTGGCCGGCGCCATCGAGGGGGTGCGCCACGAGATGGGGAGCTGGCTGCTGCTCCTGGCGTTCGCCCTCGGCGCGCTCGTCGCCGCGACGGCCGCCGGGCTCGTCCACCTCGCGCGGCACCGCCCGAGCGCGCGGTACCTGGTCGTCAGGCCGCCCGGCGTTCGCGGGCCGCGCGGATCCCGTCTTCGATGAGGACGCGGGGCGTCGCCTCTCTCTACTGCAGCGCCGTGGCCACCCGCGGCGTCTTGATGGCGTAGACCCCCTTGCCGGTGGCGATGAGCTCGCTCCGCGCGCCCGAGGGCAGGACGTGGAACAGGCTCATGTCGGCCACGCCGACGGTGCGGCCGACGCGCACGGCGAGGGCCTCGGCGACGAGCGCCTCGGAGCGGCCGGGGCGCAGGTAGTCGATGCGCAGATCGATGGTCGAGACCAGGGAGGTCGGCTGCTCGAGCGACGCCCAGATGCACAGCCCGCCCGCGGTGTCGGCGAGGGTGCTGATCACGCCGCCGTGGAGGGCGGGCTTGCTGGCGTCGCCGATCAGCTCGTCCCGCCAGGGGATCGTGAGCTCGATCCGGCCCACCTCGATGTGCCGCACCCGGACCCCGAGGAACTTGTTGAAGGGGATCATCTCCTCGGCGACGTGGCGCAGAATCGTCAGGTCCATTCGTCCACCATGGCCCTTTCGTCCGGCGCGTGCTAGATGGCCGCGCGCAATCATGGCCCGAAAAGACCTCCGCAACATCGCGATCGTGGCGCACGTCGACCACGGCAAGACCACTTTGGTCGACTTCGTCCTCCGCCAGACCGGCTCATTTCGTGACAACGAAGTGGTCGCCGAGCGGGTCATGGACTCCAACGACCTCGAGCGCGAGCGCGGGATCACCATCCTCGCGAAGAACACCTCCGTTCGTTACAAGGGGGTGAAGATCAACATCATCGACACCCCCGGCCACTCCGACTTCGGCGGCGAGGTGGAGCGCACCCTGATGATGGCCGACGGGGCGCTGCTGCTCGTCGACGCGGCCGAGGGGCCGCTCCCCCAGACGCGCTTCGTGCTCTCCAAGTGCCTGGAGCGCGGCTTCCCGGTGATCGTGGTCATCAACAAGATCGACCGCCAGGACGCCCGCCCCCACGAGGTCCTCTCCGAGGTCTTCGATCTCTTCTGCGACCTCGGCGCCGAGGACACCCAGATGGATTTCCACGCCATCTACGCCATCGGCAAGCTCGGCCAGAGCAAGGTGGAGCTGGAGGACCCCCTGGGCGACCTGACGCCCCTGCTCGACACCATCCTCACCAAGATCCCCGGCCCCCCGGGCGAGGCGGACGCCCCCTTGCAGATGATCATCTGCAACACCACCCACGACGACTACGTGGGCAAGCTCGCCGTCGGCCGCATCATGAACGGCACGCTGCGCGCCAACGACGACGTCCTGGTGCTGGGCGAGAAGGAGAACTTCAAGGGCAGCATCAAGAAGCTCTTCGTCTACGAGGGGCTCAAGCGCGTCCCGGTCGAGTCGGCCAGCGCCGGCGAGGTGGTCGCGGTCGCCGGGCTGGAGATCGCCACCATCGGCGACACCATCTCCTCGCCCGACGGGACCGTCGCCCTCCCCCGCATCGTGGTCGAGGAGCCGACCATC
>Ga0302283_1004410_pt1 | contig 10564 bp, 9 predicted proteins | sample III_Fen_E1_4_FD_198770 | JGI IMG/M metagenome (GOLD analysis project Ga0302283, IMG submission 198770) | Peat permafrost microbial communities from Stordalen Mire near Abisko, Sweden - III_Fen_E1_4 | ecosystem: Environmental > Terrestrial > Soil > Wetlands > Permafrost | place: Sweden: Abisko...
GGCGAGTGAGTACCGGTGCCACCGCCGGGGGAGGAGGGCGGGGGCGGCCACCAACCAGACGGCGAAGGGTAGCCAGATCCGCTCGGTCTCGGCCTTGCTCAGTCCGCTGAGATCGGCGCACAGCACCACGACGACGAAGGACACGAGCAGGATGTGCAGTCCGGACCGCCGTCGCAGTGCGTCGCGGTCGAAGGCGCGCCGGAGCCCGACGGCGGCCGGTAGGCCGATGGCGCACGTGAGTGCAACGAGGTCGCCCCAGACCCAGTACTCAAAGGGCCGGGCGCCGGCGATGCCGGCCCAGTAGCGCTGCCGCAGGAGCGACAGACCGTGGAACCACCAGAACCCGAGGGCGCTGAAGGTGACGACGACCACGAGCCCGCCGATCAGCGCCGCGGCCATCGGGCGCCCGTTCCGGGTGGCGAAGAGGATGGCGACGGCCGGTAGGACCAGCAAGACCAGTCCGTAGTCGAGGTAGACGCTCCATCCGAGCAACAGTCCCGACGCGAAGGCGACCGGAGCGGGGTGGGAGGTGGTCCGACCGGCGGCGACGGCCAGCAACGCCAGTCCCCACGAGGCGACGCCCGCGTAGTAGCCGTCCGACGACACGCCGACCCAGACGGCCAACGGGGCGAGTGCGACGAATGGTGCGGCCCGCCGTGCGAGCTCCTCGTCGCCGAGGGCCCGGACCGCCACGAGTACGGCGGCCGCCGAGCTGGCCCCCACCACGACGCAGAAGGTGCTCGCCCACCAGGGTCCACCGAGTCCCAGCCGGTCGAGGCCGAAGAAGGTCAGCAGTGCCCCCGGTGGGTCGCCGGCGATCGAGATGTCCCAGGGGGCCGGGGAGTTGACGGGGATGTGCACGGCGAATCCCTGGACCAGCGAGTGGATGCTGCCGTTGCGTGGGAGCTGGGCCAGGTAGCCGCCGGTGCCGTTCATCCGGCCGACCCATCCGCGGACCACGCCGTCGATCAGGGTCAACGACACGGTCCAGGCGGTGGCCACGAGCCAGGCCGCGACGACGAGGACACGCCACGGCAGGCGACGGGCGACCACCGGTCCCCAGGCCACGACGGCGAGGGCGAGGACGATGGCGCCGACCGTGGACCAGTTCCGGTGGGGGAGCCAGATACCCAGGATCGGCGCCGTTCCTGCGAGGGGATGTTCCTGTTGCGGGTTCTGGGGGACCAACGGAGTGAGCCACGACAGGTGGAGGTGGGGCACGACGAAGGCGACGGCGACGACGGTGCAGATGACGCCCGCCCACACCAGGTCGGCCCGGTAGCGGTGGATCCAGGATGCCGCGCCGGTGGCTCCGGTCCCCGGATCCCGTGGAGGAGCGTCCGGGTAGCGCTGCATGCGGGCACAGTACCCGCCGTGCCGTGGGAGACGGAATCGAGGTGATCCGATGCCGTCTCCGCTACGAATCACTGTGGATGACGCGGATTGGCAGTACAAATGGACGGATGACCGGTGCATCAGGTGGTGTAACGCTCCGGGCCGGACGGGGACTAGGGAGAATGGAGATCCACGGGCGGTCCGGGCGGAGATGTGCCGACCTGGTGCCCGATTGACGGCGGGGGAGCCGACGGAGCCTCCGTCGGGGGCGGTGGACGACGGCTCGGACGTGGTGCCGGGTGAGTCGTCCGACGGCGACGAGGCGGTCATCGGGGAGGTCGACGACGGCCGGGACGGGACCGCGGGCGAGGCCTACGGATTCCCCGAACGTCTCTGGCGGACCGTAGCCGAGCACCGTCCCCCGGGACTGCCGGAGCAGCGTGCCTTCCGGAGTCCCCTGCGGGGGCCCTGGCTCACCTCCGTCCTCGGCTTCCTCCTGCTCATCTCGTTGCCGCTCGTCGCACTGACCGGCCTGCTCGACTACATCGCCTACGGGCCGCAGTTGCACCAGTCGATCCCGGCGCACGTCGGGTTCCTGCACCTGCCCTACTTCAACTGGCCGACGCGTCCGGCATGGCTGTTCCAGTTGACCGAAGGCCTCCACGTGACCCTCGGACTGGTACTGGTGCCCGTCGTGCTGGCGAAGTTGTGGTCGGTCATGCCCAAACTGTTCACCTGGCCGCCGCTCCGTTCCGTGGCGGAGCTGCTCGAGCGGGTGTCCCTCGTGATGATCGTCGGCGGAATCGTCTTCGAGATGGCGACCGGAATCCTGAACATCCAGTACGACTACCTCTTCGGTTTCAACTTCTACACCGCCCACTACTTCGGGGCATGGGTCTTCATGACCGGCTTCGTGGTCCACGTGACGCTCAAACTGCCCACGATGGTGCGGAGTCTCCGCTCCCGCTCCCTGGTCGACGAGTTGCGGACACCGCTGTCCCGGACGGAGCCCGAGCCCCCGGATGACGATGGTCTGGTGGCGCCGGACCCGGCCCCTCCGACCCTGAGCCGGAGGGGTGCCCTCGCCGTGGTCGGTGGAGGATCGCTGCTCATCGCCGTGCTGACCGCCGGACAGAGTATCGGCGGTGTGGCCCGCGAGGCGGCGCTGCTCATCCCCCGGGGCCGGTCGTACGGTGACGGCCCCAACGACTTCCAGATCAACAAGACGGCGGTGGCCGCGTCGATCGAGCCGTCGACGACGGGTGCCGCGTGGCGCCTGTCCCTGACCGGGGGCGCGCACGAGGTGATGCTGGACCGGGCGTCGCTCATGGCCATGCACCAGCACACGGCGGATCTCCCGATCGCGTGCGTCGAGGGCTGGTCCACCACGCAGCGTTGGACCGGTGTCCGGCTGGCCGACCTGGCGCGTCTGGCCGGTGTCCCACACCCGGCGAAGGCGCACGTGCAGTCGCTCGAGGGCGGCGGCGGCTTCAGCGAGGCGTGGCTCCAGCAGAACCAGGTGCTCGACTCCGACGCATTGCTCGCGCTGTGTGTGAACGGCGTGGACCTGTCGCCCGACCACGGGTATCCGGCCCGGGTGATCGTCCCGGCGCTCCCCGGAGTCCACTGCACCAAGTGGGTCCGCTCGATCGAGTTCGTGCGCTGAGATGACGGCGACGCTGCAGCGGTTCCGACGATTCTACGGCGCCCATCCCCTCCATCTGCTCACGCTGGTGGCCAGTTTCGCCCTGGTCGGATACGTCATCAGCCTGCTGGGCGTCCACTCGCTCTGGAACGACCGGGTGTGGTGGCAGTCGATCATCGTGTGGTTCCTCGGGGCGATCCTGCTCCACGACCTGGTGCTGTTCCCGTTCTATGCGCTCGCCGACCGGTCGCTCGGCGCCGGCTGGCGGGCCGTCACCGGTCGGGCGCCACAGGCGACGTCGGCGGTCCCGCCCCGCAACTACCTACGGCTCCCGACCATGGCCAGCGCACTGCTGTTCCTCCTGTTCTTCCCGGGCATCATCCGACAGGGCTCCGCCACCTACCTGCGGGCCACCGGCCTCACCCAGCAGCCGTTTCTCGGAAGATGGCTGATCCTGACCGGCGTCTTCTTCGCGGTCAGTGCGATCGCCTATGCCGCTCGCACGCTGCTCGTCCGTCGACGCGCAGCGGATTCGTCCGCGACGGGGGCTGTGGACGAACACCTGGGGGGAGTGCCCGCGCCGGACGAACTGGTCGTCCACGACGGGGAAGCGACATGGTGACGCTGGACCCGGGCACCACCCGCCGGGGCTCGGTCCGCGCGGGCTGTGTCCACGATCGCGAACCCGTACCCGTGCGCCGGGTCGTGGGGACCGACGTGCTCTACCGGCACATCTCGAACGGCCAGCCGTGTTGGATCTCCACGGCCGACGGCTCCCGCCTCCCCCTCGCCATCGGTCGCTGGCTCGGCGGCGACGCCTCGACCACGGCGGACCGGGCGGTCGACGAGGCACTCCTCGAACGCTGCACAGGCCCCACGGTCGACGTCGGCTGCGGGCCGGGGAGGTTGACGACGGCGCTGGGCGACCGGGGGATCCCCGCGCTCGGTGTGGACGTCTCGGCAGCCGCCGTCGAGATGACCCTCCGACGGGGCGGGAGGGCGATCCACCACGACGTGTTCGCGCCGATGCCCGATGCCGACACCTGGACACACGCGCTGCTGGCTGACGGCAACATCGGTATCGGGGGGAATCCGGTGCGCCTCCTGCGGCGCATGCGCCAGCTGCTGCATCCGAATGGTCGCATCGTCGCCGATGTCGAGAGCCAGCATTCCGGTGTGCAGCGCGAGGATCGTCGGTGGGAGACCCACCACACGGTGAGTCGCTGGTTCCCCTGGGTCCTGGTCGGTGCCGATGCGGTGGGTGCGCTGGCCGAGGCGGCAGGATTCCACGTGGTGAGCAGCGACGAGGTGGAGGACCGTTCGGTGGTCGTGCTTCAGGCGGTGTGACGGGTGACGGCGCGGAGCCGATCGCCGAACGCCTCGGCGACGAGGGTGCTCCCCGCCGTCGACAGGTCGGCCCCGGACGGCTCGAGGAACGGCTGCCCCCCATGGGCGACCGACGAGGTGACGGCGGTCCGGAGGTCGACGAGGACCGATCCGCTCCGTGTGGCGTCCACCGCGATCGCCTGGTTGTAGGCGGCGACGTCCGCGGAAAGACTCGCCGGGGCGGGGAGCGGCACCGGGCAGCGCAGCCCGCGTCCCCCGCCGACCGTCCCGGCGCGACAGGCGGGATAGCCGGGGAGTTCGTCGAGGGGTGGGACGTTGCCTACGAGGACGGTCGTGGCACCCGCTCCGTGCAGTGATGTGAGGAGTTGGAGCAACTGGCTGGCGTAGGTCGTCACCGGCGTGCCGTCCAGGAGATCCGCCGAGACGAGCCACACGGTGACGACCGTGGCACGCGAGGACCTGGCCAGGGGAGCCTGATCGGTGATGGCCTCGGCCACCGTCGACCGGGGAACGGCCGCGTTGATGAACACCGTCTGGAGTGGGAGCGAGCGTCGGAAGAACTGCTGCGGCCAGGCGTCGAGGAGCGGGTCGTCGGTTCCGTAGCCGACGGAGTCGCTTCCGCCCACGGCGACGTAGACGGTCCGGGGCCCACTCGGCTGGGTGCGGGTGGTCGTGGTGGAGCTGGGGGAACCACACGCGGTGAGCACCAGGATCACGAGGACCGATACGACGCCGAGTCCGGTACGGCGCCCCGGGGTCACAGCTCCACCGCCTCACGTGCGGGCAGACGGGCGGCCCTGCGGGCCGGAATGGTCCCCGCACCCACGGCCAACACGGTGGCGCCGACGACGGTGGCGATCCCGAGCAGGTAGGGCGTCGAGACGTGCACGCCGGCGAGACCCTGGCTCGTCAGGTAGCCGTCCACGATGGCGGCGACCAGGCGGGCGAGCGCCAGCCCGAGGACCGTCCCGATGACTCCGCCCAGGGCCCCCATCACCCCGGCCTCGATGAGGAAGGACCGCAGGACGTCCCGATCGCGGGCCCCGACGGCCTTGAGGATGCCGATCTCCCGGCGACGCTCGCGGACGGCGGCGAGCAGGGCGTTCGTGATCCCGAGTGACGCGATGGCGAGAGCGATGACCCCGATTCCGGTGAGGACGATCTCGACGACGTGGACGTAGCGCTCGACGGTGGCGATGAGGTTCTCGGGTGCGCTCGTCGAGTACCCCACCGTCTCGATGGCCGCCCGGACCGACGACACCGCGTCGAGTCCGCTGGCGATCACGAACAGGCCGGCATAGGGCGACCGGACCGCGTCGGGGTCGACGGTGGGATCGCCCGCCGCCGTCCATCTCTGGTCGGCCTGGACAAGGCTGAGGGAGGCCAGGACGCCGCCCGATCCCGCCTGTTGGGTGACCACCCCGACGATCGTCGCCTTCGTCCAACGGCTACGGAACACCGGCGTCCCGTCCGAACTGCGGAACCCGCGCGGGGCTCCCAGGATGATCTGCGACCCGACCACCGAGCGGGTGGCGGTCCCCGTGATCCCGTAGCGGGCGAGGAGGACCGGTGTCACGTCGACCTGGGTCGTGGAGCCCGGTGACGGAAATCTCCCGGCGGACAACGTCACCGGGAAGTCACCGATGTCGGAGATGTCGATGCCCACCAGTTGATCGAAGACGACACCGGTCGACCCGCTCGGTCCGGCGTCGTTCCCCCCGGTCGCCGTGTGACCCGGCCAGGCCACCAACGACTGTGCCGTCACGACGGGCAGGACGACGTCCACCCCCCGGATCTTGGCGATACGGTCCAACGCCGTCTGGTCGATGGGTTTCGACGGTCCCAGGGCCGGATTGTCGACGCCGGCCTGAGACGGGTTCGGGGCTGCGGCCGCGACCTGGATCCCGGCCAGAGGGCCCCCTTTTGCGAGCTGGTTGAGGACCCGTCCCTGGGCTGTCGCGGCCATCGTGAGCATCGCGGTGAAGAGTGCGGCGGCAAGGGCGACGGCAACGACGGTGAGGGCGGCCCGGCCCGGGCGTCGCACGACGCTGCGGGCCGCCAGACGGAACGCGTCGGCCCAACTCATGGACCGGTCATCGGCCGCTCTGCGGCCCTGCGCCGGTGGTGGCCGTCGACGTGATCCGTCCCCGGTCCAGGACCAGCTGCTGCGTGGCCCGTCCGGCGAGCGCCCGGTCGTGGGTGACCACCATCAGGGTGCAGCCCCGGTCACGGCGCAACGACTCGAGGAGTTGCATGACCTCTTCCGACGTGTCGGCGTCCAGATTGCCCGTGGGTTCATCGGCGAGGATGAGCCGTGGCGAGTTGACGAGCGCCCGGGCGATGGCCACCCGCTGACGTTCGCCACCGGAGAGCGCCCCCGGTCGGTGGGCGGCCCGTGGGGTCATGCCGACCGCGTCCAGCAGTTCGGCGGACCGTCGCTTCCGGACCGCGGACCGTTCCCCGGCGAGTACGGCGGCGAGTTCCACGTTCTCCAATGCGGTCAGGGCGTCGAGCAGTCCGAAGTTCTGGAAGATGAAGCCCACCGTCGACCGGCGGTAGGCGGCGAGGTCGTCGCCCTCCAGCGTGGCCACGTCGGTGCCCCCGACCTCCAAGGTCCCGGCCTGGACCGCTTCGAGCCCGCCGATCAGGGAGAGGAGGGTGGTCTTGCCGGCGCCCGACGGCCCGACGAGTGCGGCATAGCCGTCCCGTGGAACGGTGAAGGTGACATCCACCAGGACCGGCACCACACCGGACGGTCCCTCGTAGCGATGGGCGAGGGCCGTGCCGACCACGGCGAGCCCGTCGTCCGCAGCGGCAGGCACCGGCGACGGATCGTCCACGGAGGCGTACCGGGGGCCTGCAGTGGGACCCGGGGGCACCGGGTCCGCTCGGCGCACGATGCCCATGGACCCACTGTGCCACGGGTGTGCCGATGATCAACCGCGGCCCCGGGCGGGGCCGGACCCGGCTCCGGTACCGTGAACCGGTGCACGAAGCCAAGGTGGTGACGGTGTCCGACTCGGTCCACACCGGTGGGCGCCCGGACCGGACCGGGCCGGAGGTCGTGGCGTTCCTGGAGGGCCACGGGTTCGCCGTGGCGTCGGTGGACGTCGTGCCCGACGGCGTCGAGTCGGTGGCGCAGGCGCTGCGGTCGCTGGCGGACGGATTCCACGGGCTGGTCGTGACCGCCGGCGGCACCGGATTCTCACCTGCCGATCACACGCCCGAGGGGACCCGACTCGCGCTCGACCGCCTGGCGCCGGGACTGGCTGAGGCGATGCGGGCGGTGAATCCGCTGGGCCGGCTGTCCCGGGGGGTGGCCGGCACCATCGGGGCGAGCCTCGTCGTCAATGTCCCCGGATCGCCGACCGGAGCCGTCGAGTGTCTCGGAGCGATCGTCGATGTCGTGCCACACGCACTGGACCTGCTCGACGGGGGTCGGCCCCACTGACGCGGCCGCGTCGCCGGACGGATCCTGTGCGACGCGCCGGAGGCGGCGGTCTGACGGCTACCTAAGATGGGTACCGCGACCCCGCTGTAACGCCAGGGCCCCGTGGGGGACCGGACAGGCAAAGGATGTCGAGTGCCGCCTCCCGATGATCAGACGACCGACTGGATCGACGTCACGGATCGACCGCTTCCGGTCGCCGGGGCCGTCGCCTGGGCGGCTGTACCGTCCTGCGGGGCGGTGGTCTCCTTCAGTGGCATGGTGCGCGACCATTCGGAGGGTCGCCCAGGCGTCACGTCCCTCGAGTACGAGGTGTTCGCCGAGGCCGCCGTGCCCCGGCTGGCGGACGTGGCGGCATCGGCGCGTCGCAGCTGGCCGTCGATCGGCCGACTCGCTCTGCTCCACCGGGTGGGTCGCCTCGAGGTGGGTGAGACCAGCGTCCTGGTGGTGGCCTCGACACCCCACCGTGCCGAGGCGTTCGAGGCCGCCCGGTACTGCATCGACACGCTCAAGCGCACCGTGCCGGTCTGGAAGCGCGAGACCTGGGCGGGTGGCACCGAATGGGGCCTCTGCGCCCACGACATCGAAGACGTGTCGTCGTGATCCCGCTCGACGAGGCGCGGGCGTTCGTCCTCGACTCGTGCGCCACGCTGCCATCCCGGCCCGTCGCTCTGGACGGGGCCCTCGGGTGCGTGACGGCCTCGACCGTCGTGGCGACCGAATCCGTTCCACCGTTCGTGAACTCGTCGATGGACGGGTACGCGGTCCGGTCGGAGGATCTGGTGTCCGCCGCTCCCTCGGACCCGGTCCGCCTCGAGGTGGTCGGCACCATCCTGGCCGGATCAACCGGGGAACAGGAGGTGGGACCCGGTCAGGCCGCCCGGATCATGACCGGTGCTCCGCTGCCGACGGGGGCCGACGCGGTGTGCATGCTCGAGGTGTGCGTGACGGAGTCCGGAGGGGCGGTCGTCGTGGTCGACGGACCGGCGGATCCTGGTGCCTTCGTCCGGACGGTGGGCCAGGACGTGGCCGCCGGCGACACGGTGGTGGCGGCGGGCACCCCACTCACGGCGGCACACCTCGGCAGCATCGCCAACCAGGGAGCGGACGTGGTCCTGGTCCACCCGCGCCCCCGGGTCGGTGTCCTGTCCACCGGTGACGAACTCGTCGAGGCCGGCCTGCCGCTCGGGCCGGGTCGTATCCGGGACGCCAACCGCCACTCCCTCCTCGCCCTCGTACGCCAGGAAGGATGGGAGCCGGTGGATCTCGGGATCGTCGGAGACGACGGGCCCGCCGTGACCGCGGCTCTGGACGGGGCCGCGGCGCGCTGCGACGTCGTGCTCACGAGCGGGGGGGTCAGCGTCGGTGACGCCGACGTGGTGAAGACCGTCCTGCGTGAGCGGTGCGGTGGCTCCATGCGGTGGATGCAGGTCGCCATCCGGCCGGCCAAGCCGTTCGCGTTCGGCATCCTCGAGGCATCGGCGATCCCGGTCTTCGGTCTGCCCGGCAATCCGGTGTCGGCCATGGTGAGCTTCGAGCTCTTCGTCCGGCCCGCCGTGCGCACGATGGCCGGGCACACCGTGATCGGTCGTCTGACGGTACCGGCCAGGGTGGTCGGCCCGCTGGGGCGCCGACCCGACGGCAAGGTGCATTTCGTGCGCTCGGCCCTGAGCCTCGACGACTCGGGCGCCTGGTGGGTCCGTCCCCTGGTCGGTCAGGAGTCCCACCAGCTGTCGGTGATGGCCACCGCCAACGCACTCGTCGTACTGCCGGACGGCGACGGCGTCGGAACGGGCGACACCGTCCGGGTCATGGTGATCGCGCCGGACCGGCTCGAGGTCGCCGCGCTCCCCGTGGTCGTGGGCGCGTGACCGCCGTTCCCGTCGTGCTCTCCACCGGCACGCGGGCCGCGTCGCCGGAGTCGTCTGGCCCCGACGCGACGATGCCCGTGACCGGTCCCCTGGTGGACACCTTCGGCCGGGTGCACGACGACCTCCGGATCTCGGTCACGGACCGCTGCAACCTGCGCTGCACCTACTGCATGCCGGAGCGGGGTATGACCTTCCTGCCGGGCACCTCGCTGCTGTCCTTCGACGAGATCGTCCGGGTCGCCGATGTCGCACGTGGACTCGGCGTCGACGCGGTGCGACTCACCGGTGGCGAACCCCTGGTCCGGCGGAACCTCGATCGACTGGTCGGCCAGTTGAAGGATCTCGGGTTCGCCGATCTCTCCCTCACCACCAATGGCATGCTGCTGACACCGCTGCTCCCGGCACTGGTCGCCGCCGGTCTCACGCGGGTCAACGTGAGTTGTGATTCGCTCCGACCGGAGCGCTTCGCGACGATCCGTCGGCGCGGCAGCCTGGCCACGGTGCTCGCATCCATGGACGCAGCCGAGGAATCAGGACTTCCTCCGGTGAAGGTGAACGTCGTCCTCGCCTACGGGACCAACGACGACGAGATCCTGGACTTCGCCTCCTTCGCCCGCGAGACGGGACGCGTGGTCCGGTTCATCGAGTTCATGCCGCTCGACGCACAGGGAGCGTGGCGGCGCGACCTCCTCGTGCCGGGATCCGAGGTCGTACGTCGGATCGGCGGGCGTTGGCCACTGGAGGCGGTGGGAGGGGGCGACGACCACGCTCCGGCCGAGCGGTTCCGGTTCGTCGACGGCTCCGGTGAGATCGGTGTGATCTCGAGCGTCACCCAGCCCTTCTGTGGCACGTGCAACCGGCTCCGGCTGACGGCGGACGGGGCGGTCCGTAACTGCCTGTTCAGCGACGACGATCTCG
>Ga0302283_1004415_pt1 | contig 10553 bp, 7 predicted proteins | sample III_Fen_E1_4_FD_198770 | JGI IMG/M metagenome (GOLD analysis project Ga0302283, IMG submission 198770) | Peat permafrost microbial communities from Stordalen Mire near Abisko, Sweden - III_Fen_E1_4 | ecosystem: Environmental > Terrestrial > Soil > Wetlands > Permafrost | place: Sweden: Abisko...
CACACCTGCGGGAGGCGTTGCGGGCGGGATAGGTTTGGGTGCGGCCACCTGAATCAGGTTGCCCGCGCCTTTGCGCTGCTTGGTGACGAATGCGTTGATGAGCTGTGCCGCAATGGGCGCGGCGGCTTCTGCTCCCCAGCCTCCGTGCTCCACCAGCACGGCGACCACGATGTCGGGATTGCGGCGCGGGGTCATGCCGACGAACCAGGCGTTGGCGCGCTCTGCTCCTTTGCCCAGGTCTTTCGCACCGGCGCTGTGGTTCACCACCTGGGCGGTGCCGGTCTTGCCGGCGAAGTCGATGCCCTCCAGGCGTACCGCGGCGCCGGTGCCGCCGGGACCCACGACGTTGGCCAGGTCGTCCGTAATGATCTGCCAGTTGTCGGTGGTCAGGGGAATGGTCTTTTCGCCGGAGCCGGGGAAGCTGCTCTGGACCGCTTCGAGTTGGTCGGGCGTGAGTTCGTCGTCGAAGACGACGTGGGGCCGGCGCAGCACGCCGCCGGAGGCGATGCCACCGAGGGCGCGGGCCAGTTGCAGCGGGGTTACCTCGATTGCGCCCTGGCCGATGCCGACGGAGATGGTCTCGCCGGCGTACCACTTGTCGTGCTGCGTCTTCATCTTCCAGGCCTCGCTGGGCATCACGCCGGCGGCCTCGTCGGGCAGGTCGACGCCGGTCTTGACGCCGATGCCGACCTCGTTGCCGTAACGGGCGATGGTGTCGATGCCGAGCCGGTTAGCCAGCGTGTAGTAGAAGGTGTCGCAGGAATACGGCAGCGCGTTGTGGATGTCGACCGAGCCGTGGTGCTGGTCGCAGGCGAAGAAGCGGCCGTAGAAGGTGGCGCCGCCGTTGCACTGGACATGCATGTCCTGCGCGACGCCTTCTTCCAGACCGGCCAGGGTCATGATGACTTTGAAGGTTGAGCCGGGCGCAAGCTGTGCCTGGATGGACTTGTTCAGCAGCGGGTGGTCGGGGTCGTCAATGATCTGCGACCAGTAGGCCTTGGTCAGGCGCACGGCGAACTGGTTGGGGTCGAACGTGGGCCGCGAGACCATGGCGAGAATCTCGCCGGTGTGCGGGTCCATGGCGACCAGTGCGCCGTTCTTGCCTTCCATCATCTGCTCCGCCACGCGTTGCAGATCGAGGTCGATGGTGAGCCGCAGGTCCTGGCCCGGCTTGGCAAGCTGCTGTCCAAGCTGGCCGACTTCCTTGCCGTGGCTGTTGACGATGACATCGCGCGAGCCGTCCACGCCGCGCAGCAGGGAGTCGTAGGTCTCTTCCACGCCGGATTTTCCGACTACGTCGCCGGGCTCGTAGAAGTCGAACTTGGAGCTGTTCAAGTCCTGCTCGGAGACCTCGCCCACGTAGCCGATCAGGTGGGCCGCGAAGCCGTCGCGCGGGTAGAGGCGGCGCTGGTCGTCGATGGTCTCCAATTCGGGCAGCTCGTTGCGATGGGCCTCGATGAAGGCCTGCTCATCCTGGGTAATGTCCTGCTTCAGCGGGATGGGCTGGTACTTGGGCTCGCTGGCATAGCGTCGCAGAGTAGCCTCAACCTGCTCGACGGGAAGGTGCAGGCCGCGGGCGATGAGCGGAATGTCGGCCTGGAGGTCTTTGACCTGGTCGCGCAGCAGGTTGCAGGAGACCGAGGGGTAGTTATCGACCAGGATGCGGCCTTCGCGGTCGAAGATCTTGCCGCGCGGGGCGCGCACCGGCTCCTTGCGCACGCGGTTGGCCTCCGCCAACTGCCGGTAGTTGTCCACGCCCAGCACCTGGAGGCGCCACATTCCCGCAGCCAGTACAGCCAGCACCAGCACCACCACGTACTGGGTGGCGTGGAGCTTGCCCGCGGAAACCTTCTCATCGCGGGCGACGTGGCGGTCGGGATTTGGATTCGGGGGTATCAAATCGCCGGTTCCGGATACTCCTGTTCTGGGTGCTTATCGATCCTCCTTGAAGTTTACGACTTTGTGGCATGGGCGGCGGCGGATGGGATCCCGGCTGGGGCGAGGGGTGCTTTCGGTAGGTACCCCCCCCTCCCCCCCTGTCCACGCAAAGTCTAGATACGATGCGAGTTGCTTGGGGGATGTCGAATTGGTTAACAGTCGGAGGCGCGGGTGGGGCGGCTGGAGATGGGAATGTGGGGCGCGGCAGAGGCTGAGTTGGACGCATGTTTCACCCGGAGCTTTCGGCTGGCTTCAGGTCCGGTCCGGCCCCAGTTTGAGGGTTCTCGGACACGACTCTGGCGCTGTTTGGCTCTCTTAACTATTGTACGCGGGGTGTCAAGCTTTCGGTGTGATTTTAGTGCGACGGTGGTGGGGCGAATTTGTGTCCGATGCATTTGAAGTTTGCCGCAAACGCCAGATTGCAGGACCCGCGTTCTCACTGACGGGAAAGGCGACTTATCGGGACTAACCTGTCTGCGCTCTGGCGAGATCGCTTCAGAGTGCGGCAAAGATTACATTAGGGCGAACACCGTTCGGGAGGTATCGGAGTGATTACGCCGACGACGTTCTTTCCGCCACAACAAGATTGCGGATTTGCAGACTGCTACCGGGCGCGGACACGCTGCGGTCGTCGATTCGCAAATGGCAGCTAAGGTTGGGGGGAAGTCGGAAATAAGTGTCTATTGGCATCCATTCGTTGCTCGTAACGCGGAGTCTTTTTTCCGCCAAATGCACACCGAGAGGGGCCTTTTCAGCTTTGATGATCAACAGAATGGTATGCTCGCCGCCAACAGCCTTTACTTCACCGGAGACGCGCAACTTTCTGTCACCGGAGATTCTCTCGTTCCTGGGCAATACCTTTTGAACTCTTCCTTCATACTGATAGCTCTCAAGCCACATCTGCCATGTTCCCAAGCCACTACCGCGGCGGATAGACAATACTCCATCCTTCACCTCCAGCTCGCCCTCAGCCTTGTCGACACTCACGACTCGAAAGTCGAAACTGTCGGAATCGTGGCTGTTGCACAAAATGGATTCATTACTGGCAGTAACGTCGGGCAAGGAGTAGCCCACTTTATCCGATAGATTGGTCACCTTATCTATGATTTGCTTCGCCTGGGCGCGAGTAAGCTCGGCCTCTGCGATCAGCTTGTAAGTCAGAAGGTATCAGCATAAGTGGAGCCTGAAATTGGGGGTGGCCGCGGACGAAATACGGGGATTCTTCCCTGAGCAAGCTCAGCGTCAGAATGACAAACGGGAAAATATTGGCACGTACTTTAGGCTCAGGACACTGAGCAAATTTCCTGAAGATTTGCAGAGGTTCGATGTGTCGGGCCTACAGCCCTCGGGGTTTCGGGGGTCGCCAACCTAGGCCTTCGGCCTAGGCTGGTATGTGTCGGGCCTTCGGCCCTGCGAAGACGATGTGCATATCTATGGGAGGTCGGGCCTTCGGCCCTGTGAGGACGATTTGCATATCTATGGGAGGTCGGGCGTTCGGCCCTGTGAGGACGATGTGCATATCTATGGGAGGTCGGGCGTTCGGCCCTGTGAAGACGATGTGCATATCTATGGGAGATTTGCTCTAAGGAGACTCTGAACAAGTCTCCGATTTGAAAGGACGTGGCTTTAGCTACGTCGCAGACGGCCCAAAATCTATGGGGCTTTAGCCCATGAGGGAATGTCTGATGACTTGTTCCGACCTTCCCTAAGGTCGGTTTTCGGCGACGCTGGTCGTGGGGGTCAAGACGGCGCACGGCTGTGCAATGAGCGGGATTTGGGAAGGTGTGAACAGTTCCCGGAGTTTGCTTCACTCGGGCAATCGACGACTGAGATTCTGACCCAAAATCGGGTCAGAATGACGCTTCCATTTTCGCTCACGGCACTTAATCAGAGCATCCCTAACGCGAGAGACCCGTCGCCTGAGCTAACGCGCGAGACCCGTCGCCTGAGTTAGCTGGATCATCATGCTCAGAGCAGGCCTAATCCTGGCGCTTGAAGCGGTCGAGGACGAGGTAGATGGGGACGGCCACCAGCGTATTGACCAGGGCGCGGAGCAGCTCGTGCAGCCAGAGTAGATGGAACTCGCGGATGCCCAGCAGGTGGCGCTCGATGAGGTAGAGAAGCACGCTCTGGAGGAGCGAGAAGCCGAAGGTGAGGATGGCGCGGGTGCCGGTGTTCTCCACGTCGATGCGGCTGCCCAGGCTGGCGGCCGCGTAGCCGATGACCGATTTGGCCATGCCGTTGACGCCGATGGGCTGGCTGGTGAGCACGTCCTGCAGGATGCCGATGGTGCCGCCGGTGATGGTGCCGGCGATGGGGCTGCGCCGGCTGACGGCGAAGAAGAGTGTGATGACCAGCGGCAGGTCCAGGATGGCCAGCGCCGGGTGCAGCCGGGGCAACAGGACCTGCAACAGGATCGCACCGATCGGGACGAGCAGCGCAATCCCCAGGCTGAATCCCTGTTGCTCGACTTCGCGGCGCGACATGTAGCTGCGTGTGGCCATTGGCTCCCAGGGAAACGTTGCTTCAGGGCTGCGGCGGAGGTTGCTGCGGGTTGGGTTGGGTGGCAGGCGGCGAATTTTTGCCGCCGGGGGTGAGCTCGGCTGCGGGTGGAGTGGACCCGGGGGAGAAGCGGTCCGGATGCACGGCCGGTACGGGGTGTGGAACTGTGACGGCGGCCGGCACAATCGGCGAACTCGGAGCTGACGGGGTGGCGTTGGCGGCGGGCTGCGCGGCGGGCGGCTGGTCGTCGTGGATGCCGGGGAGCCGCTCGGCGCTGAGGTCGGCGGCGTGTTGCGCCTCGGCGGCGGACAGGTCCTGCTGGGCTCCGGGCGTCAGGTCCGCCTGCGTGCCGGTGATGACCAGCACCTCCTCCACACGGTCCAGATCGACTGCGGGGCGCACGGCGATGGCGGTGTAGGGTTGGTGGTCGGGGTCCGGTGCAATGTTGACGACCATGCCCACGGGCAAGCCGCGCGGGTAGACCTGGTCGCCGCCGGAGGTGATCACGGTCTCGCCTGGTTTGATGCGCGAGTCCGCGGTGAGATTGCCGATCTGCACGCGGCCGGCGACGGTGCCGCGGAGGATGGCGCGGATGCGTGTGCTCTCCAGGATGACGCCCGCGCCGGAAGACTGGTCGTTGATCTCCAGCACCAGCGAGGTGTCGGGAAAGACGTCGCGGAGTTTGCCCACGATGCCGTCCGGGGTAATGACGGCCATATCGGGGCGCAAGCCGTCGTGCCAGCCCTTGTCGATGGTGAGTACGTGGGTCTGGTCGCTGCCGCTGGTGCCGATGACCTGGGCGGCGACCAGGGAGCCGACGTAGCGTTCGCGGAAGTTGAGCAGGGCCTGGAGGCGCCGGCCTTGCAGTGCGTCCTCCGCGATGGCGGCCTGCTCGATGCGCATGCGGGTGAGCTGCTGCTGCAGGTCCCGGTTCTGCTGGCGGACGTGGCGCAGGTCAACGTAATCGCTCCAGCCGTGGCGCGTGCCCGAGCCGATGGCGTGCGCGACGCGCTCGAACGGGGTGACCGTGGCCGTGGTCCACATGCGGATCAGGCGGACCTTGCGGCCGTCTGGCGCGCCGTCATCGGCTGGGGTGCGCACCTGTACCGCGAGCGCAATCGCCTGCGCCAGCAGGATCGCGATGAGGACCAGCGCATTCTTGAATCGGGTGATGAATTCCATCGGGATAAGACGTTGCTAGAACCTATTAAATACCTTGTCCTGCCGGACGGTCGCCCTACGCGGGCGGCGGTCACTTCGTGACGCGTATTGGGCTTCGCGTTGGTGCTCCCGATGGTCGCAAACAGGATTCGGTGCCGACCGACGGGAGGACCCTGCACGAAGCCTGAAAAGGGCGTGTGGACGCCTAGTCGATGGAGATCTTGCGCAGCAGCTTGAAGTCCGAGAGCATGCGGCCGGTGCCGAGGACGACGGAGGCGAGGGGATCGTCGGCGATGGAGACGGGCAGGCCGGTCTCTTCCCGGATGCGCTTGTCCAGGTTCTTGATGAGCGCGCCTCCGCCGGTGAGGACGATGCCGCGGTCAGAGATGTCGGCGGAGAGTTCGGGCGGGGTGCGTTCGAGCGCGACGCGGATGGCGTTGATGATGGTGGCGACGCACTCGGAGAGAGCTTCGCGGATCTCGGAGTCCTCGATGGTGATGGTCTTGGGCACGCCCTCGATCAGGTTGCGGCCCTTGATCTCCATGGTGATGGGCTTGTCCAGCGGGAAGGCGGAGCCGAGCTGCATCTTGATCTGTTCCGCTGTGCGCTCCCCGATCAGCAGGTTGTACTTGCGCTTGAGGTAGGTGACGACGGCCTCGTCCATCTGGTTGCCGGCCATGCGCACGGAGCGCGAATAGACGATGCCGGCGAGAGAGATGACGGCAATGTCGGTGGTGCCGCCGCCGATGTCGACGACCATGTTGCCGCCGGGCTCCGTGATGGGCAGGCCGGCGCCGATGGCGGCGACCATCGCCTGCTCGACCAGGTGCACTTCGCTGGCCTTGGCGCGGTAGGCGGAGTCCATGACGGCGCGCTTTTCCACCTGCGTGATCTCGGAAGGCACGCCGATGACGATGCGCGGATGCACCATGCGCTTGCGGTTGTTGTGGGCCTTCATGATGAAGTAGTTGAGCATCTTCTCGGTGTGGCGGAAGTCGGCAATGACGCCGTCCTTCATCGGCTTGATGGCGATGATGTTGCCGGGCGTGCGCCCCAGCATCTCCTTCGCCTCTTTGCCGACGGCCTCTACCTCGTTGGTCTGGGTGTTGACCGCAATAATGGACGGCTCGTTGACGATGATGCCCTTGCCATGCGCAAAGACGAGCGTGTTGGCCGTCCCGAGATCGATGGCCAGGTCGTTCGAGAAGAGACTGAACAGCGACCGCATGTTGTGGATGCGGGAGTACCGCGCTTGATAACCGTTGGAAGACATTGTGCGAGTATTTTCCTGACGAAAAAGATCAATTCCTATTGTACGGCTTGGCGGGGACGGGTGCGGGGAGCGGGGTCTTGTACTGTGTTCCATATTGGCGGCTCAGCGTGGATCACGTAATGCCTGGAAGCCGATTGGTCACCGTGCTGCTTCCGCACCGGGGTCTCGCTCGCGCTCAATCTTGTCCAGCCCTAGTTCTTTCAGAAAGAGCACCAGCGGCTGGCGTCCGTTCAGCTTCTCACTGGATGCAAGGATCACAGCGGCTTCCTTGCCGCTTTCAGCCAGTGGCTCAGGGACTAGTTCGCCATTCGACTGCATGTCGGCACCGCTTCGGCGGCGACCTGGTGGATACCCGACAAGGCCTCGACTGGGGTGGTGGCCAGCCACGAGAGTGAGGTAAGCTCCACGCAGAGGCCGAGGTATTCTTCGTCCTCCCGAGACCAGGTAACGCGATAGGTATAGTGATCGACGCTCACGGTTTCCCTCCTTCAATTTATCGCGGCTGCCACCGATTTGATACCGTTGGGACATGATTATTGGTGTTCCCAAAGAAGTGAAGGACCACGAGAGCCGGGTCGGCATTACTCCGGCGGGCGTTCATGCACTGGTTGCGGCGGGCAATACGGTGCTGGTGGAGCACGATGCCGGCGAACTCTCGGCCATGACAGACGACGACTACCAGGCCGCCGGGGCGGAGATTGTGGGCGGGGCCCATGACGTCTGGCGGCTGGCCGATATGGTGGTCAAGGTCAAGGAGCCCATCGACAAGGAGTACCGGCACTTCCGCGAGGGGCTGGTGCTGTTTACCTACCTGCATCTGGCTCCGCTGACCGAACTGACCAACGCGCTGCTGGAAAAGAAGGTGACGGGCATTGCCTACGAGACGGTCCGCGACCGGGCGGGCACGTTGCCGCTGCTGACGCCGATGAGTGAAGTGGCTGGCCGCATGAGCGTCCAGGTGGGCGCGGCCTATCTCGAAAAGGAGCGTGGCGGACGCGGAGTGCTGCTGGGTGGCGTTCCGGGAGTGCCTCCGGGTAACGTGGTCATTGTCGGGGGCGGAATCGTGGGGACCAATGCCGCGCGGATCGCGCTGGGGCTGGGCGCGCGGGTCACGCTGATTGACCTGAACCTGAACCGGCTGCGCGAGCTGGACGACATCTTCAACGGACGACTGTATACACTGGCCTCGAACAGCTACAACATTGCCCGTGCGGTGTGCGATGCGGACCTGGTGATCGGCGGCGTGCTGATTCCCGGTGCGGCTGCGCCCAAGCTGGTGACCAAAGCGATGGTGGCGAAGATGAAGAAGGGCGCCGTGATTGTGGACGTGGCGATTGACCAGGGCGGATGCATCGAGACGGCGCGGCCGACCACCCACTCGAACCCGTCGTACACGGTGGATGGCGTGGTGCACTACTGCGTGACCAACATGCCGGCCGCCGTGCCGAATACGTCCACGCTGGCGCTGACCAATGCGACGTTCCCGTATCTGGTGAAGCTGGCCAAACTCGGCGCCAACGCGGCGATCCTGGAAGACGCAGGGCTGGCTGCCGGCGTAAATACCTTTGGCGGCATCCTGACGTGCAGGCCGGTGGCGGAGTCGCAGCACCGCGACTGGCAGCCGGTGTCGGAGCTGCTGGGGCACGGGGTGACGGGGACGTCGTAGCCACAAAGAGCCGGCCGTGTATTCCCCTGTATTCTCTCGTATGCTCCGGGGTATGGCTCTCAAGACAGTGACCGTCCGTATTCCGGAAGCGAAGGTGAAGAAGCTAGATGCAGTGGCCCGTAACCAGCAGCGCGACCGCAGCTTTCTGCTCAACGAGGCCGTCGATCAGTATCTGTCGTTGCAGGACTACCATCTCGCGCTGATCGATGAGGGCATTCGTGCCGCCGATGCTGGCGATGTGGTTCCACACAGCGAAGCGCTGGAGATGATTGCGACGATGCCCAAGAAGGCCTGGGCCAAGAAAAAGAAGAGTGCATGACATTTCCGATCATCTGGACTGCGCCCGCCCGTGCGCAGCTCGCAGAGCTTCACGAGTACATTGCCGAATCCAGTCTTTCCACCGCCGATCATCAAGTCGCGGCGATTGCGGATTCGACGCATCGGCTTTCCATTTTTCCCGAGATCGGTCGTCCGGGGCGCAGGAGCGGGACTCGGGCACTCGTGATCGCAGCAACTTCCTATATCGTCGTGTATCGGGTACGTGAATCGACGATCAGGATTCTTGCCGTGATGCATGGAGCGCAACGCTGGCCGAGGAGCTTTGGGTTCTAGAGTCCTGTCTGTGGAGTTGAGTGTGGACGAGCGAAAAATGCGGGGATTCTTCGCCTTCGGCTCAGAATGACAAGCAGGTAAGAGAATGATGGGCAGCAAGAGAGACGCCACTTACTTCAGAGGCGAGATGCTCGTCTAGGTTGGCGAGTCCAGCAGCTTGAGCAGGCCGGCTTCGTCCAGCACGGGCACGCCGAGCGACTGGGCTTTGTCGAGTTTTGAGCCTGCCTCTTCACCTGCGACGAGGTAGTTCGTCTTCTTGCTGACGGAGCCGGATACCTTTCCTCCGGCCGATTCGATCTTATCTTTTGCGGCCTCGCGAGTGAGCGTGGGCAGTGTGCCGGTGAGCACGAAGGTCAGGCCTTCGAGGGTCGAGGTGCGCGCGCGTTTCTCCGCAGGCATGGTGAGGCCAAGGTCTTTGAGGCGCTGCACCAGCGCGAGATTCCGCTCGTTCTGGAAGAAGTCGTGGATGGTGACGGCGACCTTGGGGCCAATGTCGTGGATCGCCGTCAGCGTGTCGGTGTCCGCGGCGACGATCTCGTCGAGGTTGCCGAAATGTTCGGCCAGGGCCTGTGCCGTGCGCTCGCCAACGTGGCGAATGCCCAGGCCCAGAAGCACGCGGTTGAGTGGCGCGGACTTGGACCGCTCGATCTGGGTCAACAGGTTGTCGGCGGTCTTCTCGCCGATGCGTTCCAGCGTGAGCAATTGATCTTTGGTCAGCGTGTAAATATCCGCGATGGAGTGGACGAGGGCCTCTCGCGTCGGAACGTCGGCGGCTTCTGCTTCAGGGTCATCCGAGGCTGCGGGCTGCTCCGTTTGTTCGGCGAGGGTGTGGCCGAGCAGTTGGGCGACCATTGCTTCGCCGAGGCCTTCGATGTTCATCACGGAGCGCGAGGCGAAGTGGCGCAGCTCCTCTTCCAGGCGCGCGGGGCAGCTTGCGTTGACGCAGCGGAAATCGACCTCGTCCTGCTCGCGGACCAGCGGCTGGTTGCAGCGCGGGCAGTGGGTGGGGAAGACGATCTCGTGGGTGCCGCGCGGGTGGGTCGCGTCCGGATTCTGAGGACCGGGGACGACGGCGACGATTTTGGGGATGACGTCGCCGCCGCGCTCCACCTGCACGAAGTCGCCGATGCGGACGCCGAGGCGGGCGATCTCGTCGGCGTTGTGCAGGGTTGCGCGAGAGACGGTGGTGCCGCCGATGAAGACTGGCGCGAGTGCGGCGACCGGCGTCACTTTGCCGGTGCGTCCCACCTGGAAGAGGACGTCTTCGAGCCGGGTGATGCCGGCGCGTGCGGCGAACTTGTAGGCGATGGCCCAGCGCGGGGCCTTGCCGGTGAAGCCGAGGCGGCGCTGCTGCGCGATTGCGTCCACCTTGATGACGATGCCGTCGATCTCGTAGCCGAG
>Ga0302283_1004424_pt1 | contig 10538 bp, 9 predicted proteins | sample III_Fen_E1_4_FD_198770 | JGI IMG/M metagenome (GOLD analysis project Ga0302283, IMG submission 198770) | Peat permafrost microbial communities from Stordalen Mire near Abisko, Sweden - III_Fen_E1_4 | ecosystem: Environmental > Terrestrial > Soil > Wetlands > Permafrost | place: Sweden: Abisko...
GCGACATAGGTACCGACCGTATGAGCTGCAGTAAATGTGCCGTCGTGTCCGGCCCGTCCTCGGCCAGATTGTAGACGGTGATAAAGCCTTCCACCGCGGTCGCAACTCACGGTTTGGTTTCGAACGGCCCGGCATCCTGTCCGCAAACCGTGCCTGGGGTTCAGGAGAGCGGTATGGCCGTAGCCATCGACCGTCAGGAGGCGCGCCTTGGCTAGCTCCTGCGCCATCGCAACCGAGTTTTTTTATGGCGTGGACGGATCGTGGGTATTGCCGATCACCAGGATCGCGCTCGCGGTCGGCCGGTCCCAGGGACCCTGATACCGTTCAGCCGCAGTCGCCTGCAACTCGCGCACGGCGCGTCCAGCCAGAGATCAACGAGTCCGATTGGGTCGAAACTGGCGGAGACAAAACGGTCCAACGAACGGAACAGCTCGGGCGGACGAGGGTTGGGACTTTCCGCGCATTTCACCGCCGATCCCTGCTGCCCCCGGTCGATCGCTGTCCGGCACGTTAGAGGTCGATCGACGACAGGGTCAACCGCCTTGCGACGTGTCACGGCGGCCCGCTACTCAGAGAGCACCTACCGGCCGGTCCAAAGCTTGGCGTCCCACACCAATCGCCTGAGCGGCGACCGCGCGCGTTGTGCGCTCTGGGGCGGCAACCCTGGCTACTTTCTTCGATTTCTGCTCAGATCGGTCGTTGTGCGAAGCGGAGGGGTGATTGTGGACGTTGACGGCGCCACTAAGTTGCTGGATGCCACGGCGCGACTGTTAGGAGCGATAATTTGGCCAGCGACAATTTTTTATATGCTTATTCGCTTCGGTCCGAGCATTGGGAGCTTCATTTCTTCGCTAGGAGAAATCAATCTCAAAGGCGCTGGGTTCGAAGCATCCGCAAGAAGGCGACAGAACGAGGCTGCAGGAGCGCTCGCTGCGGCGACTGTCTCGCGGCCTGAGGAAGGAGCCACGACGGAAGCCGCGGCAAATGCGGCCAAAGAGGCGGTGCAAGTAGTCGGAGGAGTAAGTTCAAAAGTAATACGACAAATAGAGGGCGTCAAGGTGCTTTGGGTGGACGATAACCCTGACAATAATAACTACGAAAGGCAAGCACTAGAGGCTCTAGGTGTTCAGTTCATGATATCGACGTCCACCGAGGATGCTATCAATAAAGTAAAAAATCATAAATTCGGCGCAATCATTTCCGACATGGGTAGGCCTCATGATCCCAGAGCAGGGTACACACTGCTTGAGAAGCTGCGTGCCTCGGGCGACAGAACGCCATTTATTATCTACTCACGATCTCGGTCGCCTGAAAATCAGGCTGAGGCTCGACGCAGAGGCGCAGTAGGCTGCACGAACAGAGCAACCGAACTGTTTGAAATGGTCCTTTCGGCTCTCATGCATTAAGTATTGTAAGAAAAGTCCGCAATCCAAGCTGTCATAGGCAGTGGACGGGACGCCACGCGCCCCGTCCCCGCCGCTCAACCCACCGAAAGCCTCAGAAGAACCCAAGCGCCTTCGGGCTATAGCTCACCAGCATGTTCTTCGTCTGCTGGTAGTGGTCCAGCATCATCTTGTGCGTCTCGCGCCCAATGCCGGACTGCTTGTAGCCGCCGAACGCCGCATGCGCCGGGTACAGATGGTAGCAGTTCGTCCAGACCCGCCCGGCATGAATCCCCCGCCCGAACCGGTAGGCGCGGCTGCCATCGCGAGTCCAAACCCCGGCACCCAGGCCATACAGCGTGTCGTTGGCGATCTCCAGCGCCTCGGCCTCGGTCTTGAACGTGGTCACCGAGAGCACCGGCCCGAAGATCTCCTCCTGGAACACGCGCATCTTGTTGTGGCCTTCCAGCACGGTCGGCTGGACGTAGTAGCCTTGGGACAGCTCGCCTGGCAGCACCGACCGGTGTCCGCCGGTCAGCACCTTGGCGCCCTCGGCGCGGCCGATGTCGATATAGGAGAGGATCTTCTCCAACTGGTCGCTGGACGCCTGGGCGCCGATCATCGTGTCAGCATCAAGCGGGTTGCCCTGCTTGATCGCCTCGACGCGCTTGATCGCCTTTTCCATGAAGCGGTCGTAGATCGACTCCTGCACCAGCGCGCGGCTCGGGCAGGTGCAGACTTCGCCCTGGTTCAGGGCGAACATCGCCAGACCCTCCATCGCCTTGTCGGCGAAGTCGTCATCCTCCGCCAGCACGTCGGCGAAGAAGATGTTCGGCGACTTGCCGCCCAGCTCCAGCGTGACCGGGATCAGGTTCTCCGACGCGTACTGCATGATCAGCCGCCCGGTCGTGGTCTCCCCGGTGAAGGCGATCTTGGAGATGCGCTTGTTCTGCGCCAGCGGCTTGCCTGCCTCGATGCCGAAGCCGTTCACGACGTTCAGCACGCCCGGCGGCAGGATGTCGCCGACCAGCTCGGCCAGCGCCATGATGCTCATCGGCGTCTGCTCGGCCGGCTTCAGCACCACGCAGTTGCCCGCCGCGATCGCCGGCGCCAGCTTCCACACCGCCATCAGCAGCGGGAAATTCCACGGGATGATCTGGCCGACCACGCCGAGCGGTTCGTGGAAGTGGTAGGCGATGGTGTCGTGGTCGATTTCCGACAGCGAGCCTTCCTGCGCGCGCACGCAGGCGGCGAAGTAGCGGAAGTGATCGACGGCCAGCGGCAGGTCGGCCGCGGTGGTCTCGCGGATCGGCTTGCCGTTATCCAGCGTCTCGACCAGCGCGAGCGCCGGCAGGTGCGCTTCCACCCGGTCTGCGATCTTGTTGAGCAGCAGCGCCCGCTGTGCCGCGGGCGTGGCGCCCCAGGCGGCGCGCGCGGCGTGGGCGGCGTCCAGCGCCAGCTCGATATCGGCCGCGCTGGAGCGGGCGACCTGACAGATCGGCTGGCCGGTGATCGGGCTGAGGTTTTCGAAGTAACGGCCTTCCACCGGGGGCACGAACTTGCCGCCGATAAAGTTGTCGTAGGTGGAACGGAAGGCGATATCGCGCTTGAGCTGCTCAAGAGCCTGATGAAGCATGGACGTCTCCTTCTGAGGGCGTTTTGTTTCCGACCTGAGTTTATGGCCGCCCGTCATGCAATCCAGCCCTACTTTGGTACGGCTCGTGCGCAGGGCATGGGTGCGGTCGCGGGCGGCGGCTGGTCGCGTCCGCCAGGGGCGGGCGCGACGGCGTATCAGAACACCTTCATGATGCGAAAGTCGATACCGAACGCTTGGCGGAACCCGCCGGCGCTGGCGACGTCCGTCAGCGCCGTGGCCGAAAGCTGCAAGCTGGGCGTCACGAAATACTGGGTGATCAACCGCAATTGCTGCAACTGCGTTGTCGCGCCGGTTTTGGTGCCGTCGACTTCGACGATGCCATTCCAGGCGCCGCCGTAGCCGGCGCCCACGTTCCAGGCCGGGGTGATGTAATACCGCAGCCAGGCCTGGAAGGTGAAAGAGTTGCTCTGTGTCAGCTTCTGGCGGCCGTCGAAACCGGCCTGGTTGTTGGCGGCATAGAATGTCGTGTCGCCGATCAAATCGACGTACCACTTGCCGAAGGCCTGGACATAGCCGAGCTGAAGCGTGGTCTTGAAGCGGTTCTCGCCCAGATTGACGGCTTGGCCCGGCTGGTACGCGCCGGTCGGGAGGAAGAAGAACGGCGTAAAGCCGAGCCAGCGCTTTTGGTCGGGCTGGTTGATCAGCCACTCCGTGCTGGCCAGGATCAGGTCGCCGAAGCCGGACGACCCCTTCAACGAGGCCCCGCCGACCTTTGCGTTGTCGAGGTTGCCGAACGGCAGCAGAAACTGCGGATCGATCGTCATGCCGAGCGCGTCGAAATAGTGTACGCCGCGGAGGATGCCGACCTGGGTGTCCAGGTTGCTGTCGCTGACGGAGTGTCCGGAGCTGGTGATGTATTTGTTGTTCCAGCCGAACTGGCCGTAGCCCAGGATCAGGTTGGTGCCGGGCGGCGCCGCCTGGTAATCGCCGGGATCGACGTCCAGCGCATGGGCCGCCATGGGCGTTGCGGCGAGCAGCGTACAAAGAGCCGCAGCTTGGGCAGCTCGCCGTGATTGGCCTTGTTTCATGGTTCGCATCCCCCGTTATGAAATCCGTTGGCCGGCTGGCGAAGGCTTGACTCGCGGGCCGCCAATGCCACCGGCATGTGTGTAGCCATTTGCAATGGTTGCAGGCTAGAGGGATCGGTAGAAAGTCGCTTGTTTTGCCTAGTACTTTAGCATTGTATCGCGTTCGACTTTGGCATCTGGTTCGGTTCGCGGCGCTCCGGTTGTTGCGATGCAGCAGGATCGGATCAAGCCAGCGCCGCGATGAAACCAGTCAGGGCCGGATTGCGACGCCCCATGGATAGCGGCCGACCTTGATCGACCTGACCGCCGCCAGCCGCTCCACGTCGATCACGGTGACGTCGCCGCTGACGCCGTTGGTGGTGTAAAGCTGTTTGCCGTCGGGGGTGAAAGCCATCTGCCAGACGCGCTGGCCGACCAGGATGTATGATTTCACCTGGAAGGTTTGCGCATCGACCACAGCGACCCGATTGGCCGGCCCTAGCGCCACGAACGCGCGCTTGCCGTCGGCGGTCAGGCGGATGCCGACCGGTTGGATCTTATCGGCGGGCACGCCGGTGATCTCGAAATGGATGGTCTGCAGGACCTTGTGCGTTGCAACATCCATGATGGCGACGCCGCCGCCGATTTCCGACGACACCCACAGGGTCCGGCCGTCCGGGCTGAACACCGCCACCCGCGGCCGTTGACCGACCACGGTGTTGTCGATCACCTGGTTGGTGGCGGTATCGACCCAGTGGACCATCGAGGTTGTCTCCGACGTGTTCACCGCAAGCTTGCCGTCCGGGCTGACCGCCATGCCTTCGGGCTCGACGCCGACGTCGAACTGCGCCACCACCGCGCGGCTGTCCACGTCGATAACGGTAACGCCGCTGCTGTTCTCGTTGGACACATACAGGCGCTTGCCGTCGGGGGTCAGGGCGAAGGTCTCCGGGTCCTCGCCGGAGGGCAGGTTATGGATCACCTTGCGGGCGGCAACATCGAACACCTGGATCGTGTCGTCGCCGGAGGCGCAGATATAAAGACGGGTATGGTCGGGCGAGAGCGCGATGCCACGCGGCTGCCGGCCGATCTTGATGGTCTCGGTCACCGTCATGCTGGCGGCATCGATGATGGAGAGCGTGTTGTCCTTCTCGTTCGACACGTAGGCGGTCTGCGCGCCGGCGGCGTTGGTGCAAAGCAGCAGAGCGAGGCAGGCAAGCGGTGCGGCGATCGAAGCGTTCATGGCGAGGCTCTCGTCGAGAGCGGGGCTAATGCGCAAGCGCGTGCACCACGTCAACCGCAGCGCTGGTCAAGAGATTGCCGGCGGCGGCTGCGCGCTGTGGACTAAAGTCGCTCTCAACATCGAAGGTGGCGCGCGTTAGAGACCGGAACTCAAACGGGATCGCGTGCTTAAGGGGAGGTCGGAGAATGATCGAAGGGAAGACCTTCGTGGGGGCGCTGGTCCTGATCGCCGGGCTTGCTGCCGGCGCAACGCTGGCGCTGGCGCATGGCAACGTGACGCCACAGGCCGTCGATACCACCGGGCTGGAGGAGTTGGGACCGGACTGGCGGGAAACCAATCCGTATCGAGGCAATCCGAAGGCGATCGCCATCGGGACCTCCGGATTCAACCAGAACTGCGCCCGCTGCCATGGCCTTGAGGCAATCTCGGGGGGCATTGCGCCGGATCTGCGCTATCTGGCGGTCGGCGAGGAAGGCGACGCTTGGTTCCAATATCGCGTCCGCAACGGTTCGGTCCGCGAGGGCCGGGTCTATATGCCAAAGTTCGACGGTGTGCTGAGCCAGGAGGCGCTGTGGGCGATCCGCAGCTACCTCGATACCAGGCATGTGGATGAATGATGGCCGGTGCTTGCGGCGCACTGGTCCATGGCGATGAAGATCGCGGCAGCCATCTGGTTCGGTGATGGCGAGTGCGGACCCGCCGGTGAGGGCTGAGCGGACACGCCGTCCGGTAATCGGCATGGTCGTTCTTGTCTTTTGCGTGTTGGCGCTGCTGCCGTTCCAGGCGCAGGCGCGTCCTTACGATGACGTCATTGCATCCGGGACGCTGCGGGTCGCGGTCTATCGCGACTTCCCGCCATTCGCCTCTGGTCCCGACAACGCCCTGAGCGGTATCGACGTCGATCTTGGCGCGGCCATCGCGCGGCGGTTGGGCGTCGCGGTCAGCTACATGAACCTGACCGCCGGCGAGACCGAAGACGACGATCTGCGCAATGCGGTCTGGAAAGGGCACTATCTGGGCGGAGGCGTCGCCGACCTGATGCTGCACGTCCCGGTCGATCGCATTCTCGCAGAGCGGAACGACAACGTAGTGATCTTCGCGCCCTACTTCGAGGAGCGCGTGGTCGTGCTGTCCGATCCGGCGCAAACCTCCGGCGACGACCTGGTGAGCGCGTTCGCCGATCACAAGGTGGGAGTCGATTTGAACAGCCTGGCGGATCTCTATTTGGGCAGCGCGTTCGGTGGCTCGCTGCGAGCGAACGTCGTGCATTTCCATAGTGTCGCGGACGCGGTAGCGGCGTTGCGTCGTGTCGAAGTCGCCGGTGTGGTTGGAACCAAGGGTGAGATCGAAGGCGCGCTGCACGGCGACCGTGGCGATTACCGGCTGGGGCCGATGCCGATGCCCGGGCTGTTGCGGACGTCCTGGCCCGTCGGCATGGCGGTCAAGGTCAATGCTCACGACCTGGCGAATGCGATCGAGCCAATCATGGCGGCGATGGCGAGGGATGGCTCGCTGAGGGCAATCTTCGCGGCGCACGGTCTGAGTTACACACCCAAACCTCCGCCATGAAGAATGTTGCCTTGCAGCACAGCCGAGGCCAGTTGCCATACTATACCTCGATTGTCGGCGCTGCTGACCGGGGCGCCCAGCGTTCAAGCGCGCGATGGGACGCCGCTCAATGCTCGGTAACGCACATCGCGGCGATGGCCGGTCCGATTTGACGGCGCGCGCCATTGGACTAAGGATGCATTGGCTTGGCGCGATAGCGGCGTCTATAGCACACCGGCCTATCGTCAGGTTGAATCGGAAGCCGACATCGATCGGCTCGGAGGGGGAAACGGCGTGAAAAGATCGTTGTTGCGTAACGTGGCGGCGGCTGTTGGTGCGCTGTCCATCTCGGCGGGGGTCGCGGGTGCGGCATCGGTCACCGATCAGGACATCCTCAATCCGTCGTCGAACACGAGCAATGTCCTTACCTACGGCGTCAACCTGCAGGGACAACGCTTCAGCGCCCTGAAGACGATCGACAAGAGCAACGTCGCGGGCCTGCTGCCGGCGTGGGCGTTCTCCTTCGGCGGCGAGAAGCAGCGCGGGCAGGAAGCGCAGCCGCTGGTGGTCGATGGCGTCATCTACGTCACCGCATCCTATTCCCGTCTGTTCGCCGTCGATGCGAAAACCGGTGAGAAGCTGTGGGAGTATGATGCGCAGTTGCCGGACGGCATCATGCCGTGCTGCGACGTCGTCAACCGCGGCCCCGCGGTGTTCGGCGACCTGCAAAGTCGTTTGGAAGAAGACGATCGACGACTTCCAGGCGGGCTATTCGTTCACCTCGGCGCCGATCGTGGTGCATGGCAAGCTGATCACCGGCGTCTCGGGCGGCGAGTTCGGCATCGTCGGCAAGATCCAGGCGCGTGACCCGCTGACCGGCGAACTGATCTGGTCGCGGCCCACCGTTGAAGGCAATGTCGGCACGCTGAACGGCAAGGACAGCACCGTCACCGGCACGCTGAACGCGAGCTGGCCGGGCGACACGTGGAAGACCGGCGGCGCCGCGCCTTGGCTCGGCGGCACCTACGATCCGGACACCAACACGCTGTTCTATGGCACGGGCCAGCCGGCACCGTGGAACTCCTGGAACCGGTCGGGTGACAATCTGTACTCGTCGTCCACGCTGGCGATCGACCCCGACACCGGTGAGATCAAGTGGCACATTCAGACCACGCCGCATGATGCGTGGGATTTCGATGGTTCGAACGAATTTATCTCGTTTGACCTGCACAAGGACGGCAAGACCGTCAAGGCGGGCGCGAAGGCGGATCGCAACGGCTTCTTCTTCGTTGCTGATCGCACCAACGGCAAGCTGCTCGGCGCCTATCCGTTCGTCACCAAGATCACCTGGGCGACCGGGTTCGACCTGGCCACCGGCCGGCCCAACTTCATCGACGCCAACCGCCCCGGCAACCCGAGCGAAGCCTCGGCCGGCGAGAAGGGCAAGTCCGTGTTCGCCGCGCCGGCGTTCCTGGGTGCCAAGAACTGGATGCCGATGGCGTATAGCCAGACGACCGGCCTGTTCTACGTCCCGGCCAATGAATGGGGCATGGATATCTGGAACGAGCCGATTGCCTATCGCAAAGGCGCTGCGTTCCTCGGCGCCGGGTTCAACATCAAGCCGCTGTATGACGACTATATTGGCGCGCTGCGCGCGATCGACCCGGCCACCGGCAAGATCGTGTGGGAATACAAGAACAGGGCGCCGCTGTGGGGCGGCGTGCTGGCAACCGCCGGCGACCTGGTGTTCACCGGCACGCCGGAGGGCTACCTGAAGGCGTTCGACGCCAAGACCGGGCAGGAACTGTGGAAGTTCCAGACCGGTTCGGGCGTGATCGGCTGCCCGATCACCTTTGAGCAGGACGGCGAGCAATATGTCGCGGTGACCTCCGGCTGGGGTGGCGCGGTGCCGCTGTGGGGCGGCGAGGTTGCCAAGGTGATCAAGGGGATCACCCAGGGCGGCAGCCTGTGGGTGTTCAAGCTGCCGAAGCACACCTGACCGCGGCGCGCGCTTCTGCCGGCGGGACAAACCCGCACGGCCGGGCGCGCGGTGCGAGTGAAAGCCGGGCAGGGGGTGGCGCGGGCTGCCCCCTGTTCTGTTTGTGGCCCCTTCATCCGCGCCCCCGGCTTTGTTGGGGCGGGCGGACGGGGTAGGGTTGGCGAGCGGTGATGGCTCGGTGTCGGATCGGGGGAGCGCGGGGGAAAAATGTCCGGCTGCGGGAGCGTTCTGATCGCCGATGACCATCCGCTGTTTCGCGAGGCATTGCGGCGCGTGGCGGAAGAGGTGCTGCCCGAGGCCGCCTGCCGCGAAGTGGCCGCCTGCGAGGACGCAATCGCCGCGGCCAGGGGCGATGACGGGATCGAGGTGATCCTGCTGGACCTCAACATGCCGGGGATGGATGGGCTGAACGGGCTGATGGCGCTGCGCAATGCGGTGCCCTCCGTGCCGATCATCGTGGTGTCGGCGGCCGAGGACCCGGCCACCATCCGCGAGGCCATCACCTGCGGCGCCTCCGGCTTCATGCCCAAGTCGCTGTCGAAGCACGACATGGTCGCGGCGTTGCGGCTGGTGCTGGAGGGCGGGGTGTTCACGCCAACGGTCGCCAATGGCGCGGGGCGGCGGCAGCTCGGGTCGGCCGAGGCCAAGCTGGCGGCGGGCATTTCGCAACTGACGCACCAGCAGCGCATCGTGTTGCAGATGCTGGTGAACGGTCAGCCGAACAAGCAGATCGCCTATGAACTCGGCGTCGTCGAGAGCACGGTGAAGGCGCATGTCTCGGCGATCCTGCGCAAGCTGGGCGTGCATTCGCGCACCCAGGCGGTGATCAAGGCCGGCAAAATCCTGACACAGCTTCATCCGGCCGGCTGAGCCGGGTTCGGACGCGCGCGCTGCCGCCGGGGCCGCCCCTTGCGGGGGCGCGGCGCGTGGTGGGGGCGGTTGGTCAGCCCTCGGGGCGATGCCATGGCGGCTGGCTTGCGGCGTGGGTTCGCAAGGAGCGGCTTGACACGGGGGTGGGGTCGAGAACATAACGCGAACATAGTCACAGGGAGCGCGGCCCGTCAATGACTGAAACCGAACGCCTGACGGCGACAGATGGGACCCTGGGGGATGGCATCCGGATCAACGCCGCCGGGGGCGACGCCGGCCACGTCCGGGGGATGGACGGCATGGCGGTGCGCGCCAACGGCATCAACCGCAAGCTCGCGGCGCGGCGGGTGGCGACCGGGCGCGGGCCGGTTCCGCTCAGTTAAATTTTTGCCGTCGAACGACCTCCCGGCAGGTAACCTTACAAAATAGATCGATGCGGCACCGTTCGGGCCGAGCGGATTTTGCAGATCTCCCCCTTCAAAGATGGCGTAGCCGGAATGTTCCGGCGACGACGGATGTGCTACCATCGCACTTTCTTTGGAGTCGGCCTGATGGCAAAAAAGCGGGTTTTCACCTCTTTCGACTTTGACCACGATGAAGACCTCCGGGTTCTGCTCATAGGCCAATCGAGGAACCCGGAGTCGCCCTTCGATATGGCCGATTGGTCGCTAAAGGACGCACTCTCGGGCGATTGGAAGGCAAAGGTTCGTTCGCGCATCCGAAGCGTAGATCAGGTGATCATTATTTGTGGCACTCATACCGACAGCGCCGCCGGGGTTAGTGCGGAGCTGAGAATTGCGCAGGAGGAGAAGAAGCCGTACTTTCTATTGCA
>Ga0302283_1004432_pt1 | contig 10536 bp, 9 predicted proteins | sample III_Fen_E1_4_FD_198770 | JGI IMG/M metagenome (GOLD analysis project Ga0302283, IMG submission 198770) | Peat permafrost microbial communities from Stordalen Mire near Abisko, Sweden - III_Fen_E1_4 | ecosystem: Environmental > Terrestrial > Soil > Wetlands > Permafrost | place: Sweden: Abisko...
CGACGGTCTTCTCGACGATGCTCTTCGGCGCCACGCTCCGGTAGCTCGCCGCGACGAGCTCCGCGACTGTCTTCCAGTCGACGCGCCCCACGTCGAGGCGCACGCCGACCCACCCGTGCGAGTGCATATACGCGGGGAGGTAGAATCGCTTCGGATCCGCCTTCGCGAGCGCCGCGTTCTCCCCCTTCGGGACGCGCACGCATACGGAGATGATCTCGTCGCCGTGATGGTTGTCGAGGAAGTAGGCGAACGTCTTCTTCCCGACCACGAAACTCGCGTGGTTCGCCTCCCGTTCGCGCGTCGCCTCGGGGAGCGCGAGCGAGATCTCGGTGAGCCGTTCGAGCGCCGCGCGCGCTACCTCGGGATCGGTCTTCGGACGCGTGAAGGGCTTCGCGCGCTTCGGCACCCCGTCGGCGGCGACGCGCTTGGGCGCGACGGACGCCCAGGCGCTCTCGACGACGATCGCCAGCTCGATCCAGTCGGCGTGCGCGCCGTCGAGACGCACGCCGACCCACCCCTTCACACCCACGTACGGCGGCACGAAGAAGCGGATGGGGTCCTGCGCGACCAGGCGCCGCTGGTCGTCGAGCGTCGCTTTGACCCAGGCGGCGATACGCCCGTCGCCGTGGTGGTGGTCCATGAACGTGACGAACATCTTGCCGCGGACGTGGAAGCTGGGCGCGCCGTGCGAGAGCTTGCACTCCGCGCCGGCGAAGGCGCAGCACACGTCGTTGAGCCGCGCGAAGATGGCGTCGGCGGGAGAGGCGTCGGTGCGCTTCATCGGGGTCCCTCGGGGCGGAGCGAGACTAACGCGAAACTCGGGTTTCACCGTCGCGTCGCCCCCTTGTGTCGTTCGTCCACACGCTCCGACTCTGTGCGACGAACACCCCGGATCGTGCGGGCGTGCAATCGAAGAGGCGTGTGGATCCAGGGCGTCCTACCCACTTGCGCCCGCGCGTGCCCAAACGGGCGGAGATCGAGGGGCTGGATGCGCCACCACGACAACATTCGCGCCTGTGCGCATGGTCCGCGCGTTGCCTTGTGTACCGCCGTGGAACGATGAGAAAAGGAGCCTGCTTCGCCTGGACTGGATCGACACGTACGGCTGCGCTCGCGGCCTTTGCGGCGTGCACGTGCCTCTACGTCGCGGCGAGCGCGTCGTGCAGTGACCCCACCTTCCACGCCGTATCCCAGGGGACGGCCGCCGTATCGCAGGTCGCGGCTAACGAGGACTGCCCCGCGAGCGCCGATTGGTTCCCCAGCGGCGGCGGAGTCACGCCGCCGGTCCGCATGTTCGACCCGGCGCCGCATCCCGACACCGAGTGTCCGTTCTACCGGGGCGCGTACCAGAACTTCCTGATCGCGGCGCAGCCCCTCACGAGCGGGGATCCCGCGCTCGTCGGGTATCCCACGATCGACGACGCGTTCTTGAGCGCGACGCCCCACGGCGTTCGCAACACGTCGCAGCGCGCGTGGCTGGGCGCAGTGCGGCAAGCCGGCGAGCGGCAGGTCCTCATCGATCAGGACCACCACACGCTCTACTACGGCATGCACATGAATCAGGCGTTCGTCGACTTCATCAAGGCGAACAACCTGCAGACCGTGAACGGCATCCTCCAGGTCGATCCCTACCTGAGCTTTCCGCCCGGCCTCGTCGAGTACAAGACGGCGTGGAAAGACATCGACCCGGGCGACTTTCCGGGCGGCGTCGTTCCCCCTCCGGGGGGTTACCCGGGCGACCCGGGGGACTATTCGAACTACATCACGACCAAGGCGTGGGTCCCCGCGCTCTCACAGGATCCGACGACCGGAACGATCGTCGAAGATCCGAACCATCCGCGCCTCATCAAGGTGGCGCTCGTCGCCGTGCACTCCGTGTACACGCTCCCTGGGCACCCGGAGTTCATCTGGGGGAGCGTCCAGCACGTGGACAAGAACGTCACGGATCCGACGGCGACCGAAGTGCAAGGGGCGCCGATGATGGGGGCCCCCGACGATCAGCCCGATACGCCCGCGCTCCCGGTCATCACGCAGCCCGACGGCGCGCCCGGTGACCCGGACAACCTCGACGTCACGATGGTGCTCAGCCCCTCCAAGTTCCTGCTCTACGCTGCGGGCACGCCGGAGAACGCCGCGAACCACGCGTACTCGAGCCAGGAGCTGAAGCTCGATCCGACGACGCAGTCATTCCCCGGACAGCAGACCTCCATCTACCGGATGTTTCCGGGCTCCAAGTCGCAGCAGCTCGGGCCCGACACGGCGATCATCTCGCTCAACCAGAACCTCGCGGCGATCGCAGCGACGCAAGCGGCGAAGGGCCCGGTCGACGTACGACTGAACTATCGGCTGGTGGCAGCGGTGTGGATGGACAAGCCGGCGCTGTTCGGGCTCGGCGCCGATGGGAAGGGGATGTCGCTCCAGAACGACGACGGGACCAATCCGCTCGTGCTCACGGCCGTCACGGACGGCGGCGTGAGCTCCGGGCTCAACGAGGGGACGTTCTGCGGCACGCCCCTCGGTCCGAACGGAGCCAGCGGCAATGTGGCCGCGGGATGGTCGTCGAACACCGTACCGGGCTGCGTTACGCGCGCCGATGTCCTTGCACAGGGGCCGTTGCCCGCGGAGGCCATCGAGAAGAACTTCCTCGCGAGCGGCACCGACAGCCCGTACTCGATCCTCGGCGGTGAGGACCGATTGTCGAGCACGTCGATGGAGTCGTTCACCCAGGCGCCCGACTCGTTCCCGAACTGCTTCTCCTGCCACAACACGCAGCCGATCACGACCAACGGCACGCCGAGCTACCGCGACTCGACCGCGGAGGTGCTCCTCCCGAGGCCCGCCTTGATCAACGTCAGTCACATGTTCTCGGAGTTCATCTCGAGGGAGTGTGGAGGTCCGGCGAACGGACCTTCTTCGACCTGCCCCGGCTACGCCGACGCGAACGTCCAGGCGGTGAAACCGTGAAGCGCGGAGAACGGGCCGGAGGGAACGCGCGGGTTCGATCGGCGCACGTCGGGCGAAACGCGTCGGCCGCGCTCTGCGTCGTGACCGTGCTGCTGTGCGCGTCGACGAGCGAGGGGGCGGACAAGAGCGACAAGAGCGACAAGAGCGACAAGGGCAAGAGACTCGCGCAGCCGAATCAGTGCGAGGCGACCTGGAGAGATGCGCAGGAGCGCAGCGACGCGGGGCGGCTCCGGCAAGCGCGGGATCTGTTCCTGGAGTGCGCGCGACCGATGTGCGGGAGCGTCTTCGTGAAGCAGTGCGTGACGAAGCTGACGCAGCTCGAGGCGGACATTCCGACGATCGTGCCTCTGGCGACCGACGAAGCGGGATCGCCGGTCGTGAACGTGCAGGTGAAAGCCGACGGCGAGGTGGTCGCGCTGAAGCTCGACGGACGCGCGCTTCCGATGGATCCGGGGCTGCACGAGCTCTCCTTCAGCACGTGGGAGCACGGCGTGTTCGCGACCGAGAAGGTGATGATCGTGGAGGGGCAGCGCAATCGTCAGATCGCCGTCTCCTTCCGCAAGGCGGATGCGGCTCGTGCGGGGGTGATCGCGGCCGCGCCGGGCGCCGTGTCGAGCAGCGCGCCCGACAAGAGTGCACTCGAGAAGGGGGCGTCCGACTCGAGCGCCTCGGTTCGCCCCGCGTCCGACGTCGCGCCCGCCGCGGCGTCGCACGAAGCGAGCGGCGGAGTGCTCCCGGCGAGGAGGGGACGGAGCGCGTTTCCATTTCTTCTCGGTGGCGTGGGGCTGGCCAGCGTCGGCGCCGGCGCGCTGATGACCTACTGGGGGAACAAGGACAACACCGCGTTGAAGAGCTGCAGCCCGAACTGCGCGAGCTCGGACGTCGCTCACATCCACGAGCTCTATCTCGCGTCGGACATCACGTTCGCCGCGGGCGCCGCGGCACTCGGACTCGCGGGGGTGCTCCTGCTCACGGGGCACTCGTCCAGCGACGGCGGACCCCCGCGAACGACGACCGGTCTCGCCGTGCAACCCACCCCCTCCGGCGCGTTCGCGTCGTGGACGGGCACCTTCTGAGCCGCCCCCAATCCGATGAACCGCCGTACCCTCCTCGCAGTCGTCTTCTTCGTCCCGCTGGGGGGCGCCTGCTTTCAGAACATCGACAGCAGCGCCAGCAGCGGACGCGCTCCAGCGAGCGCGGTGAACGTCGCGGAGATGACGCCGTGGCAGTTGTGCCAGTCGCCATCGTGCGACGAGATCGACGGGGCCGTCCCGGTGCTGCTCGATACGCCGCCCATCTACCTCGCCGACGGGAGCACGACGACGAGCCCGTGCGACGACGTCGAAGCGGAGTCGATGACGATTCGACAGACGTACTGCGCGGCGTGCCACGAGGCGCCCGCGAGCCAGGCGAGCCTGGGGTTCATCCTGAACGACGCGCAGCTGGCGACGGCGCTGTCGCAGACGGCGGTGCTGCCGGACGGCGGCCCACAGCGGCTGCTGGCTCCCGGGAGTCCGTACAGCTCGTGGCTGTACCAGAGCGTCGCCTTGGGGCTGAGCGGATCGTCGTCAGGCATGCCGCCGACGGCGCAGCCGGGGTATCCGGTGATTCCGCGACCGTCGGCGGCCGAGCTGTCGGTGCTCTACGGGTGGATTGTCGCGTGCGTGCCGGGGCCGGACGGAGGGGGCGGCGCGTATGTGAATGGTGGCGGGAGCTACGGCCCGGGTGCGGGCGTCGACGATGATGGAGGGGCGAGCGCGGGGGCAGCGGGGGACGCGGGCGAGGTCGGAGACGCGGGCGAACCGACGGACGCGGGCGAAGTGGGGGACGGGGAGGCGGGGTAGTGGAGCCGAGCGAGCGCGCTCGACGGAACTTACCCCTTTGCGCTCACGTCGCTCACGGCCTGGGGTAGCCGCACGCCATGATCCACGATGACGTGAGCGTCGAGCAGTCCACGGTCGTCGTCGACGCCTGCGGCCGATTCTGGTGACGCACGCACGACGACGCGCCGCCGTCCGCCCGCCTCCCCATCGCTTCCAGGGCCGGCGGGTCGCACGTCGAGCTGCAAAGGAGTTGCGCGCTCGGGTATATGGTCCCGCATGGCGAATACGCACGCTTGGAAGTTCTTTCGCGCCGGCGGCGTCGATCAGGTCGTGCTCGCGAGCGCCGATGACCTGAAGAACCTCGCGTCGCTCGACCAGAAGCTGTGGGCCGCGCTCGCGTGCCCGAGCAAGGGGCTCGAGTTCGACGAGCGCACGCTGACGCTCCTCGACACCGACTTGAACGGGCGCATCCGGCCGCCCGAGATCCTCGCGGCCATCGAGTGGCTCACGGGGGCGCTGCGCGACCTCGGCGACCTGTTCCAACCGTCCGAGGAGCTGCCGCTCGATTCGATCGCCAAGGACTCGCCCGCGGGGAAGGACATCCACGCCGGGGCGAAGCTGATCTTGGAGAGCCTCGGGAAGGGAAAGGCCGCGAGCATCTCGCTCGCCGACGTCTCGAGCACCGAAAAGATCTTCCTCGAGACGAAGCTCAACGGCGACGGCATCATCCCGCCCGAGTCCGCGGACGACGACGCGACGAAGAAGGCGATCGAGGACATCATCTCCGTGCTCGGCTCGCTCCCGGACCGGAGCACCAAGCCGGGCGTCGATCAGCCGAAGGCCGACGCCTTCTTCGATCAGATCAAGCTGCACGCCGACTGGGTCGAGGCGGGGCGCGCTTCCTCGGTGCGCGTGCTCGGAGAGGGGACGGCCGCGGCCGCCGACGCGCTCGAAGCGGTGCGCGCGAAGGTGGACGACTATTTCGCGCGCTGCCGACTGGCGGCGTTCGACGCGCGCGCGGTGGCCGCACTCAACGCGAGCGATGGAGAGCTCACTGCGCTCGGACCGCAGATGCTGACGGCGGACACGGCCGACACGGGGAAGCTGCCGCTCGCGAAGATCGAAGCGGGGCGACCGCTGCCGCTCGGTGAGAGCGTGAATCCCGCGTGGGCCGCGCGCGTCGGCGCGTTCGCGCGGACGGCGGTGGCGACGGCGCTGGGCGGCGCGCGCGCGTCGCTGACGGAGAGCGACTGGACGACGCTGAAGGATCGCGTCGCGCCGTTCACGGCGTGGATGGCCGCCAAGCCCGCGACCGAGGTCGCGAAGCTGGGGGACGATCGCGTGATCGAGCTCGCGAAGAGCGACGCGCGCGCGAAGATCACGGAGCTCGTCGCGAAGGACGCGGCGCTGGCGACGCAGGTCGGACAGATCGAGTCGGTGGAGAAGCTGATCCGCTTCCGGCGCGACCTCGTCCCGCTGCTCAAGAACTTCGTGAACTTCGCCGAGTTCTACGGGAAGCGAAGAGGGATCTTCCAGGCCGGCACGCTGTACATCGACGCGCGCAGCTGCGACCTGTGTCTCGCCGTGGAGGACGCGGGGCGCCACGCGCTCCTGGCCGGACAATCGCAGGCGTACCTCGTGTACTGCGACTGCGTTCGGAAGGCGGACCTGGCGAAGCGCACGATCGTCGCGGCGGTCACCGGCGGTGACACCGACAACCTCGTCGTCGGACGCAACGGCGTCTTCTACGATCGCGCCGGCGGAGACTGGGACGCGACGATCACCAAGATCGTCGAGAACCCGATCAGCATCCGGCAGTCGTTCTGGCTCCCGTACAAGCGCTTCGTGCGCATGGTGGAGGGGCAGTTCGCGAAGCGCGCGAAGGCGGCCGACGAGGAGAGCAACAAGAAGCTCGACACGATGGCGACGGAGACCGCGGCGGTCGCAGCGACGACCGACGACAAGGAGAAGGACAAGGCGAAGGAGGCGGCCGCGCCCCCGCCGAAGGGGATCGACGTGGGGACCGTCGCGGCGATCGGCGTCGCCGTCGGCGGCATCGCGACCTTCTTCTCGAGCATCCTGGCGACGTTCCTCGGGCTCGGCATGTGGATGCCGTTCGGTTTCTTGGCGGTGGTCCTCGGGATCTCGGGGCCGTCGATGTTCATCGCGTTCCTGAAGCTGCGTCAGCGCAACATCGGGCCGATCCTCGACGCGAACGGCTGGGCGGTGAACACGATGGCGCGCGTGAACGTGCCGTTCGGCGGCGCGCTCACGAGCCTTGCGTCGCTGCCGCCGGGGGCGTCGCGGACGCTGCACGATCCGTTCGCCGAGAAGAAGAGCCCGTGGAAGACGTACCTGTTCATCGCGCTCGTGCTCGCGCTCGCGGCCGCGTGGGCGCTGCAGAAACTGGACGGGTATCTGCCGGAGAAGGCGCGCGCGGCGACGGTCCTGCATCTGTCTCCACCCGCGACGGGGCCGGGGACGACGGGGGGTGGAGCGACGGGGAAGTAGAGACGCGAACGGGCAAGCTGACTCGCGGTTCCGACCGCGGGTACCCTTGCCCGATGCTCTCCCAGCGCGCGAGCGCGATCACGATCGACCTGCGCCCGCCCCGCTGGTGGAAGGGGCTGCGCGTGTTCTTTCTCGTGACCGGCGTGCTGAACGTCGTCATCGGCGTCGCGAGCGTCGCGCTCGTGACGTGGCTCGCGATGCACGGGCAATCGCTCGACGTCGCGGGGGTCGTGACCGGAGCTTTCCTCATGGCAGCGGGGGCGTTCCTCGTGCAGCAGGTGCGGAGGACCGGGCGCTACCGAGGCATGCCGCTCGTGCTCGAGGAGGCGCACGCCGTGCTGCCTCGGTTGCGAACGAACGAGTCGGTGCGCGTGGCGTACGAGGACGTCGGGAAGATTCACTTCATGAAGAACCCGGCGCTCCGCATGCGCATCTTCGTGCGGACGACGCAGGGGGACTTCTTCGTGCACCGGGCGTGGCTGCCGACGGACTGGACGCTGGAGAAGCTCGTCGCGGAGCTCGTGCAGCGGAGGGACGCGGCGCGGGCGGCGAAGGCGAAAGCGGCGAGCGCGCCGGAGGGTTAGCTGAGCCGCGGTGACGTCGAACGCACCGTCGCGCTACCATCGCAGAGGTGGGCCTGGAAGAGAGTGACGAGCCGCGCGTTTCGGCGGCGCTGATCTTCGATCAGAAGCGGCTCCTCGCGGACCTCTACGGCGCCGACGTCATCGCGCGCGCGATGGCGGCGCTCCCCGCGCTGCTCCGGGCGGAGCTGGAGGGCCTCGTGCCGGGAGGATGGATCTCGCTCGATGCCGCGCGCGAGCTGAAGAACGGCATCGCCGTGCTCGCGGGGGAAGATCCGCTCGCGCTCCAGCGACGCGTCTGCAAGCTGGGGGTCGAGCGCACGCTGACGACCGTGTGGCGCTTCCTCCTGCGGCAGCTCGGCGACGAAGCGATCTCGAAGCGAACGCCGCTCCTCTACGCGCGGAGCTTCAACCGCGGGAACCTCTCGCTCGCGGGGTGGCGCCCAGGGGGCGCCGAGCTCGAGCTGCACGGCTGGCCGCGGATGCCCGAGTACGATTTGATCGGCCTCGTGTGCGGCGTGGAGACGGTCCTCGTGCTGGCAGGGCGGAAGAACGTGAAGGTGACGACGACGCGGCGCGCGCCGCTGATTCTCCTGCACGCGACCTGGGAGCGGTGAAGGCGAGCGCGGGTCACTCCTCGCCGAGCGCCGCGAGCACCGCGGTTTGCACCTCGAGCTGACGCGCGCCGCTGAGGGGCGAGCCATCGAGCTCGGTCACCTGGAACCGGTCGAGCACGTTCCCCTGATCGGTCGTCACGTGCGAGCCGACGATCTGGACGCGCTGCTCGAAGAGGGTCCGCGAGACGACGAGGAGCAACCCGGGACGATCGGCGGCTTCGACGAGGAGCGCGCTCGCGCCGTCCTGCGCGTCGCGCTCGAACCGCACCCGCGTCGAAGCGTTGGCCGAACGGAGCGCGCCCGCGAACCTCGCCGCGCCGTCGAAGCTCGCCTGCCCGCGCACGAGCGCGTCGAGAGTCTCTCCCAGCTGCGCGACGTCGCGCGTGCGGACCGAGGGGGCGTGGCCGCTCTGCCCGGAGACCCGGCGAATCCAGATGAGGTCGACGGCTTCACGCTCGCCGTCACCGCGCGCGCGGCCGTACGCTTGCGCGGCCACGACGTCCAAGTCGTGCGCGACGAACGCCGCGCTGACGCGTGAGAGGAGCCCCGGTCGATCGTCGGCGACGAGCGCGATGGCGACGATCCGCTCGGGGAGCTTTCGCCAGATCTCCAGGTGGCTCGCCCTGCCGCGACGGCGGTACGCGATGGCGGCGTGCTCGTGCTGCGCATCCTCGTCGAAGAGGCGGCGGTAGTTCATCGGCATCGAGCGCAGGAAGGCGAACACGAAGTCGTCGTCCGGGCGCTCGAGGTGCTGCCCCAGCGGGTCGACCTCGGACACCGGCGGCTCGGACGGGAAGCGCGGAAGCTCGTTCATGCGAGCGACCGTCGCACGGCGCCGATGCCCGTCCGTTTGCGCGAATGTTTCCGGGAGGTTCCGTACTCCCCATAGCGGGTTCGTGTGCACGAACGGCGTAGCGCCAGGTCACCGTGCCGTGCTTATCTGTTCCGCTCGAGCCTGCTTCCCGTTCTCCGCGAAGCCAGGCCATCCACCCCGACGTCGCCGGTGGCGTTCCTCTCCGACCTCGCCGACGACGCGCACTTCGCGGGGCTCGCCGTGGTCGACGTGACCGAGCCCCTGTACTTCAGCGGGGTTGGGTGGTTGGGGGCGCATGGGGGGGTGGAGAGGGAGCGCGCGGAGAGGTGAGGGAGGCGTCGGGGTCGGGGTCGGGGTCGGGGTCGGGGTCGGTCGCGGTCGCGGTCGCGGTCGGGGTCGCGGTCGCGGTCGCGGTCGCGGTCGGGGGAGAACGCGCGTCGCTCTTCGAGCAATCCCTGCGCGCCATCGCTGCGCGATGGCACTTGGGATTGCACACAAGGGGGGCGCTCGCATGTTTGGGGGCGGAGGCTCGGGGTCATGGGAATTTCTCCTCCGCTTGGGCGAAGGAGAAATTCCCATGACCCAGATTCGACTTCCTCATCACAAGCTCGTGGCGTACGGCGTTGCGAAGGAGCTTTTCGTCGCGGTGCGGGATTGCCACGTGCGGGATGCGGTGCTGCGTGATCAGGCCACTCGGGCTGCGAAGAGTGCGTGCCTCAACACCGCGGAAGGCGCGGGGCGGGTGAGCCGGGCCGACAAGGCGCGCGTGTTTGCCATCGCGCGAGCCGAGGCGGGCGAAGCGGCGGCGGCGATCGAAATCGCGTGCCTGAGCGGCGACGCAAACGAATCCGATCTGGCTCGCGTCACGAGCATCGCGAATCGACTCGTCGCGATGCTCACGGGTCTCATTCGCCGCTAGCGGAGCAAGCCGCGAATCATCGGCTTGAGCCTCGCGCTCAAGTCGATGACTTCGTCGGCGATCGACGGATCGATCGCCCCGATCGCGCTCGCGAGGTCCACCGCCGCGACGACTTCATGCAGCGAGTTGTTCGCCTCGATGAAGTATTTCCGTCGCATGCCGACGCCGTCGTTCGGAAGTCCTTCGGCCAGGCGCAAGAACGTGCTCTTCGCCGCCCGAGTCGCCTGGTCCCGCAGCTCGCTGTCACCGATCCGCGCCTCGTGCACCCGCACCGCAATCGCCTTCGCGACTTGGTAGCAATCCAGAT
>Ga0302283_1004449_pt1 | contig 10514 bp, 7 predicted proteins | sample III_Fen_E1_4_FD_198770 | JGI IMG/M metagenome (GOLD analysis project Ga0302283, IMG submission 198770) | Peat permafrost microbial communities from Stordalen Mire near Abisko, Sweden - III_Fen_E1_4 | ecosystem: Environmental > Terrestrial > Soil > Wetlands > Permafrost | place: Sweden: Abisko...
GCCCTGCGCGTCGGCGACGCGGCGGTGCTGCTGGACGGGCCCCTCGAGGTGCTCGCCGGCGCCCGGGAAGCCTGGCCCGGGCGGGTCGGACGCGTCGAGCATGGAGTCTCGCGGTCGCTCGCCGCCGGGGATGCCGCGCGCGTCTCGGGCGTGCTCGCAGAGGAAGCGTCCGACGACGCCGCCTCCTACCGCGCGCCCGCCAAGCACTGGAGGCTGGGGGGACCGATCGGCGCCGCGGCCGCGGGCGCGCCGCGCGTGACCGGTCCGGGCGGGCCCGTGCTGCTCGCCTCGGCGCTCGCGGGGGGGCTGGGGTTCCTCGCCGTCTTCGGCCTGGGCGGCGAGATCGCCATGACCGTGGGCGCGGGCGAGATGGCCCGCTTCCGGATCGGGGAGCTCGGCCCGCCGCCGGTGGCGATCGCCCTCGCCGCGGCCACGCCATTTCGTCGCGCCGACGCCCTCGAAGCCCTGGTGGTCGTGCTCGACGCTCGACGCGACCCGGACGGGGGCGCCCTCGAGGAGCGGGCCAGGCTCCACCAGCGGCGCGGCGAGCTCGCCGCGGTCGCCGCCCTGTGGATCGACCACGGCCAGCCGGAGCGGGGCGCCGCCCTCGCCGAGCGGACGGGGAACCACCTGCTGGCGGCGCACGGCTGGTATGCCGCCGGTGACTTCAATCGCGCGGCGGACGCCTGGGAGCGGGCCGCACCCTTCGGGGCCGAAGGCGGGTACCCCCGCGACGAGGCGGAGCTGCGCTTCGGGGTGGGCGTGCTCCTCTTCGCGAACCGCCTCGACCGCGCCGCCCACGCCGCGCGCCGGTTCGCCGCGGCCCTGCGCGAGCACCCGGCCGGCAACGAGCACCTGCGCCGCTGGTACGCCTCGCGCGCCCGGACCGCGACCTGCCTCGCCGACGCCCTCGACGCCCGGCGCGGCGCCGCCTCCGGGTGGCAGGCGCTCCACGCGGTGCTCGACGGCACGCTGCCTCCCGCGTGCTCCATCCTCCGCGTCGACCTCTTCGAGGGAGCGGAGCGCATCCGGGCCATCCGGGCCCTGCCGCCGCTCGCCCGGGACGAGTGGGACGTGCCCCTGCGGTGGATCGACGTCCTCGCCGCCGAGGCGGACCCCAGCTTCACGATCGGGAACCCTCCCTGGCACGAAGGGTGGATCGAGCCGACCAACCGCCCCGCCGAGCCCCTCGCCGCCCCGGCCTTCGGCGACGCCACCCGGGCGCTGATCGTGCCCAACGAGGGGCTCGCCGCGCTGGCCCTGCCCGGCATCGACGAGCACGTGGCCGAGACGGTCGACCCGGCCGTCGATCTCGGCGAGCCGGGGCGCACGGTGTGGATGCAGGCCACGGCCTCGGCCGCGCTGTTCGCGGTCCTCGGCGGCGACACCTTGCGGGCGCAGGTCCTCGCGCGCCGCGTCCAGCGTGCGATTGGCGCCTCCCCGCCGGCCGGAGGGAAGCGCGTCGCGGACAGCACCTTCTGGTACGCGGTCGAGGTCCAGGGGCTGGTGGCCCTGGCCAGCGGCGACGCGACCCTCGAAGACGCGTGGACGCACCTCGCCGGCGACGCGATGCGCCCGCTGGCCTCCTTCCACCGGGGCGGCGACGTGGAGCAGGTCACCGCCAGCCTCGCCGAGCGCCCCGCCCCGGACGAGGCCGAGCTGGAAGCGTGGTCCCTCGCCGGCCACGGGGACGGCGACGGCCTGGCCCACTGGCTGCGCCGCGCCGTGGCCCAGCCGGGCACGTTCCTCCGCTTCGGCGCCCCCCTGCTGGAGACGGGGCGGGAAGAGGTCGGCCGCTGGGTCGTCTGGGGCTACCACCCAACCAGCGGGTTTCGCCCCACCGAGGAGGTGGTCCACCTCGCCAATCTGACCGCCGCCGCCGAGGCGATCTACGGCGCGAGGGCCCCCGCGTCTCTGCGGGAGCGGACCCGCCGGTTCCGGGAAGCGATCCTGCGGCGCGAGACGACCGTGCCGCTGGCCGTGCTGGAGCGACTCTGAGGCTCTCGTCCCACCGGGCCATCATGCGCGCTCGTTCTTCCATCCTCCTGCTCCTCCCCGCCTGCGGGCTCCTGTCGCCCGGCTGCGGAGGTACGCTGGCCGGCCCCACGATCCCCCCCGCGGCAATGGCCACGGCCGAGGTCGCTGCCGCGCCGGCGGCGCAACCCTTCGGGCTCTATCTGCTGGCGCTCACCTGGGCTCCGGACTTCTGCTGCACCCACGGCTCGAAGCAGCAGTGCCGCGCCCTCGCCGGGAGCTACGGGGCCGATCACCTGACGCTCCACGGCCTGTGGCCCAGCTACTCGGACGCCGAGCAGGCGGAGCTCCACCGGCCCTATCCGCAATACTGCGGTGCCTATGCCTCCTGCGGTACCGACCCGACCCCCGAGTGCAACCCCGATCCGGCCTCGATCCCCCCGGCCATGCACACCTATGGTCCGGGCTACCTGGCCGACCAGCGCTTCCTCGCCAATCACGAGTGGCCCAAGCACGGGAGCTGCACCTCCCTGGCCCCCGGCCCCTTCTTCGCCGCCGCCCTCGGGACCCGGGCGGTCTGGCCGAGCCATGACTGGACGCCGGAGCTGGTGCGCCAGAACGTCGGCGGGAAGGTGGCCACGACCGCTCTCGCGGCGGCCTGGCGCACCACGGTGGGAGCCGACGCGCCCGACGGCAGCGTGCTCCTCCGCTGCGACCAGGGCTGCCACCTCGCCGAGGTGAGCATCTGCTTCGCCCATGATGCAGGGGAGATCCCGACGACCCCGATCGTCTGCCCCAGCAGCGCCGCGACCGGCGGCCAGAACACCTGCGTCACCCGACGGTGCTCCGAGGTCGAGCTCACCAGGGCCGACGAGTGCGGCTGACCGAGCCCGGGCGCCAAGCTCCCCTCCCCCGCCCTGGATCTGCTAACCAGCCCGGCCCGATGACCTTTCGACCGCGCGAGAACCACCCCTACGCCCGTGCTCCCCGGCTCCCCGACGGCGCCATCGCCGCGGCCGATCTCGTCCCTGGGCCCGGCGCCCTGGAGATCGAGATCGGGCCCGGGCGCGGCGGCTTCCTCTTCGAGCGCGCCGCGGCCAACCCGGCGGCGCGCCTCATCGGCCTCGAGATCCGCCTCAAGTGGGCGACCCTGGTCGACGAGCGCCTCCACAAGCAGGGCCTGGGCGAGCGGGCTCGCGTCTTCAACGCCGACGCGCGCGAGCTCCTCCCTCGCGTCGGCCCGGACGCCTCGGTGGCCCTCTTCTACCTCCACTTCCCCGACCCCTGGTGGAAGAAGAAGCACGAGAAGCGCCTGGTCATGGGCGCGCCGCTGCTCGATGCGATCGCGCGGCTGCTGATCGACGGGGGCGAGCTGTTCGTCCAGACCGACGTGGAGGAGCGGGCCGAGCTCTACGACGGGCAGATCGCGGCGCACCCCGCGCTCGAGCTCGCCGGGGACGCCGCCGGCTCGGCGCGCCTGGTCGAGAATCCGTACGGGGCGCGCAGCCCCCGGGAGCACCGCGCCATCGCCGACGGGCTGCCGGTGCACCGGCTGCGCTACCGGCGGCGGCAGCGCTGATTCCGGTCGCGGAACGCTCTCGGGCGTTGCGGAGGATGACCGCCTTCGTCACCCGACTGTAACCTCAGGAACCTCCCCGGACGTCGCCTCGGGCTCTTCCGGACCCGTCTTCGGCTACACTCCCGCGCCGTGTCTACCGAGCCAACTCCGCTTCCTGCCGAAGCGACGTCCTTCGCGGCGCCCACGTCGAGCCCGACGCCGACCCTGTCGCCCGCGCCGTCCTCGCTGGCCCCCCCGCACTCGACGCCGTCCCCGCCCGCGAGCGCGGCGTCGCTCGCGCCGCCCTTCGACGCCGGCGACGACCCGGCCCACTACCTGAACCGCGAGCTCTCCTGGATCGAGTTCAACGGCCGGGTCCTCGCCGAGGCGGGCTCGGCGGACGTGCCGCTCTTCGAGCGCCTCAAGTTCCTCGGGATCTTCTTCGCCAACCTCGACGAGTTCTTCATGGTGCGCGTCGCCGGCCTCCAGGCGCAGACCATCCGCACCATCGCCGAGGTGCCGCCGGACGGCCTCACGCCCCACCAGCAGCTCCACGCCATCAGCCAGCGCGTCCACGCGCTCTTCGACAGCGCCTACCGCGCCTGGAACGCGGAGATGATCCCCGCGCTGCTCCGCGCCGGCATCGTCATCGTCCGCCCGGAGGAGCTGGCGCCCACCGATCTCGCCATCCTCGACGAGCGCTTCCGCACCGACATCTTCCCGGTGCTGACGCCGCTGGCCATCGATCCCGGGCACCCCTTCCCCCACCTGCGCAACAAGAGCATCAACCTCGGCATCATGTTCTCGCGCGACCACGAGGGGCAGGAGCCGGGCTTCGGGGTCATCCAGGTGCCCTCGATGCTGAGCCGGCTGCTCCGCGTCCGCATGGACGGGGCGGTGCGCGCCTTCGTGCTCCTCGAGGACGTCATCGCCCGCCACGTCAAGGAGTTCTTCCCTGCCGCGCGCCTGCGCGGCACCTACGCCTTCCGGGTCACCCGCAACTGGGACCTGGAGATCGACGAGGAGGAGGGCGAGGATCTCCTCCAGACCATCCAGGCCGAGCTGCGCCGCCGCGATCGCGGCAACGGCGTGCGGGTGGAGATCGGCGTGGGCGAGGGCGTCGAGGCCAGCGTGCAGCGGCTCTGCAAGGCGCTCCACATCGATCCCGCGCTCGACGTGTACCGGGTCAACGGGCCGCTCCACATCACCGATCTGATGGGCATCGTCGCCGAGGACGAGCGGCGCGAGTTCCGCGACGAGCCCTTCGCCCCCCAGGCGAGCCCGCCGCTGCGCGAGGCGGACGACATCTTCGCGGTGATCCGCGAGCGCGACGTGCTCCTCCACCACCCCTACGACTCGTTCGATCCGGTGGTCGAGTTCCTCTCCCGGGCCGCCGACGACCCCAACGTGCTGGCGATCAAGCAGACCCTCTACCGGACCGGCGGGGACTCGCCCATCGTCAAGGCGCTCGCCCGCGCCGCGGAGAACGGCAAGCAGGTCACCGCCATCGTCGAGCTCAAGGCCCGCTTCGACGAGGCCAGCAACATCCAGTGGGCGCGCACCCTGGAGCAGAGCGGCGCGCAGGTGATCTACGGTCTCCTGGGGCTCAAGACCCACGTCAAGGCGCTCCTCGTGGTGCGCCGCGAGAAGGCCGATCGGCTCCGCCGCTACGTCCACCTCTCCACCGGCAACTACAACCCGCAGACCGCCCGGCTCTACACCGACGTGGGCCTGCTCACCGCCAACCGGGAGATCGGCGAGGACGTGACCTCGCTCTTCAACCTGCTCACCGGCTACAGCGCGCCCCCGCGCTGGAACCGGCTGGTGGTCGCCCCGCTCGGCCTCCACGAGGCGGTCCTCGGCCTCATCGCCCGGGAGGCGGCCCACGCCCGCGCCGGCCGCAGGGCACAGATCATCGCCCAGATGAACTCGCTCGTGGACGTCGACGTCATCGACGCCCTGTACTCGGCCTCGCACGCGGGCGTGGAGATCAAGCTCGCGGTGCGCGGCATCTGCTGCCTGCGCCCGGGCATCCCCGGGCTCTCCGACCGCATCCACGTGCGCGCGCTCATCGACCGCTTCCTCGAGCACGAGCGCGCCTTCCGCTTCGCCAACGGCGGCGCCGAGGAGGTCTACATCTCCAGCGCCGACTGGATGCCGAGGAACTTCCACCGCCGCGTCGAGGTGCTCATCCCCATCCTCGATCCCGCGGTGCGCGAGCGGGTCATCTTCAACCTGGACCTGCTCTTCACCGACAACACCAAGACCTGGGAGCTCGGCGGCGACGGCAGCTACACCCGGATGGTCCCCGCGCCCGGCGCGCCGCTGGTGCGGGTGCAGGCGCGGCTCATGGAGCTGGCCCGCGAGCGCTCCCGGCAGAACGACGCGCTCTCCCGCACCGGCCGCTTCCACATCCTCTCGGTGCCGCAGCTCCCGGTCGAGGAGCTCCGCCGCACCCGCACCGGGAAGAAGAAGAAGCACCTCCAGTGAGCGCGCGGGCGGGCCTGCACCGCTGCGGGCCCTCGGGAGGGGCCCTCGGAAGTGGCCTCAGAAGTGGCCTCGGAAGTGGCCTCAGAAGTGGCCTCAGAAGTGGCCTCAGAAGTGGAAGGTCACGCTCGCGCTGCCCGCGCCCACGCGCACCTCGGGCGGCAGGGCGGCCTTCTTCTCGCCCGTCGGCAGGGTCACGTACTGCGATCCGATGAGCCACATCGGGATCCCGGCGATCCCCAGCGCCGTGCCGCCGGCCATCATGATCGCGCCGCCGGTGAGGCGCACCGCGTCCGTCTTGTGCGCGCAGGGGAACGAGGGCGAATCGCAGTAGATGTCGATGGCGCCCGCCGCCGACGAGACGAGGTAGGCGCCCACCAGCACCGCCGCCATCCCCCCCGCCACCGCCACCACGCCCCCCACGAAGAGCCCGCCGTCGCGGCGCCGGCGCGGCAGAGGCTCCGGCAGCACGTACGAGCTCTGCGGGGTCATCGGATACTGGCCGGCGTAGTAGCCGGGCGGCGCATAGCCAGGAGGCGCGTACCCCGGCGGCGCATAGCCAGGAGGCGCGTACCCCGGCGGCACGGAGCCAGCCGGCGCGGAGCCAGCCGGCGCGGCCCCGGGCGCCAGCCACGCGAGCCCCGGAGGCGCAGGCGCGCCGGGAGCTGGCGGCGGGGCGGCGCTCGTCGGTCGGGCGAGCGGCGGGAGGTCGGACGGCGGCGGATCGGCCGCAGCGGTGCGCGCGACCGCGGCGAGCGCACAGGCGACGGCGCAGAGCGAGATCCGGCGAGGCGAGACGAGCGTCATGGCATCGTGCTTTCGTTGTCGGGGAGCGGGGAGCGCTCTCTCGGGCGTCTCCCTGGCGATCAGCCGTAGGGGTCCGCGCTCTCGACCTTCTTCGGGGCTGCCTTCGGCGGCGCGGGACGGGGCTTCGCCGGCTCGCTGGGCGGGTCCTTGGGGACCACCACCGCCGGCTTCACCGTCGGCGCCGCGGTCGCGGTCGCGATCGGGGTCGCGGAGGCGGGGGCCGGAGGAGGAGGCGGCGCGGCGGCAATCGCCGTGACGATCGGCGTGGGCTCTGCGGTGGGCGCGGGCGCTACCGGTACCGGCGGCGCAACCGGGGGCGTCCGATCCGCCGTCGCCGCGACGGTCGGCCTCGACGGCACCGGCTCGGCGGTGGGCGTGGGGGGGCGCTGCGTCAGCCAGTAGATCAGCGCCGCGATGCCGGTCACCCCGACCAGGAGCAGCAGGGTGAGATCCCGCCGCCCCGTCTTCTTCGCCGGCGTTTGTGAGGCAAACGGGGCCGGATCCTCCTCCTCCCGGTGCGCGATCGCCTCGCGCGCCTCGTGGACCCGGGCGCTCACCGCATGGTCCTCGGCCTGCCGCTCGGCAGCCCTCTGGGCGGGGGCAACCCGGGGCACCGGCTTGAGCTGACCTTTGGACCGTAGGTCTTTTCGTTTTGATCGAGTAAGCTTCTTCGTCACGCACCGAGACCGTAGCGGACGCGAGCGTCCCCTCAAAGCATCACGCGCATCGCGCAAGGCATCCACCGAGGCTGCCGGCGAGATGCCGGGTGGAGCGTCTGAGGCGAATGACGGGGCCGATGCGTCAGTGCTTGACAGACGAGCGCCTGCGAGTATCCTCCGCGGCCCCGTCCTCACCGGTGGATCTATCCCCATGCCGACGATTAGCCAGCTCATCCGTCAAGGTCGCGAGGCCGCCCGTTACAAGACGGCGTCCCCCGCCCTCAAGTCGTGCCCCCAGCGGCGCGGCGTCTGCGTCCGCGTCTACACGACCACGCCCAAAAAGCCGAACTCGGCCCTCCGCAAGGTGTGCCGCGTCCGGCTCACCAACGGCATGGAGGTCACGAGCTACATCCCCGGCGAGGGGCACAACCTCCAGGAGCACTCGGTCGTCCTGATCCGCGGCGGCCGCGTCAAGGACCTCCCCGGCGTGCGCTACCACGTCGTCCGCGGCACCCTCGACGCCTCCGGCGCCTCCGGGCCCAGCTCCACGAACAAAGCCACCCGCAACCGCAAGCGCTCGAAGTACGGCGTCAAGCGTCCGAAGGCCTGAGGTAAGACATGCCCCGTCGTCGTGAAGTCCCGAAACGCAAGATCATCCCCGATCCCAAGTTCAAGGACAAGCTCGTCGCCAAGTTCACCAACTCGCTGATGCTCAACGGCAAGAAGGCCACCGCCGAGGGCATCCTCTACGGCGCCTTCGACATCGTCAAAGAGCGCTTCAAGGAGGAGCCCATCGAGGTCTTCCGGAAGGCCCTCGACAACGTCAAGCCGAAGCTGGAGGTCAAGAGCCGCCGCGTCGGCGGCGCGACCTACCAGGTCCCCGTCGAGGTGCGCCCCGAGCGCCGCGTGGCCCTCGCCATGCGCTGGCTCGTGACCTACTCGCGCGGCCGTGGCGAGAAGACGATGCGCGAGCGCCTCGCCGCCGAGCTCGTCGACGCCGCGCAGAACCGCGGCAACGCGGTGAAGAAGAAGGACGACACCCACAAGATGGCCGAAGCCAACAAGGCCTTCGCCCACTATCGGTGGTAGTCATCCTGGGGAACGCCCGAGAGCGTTCCCCGACATCCTGCGGGACGCCCGAGAGCGTCCCGCGACGGGTCATCTGTGGGGCGCCCCAAAGCGTCCCGCGACGGTGACCTGACAGCTCCTCTGGTTCGCGCTGGTGTTCACCCCTAACGGGAGTTTGCGTAGCGAGATGGTCAACGGGACATAAGGATCGGGTTACGCGCGCTTTGCGCCTCGCTGCTCACCGGAGCACGAGCAAAAAAGTCCAGCTGTACCCCGACACCCTCTCCGGGTTCTCCAATACCGCGCCACATGGCGGCGTGGTAGCCGCCGGTTGCCGATGAAAGTCGGCCCCCAGCGCAGAACGAACGGAGGGGGTTTCGTGCATCCGCCGTCCCAACGCCCACCCTCCTGCGAAAACACCGACCAAGGAGAGCGACCATGACCCGCGAATACAGCCTGGAGCGCACGCGCAACATCGGGATCATGGCCCACATCGACGCGGGCAAGACCACGGTGACCGAGCGGATCCTCTATTACACCGGCGTCAACTACAAGCTGGGAGAGGTCCACGAGGGCGCGGCGACGATGGACTGGATGGTCCAGGAGCAGGAGCGGGGGATCACCATCACCTCGGCTGCCACCAACTGCTTCTGGACGCCGCTCACCGGGCCCTACGTGGGCATCGGCAACCGCGTCAACATCATCGACACGCCGGGGCACGTCGACTTCACCATCGAGGTGGAGCGCAGCCTGCGCGTGCTCGACGGCGCGGTCGCGGTCTTCGACGGCGGCAACGGCGTCGAGCCGCAGAGCGAGACCGTCTGGCGGCAGGCCGACAAGTACCATGTGCCCCGCATCGCGTTCATCAACAAGATGGACAAGGTCGGCGCCGACTTCGACATGTGCGTGGACTCGATCCGCGAGCGCCTCGGCGCGGTCCCGGTGGCCATCCACTACCCGCTCGGGGTGGAGGACGGCTTCCGCGGCGTGATCGACCTGATCACCATGCAGGCCGCCGTCTTCGACGACGAGACCAAGGGCCAGAAGTACGAGTGGCAGCCGATCCCGAGCGAGCCGGCGGATCTCCTCCCCCGCTGCGTCCAGCTCCGCGAGGCGCTGGTCGAGGCCTGCGCCGACGTCAGCGACGCGGTGATGGAGAAGTTCATCGCCGGCGATCTGGCCGCGATCACGAACGCCGAGCTCTATGCGGCCCTCCGCGCCGGCACCCTCGGCTTCAAGTTCGTCCCGGTGCTGTGCGGGTCGGCGTTCAAGAACAAGGGCGTCCAGCTCCTCCTCGACTCGGTCATCAACTTCCTCCCCTCGCCGGTCGACATCCCCCCGGTGGAGGGCCTCGATCCCCAGAAGAAGGATCGCACCGTGAAGCGCAAGGCCAGCGACGAAGAGCCCTTCGCCGCCCTCGCCTTCAAGGTGATGAACGATCCGTTCGGCAACCTCACCTTCTTCCGCGTCTACTCGGGCACGACCAAGAGCGGCGTCGCCGTCCTCAACTCGACGCGCGGCAAGCGCGAGCGCTTCGGGCGCATCCTCCGCATGCACGCCAACAAGCGCGAGGAGATCGACGTCTGCTACGCGGGCAACATCTACGCGGCCGTGGGCCTGCGTGACACCCGCACCGGCGACACGCTCTGCGACGACAAGCACCCCATCCTCCTCGAGAAGATGGAGTTCCCCGATCCGGTCATCTCCATCGCGATCGAGCCCAAGACCCAGGCCGATCTCGACAAGCTCGGCAGCAGCCTGCAGAAGCTCGCCTACGAGGATCCCTCGTTCCGCACCTTCACCAACGAGGAGACGGGGCAGACGATCATCGCCGGGATGGGCGAGCTGCACCTGGAGATCATCGTCGACCGCCTCAAGCGCGAGTTCAAGGTGGACGCCAACGTCGGCAAGCCCCAGGTCGCCTACCGCGAGTCGATCCAGAGGGCGGTCACCAAGGTCGA
>Ga0302283_1004456_pt1 | contig 10504 bp, 8 predicted proteins | sample III_Fen_E1_4_FD_198770 | JGI IMG/M metagenome (GOLD analysis project Ga0302283, IMG submission 198770) | Peat permafrost microbial communities from Stordalen Mire near Abisko, Sweden - III_Fen_E1_4 | ecosystem: Environmental > Terrestrial > Soil > Wetlands > Permafrost | place: Sweden: Abisko...
TGCGTGAAGCGCGGCTCGTCGCCCTCGTTGTGGCCGTAGCGGCGGTAGCAGAACATGTCGATGACGACGTCCTTCGCGAACCGCTGGCGGAACTCGATGGCCAGGCGAGTCACCTGGATGACGGCCTCCGGGTCCTCCCCGTTCACGTGGAACACGGGGACCTTCAGCATCCGCGTGATGTCGGTGCAGTAGCGCGTCGATCGAGCGTCCTCCGGGACCGTCGTGAAGCCGATCTGGTTGTTGACGACGAGGTGCACCGTGCCGCCCGTGGAGTAGCCCTCGAGCCCCGCCATGTTCAGCGTCTCGGCGACGACCCCCTGGCCCATGAACGAAGCGTCGCCGTGGATGAGCAGCGGCATCACGCCCTGTCGCTTGCCGCGGTCCTGCTTCGCGCGGACGCGGCCCTCCACGACGGGGTTGACCCACTCGAGGTGGCTCGGATTGAAGGCGAGGGACAGGTGCAGCTTCGCGCCGCTCGACGTTACGCGATCGGTCGAGTAGCCGAGGTGGTACTTGACGTCGCCCGCGCCGAGGAAGCGCTCGGGGTGCTTGTCGTCGAACTGGGCGAAGATCTCGCGCACGGCCTTGCCCATGATGTTGGCGAGGACGTTGAGCCGGCCACGGTGGGCCATCCCGATGACGATCTCCTGCGCCCCATAGGCGCCCGCGTACTCGATGAGCAGGTCGAGCATCGCGATCATGCTCTCCGCTCCCTCGAGCGAGAATCGCTTGGTGCCTTGCCCGTAGTTCTTGTGGATGAACTGCTCGAACGTCTCGGCGTCGGTCAGCTTCGTCAGGACGCGGCGGACCTCGTCTCCGTCGAGCTCGATCCTGTTCTTCGTCGCCTCCATCTTCTCCTGGAGCCAGCTGCGGATCGCGGGCTCCTCGATCTGCGTGAACTCGACGCCGATGGAGCGGCAGTAGGTCTCGGTGAGGTGCGCGATGATCTGACGCAAGGTCGCGTGCTCGGCGAGGCCCGCTATCCCGACCGTCGGGAAGGTGGTGTCCAGATCCTGCTCGCGGAGGCCGAAGTTCGCGAGGTCGAGCTCCGGCGCGGCCTGCGGCGGGGTGCCCAGCGGATCGACGTTCGCGAAGAGGTGCCCGCGGACGCGGTATGCGTTGAGCAGCTGGTAGACGCGGCCCTGCATGACGCCGGCCGCGAGGATGCTCTCGGCCATCGTCGCCGAGGGCGGCAAAGGCGGCGGGTGGTCGGCGTGGGAATGCGCCGCGCCGTTCTGCGTCCCGTTGGCTGCCGCCGCGGCCTTCGCGCCGTTCTCGTGCCCGTTACGACCTGCCTTGGCCTCCTGGGCCGCGAAGAAGCGACGCCAACCTTCGTCCACCGCCTGCGGGCTCTGCCCGTACAGCGCGTGAAGCTCTTCCACGTAGCCCGCGTTGATCCCGAACTGTTCGAACATTTGCGAGCAGTGTTACCACAAAAGAGGGCTACTTCTCGTCGTTTGGCGTTCAGAACCCGACGTCCGGGGCCTTCGTCTCGGGAGAGGCCCCCGCGGAGCGCGCCCCGGCGGCGTGGCGGGGCGCCCGGGAGCTGCCGGAGGGCCCGGGAGCCGCCGGGGCAGGCGAGGGCGGGGCGGGTGGGGCCGGTTTCTCGGCCTCGGGCTCCTCCTTGTCGTCGTCGGCCTCCTCGATCTCGGCCTCGTGCTTGAGGGCATAGGCGATCTTGGCCTCGGCGGCCCCGAGGACCGCATGGGACGAATACGCCGTCCACCCGATGATGCCGGCTCCGAGCGCGCCGCACAGCACGGCGATGCCCCAGATCGCCCGGGAGGCGAGCAAGAGCGCGACGGACGCGATGACGATCCCTATCTCGGCCGCGAGCTGCGCCCGCTCGTACCACTCGGCAGCATCCTCGTGGGCCTTGATGGCGCCCTCGTACGCCTCGGCGTCCTCCTTCGCGTCGGCCACGTCCTGCTTGTAGGTGTGCGCGAGCTTCTTGAAGTGGGTGATGTCCTCGGGATCGGGGGCGAGCACGTCGGTCATGTCGTCGAGGGCGCTCGCGATGAGGTCCTTCAGCTCCGCCGTGTCCTCGCTGTCGGCCTTGCCGGAGGGGGCGCGCTTCGACCGGAGGATCTCGTCGAGCTTCGCGGCCTCCGCCTTGCTCGGGGTGAGGGCGCGGAGCACCTCGAGGTCGCCCTCGATGACGCGCAGCTTGGTGGTCTCGGCCTGGTAGATGCCCCAGCGGTTCGATTGCTCGACCATCGTCTTGATGAGGGCGGTCCGCTCGGACCCGACCATCGCCGCGCAGAAGGCCAGCATGACGCCGAGGAGCGCCATCGTGATGCCGATCGCCTTGCCCGGTCCCTTGGCCCCGCCGTGACCCTCGCCGTTGCCTTCGCCATGCCCGGCGTGGCCGGCGTGCTCCATCTGCTCGAGCAGCTCAGTCACTTCGCTCATCTCGTCTCCCCGTGCGGCGCGCCGCCGCCGCCGTTGTCGCCATCGCCATCGCCATCGCCATCGCCATCCAATAGAGCAGCTAGCGCCGCCAGATCCTCTGCACGTAAAACCCGAGCCCGACGCCCACGATCCCCGCACTGATCCCCAGCGCGAGGTCCGAGGTCGAACGCTGGGACGCGTAGAGGCGGATACCGCGAACCAGGAGGATGGCGCACAGCATGAGGAACGCCACCATCAGGATCTTGTGCGCGACCATGAGGCGCATCGGCGACTACTTCTTGACGAGCCAGCTGGCGAGGTCGGCGCTGGGATCGAGGGCCACGAGCAAGGCGTCGACCGTGATGGCGGAGACCGTGGTGCCCTGCGGCGCCACGTGGACGCCGTCCGGGCCGCGCCACACGATGACGCGCATGGCCTGCGAGGGGCGCATGCCGGGAGCCTGGGAGGGGCGCATGGGAGGAGATTGCGAAGGACGCAGCGCCGCCTGCGGGGCCTGCGAGGGGCGAATCTGGGCAGGCGGGGGCGCCACCGAGGGCGGCGGCCGCTCGTCGTCCACGAACGCCGGCGTCCCGATGCGTGTCATCTCGTCGGCGAGGCCGCTCAGCGCGTCTCCCTCGAGGGCCTGGGTGGGCCACGCGTCGATCTCCGCGCTCGTAGCAGCGTGCGGCTCCGTCCCGCGCGAGGAGGGCGGCGGGGACGAAGGCGGGGAAGGACGTTCGGCGACCGTGGGCACGGGGTCCTCCGTTGGCGGCGGCGGGATTGTCGAGCGGCGTGGCTTCCGGCTCTCGCTCGTCGCGCTGGGCCTGCGACCGGCCGCGGGCCGCTGCGCGCCGCCCGCCCCGGAATACGCTCCGGGCGACGACTTGCGCCCTTCGCTCACGGTCTTGGCGCCCTCGTCGATCGTGTAGGCCGACTTGCGGCCCTTGCGCGTGTCGCGCTCCCGCGCGCCGATGGAGCTGTCCGATTGGGTCGAGGGCTTGGGTGCCGTCCGAGCGGGGGCGGGCGCCGCCACGGCCGACACGGTGCGTGCGGCGCGCGGCGGGGTAGGGGCGAGCCCCGCGGAGCTGCTGGGGCGCGCCGCCGGAGCCGGGCTCACGCCGCTCCCCAGGGTCGCGGGGGCGTGGGAGAGACGGCCGCCCGTCGACGGCTCCGGCCGGTCCCTCGCGGCTGCCTGATCGACGACGCCGGCCAGGTCGGCGGCCGCCTTCGCTATCTCCAGGGCGCGATCGTCATCCTCCGCCTCGGAGGCAGCCTCTGCCGCGCGCCTCACCCACTTGAGGGCGTCCGCTCGATCGCCGCGCCCCCACATCGCCTCTGCGGTCGAGAGAGCCCACGAGACGTCTTCGACGTCCCCGGGCTTCGCCGCGGGGACGGGGGAAGCGGAGCCACTCGGCTTGCGATCGGGCATTCGGTCGTGCCAGCGTCGAATAACCATCCGGCGTTGGCAAGGACGAAAAACGCCTCGCCCGCGCGCCAAGGGTCGTTGCTAGACGCGCGAGAGCGCGGCGAGATCGCTGCCGGCGAGGAGCCGCCCCTCGGCGCGCTCCGGCCTTCCCCCGCCGCGGCCGCCCTGCGCGGCCGCCGCGGCCCTGAGCCAGCCACCGCAATCGAAGGGCGTTGCGCTGCCCCGCTGGACGACGATCGCGAGCTCGCCCGTGGCCGGATCGGGCGACGCGCAGAACGCGACCACATCGGCGCGCGCGGCGAGACGGCCCGCGAGGTTGCGGAGCATGGTGACGTCGTCCTTCTCGCGAACGAGCACCAGCCGCGTCTCCCCGCCGGGGTCGGGCGGGTGTGCCGCGAGGAACTGCTGCGCCACGAGCTCCACGAGCTCTCCGCGCGCCATGGACAGCGCTTCCAGGCGGGCCTTCAGCTCCGCGCGGAGCTTCGCCACCGCGGTCGGCACGTCGAGCGGCCCGCAGGTGAAGTCCTGGGCGAGGGCGCCGAGGACCTCGAGCTTCGCCCGCGCGTCCTGGAGCGACCGGCGCCCCGCGTGAAACGACAGGCGGAGCTTGCCCTTGTACCGCTCGGTTCCGGCGATGCGAACGGCGCCGATCTGCCCAGTGCGCGTGCAATGGGTGCCGCCGCAGGGCGAAAGATCGAAGCCCTCCACGTCGATGATTCGGACGTTCGTTTGCACCTTCGGCTCGCGCCGGAGCTTCATCCCCGCGAGCTCCGCCGCCGTGGGAAACAGGGCGCGCACGAGCCGATCGTCCATCACCACGGCGTTCACGAGATCCTCGGCCTGCGCGAGGTCGTGCTCGTGAACGTCCGCGAGGCCGAGATCGATCGTGCAGCTCGTCGCGCCGAGCCGGGCCGACACCGTCTCCGCCCGCGCCACCTCGGCGAGCGCGCGCGAGAGCATGTGCTGGGCGGTGTGCTGGGCCATGTGGTCGCGGCGCCGCGCGACGTCGATCGTTCCGCGCACGGCGGCGTCCGCGGGGAGCTCGGCGCCCATGCCGGCCTCTGCGAGGGCTGCCGCGAGGTCGGGCACGAGGTGATGGATGTCGCCCGTCGCGTCGTCGATCTGCACGTCGGTCACCTGGAGGTCCCGGCCTCCCACGTGCAGGGTGCCCGTGTCGGCCAGCTGCCCTCCGGCCTCGGGGTAGAAGAGCGTGCGCTCGAGCACGACGGACGGGCCCCCGCCAAAGCTCGCCACGCGGGCTCTGCTGGCCTCGAAGCTCGAGGCGAAGGGGTCTTCCCAGTAGAGCTTCTCGGTCGGCATGGGCTGCACGATAATGCTAAGCAGGGGCCATGCAAGTCACCGTCAACGGCCGCGCGCTGGACGTCCCGGACGGCGTGTCGGTACGCGAGCTCATCGCCCACCTGGGGCTCTCGGCGGGGCCCGTGGCCGTCGAGATCAACCGCGACATCGTCCCCCGCGCCGAGCACGCGACCCACACGGTCCAGAGCGGGGACACCCTGGAGATCGTTCACCTGGTCGGGGGCGGCTGACGGGCACGCCTTAGTGCTGCTCGTTGCTCCAGGTGGTGTCCCCGTTCGCCATCTGCGTGAGCCAGGGCAGGATGAAGGGGGCCGCGGTCATGTCCGACTCCTCGAGCACGACGTGCCCGGTCGACAGGGCCACGAAGGCCTTGGCGTTCGGATCGCTCGCGAGGCTCGAGATGAACGTCTCGATATCGGTAGAGAACTGCGCCTCGGTCACGCCGAAGAACGACGGGAGCACCGAGTCGGTCTGGTAGGTGAGCAGGCCGTAGCGGCTGCTCGGGTACGTCTTGCGGTCGTAGGCGTAGACCTCGCTCAGGTTCGTGCATCCGGTGCAGCCGGGCGGCAGCCGCACGCCCCACGGGATCGCCGTGACGGGGGCCGGCAGGTCGACCGCCGGGCCCGAGTCGTCGATGACGTCCACCGGGACCATCGGGAAGGAGCGCGCGACGAAGTCCTGGTTCAAGAACGAGCCGAAGCCACCGGCGCTCACGCCGGAGAGCCAGATATGCGTGAGCCCCGTGTAGGAGAGGGCGAGGCTCGCCAGATCCGCGTCGACGTTGTGGCCGCCGTAGAAGTACGTCGCCATCGGGGCGTTGTTCACGGTGAGCGAGGTCATCAGCGACCCGACGTGAATGTCGCCCGTGCAGTAGGGGACGAAGACGAGGTCGGCGTCGCTCCAGGGGTTGGCCGCCGTCCGCTGGAAGAGGGCGAGCGCCTTCGTGGGGTCGTTCGCGAAGTCCGCCGCGGCGTACCCCGTCATGTTCGAGGCGGTCGGGGAGGCGCCCCAGCAGCTCGTTGCGTCGAAGCAGGCGCCGCCGCCCTGGAGGTAGATGAGGAGGTGCGTCGCGCCGGCGTGGGGGTTCACGCCGATGCCGGTGGCCGACCCGTTGCCGCAGCGGGCTCCCGGGACGTCGACCCAGGTCCAGGTGTCGTCCGGAGCGTTGATGACGATGGGTGCTGCGTCCTCCGCCGCTGCGCTGTCGGTCGCGCCGGTGTCGGACGATCCCCCGTCGGGCGTGGCGGAGTCGGGCGCGCTCGAGTCGGCCGTCGCGACGCTCCCCGTGTCCGTCAACGGTTGGTCGCCGTCTTGAACGCTGCCGCTGTCCGCGCTCCCTGCCGCGGGAGACGACGAGGAGCCGCACGCGGTCAGGGCGCCGAGACAGAGCGCAAAGGTAACGGCGGCGAGGGAGACTTCGTGGCGGGGCGTTCGCATCGGGGGGGCAGTCTACGCGGACGGGGCCGTTGGGTGAGACCCAAAAGAGCCCGCGCAGACTGCTCTACCGGCGGCGCCAGCTCAGGGGGTGAGAACGGCGCGGAAGCGTACCTTGTTCTCCATCACCTTGCCGAAGGCCTGCTCCGCCTGTTCGAGCTTGAAGATCTCGGTCCGGGGGCGGACGCCGGTGAGGGCGCTGAAGGCCAGGGTCTCCTCCGAGTCGAACGCGCTGCCGCTCGGCCAGCCGGCGATCTGCTTGCCGCTGAGGAGGCCCACGGCGGAGACCGTGAGCGGCTCGAACGAGGCGGCGACGATGAGGAGCTTGCCGCGGGCCTTGAGCCCGTCGATCGTGCTGGCGATGGCGGCGCTGTTCGGCGCCGTGGCGAGCACCAGATCGGCGCCCCCGAGCTTCTGGAGCGCCTCCGCCGCGGGCGTCTTGTCGGTGTCGACGTACTCGTGGGCGCCGAGCTGCCGCGCGAGCGCTTCCTTGTCCGCGCCGCGCGAGATCGCCACCGTGCGAAAGCCCATGCGGGCGGCGTACTGGATGGCGAGGTGCCCGAGGCCGCCGATGCCCTGCACGGCGACCGTGGCGCCGGGGCGCGCGCCGCTGTTGCGGAGCGAGTTGAAGGTCGTCACGCCGGCGCAGAGGAGGGGCCCGGCCTCGGTGGCGCCGAGCTTCTCGGGCATGCGCGCGACGGCCTCCTCCGGCACGACCGTGTACTCGGCGTACCCGCCGTCGAAGCTCATCCCGGTGATCTTCGCCTTCTCGCAGTTGATGAAGAGGCCGGCCCTGCACGCGTTGCACTGAAAGCAGTGGCCCCCGTGCCAGCCCACGCCCACGCGGTCGCCCGCCTTCCACTGCGTGACGCCAGGGCCGACGGCGTCGATGCGACCGGCGATCTCGTGGCCCGGGATGCGCGGCAGCGTGAGCCCCGGGTACCTGCCCGATCGCACGAGCGCGTCGCTGTGGCACACGCCGCACGCTTCGACCTTGATGCGCACCTGTCGTGCGCCGGGCTCGGGCACGTCGCGCTCCACGACCTCGAACTGTCCACCCGCCTTCGCCACCTGTACGGCTCTCATCTTTGGCATGACGCTCCTCGCGTTCCGGCGCGTGCTACCCGCCGGGGCCGGAAGCATTGCGCGCGCGGGACGACCACGCAATGGCCGACGGCCTACGAGAGCGCGTGCGCGCGCTCGAGCTACTCACCGTACGTCGTCGGCACCCACGTGCGCCCGCGCCTCGGCGACGAGCGCCTGGACGGCGTCGTGCGCCTGGGTCGCCAGCGCCGCCGCACGGACGCCCGGCTCGACGTGGATGGGCTTGCCGACGCGCACGACCACCCGCGAGCCAGGCGCGCCCGCGACCCGGGACAGGTGGCTCAGGAACGACTCGTTGATGAAGGCCGCGCCCGACCCGCGCTCGTAGGCGATGCCGACGGGGACGATGTCCGCGTCCGTGCGCAGCGCGGCGATGAAGCTCCCGGGGTGGAACGGCCGGACGACGTCGCCCTCGAACGTCGTCCCCTCGGGGAAGAGCAGCACGGTGCCCTTCGAGGAGAGGATGTTCCGGATCGATCGAATGGCGCTCGCGCCGCTCACGGTGCTCGAGCGGTCGACGAAGACCGTGCCGACCGAGCGAGCCGCGCGCCCGAGGACGGGCCAACCCGACAGATCCGCGCGGCTCACCATGTGCCCGCCGAACGTCCGCAGGAGCACGCCGATGTCGATGGCGGACCTGTGGTTGGCGACGACGAGGCGACCGCGCGCGGGAGCGGCCGACGAGCCGCGGTCCGGGGCGCCGTCCAGGGCGACCTCGATCGCGAAGAGACGCAGCATCGCGCTCGACCATCGCCGGAGCCAGCGATCGCGCACGGCGTCGCGCGACCGCGAGGAGCTGAGCGCGTCGCGCGCGGCGTAGACGGGCGCCATCGCGGCCGTCACGCCGACGAAGCCGGCGACCCGGACGGAGCGGCGCACGGGGGTGGGGAGCATCACGGTGACTTCCGCGCCGGGGCTCCCGGGCGCCGTGCCTCTTCGTGCGCGTCGCGCTGGGGCGGGTGAGCGTCGCGCGGCGGGCGAGGCGCGACGAGGACGAGCGACTCGTCGCGCAGCGTCGCCGCCGCGAACGTGCGCAGCGCTTCGAGCGAGGGCGCCGTGTCGACCGTGAGCGCCTTCGGCTCGCCCCGCCAGAGCGCGAGGAGGCGGTTCTTCGGGTCGAGCGCCGCGTCGAGCTCCTGGGCCCGCAGGTGCTCGAGCCCCCGGGCCCGGTCGGCGCCCGTGATGGCCTCCTGCCGCAGGCGTTCGAGGAGGGCGCGGGTCTGCGCGATCGCGCCATCGAGCGCGGCCTGCACCGACGAGATGCGGATGACCAGCGCGGGCGCGCGGAGCGGGCCCACGACGCGGGCGCTCCATGCCCGCGCGAAGCCCGTGCCGAGCACCTGCGCGAGCAGGCCGTCCTCGCCATCCATGGCGGCCGCGAGCAGCGTGGCGCTCGCGTAGGAGGCCGGGTCGTCCCCCGGGAGGCTCAGCGCGAGCCAGCCTTCGCTCGACGTGGCTCCCGGGATCTCGACCGCGTACGTGCCCGGGCGGGCCGGCGCCGCCGTCGTCACGGGGGGGCACGCGCGGACCTCGCCCGGCCGCCGCGCGACCCACCGGTCCACGGCCCGCACCGCGGCCTCGGACTGGGCGGCGTCGCCGTTGGCGAGCACGGCGACGCGCAGCGGCCCGGCGCGCAGCGCGCTCGCCCGCGCCGCGACGGCCGCATCGGACGACCTGCCGAGCGCCTCCGCCGTGCCGAGCGGTGCGGTCCAGGACGGGTGGCCGGGAGCCAGCGCGCCCGCGAGCGCCGAGAAGCCGCGGGACGACTCGCCGCTCGCGAGGCCGAGGAGGGTGCCGCGGGCGTGCATCACCGCGTCGGCGTCGAGCGAGTCGGCCGCGAAGCTGCGGGCGGCGACGTCCGCCAGCCTGCGCGCCTGGGCGACCCTCGACTCGCCGGGCAGCGCGGGGCCATGGGCGATGACCCCGAGGCCGTCCGTCGTGGCCCACCCCTCGACGGCCGCCGCGCTCCCGGACGCGCGAAGCGTGGCGCGCTCGGCGGTCGCCAGGGCGACGACGGCTCCGAGCCCGGCGTCCGCGTCGTCCTCCTCGAGCGTCCCGCACGGGGAGGCGAGCAGGAGCCAGAGCTCCCCCTGGCCCGTCTCGACGCGGGACCGCGCCTCCACGACGGGCACGTGCCAGGCGACGGTCGCCCTGTCGAGCTCCGAGCGGATGCCGGTGCTGCTGGCCGTCGAGGTCCCGCTCCCGCGCCGGCTGGCGAGCCCGACGGCCACGCTCACGCGCGGTCCGTCCGTTGCTCCCGCCGGCCGCTCCCCGCTCGCGATGAGCGTCCACCAGGCGGCCGTCTCCGCGGCGTCGCGCGGGTCGCCTTGCCTGGCGGCGATTGTCCGGCCGAGCGAGGCGTCCGCGCGCGCGTCGGCGAGCTCGGCCACGACCTCCTGGCGGGCCAGGGCCACGGCCGTCGCGATGCGCGCCGCCGCGTCGCTCCCGAGGTCCCTCGCGGCGAAGAGCAGCGTGACGGCGAGGCATCCCTCGTGCGGGTGGGCCGTGGCGGTCACGTCGAGGAGGCGCGCGGGCGAGTCGAGCGCGCCGAGGCGCGTGGCGAGCGCCCCGCGCGGGTCCCCGAGCTCCGCCGCCGCAGCGACGGCCTGCTCGGGACGGCTCGTGTGGATGGCGAGCGTCACCCGCGCCGTCCCGGGTGGCAGGTCCGGCGCGTCGTAGACGTCCGCTGCGCGCTCCGGTCGGTCGCCGGCGCTGCCGCTGGTCTCGGCGGCGCCCGGCGTCGCGGCGGCGGGCCTCGGCCACGCCGGGCCGTTGGCGATCGCGGCGGCGACGGCCTCGGTCGTGGCCGCGTCCCCGACGGCGGCGAGC
>Ga0302283_1004474_pt1 | contig 10477 bp, 8 predicted proteins | sample III_Fen_E1_4_FD_198770 | JGI IMG/M metagenome (GOLD analysis project Ga0302283, IMG submission 198770) | Peat permafrost microbial communities from Stordalen Mire near Abisko, Sweden - III_Fen_E1_4 | ecosystem: Environmental > Terrestrial > Soil > Wetlands > Permafrost | place: Sweden: Abisko...
GTGGGCGCGGGAGGCGTGCCGCCGCCCTTTCCGCCGGCGAAGGCGAGGAGCTGGGCCAGCGAGCCGTTGAACTTGTCGAGGTCGGGCGCGCTGCCGACCCCAGGGACGGTGCCGGTGTCCGCGTTCTGCCAGAACTGCCAGGTGCTCCACGTGCTGGTGGGGATGCTCGGGCAGCTGGTGGTCCAGTCGGCGACCCACAGCGCGTACGCGCCGAAGCTGGTGGGGTTGCCGAGCGTCGCCCAGAAGCCGGGGGCGACGTAGATGGTCGGGGTCAGGCCGGTGGCCGCCTCGACCACGTCGAGCCAGGTCTGGATGTTGGCGAGGATGGTGCTCACCGCGATGTTGTCGGTGACCTCGACGTCGATGGTGGGAGCGAGGTCGCCGCTCCCGATGCCGCCCGCGGCGTTGATCTGGGCAACCAGCAGGTTCGCCTGCGCCGTGGGGTCGGTCTCGGGCCGGAAGAACTGGTAGGCGCCGCGGACGACGCCGGCCGCCTTCATGTTCTTCCAGTTCGCGGCGAACTGCGGGTCGATGAAGCCCGTCCCGTCGGAGACCCGCGCGAACGCGAAGTCGATCCCGGACTGCTTGGCCGCGGTCCAGTTGACCGTCCCCTGGTAGTACGACACGTCGATGCCGTTGACGGTCGACCCGCCGGCGCACACCGGCGCCTCCGTCGACCCGTTGTCCTCGGCCTCTGGGCCCGAGCTCCCGACACAGCCGGCCCAGGTCACTCCCACGAGAGCCATCACTGCGACGCGGTTCCGCATGGCGCGCCGAGGAGCCAGAAACGTGCCGCTCGCTCGCTCGCCGGAAACCGGCAGAATCCAGGGGAGATCGACCGCGAGGGGCCCGGGTCAGGAGGGATCCAGATGGATCTTCTTACCCCCAGGTGCAGTCAGCGAAAGAGCCCTACGTCTCCGGGTGCCAGCACGCCACCCGATGGTGGCTGCCGGGGATCAGCTCCTCCAGATCGGGCGCCTCGGTGTCGCACTTGCCCTTCTCGGCGCGCGGGCACCGCGGGTGAAAGGCGCACCCCGGCGGCGGCTCCACGGCGCTCGGCGGCTCACCCTGGAGCACCAGCCTCTTCTTGCCGTCCGGCTCCACCGCCGGCACGGCGCTGAAGAGCGCGCGCGTGTACGGATGGGCTCGCGCCGCGGCCACGGTGGCGGCGGGCCCCACCTCGACGATGCGACCCAGGTACATCACCGCGACGCGGTGGCTGGTGTACTCGACGACGCGCAGATCGTGCGAGATGAACAGCAGGCTCAGCCCGAGATCGTCCTGGAGCTCCTCGAGCAGGTTGAGCACCTGGGCCTGCACCGAGACGTCGAGCGCGCTCACCGGCTCGTCGCAGACGATGAAGTCCGGCTCGACCGCGAGCGCGCGCGCGATGCCCACGCGCTGGCGCTGGCCCCCGGAGAGCTCGTGCGGGTAGCGCGCCATCAGGTCGGGGGAGAGTCCGACCCGGGCGAGGACGGCGGCGACCCTGGCGTCCGCGTCGCGGCGGTCCCGGGCGAGTCGGTGGATGGCGATGCCTTCGCCGGCGATCTGCCCGACGGTCATCCGCGGGTTCAGCGACGAGTACGGGTCCTGGAAGACGATCTGCATGCGGCGGCGGAGCGGGCGCAGCTCGCTCGGGGGCAGGCGGGTGATGTCCTTGCCGTCGAAGACCACGCGCCCGAGCGTGGGCTCGATCAGACGGATCAGCGTGCGCCCCAGGGTGCTCTTGCCGCAGCCCGACTCGCCGACCAGCCCGAGCGTCTCGCCGCGGCGGAGGTAGAGCGAGACCCCGTCCACGGCGTGGACGAAGTGGGTCTTGCCGAAGGCGCCGCCCGGCACCGGGTAGAGCTTGGAGAGCTTCTCCGCGATGATCAGCGGGCGGCCGCGCCGCTCCGTGGTCTGGGCGGGGCCGGACGTCCGGTGGGGCTCTCCGGTCGGGCGCGGCGGGTCCTCGGTGGGGGGCGGCGGGGCCTCGCTGGGCGTCTGGGGATGTCCCCCGGCGGGAGGACTGCTCACGCGGCGCCCCTCCGCGCCTCGACGGCGAAGCAGCGGACCAGCGTGGGCTCGCCTCCGGCCCCGTCGCCGGCAAGGACCAGCGCGGGGGTCTCGGTGCGGCAGCGATCCATCACCTCGGCGCAACGGTCCTGGAAGCGGCAGCCGGTGGGGGGCGAGCGCAGGTCGGGGAGGGTGCCCGCGAGGGTGGGGAGCTTGACGCGCCGCTGCCCCCGGGTGCGGTGGGTGCGCGGCGGGACGCTGGCGAGGAGCGCCCGGGTGTAGGGGTGGGCGGGGGCGGCGAGCAGCGCGCGCGCGGGGCCGCGCTCGACCACCACGCCGGCGTAGAGCACCACGATCTCGTCGGCGATCTCGGCGACCAGGGCGAGGTCGTGGGCGATGAGGAGCAGGCTCATCCCGCCCTCGTCGCGGAGCTTCTGGAGGAGCTCGAGGATCTGCGCCTGCACGGTGGCGTCGAGCGCGGTGGTGGGCTCGTCGGCGATGAGGAGCGCCGGGCTGCAGGCGAGCGCCATGGCGATGAGCACGCGCTGGCGCATGCCGCCGGAGAGCTGGTGGGCGTAGCCGTCGACGTGGCGCGCGGGCTCCGGGAAGCCGACGCGGGCGAGGCCCTCGATGGCGAGGCGGCGCGCCTCCCCGCGGGAGACCTTGCGGTGGAGACGGATGGCCTCGATGAGCTGGAAGCCCACCGTGTAGACCGGGTTGAGCGAGGTCATCGGCTCCTGGAAGACCATGCCGATGCGCCCGCCGCGGACCTCGCGCATGGCGCGCTCCGGGAGGGTGAGCAGGTCGCGGCCTTCGAAGAGGATCTGGCCCCCGTCGATGCTCGCGGGAGGGGTCGCCAGGAGGCGGAGGATGGCCTGCGCGGTCACGCTCTTGCCGCACCCCGACTCGCCGACCAGCGCCACCGTGCCGCCGGCGGGGACGTCGAACGAGACGCGGTCGACGGCGCGGAGGATCCCGCCGTCGGTGGCGAAGGAGATCGAGAGGTCGCGGAGGGAGAGCAGAGGGCTCACCGGACGTAGACCTCGAGCCGCGGCCCGCTGCCCGGGGCCACGCTGGTGGAGACGAGGGCCCCGAAGGCGTCGGCGCCGTGGGCGAGGAGCGCGATGCCGTGATCGCCTCCGCTGCGCCGGCTCCACGCGCGCACCAGGGCGGTGACGTCCACGCGCAGCGGCAGCGCGGCGCGGGGGCGCACGTTGCCAGCGGCCCTGGGCACGTCGAGCCGGGGCTGCCGCCCCCACGAGACCACGCCCGGCCGCCACGGCTCGGTGATGCGCGCCGTCTCCAGGGTGACGGCGCTCGAGGGGGGCGGCGCGCCGTCGAGCGGCTCGAGCACCAGGAACGCGCTGACCACCTCGGCGTCGTCGGGCCAGGTGGCCGCGAAGCGGAAGAGCATCTCCACCGTGCCGCCGGCGCTCCGGCCCAGCGCGACCGCCTCGGGCAGCTCGCCGCCGCCGCCGGAGCCGCGGGCGCCCACCACCGCCAGATCGGCGGGCGCCAGCACGACGCGGACCGTGTCCGGGGAGGACGGCGGCCGGGCCTGCTCCTGGGGGGCCGCGCAGGCGGTGAGCGCGACGGCCAGCGCGGCCGAGAACGGGAGGGCGAGGGGGCGCGGCACGTGAGGCCGCACGATAGCAGACCGCCGCCGCCTCACATGGCGACCTTCTTGAAGCGCCGCACGCTCACCCAGACCAGCAGCGTGCTCATGCCCACCAGCGCCAGCACGTTGGGGAGCAGCTCGCGCGGGCCGGCGTCGCGGAGGACCACGCCCCGCATGATCTCCACCATGTGCGTCGCCGGCAGGCACCGGCCGATGGTGCGCAGCACGACCGGCAGCCCCGCGGACGGGAAGATGTACCCGGAGAGGAAGATGGAGGGCAGGAAGAGGAACTGCGCCATCTGCTGCGCCTGCGCCTGGGTCTCGGCCCGCGTGGAGATGAAGAGCCCGAGCGCCAGCAGCGCGAACAGGTACACCAGCGCCATCGCGAAGAGGAACACCAGGCTGCCGCGGATGGGCACGCTGAAGCCCCAGCGCATCGCCGTGAGGATGCCCACCATCTCCAGCAGCCCGACGAAGAGGAACGGCGCCAGCTTGCCGAGCATCAGCCCGAGCGGATCGATGGGCGTCACCAGGAGCTGCTCCAGCGTGCCCTTCTCGCGCTCCCGCACGATGGCCACCGCGGTGAGCACGGTGGCCACGATCTGGAGGAGGATCGCGATCAGCCCCGGGATGATGTAGTTGGCGGTGCGGCCGTCGGGGTTGAAGAGGATGATCGGCTGCGCCGCCATCGACGGCGCCGCCTGCGGGCCCGCGACCCGGGTGATCTCCTCGATGTTGGCCTGCGCCACCAGCCCGTTGACGGCGGCGAGCGCCTGGGCGCTCACCGTGGAGTCGGAGCCGTCGATGAGGACCAGGATCTTGGCGCCCCCGTGGAGCCGCTTGTCGTGGAAGTCGGGCGGGATCACCACCCCCACGCGCACGCTCCCCTTGGAGATCTCCGCGCGCGCGTCGTGCGGGTCGGTGGTGACCTTCTTGATGTCGAAGGTGTGGGTGGCGCGGAGCTGGTCCATGAGCTCGCGGCTCTGCCGGGTGCCGTCCTGATCGACGACGATGGTCGGCACGTTGGTGACCGTCTGATCGATGAAGCCGAAGAGGATGAGCTGGAAGAGCGGGATGGTGAGGGCGATGACCAGCGTCCCCCGGTCCCGGCGCATGTGGACGAACTCCTTCTGGAAGACCGCGATGAAGGAGTTGAGGAACCGTGACCAGCGGGTGCTCATGGTTCAGACCTTCGCGGCGGGGCGGACCGCCATCCGGGATCGGGGGTCGCCGCGGCGCTCGGCCTCTTGCTGGGTGAGCGTCACGAAGACGTCCTCCAGCGAGGGGGTGATGTCGCGGATGCCGACCTCGCCGAAGCCGGCGCGGCGCATGCGATCGGCGATCTCGGCGTCGGGGAGCCGGCCGTCGACGACCGCGTGCACCGACTGGCCGAAGATGGTCGCCTCCAGGGTGGTCTCCTCCCCGGTGAGCCAGGCCAGCGCCCGCGCCGTGGCCGCCGACTCGACCTCGATGCGGCGCGTGCCGGGGCGGTTGACGGCGGGCAGGCCCTTGAGGAGGTCGGGCGTGCCGCTGACGATCATCTTGGACAGGTAGAGGTAGCCGACCTCGCCGCAGCGCTCGGCCTCGTCCATGTAGTGGGTGGTGACGAGGAGGGTGATGCCCTCGGCGGCGAGGGCGAAGAGGAGATCCCAGAGCTCGCGCCGCGCCACCGGATCGATGCCCGCGGTGGGCTCGTCGAGGAAGACCACGCGCGGCTCGTGCATGAGCGCGCTCCCCAGCGCGAGCCGCTGCTTCCACCCGCCCGAGAGCTGCGAGGCGCGCCGGTCGAGGTACGGGCCGATGTGGGTGAGGTCGACCGCGGCGGCGAGCCGGGTGCGCAGCCGCGCGCCGGTGAGGCCGTAGATGCGGGCGTAGAACTCGAGGTTCTCCCGGACGGTGAGGTCGTCGTAGAGGGCGAACTTCTGGCTCATGTAGCCGATGCGCTGGCGGATCTCCTCGCCGTGGGTCACCACGTCGAGCCCGAGCACGCTCGCCGACCCGGCGTTGGGCGCGAGCAGCCCGCAGAGGATGCGGATCAAGGTCGACTTGCCCGAGCCGTTGGGGCCGAGCAGGCCGTAGATGGTGCCGGTCTTGACGGCGAGATCGACCCGGTCGAGCGCGACGAAATCACCGAACCGGCGCGTCACCTGGTTCACCAGGATGGCGTGCTCGACCGGCGTCACCGCGCTCACTTGGGCACCTGGATGAACGCGGCCATCCCGGCGCGCAGCTCGTCCTTGCCCTCGCGGAGGCCGACGCGGGCGGCGAAGACCTGGTCGGCGCGCTCGTCCGCGGTCTGGAGGTTGCGCGGCGAGTACTCGCCGACGGTGTTGATGTGCTCGACCACGCCGGGGAAGGAGCGACCCGGGAACGAGTCGACGGTCACCGGCACCGGCGCCCCCACCCGGAGCATGCCGATGCGGGTCTCCGGGACGTAGATGCGCACGTAGAGCTGATCGTCCTCCAGCAGCACCGCCGCGGCGGCGTTGGCGCCGAGGATGTCGCCGGGGCGCAGATCGAGCGTCTCCACGCGGGCGCCGCGCGGCGAGCGGATGGTGAGCTCCTCGAGCATCACGTCGATCGACTTGAGCTTGCCCTCGGCGGCGAGGACGGCGCCCTCGGCGGCCTGGATGTCCTCGACGCGGGAGCCGGCCTCGACGAGGTGCGCGCTCGCCTGGGCCTCCTTGGCGCGGGCGGCGGCCTGGGCGATCTCCTCGTGGCGAGCGCCGTTCTCCAGCTCGTCGAGCGCGTGCTTGAGCGCGTCCCGGGTGGCGACGGCGCCGCGCAGGGCGGCCTCGTTGTTGTCCGCCTCGGCCTGGGAGATGGCGCCGCTGTTGAGGAGCGAGCGGGTGCGCTGCGCGTCGAGCTCGGCCTTGTCGACCGACACCTGCACCCCCACGAGCCGCGCCCGACCCTGGGCGATGTCCTCGCGGCGGCTGCCGGCGCGCGACTCCTCGAGCGCGGCGTTGGCCGTCGCCGCGCGGGCCTTGGCCTGCTCGATCTCCTCGGGCCGCGAGCCGGCCCGGGTCCGGTCGAGCGCCGCCTGCGCCTGCGCCAGCGCGCCCTTGGCGGCGAGCCGCTGCGCGTCGAGATCGCCGGGCTCGAGGAGCACCAGCGCCTGCCCCGGCGTCGCGCGATCTCCCTCGCGCGCGAGCACCTCCTTGACCCGTCCCCCGGTGCGCGAGCCGACGGTGATGGTGCGGGCTTCGACCGTCCCGCTCCACTCGTAGGGCCGGTGCGCGTCGTAGACCCGGTAGCCGCCGTAGCCCACCCCCGCCAGCGCGAGCACGAGGAGCGGCAGGAAGCGGCGCGGGCTCCGGGCCGCGCGGGCGGGCTCCTCGACGCCGGGGGAGGCTTGCGGGGCGGTGGTGGTCACCGCTCTATTGGAGGCGGCCCGAGTTAAAGGGCAAGACTTACTAATTCAGCGCGTCGAGCCCGGGGCTGCGGCGCTCGCCGGGGTCATCGAGCGCCGCAGCTCGGCCGCGGCTCGCAGGCCCATCACCACGATCGCCACCGCCACGATCAGCGTGCCGACCCACGGCGAAGGGCGGCGCGCCCCCCCGCGCGCCCATCGAGGCGGGCTCACGACCCCAGGGACAGCGCCGCGTCGAGCAGGTCGCCGAACGACGTCGGCCGCCCCGCGCGCACGGCGCCCAGGAAGCTCGAAGCGTCGCCCTGGAGCGGCCGCCGGAGCGTCACGTCGGCCCTCACCTCGACCACGGCGAGCGCCCCGGAGGAGAGCGCCGGCGCTTGCTCGGCGACGAGGCGCACCTGGAGGGCACCCGGCTCGTCCGGGAACCCGACGTCCTCCGCGAGGGCGGTGGGCTGGCGCTGGCTCTCGATCTCGCCGGACTGCGGAGGCTGCTCCTCGTCGTCGTCGAGGTCGACGAGCGCCATGTCGAGCTCGAGCGGGCGCTGGTCGCCTCTGGGCTGCCGTGCCGACGCCGGCGGCGCCTCGGCGGCCTGGCGAGCGGCGAGGGCAGCGAGCTCCTCGGCTGCCTTCTCGGCAGCCTCGCGAGCGAGCCTGTCCTCCTCGGCCTTGAGGGCCGCGACGCGCTCGGCCTCGACCTTCTCGGCAGCCTCGCGAGCGAGCCTTTCCTCCGCGGCCTTGAGAGCGGCGACGCGCTCGGCCTCGGCCTTCTCGGCGGCCTCGCGAGCGAGCCTGTCTTCCTCGGCCTTGAGGGCGGCGAGGCGCTCGGCCTCGGCCTTCTCGACGGCCTCGCGGGCGAGCCTGTCCTCCTCGGCCTTGAGGGCCGCGACGCGCTCGGCCTCGGCCTTCTCGGCGGCCTCGCGGGCGAGCCTGTCTTCCTCGGCCTTGAGAGCGGCGAGGCGCTCGGCTTCGGCGTTCTCGGCGGCCTCGCGGGCGACCCGCTCTTCTTCCGCCTTGCGGGCCGCGATGCGCTCGTGCAGCTCCCGCGCGGCGCGGGCCTCTTCGGCCTCGATGCGGCGCGCCTCTTCCTCGAGCCGGCGCCACTCCTCCGCCTCGGCGTCACGGGCGAGCTGTTCGGTTTGCTCCTTGCTGAGCGCCTTCGCTGCGGCGGGCGCCTCGTCCTCGAAGAACACATCGACGTCGTCGAGGGAGACCTCTTGCACCTCGGACGGCGCAGGGGCGGGGACGCGGGTGGGTGCCTTGGCGGCCGGGCTCGCCAGGAGCTCATCGTCCATGTCGTCCAGCTCGAGCAGGCTGCCGCCCGGCGCGGGCAGCAGGGGCGCTCGGGGCCCGACCGAGCCGTCGGGGCCGGGCCCCGGCGCGGCGGGCCGGCCGAACGGGATGGTCTTCACCATCGGTGGCATCGAGGTGGACGACGCGACCGGCACCGGCTTCGCGTACTCGGCGCGCAGGCTGATCGGCCGGGGCGGGGCGGGCACCGGCGCAGGGGGGGCGAAGAGCGGGCTCATCAGGCCGGGCTGGGTCGCTTCGAGCGACGTCACCGGGGTGACGGGCGAGGCCGGCGGGGCCGTGGGCTGCGCGGCTGCCACCGGCGTGACCGGTCGGGGAACGCTCTCGGGCGCTCCCCACGATGCTGCGGCGCGTGCCGGCCGCGGCGCGGCGGCGTTCTTCTGGATGCGCGCCAGGAGGCCCTCGAGCGTGTTGATCCGTTCGGCGGTGTTCACGCGTCACCTCGGGGCGCGTGCAGGCGCACCAGCGCTTCTCCCCAGGGAACGCCGCCGGCGAGCCACGCTCGCACCCGGGTCACGCCCGCGTCGCTGCCGAGCAGGAAGCGCGCCCGGCTGCCCTCGCGCCCCAGGAGCAGCGCCAGGGCGGGGCGACCGGCGGCGGCGGCGATGGCGCCGGCGAGCACGCCCTCGAGGACGGCGTTCCCACCGGCGCCCAGCGGCGACTGATCGACGACCAGCACCGCCGCTCGCCCCCAGCGCTCCAGCGCCAGCGATCCCAGGCCCGCCAGCGCCAGCTCCCCGCCGAGGTGCTCGACGACCACCTCCACGGGGGCGGCACCCACACCGCCTTCTTCGAGCCGGCCGGCCACCCGCCGCCCCATCGCCTCGCCGATCGTCCGGGCGAACGCCGCCGTCGCCTCGGCGCCGGCAGCGGCGGCAAGCGCCAGGAGCGCGGCGGCAGGGACGAGGACGCGCGGGGGCGCCCCCTCCAGGTGCACCAGGCCCTGGGTCAGGTCGAACGTGACGGCTTTCGACGGGTCGAACCGGAGGTCAGGCATCATCGCCTCGTCGTCAGCGGCACCGGGGCGCCAGGATGCGGAGAAATTTCTGCAATTCTCCGGACCTCTTGGCCCCCGTCGGTGTCGTGCGGCGGTAGGGTTGAACCATGGTTTTAGGGCTCGGTCCGCGAGCGTGTCAAATGAGGGGCCGATTCGTGACCGGCGCGGTGCTCGCCGCCGGGGTCGCGGCGCTCCTCGGGGGCGGCGCCGTCGCCCGCGCGCAGACGCTGGATCCCGGCCGCTTCGGGCCTCCGCCCTCCAACGAGCCCCGGTCCACCGGCCGCGAGGTCGTCCCCGCGCTGGCCCGCCCCGCGGCCGCCGCGCCCGTCGTGGCCTGCTCGTTCACCGAATCGGTCTGCGTCCACGCCGCGCCCCGCGTCGCCCCGGTCGCGGTCCTCGACACGCTGCGTTACGCCGAGCACGCCCTCCGCGGGTACCGAGCGCTCGGGCTCCCGCCGCCTCTTCCTCCGTACGACGTCTACCTCGTCCCCTCCCAGGCGGCGCCCGCGACGGTCGCCGACCTGGTCCCCACCAGCGACGGCTGGGACCGCGCCAGCGCCTTCACCGTGATGCCGCCCCCGGGACCTACCGCCGGCTGCTCGGCCTCGTTCGCCGTCGCCCAGGGCGTCGCGCACGCCATCGCCCTCGGCCTCGATGCCGGCGCGGAGAACGGCGCCCTCTCCATGGCAGGGAGCTACCTCGGCTCGCTCGTGGCCGACTGCGAGCCGGCCGAGCTCCCCGCCATCGACGCGTTCCAGGCCCACCCGGAGCGATCCTTCGCCGCCGGCGATCCCGACCAGCCCGACGGCGCCCTCCTCTTCCCCTGGTTCCTCGACGACACCCTCGGCGTCGGCGCCCCGGGCCGCGTCATCGTCGGGTTGATCGCGATGGGCGCGCAGCACACCCCGCCCGGCTCGTGGGAGTGGAACAACGAGCCCGACATCTTCGACGTCCTCCGCAACACCATGAAGCCCCGCGGCTCCAGCCTCGACAACGTCCTGCTCGACTTCGCCGTGGCCCGCGCCTTCGTCGGCAGCCGGAGCGACGGCGCCCACCTCACCGACGTCGAGCGCTTCGGCGCCTCGGGCCGTGTCCGCTTCGAGTGGGCGGTGCCCTTCGCCTCGCTGCCTCGCCGCCTGGCGCCGCTCGCGGCCATCGAGCCGACCGGGATGACCTACCTCTGGCT
>Ga0302283_1004476_pt1 | contig 10476 bp, 8 predicted proteins | sample III_Fen_E1_4_FD_198770 | JGI IMG/M metagenome (GOLD analysis project Ga0302283, IMG submission 198770) | Peat permafrost microbial communities from Stordalen Mire near Abisko, Sweden - III_Fen_E1_4 | ecosystem: Environmental > Terrestrial > Soil > Wetlands > Permafrost | place: Sweden: Abisko...
CAGCGCCACCCCGAGCATCCACGCTTCGCTCGCCTCGGAGAGGTGAAAGGTGTGCCCGACGGGCTCCTTGAGGAAGCCGATCAGCACCAGATCGTAGAAGTCGAACGCCCAGCCGAGGAACGCGAACGCGAAGAGCCGGGTCGGGAACGGGCGGGCCACGCGCGGATGGTCGTAGCTTCCGCGCGGTCTCGCAATGTCGACGCATTGCGCTACCCGCCGGCCCGGCGCGGCGCCGCGGCTGGAGTACCCAACCGCCCGGGGAACGACTAAAGACTCCCCCATGGCCGCACAACGCCGAACCTCCGTGAAGATCAGCGGGAAGATCCTCTACCTGACCGAGGACGCCGAGCTCCTGAAGAAGCAGCTCCACGGCGAGGCGGTCGCCGTCGACCCCGAGAAGGACGCCCTCGTCAACAACATCTCCACCGACGAGCTGACGCCCGGATGGGTCTGCTACTACTACGACGAGACGCTCGCCCGGTACTGCCTGGTCGGCCTCCGCGGCGGGGTGGTGCTCAAGGACGAGATCAAGAACGGCGGCTTCGGCGTCATCGTCAGCGGCCGATCCAAGGGCTGCGGCAGCTCGCGCGAGACCGCGCCCTACTCCGAGCGCGAGGCCGGGGTGCAGATCGTCGTCGCCCGCAGCATCGAGAAGATCTACGGGCAGAACAGCCAGAACATCGGCCTGCTCACCACCACCGACTTCAGCATCCTCGACCGGGTGAAGCGCGGCGAGGAGATCCCCATCAGCGAGTTCACCCGCGGGCTCGATCGCATCAGCGCCGACGTCGTCGAGTTCGGCGGGCTGTTCGCCTACAACAAGGCGCGCCTCGCGGGGGAGGTGGCGCCGCCGGTGCTGGAGACGCCCGCCCGCCCGATGACGCTGTGCGAGAAGATCATCGCCGCGCACGCGGTCGTCGACGCCAAGACCGATCGGGTCGGCGTGACCGCGGTGCAACCGGGCGACGCCCTCTTCGTCCGCACCGACGTGCGCTTCTCGCACGAGTACGTGACCCCCATGGCCGAGTCGTTCTTCCGCGCCGGCCTCGGCCCCGACGCCACCGTCACCGAGCCCGAGAGCGTCTACGCCTTCCGCGATCACCTGACCTTCCTCGACAAGATCATGCCGGAGGCGCACATCAAGCTCGGCCTCCGCGAGCAGGCCGCCTCGCTGGCCACCGTGCAGGAGGCCTTCGCGAACCGGCAGGGCATCAAGCTCTACGGCGAGGTGGTGCGCGACGGGAAGACCGTCGGCTCGGAGGCCATCTGCCACAACAAGGTCATCGAGGAGATCGCCCTCCCCGGCCAGGTGGTGGCCGGCACCGACTCGCACACCTGCATGGCCGGCGCGCTCGGCTGCTTCGCCTTCGGGGTGGGCTCCACCGACATGGCCAACGCCTGGCTCACCCGCGACGTCCGCGTCGCCGTCCCCCAGTCCGCGCGCTTCAACCTCCACGGCGCCCTGCGCCCGGGGGTGACGGCCAAGGACGTGATGCTCCACCTGCTCGCCCAGCCCTTCTGGAAGAGCGGCGAGGGCATCGGCAAGGTGCTCGAGTTCGCCGGCGCGGGCGTCCGCGCCATGGGCCTGGACGAGCGCGCCACCCTCACCAACATGGCGGTCGAGGCGGGCGGCTTCACCGGGATCATCGAGGCGGACGAGGTCGTCGTCGACTACCTGGTCAAGCAGCGCGGGCTCGACGCCGCCGCGGTGCGCGCGCGCATCGTGAAGGCCGACCCGGGGGCGACCTACATGGCGACCTTCGACGTCGACCTCGCCACCATCGAGCCGATGGTGGCGACCCCCGGCGATCCCCGCAACGGCGTGCCCCTGCGCACCCTCGGCGAGGTCAGCGGCGGCGACGTGAAGATCAACATCGCCTACGGGGGCTCCTGCACGGGAGGGAAGAAGACGGACATGGACATGTACGCCTCCGTGCTCGCAGGCGCGGTCGCGCGCGGTCAGCGCGTCGCCCCGGGCGTGCACCTCTACATCCAGTTCGGGTCCCAGGACATCCGCCGCTACGCGGAGGAGAAGGGCTACCTCGACATCTTCGCCAAGGCCGGCGCCGAGCTCGTCGACCCGTCCTGCGGCGCCTGCATCAAGGCGGGCCCGGGCGTGTCGTTCACCGCCGACGAGGTCACGGTGTCGGCGATCAACCGCAACTTCCCCGGCCGGAGCGGTCCGGGCAAGGTGTACCTGGCGAGCCCGCTGGTGGTCGCGGCGAGCGCCATCGCGGGGAAGATCGTCGCGCCCGACGCGATCGGCTAACCCACCGAACAAGATGCTCGAACAGTGCGGGCACTGCTACCCGCACCGCGACCGTGAGGGAGCGGAGGCTCGGGAGGGCACCCAGGCTGGGTGCCATCGATGGCCTCCGCTCGCTGACGCTTCGCGGTGCGGGCTGCCGCTGCAGAATCGCGCACGGTGACTTGACCCGTCACGAGGGGGCTCGAGCACCGAGCCCCCGCGCAGGCTTCTCACGGTGCGCGGTAGAGCACCTCTCCCTCGGCGCTCACCTCCAGCAGGAGCGCGTCGCCGGCGACCAGCGCGTCGAGGCGTTGCTCGACCTCCAAGACGTCGCTGATGCCCAGCCGCAGCGCGATCGCCGCGGCCGTGGTGCCGGTGCGGGCGGCGTCGATGAAGCGCGCGTCGCCGATGGCGCGGACGCGGCTGCGGGCGGACTCGGCCTCGAGCACGCTGAGCCCCGCCCAGAGGAGCGCGCCGCCGCCGGCCACCGGCGCGATCCCGAGGGCGACGATGCCGAGCATCACCTGCGAGAACGACGGCGCACAGAGGACGGTCAGCCAGGCGACCGTCCCGAACGCGCCCGCCAGCGCCCCCGCGCACACCAGGATCCCGCCCAGCAGCCAGGCGAGCCGATGCGCCCACGGCCCTCGGAGCCGGCCTTGTGCCCGACCTGCGCGTCCCCGCGTTCTTCTCCTGCTCATCTTCGACCCCCCGCCCGGGGCGCAGCAACGCGCGGGCCGGACGTGGGTCTCCGAGGAGGAGCAGGGGAACGAACGTCCCCAGAGGGAGAATCAGTTGGTGACGTTGCCTCGCGACGAGGACGGCGCGGCCATGGCGGGGGCGTCGAAGCGGCGGCCGGCGAAGGCGTCGGACGTCCGGCCGCTGGTGGGCGGCGGCATGGGCTTGATTTGCCCATCGGGCATGAAGCGCTCCAGCTCCTCGGTCACGCGGCGGAGGTAGGCCTGCTTGACGTGGAACGGGAGGAACGCGCTCTTGAAGCCGGCGACGATCATCGTCTTGATGTCGCGCAGGCTCATCCCCATCCGGGTGTGGCAGTACCAGAGCTCCTGCGAGCTGGTGGTGTCGGTGACCAGGCGGTTGTCGGTGTTGATGGTCACCCGGAGCCCGAGGTCGAAGTAGAGCTTGAGCGGGTGCGAGGCCAGATCGCGCACGGCGCCGGTCTGCACGTTGGACGAGGGGCAGCACTCCAGCGGGATGCGGTGGTCGTTGATGTAGTGCAGGAGATCCCCGTCCTCGCGCAGGCGACAGCCGTGGCCGATGCGGTGCGCGCCGCAGACGTGGAGGGCCTGGGCGATGGACTCGGGCCCGTAGGCCTCGCCGGCGTGGATGGTGGTGTTGATGTTGTTGTCGCGGACGAGCTGGAACGCCTTCTTGTGGTGCTTGGCGGGGTTGTCGTACTCGGCGCCGGCGAGGTCGAACCCGACCACGCCGCGGCCCTTGTAGGCGACGGCGAGCTCGGCCATCTCCAGCGAGGACTCGGGGGAGATGTTGCGGATCCCGCAGAGGATGACCGCGCTCTCGATGCCGAGGTTGTCGTGGGCGGCGCGCAGGCCGGCGAGCACCGCCTCGACCACGCTGGTGAGCTTGAGGCCGAGCCGCGTGTGCAGCATGGGCGAGTAGCGCACCTCCATGTACCGAACGTTCTCGCGGGAGGCGTCCTCGGCGAGCTCGTAGGCGGCACGGAAGAGGGCCTCCTCGTGCTGCATCACGCGGAGCGTGACGTCGAAGGCCTTGAGGTACTCGACGAGCGAGCCGCAGTTCTGCCCGAGGTTCATCGAGCGCCGGAGCTCGCCGGGATCGTTCGACGGGAGCTCGACCTTGTGCTCGCGAGCGAGGTCGATGATCGTGTCGAGGCGCAGCGAGCCGTCGAGGTGGACGTGGAGGTCCGTCTTGGGGAGCTGCCGGAAGAATTCGAGCGAGAGCTTGTGCTGGCCGTTGTCGGCGTCGTCTACCATGTCCCACTCTATCAGCATGGGCGCTCTCGGGGGGCGGTTTCGCCGATCCCACGGCACCTGACGCTGCGGACGGTGGCGATCGCCAAGGCCTCCCGCGGAGGCTTACGGAGCGGGCGCGAGCGTCGCCTCCGGGTCGCGCGGGGCGTGCCCGAGCGTGACCAGGGCGAGCGCGACGGCGACGAGGAAGGCCGCGATCACCATCCACCCGAGCGGCAGGCCGATCGGGTTCCCGTTCATGGCCTCGTGCCCGATGGCGCGCACCGCGTCGGGGTTGTAGCCGGCCACCGAGCGCGACCCGATGAAGGTGTGGGGCAGCCCGTGGGCGCCGACCGAGTCGAAGAGCGCGCGGTCCGCCGCGACCGTCGCCCGGGCGGCGGACCCTTCGAGGCACTGGCCGAAGCGGGCGTCGTCGAGGTGGAGTTCGCGCGCGAGCACGCGCACGCCGTCGAGCGTGAGCACCGGCGCGGGCGCGGCGTAGAGCACCCGGGCCATCTCCTCGCGCTGCGGCTCGGGCGTGCACACGTAGGCGAGCGCGGCGGGGAGCGCGCCCGCGTGGATGGAGAGCGGCGCCATCTTGCGCACCAGCGCCGCGCGGTCACCCCAGTTCTCCTGGACGTCGTGGAGGACGGGCGAGAGCTTGCGACAGTAGGGGCACTCGAAGTCCGTGAAGGCCACGATGGTGACCTTGCCCGGCACCGCGAGGGCGGCGATCGCCGGGGGGAGCGGCGGCACCACCGGGTACTCGGCCCACAGGAAGGGCAGCCCGACGACGGCGGCCGCGCCCACGCCCCAGGCCACGATCTGGGCGCGGCGCGCCTCGAGCGCGGCCACGAAGGCCGCGTACTCGGCGCTCCGGAGGGTGGCGAGGTGGACGAGCGCGGCGGCGACTGCGGCGACGATGGCGCTGACGTCGACGAGGACGCACCAGCGGCAGAAGGCGTCGAGCACGAACGCCTGGAGCGCGAGGAGCCCGAGGCCGACCACCCCGCCCGCCGCCGCCGCCACCGCGACGAAGAAGGTCTGCGACCGCTCCTTGGCCACCAGGGCGAGGGCGAGCAGGCCCGCCTGCAAGCACAGCCCGAGCACCGGCAGCGGGAGGTCCACGGAGTCGTTGAGGATGAGATGGCTGTAGGCCGAGCGGCGGATCGTCTCGCACCCCGATCCGACCCCGCAGAAGGCCGAGTCGCCTGCGTTCTTGTACTCGACGACGAGCACGGCGCAGCCGAACACGGCGACGAGGAGGGCGAGCCGGAGCACGAGGATGGGCGCGACCTTTCGCATCGCTGCTATCTTTCGCACACCGCGCGGGCCGAAGCAGCCCGAACGAGCGGTAGACGTGCTAGTTCCGCCCCCAGGGCGGCCCTCGCTCTCCCTCGACCCCAGCCCCCACGGACCCCGCCGAATGAACGCCGCTCCCCGTCCCGCACGCCGCGACGACGTGATGACCCTGCTCGCCTCGCAGCGGCACGCCCTCCACGTCGACGAGATCGCCTCGCGCCTCGGCATCGAGGCCGGCGCCCACGCGGCCCTCCAGCGCCTCCTCGACGATCTGGCCTTCGACGGCAGCATCGTCGCGCTCAGCGGCGACCGCTTCCGGGTGTCGGGGCGGCAGGTGGAGCAGCACGGCGCCGCGATCGAGGGGTTCCTCAACGTCAACCCCCGCGGGTTCGGCTTCATCTCGGCGGTCGGCTTCCCCACCGACGTCTACGTCCAGGCCGAGTCGATGCGGGGCGCCCTTCACGGCGACAAGGTCGAGGCGCGGATCACCCGCCGCTCGCAACGCGGGCTCGAGGGCGAGGTGCTGCGGGTGCTCGAGCACCGCAGCGTGCGCGTCGCGGGCACCCTGCGCCGCCGCGGGCGGAGCGCCTGGCTCGAGCCGGACGACGGTCGCATCCGCGGGCCCATCGTCCTGCGCGGACACGAGGCCCTCGGCGGCGAGGACGGCGCGGCGGCGGTGGCGTCGATCACCCGCTTCCCGGAGCTCCCCGACGAGAACCCCGAGGGCATCGTCGAGGCGATCCTCGGCGCCCCCGGCGATCCCAACGTCGAGGTCGCCAAGATCCTCCTCCGCGAGGGCATCACCGAGGCGCACCCCGCGGACGCCATCGCCGAGGCCGAGGCCTTCGGCGACCACGTCGCGGCCGACGCGCTGATCGGCCGCGAGGATCTCACCGGCATCCCCCTGCCCACCATCGACCCCGAGGACGCGCGCGACCACGACGACGCGGTGTGGGTCGAGCAGCGCCCCGACGGCAGCTACAAGGCGTGGATCGCCATCGCCGACGTCTCGCACTACGTGCGGCCCGGCACCGCGCTCGACGCCGCGGCGCTCGGGCGCGGCAACTCCATCTACCTGCCCGATCGCGCGCTGCCCATGCTCCCGCGGGCGCTCTCGTCCAACCTCTGCTCGCTGCTCCCCGACGTGATCCGCCTCTGCCTCTGCGTCGAGGTCGAGCTCGACGCCTCGGCGACGGTGACCTCCTCCCGCGTGGTCGAGGGCTTCATGCGCTCGGCGGCCAAGCTCACCTACCCGGGCGTCGCCCGCGCGCTCGGCTTCACGCCCCACCCGCCCGTCAGCCCCGAGGCGGAGGCGATGCGCGACCAGCTCCAGGTGATGTGGGACCTGTCGCGCTTGCTGCGCGCGCGCCGCATGCGCCGCGGCGCGCTCGACCTCGATCTCCCCGAGGCCAAGATCATCCTCGACCCCGAGACCGGGGTGCCGCTCGCCGTGCAGAAGCGCGCCCACGATCCCGGGGTGGCCAAGGCCTACCACCTCATCGAGGAGCTGATGCTCCTCGCCAACGAGACGGTGGCGCGCCTGCTCGTCGAGCGCGACGTCCCCGCCGTCTTCCGCGACCACGCCCCGCCCGACGAGGCCAAGCTCGACCGCTTCGCCACCCTGTGCTCGGAGCTCGGCGTCAAGTTCGAGCTCGACGACGCCCTCGACCCGAAGCGGCTCGCCGCCCTGCTCAAGAAGCTCGCGCCCCACCCCCAGAAGCAGGTGCTCCACATGCTCCTGCTCCGCGCCATGAAGCAGGCCGTGTACGACGTGGTCAACATCGGCCACTTCGGCCTGGCCTCGCCCGCGTACCTGCACTTCACCTCGCCGATCCGGCGCTACCCCGACCTGCTCGTGCACCGCGCGACGCGGGCGCTGCTGCGCAGCGAGACCATCGACCGCACCGAGAGCGCGCGCGCCGCGCTGCGGGCGGCGGCGACCACCGCCTCCGAGTGCGAGCGCAAGGCGATGGTCATCGAGCGCGAGGTGGTCGACCTCTACCGCGCGCTGCTGATGCAGGCCCACATCGGCAAGATCTACGAGGGCACCGTGACCGGGCTGGTCGGCACCGGCGTCTTCGTCAACGTCGACGAGCCCTTCGTCGACGTGCTGGTGCGCCTCGAGTCCCTGGGCCCCGACCGCTACGAGCTCGACGACGAGCGGCTGCGCGTCATCGGCACCCGCTCGGGGGATCGGATCGCGCTCGGCGATCGGATGCGGGTGGTCATCGAGGACGTGAGCATCCTGCGGCGCACCGTGTACGGCCGGCGCCTCGTCGAGGCCGGTGACGAGGGGGCACTCCCGCAGAGCGGCGGCGGCGACGACGCGCGGCCGCGGCGGCCCAAGCGCGAGGTGAAGCGCAGCGGCAAGACGGTGGGCCGGGAGAAGGCGCCGTCGAAGACGAAGTCGAAGTCGAAGACGAAGCCGACGCAGACCAAGAAGATCAAGACGAAGAAGGCGAAGGCCAAGGCGAAGAAGAAGGGCAAGCGCTAGGAGATCGCGCCAGAGCGAAGGATTCCACCCTTTGACGGGCGGCCATGGTGCGACGTAAAGGTTCGCACATGAAATATTTCCTTCGCCCTTGGGTGGGTCTCGTCTCCCTCCTCTCCCTCGGCGCCGGATGCGGCGGCAACGGCAGCGGCTCGAGCGCGACCGCCAGCTCCAGCGGCGGGGGCGGGACACCGACCTCGACGAGCTCGAGCGGTGCCGGCGGCGCGTCGTCGAGCTCCGGCTCCACCAGCAGCTCCGGCGCCACCACCAGCAGCTCGGCGACGACCTCGTCTTCGAGCAGCGGGGGCGCGGCGGTGCCGGATCCGAACGTGCCTGGGCCGTACTCGTACGCGGAGATCGACGACACCATCGACGTCGCCGCGAGCGGTGACGACAGCGTGCCGATCCACTGCGGCTACCCCACCGCGGGGCCCACCGCGGGACCGTATCCCGTGGTCATCGTGGCCCATGGGCTGAGCCTGCCAGCGTCCGAGTATTACGGCTACGTGCAGCGCCTCGCCTCGTTCGGGTACGTGGCGCTCACGGTCGATTTTCCCTCGTCACCGTTGTCGGTCAACAACCCCGCCGAGGCCCAGGATCTCCTCGCCGGCCTCGAGTGGGCCAAGACCAACGCCACCGTCGCCGCCAAGGCCGACACCGACCACGCGGGCATGACCGGCCACTCGCTCGGCGGCAAGGTGGCGCTCCTCGCGGCCACCATGGACGCCCGCGTGAAGGCGGCCCTCCTGCTCGACCCCGTCGACGGCGGCGCCACCGGCTGCGCGGCGCCCGCGTGCGTCGAGGTCGCGGCGCTGCTGCCCTCGCTGCACATCCCCACCGGCTTCCTCGGCGAGACCACCGACTCGACCGGCGGCACCTTCGGGATGCCCTGCGCGCCCGCGGCCGACAACTTCACGACGTTCTATGCCAAGACCAACGCGCCGAGCCTCCAGGTCACCGTCCTCGGGGCCGACCACATGGCGTTCCTCGACGACGTGGCGACGTGCGGGGTCCTCTGCAGCCTGTGCACCGCGGGGACCGCGTCGAACGCGCAGGTCAACGGCCTGGCCCACGCATACGTCGCGGCCTTCTACGAGCGCTGGCTGCGCGGCGACACCGCGTACGACACCTACCTCACCGGCGCCGAGGCGCAGGCCCGCTACGTCACCACCAGCGAGGCGACCATCACCTCGAAGTGACGATCAGGGCGCGGCCGAGGGAACCATCACCGGGCGGCCGCGCACCACCAGCACCGACTGCTTGGCGTGGTTGACCACCTTGGCGGCGGTGGTGCCGATGACGCGATCGAGGCCCGAGTAGCCGTGGGAGCCGATGACGATCAGGTCGGCGGCCTGCTCGTCGGCCGCGGCGCAGATGCCCTGCCAGGGGGTGCCGACGTGCACGGTGGTCATCGCCACCATGTCCTTGGGCAGGGTGGCGGCGATCTGGTCGAGGTACGTCTTGGCCTCGCGCTCGAGGAGCTCGGCGAGGCTGGCCGGCGTCATCGAGTACGCCTCGACCGGGATCTCGTGGGGGACCCCGACCGCGCGAAAGAGAATGAGCTTGCCGCCCGTGCGGCGCGCCAGCTCGGTGGCCGTCGCGAGGATGCCCTCGGATCGCGGCGACGCGTCCAGCCCGACCAGAATCCGATCCATGGTCTCGATCTCCACTGCGGACACGACGCCCGCTCCCCCGATTCTACCTACATGCGGCGTGCCAGAATCGCGGAAAGCGCGCCAAGCCCGCCCTCGGCTGCCCGCCCCGGCGCGGCGTGCCCGCACGTGCTGCGCGCCCCCGCGCAAAGGGCGCGCGGTCGGGCGCTCCCGCCTCTGCGAGCCGCTCTGGCCGAGCCTTTGCCTGGGGTGGGAGCCGAAAGGCGGCTCCCATGTCCAAGGCCATCCCGCACATCGACAAGTACATGACCCCGGGCCCGCACTCCGTCGGTCAGGAGCAGCCGCTGGCCCAGGCGCACAAGCTGATGCGCGATCACCGGATCCGGCACCTCCCGGTGCTCCACGGAGGCAAGCTCGTGGGGGTGCTCTCGGACCGCGATCTCCACCTCATCGAGTCCCTGCGTGACGTCGATCCGGAGAAGGTCACCGTCGAGGAAGCGATGTCCGAGGTGGTGTACACGGTGGCGCCGCGGGCCCCCCTGGACGAGGTCGTCCGCGAGATGGCGCAGCACAAGCACGGCTGCGCGGTGGTCGCCGACAACGGCAAGGTCGTCGGGGTCTTCACCACCGTCGACGCCCTGCGCGCCTTCGCCGATCTGCTCGAGACGCGCCTCGCCCGCTGACTGTGGCGGCTGTGCTAGGCTCGGCGCCCCATGTCCGAGTTTCGCCGCTTCCGCGGCACCGATCGCTACCTCACCAACGAATCCCTCGAAGCCGCGGTCAACTGCGCCCTCGCGCTGGAGCGCCCGCTGCTCGTCAAGGGCGAGCCCGGCACCGGCAAGACGCTCCTCGCGGAGGCCATCGCCGCGG
>Ga0302283_1004494_pt1 | contig 10454 bp, 9 predicted proteins | sample III_Fen_E1_4_FD_198770 | JGI IMG/M metagenome (GOLD analysis project Ga0302283, IMG submission 198770) | Peat permafrost microbial communities from Stordalen Mire near Abisko, Sweden - III_Fen_E1_4 | ecosystem: Environmental > Terrestrial > Soil > Wetlands > Permafrost | place: Sweden: Abisko...
TTCAACTCGGGGGCGATGGTCCTCGAGCCGTCGCGCGACAAGCTCGCGCGCATGCTCCAGCAACTCGCGGCCTCGCCCACCTACGACGGGGGCGATCAGGGCTTTCTCAACACCTTCTTCGGGGACTGGTACTCGGGCCCCGCCGACCGCCGGCTGCCCACCTGGTACAACCTCCCCAACTTCATCTACCAGTTCATGCTCGCGCACCCGACGCTCCACGCCGAGGTCGAGCGGGAAGCGAAGGTCGTCCACTACCTGGTGCAGAAGCCCTGGGAGGCTGCGCCGCTGGTGACCGGCGGCTCCGAGCTGTGGTGGACGGCGTACCTGGGCGGCCATCCCGAGCTCGACAGCTCGTGGAAGCGCCACGTGCACACCGCCGAGGACGGCGCGTTCGATCGGGCCGTCGCGATCGTCACCGGCTGAGCGGCGCCGTTCCCACCGCCTCCGAGGAGATCCCATGAAGACGACTCATGCACTGCTGATGGCCTCTCTGCTGCTCGCGGCGATCGCGGCGCCCGCCGACGCGGGGAGCAGCGCGCCCCTCCTCGTGTGTACCAAGGGTCCCGCCGGCCAGCGGTTCCACGTCCAGGTGACCATGCCCGCGCACGTCGAAGCCGGCGCGATCTACACGGTCCGCATCGACGGCGTGGGCTCGGGCACGGTCACCCACTTCGGGCTCAACTACATCCACGACATGACGGTCGACTACGCGCTCCCGGCGGGCGCCTTCGTCCCTGGCTCGGCCCAGCTCGTCGCGGGTACCGGCACGGCCAACGTCGTCGAGGGAGCCAGCCTCTCCTATGGAGCTGACGTTCTGGAGGTGGTGCTGCCCGGCAAGGTGAAGGACGGCTCCAGCTACACGCCACCGAGCCTCCAGTTCCAGCTCCGGGCGACCGGAGCCCCCGGATCGCCTGCGGTGCTCTCGTTTCGTGACTTCACCTTGAAGGCAAACGCGATCGTGGTCGGCGACGTCGACGTCTCCTGCGCTTCGACGCCGAGTCCTTATCCGATCGGGACCACGCTCATCGCGATGCCCGCTCGAGCGGCCCTCCCGTGACGGCACGTCCGGCCCGCTTCGACGCAGACGCCACGATGCGTGGCGGGCATGCGCCACAGCAGCGGACCGGGGGGGCGCATTTCCCGCCAGTCGTCATGGATCTGCCCCGCTCGAATACCGGCACACCTCGTGCTCTGGCGGACCATCACAGCCAGCCATCCCGGAGAGGACGGCGGGTTGCCAGAAAGTGACGACATGACCTACCAAAGCGTCAACCCGTTCGACGGGAAGACCCTGAAGACGTTCGACGAGCTCACCAACGCCCAGCTTGAGATGGCCCTCGAGACCGCCGAGAAGTGCTTCGAGACCTGGCGGCATACGACCTTCGCCCACCGGGCCAAGGTGGTCGCCAAGGCCGCGGCGCTCATGCACGCCCACGTGGACGAGTTCGCCCGACCGGTTACGCTGGAGATGGGCAAGCTCATCGACCAGGCCCGCGGCGAGGTCGTGCTCAGCGCCGACATCATCGAGTACTACGCCACGAATGCCGAGCGCTTCCTGGCGCCGCAGCGCCTCGAGCCGACCTCGGGTGAGGCGCACATCGAGAGCACCCCGTTCGGCGTGCTCTTCGGCGTCGAGCCCTGGAATTTTCCCTACTACCAGCTCGCGCGCTTCGCCGCGCCCAACCTGATGGCGGGCAACGTCGTCATGGTGAAGCACGCCGGGTGCGTCCCCCAGTGCGCCATCGCCTTCGAGAAGCTGTGGCGGGACGCGGGGGCGCCGCCGGGCGCCTACACCAACCTCTTGATCTCCTATGATCAGGTCAACCGCGTCATCGACGATCCGCGCATCAAGGGCGTCGCGCTCACCGGCAGCGTCGAGGCCGGGAAGATCGTGGCCGGCCGGGCTGGGCAGAACCTCAAGAAGTCGACGATGGAGCTCGGCGGCAGCGACGCCTTCATCGTGCTCGAGGACGCCGATCTCGACAAGACGGTGAAGTGGGCCGTCTGGGGCAAGATGAACAACACCGGCCAGTGCTGCGTGGCGGCGAAGCGCTTCATCGTCGTCGAGTCGCTCGCCGACCGCTTCCTCGAGAAGTTCAAGGCCGCGCTCTCGGCGCTCCAGCCCGGAGACCCGATGGACGCGGCGACGACCCTCGGCCCGCTCTCCACCGAGGGGGCGCTGGTGAAGCTGCTCGACCAGGTCGGTCGGGCGGTCAAGAGCGGGGCCACGCTGGTGATGGGCGGCCGGCGGGTCGATCGCCCGGGCGCGTTCATGGCGCCGACCATCCTCACCAACATCAAGCCGGAGAACCCCGCCTACCGCGAGGAGTTCTTCGGGCCGGTGGCGCTCTTCTTCCGGGTCAAGAACGAGGACGAGGCGGTGACGCTCGCCAACGACTCGGAGTTCGGCCTGGGAGGCTGCGTCTTCACCCGCGACGTCGCCCGCGGCAAGCGCGTCGCGAGCCGCGTCGACACCGGGATGATGTTCGTCAATCACCCCACCTGGACGACACCGGACCTGCCCTTCGGCGGCATCAAGAACTCGGGCTACGGCCGCGAGCTCTCCAGCCTGGGAATCCAGGAGTTCGTGAACAAGAAGCTGGTCCGGGTCTCCTCGATCGACGCGCCGGCCTAGGCGCGGCTGGTCGTCCGACCACACATGGCTCGTCGTCGAGCGCCCGGCCCTGCCGGGAGCTCGGCGTCGACGCCGTTCCCCCGTTCCCTGCGAGACCCCATGTACATCAACATCGCCGTCCTCAAGGAAGCCCGGCCGCACGAGCGGCGCGTGGCGCTGGTGCCCTCCATCGCCGCCAAGCTGATCAAGCTGGGCGGGAGGCTGCACATGCAGTCGGGCGTCCATGGACGCGCTCTCGAGTCAGGCCGCGCTCTCCGGCTACTATGCGGTGCAGCTCGGCTCGACCCACCTCGCCCGCATCCTGCCGAAGATGACCATGGCCGCGGGCGCGATCGGGCCGGCCAAGGTGCTGGTGCTGGGCCTCGGGGTCGCCGGCCTGGAGGCGCTCGCGACCGCTCATCGCCTCGGCGCCGTCGTCACCGGCTACGACGTGCGGCCGGAGACCCAGGAGCAGGCGCTCTCCCTGGGCGCGAAGTTCGTCGAGACCGGCGTGGAGGCGCGCGGCAAGGGCGGTTATGCCCGGGAGCTCTCGGCGGAGGAGAACGCCAGGGTCGCGGCCGTGCTCACCCAGCACATCCAGGAGTCGGACCTCGTCATCACCACGGCCGCCGTCCCGGGCCGGCCTTCGCCGAAGCTCATCAGCAAGGCGCAGGTGGCCGGGATGAAGGCGGGGGCGGTGATCGTCGATCTCTCCGCCACCGGCGGCGGCAACTGCGAGGACACCCGCCCCGGCGAGACGGCGCAGATCGGCGGGGTGACCATCGTGGCCCCGCTCAACGTGCCCGCGATGCTGGGCGAGGACGCCAGCGCGCTCTATGCGAGCAATCAATACCACTTGCTCGCCCTGATGATGAAGAACAACGTCATCGAGCTCGACTGGAGCGACGAGGTCCTGGAGAAGACGGCCCTCACCCACGCCGGCGAGCTCAAGGGCGGCAAGGACGTGCCGCTGGCCGCCCCGGTCGACAAGGCCCGGAAGCACGGGGGCACCCGCCACCCGTCGAGCCCGAGCGGGGGGGCGTCATGAGCTCTCAGATCACCAACCCGACCTTCGTCGCCCTGACCATCTTCATGCTCGCCGCCTTCACCGGCTGGGTGATCATCGGTCGCGTGCCGGCGATCCTGCACACCCCCCTGATGTCGGGATCCGACTTCGTTCACGGCATCGTCGTGGTAGGCGGGCTCTTCGCGCTCCTCAACGCGACCACGGCGATCGAGCAAGCGTTCGGGTTCCTCGCGGTGCTCTTCGGCGCGGGCAACGCCGCGGGGGGCTACGCCGTCACCGAGCGAATGCTGGCGATGTTCCAGCCGAGTGGCCACCCCGCGCGCCACGCCAGGCGCAGCGGCCCCCGGCCGGTCCACGCGAGGAAGGGTCGATAGCCGAGATGCTTGCGATGATTCCGCAATTGATTATCGGCGTGACCGATCTCGCCGCGGCGTTTCTCTTCCTGTACGGACTGAAGAGGATGTCCTCGCCGGTCACGGCGCCCTCCGGGATCTTCGTCGCCGGGGTGGGCATGCTCGTCGCCATCCTGGCGAGCTTCCTCTACGTCTTTGGCGTCAGCGCGGCTGCCAGACCTCACCTGGGGATCAACGTCGGCCTCGCTCTGATCGCCCTCGTCCTCGGCGGCGGCGCCGCCTGGTGGAGTGGCAAGAAGGCGGCGATGACGTCGATGCCGCAGATGGTCGCTCTCTACAACGGCATGGGCGGCGGCGCTGCCGCGGCGATCGCCGCGGTGGAGCTCTTCGGCGACAAGACCCGGGGGGCGACCCAGCTCGTCGTGACCCTGGTGGGCGCGCTGATCGGCGCGGTCTCGCTCTCGGGCTCGTTGATCGCCTGGGCCAAGCTCGAGGGAATCCTCCACAAGCCGCTCCGGGTGAGGGGCCAGCAGGTCGTGAACGGCCTGGTCATGCTGTGGACCCTCGCCCTGGGCGGCTACCTCGTCTTCGCCGCCGCGAGCGGCCGAGCCCCGCTGATGTCGCTTCCCCTCGCGATCGGTCTGTTCTTCGGCTCCGCGCTGCTCTTCGGCGTCCTGATGACGCTCCCCATCGGCGGCGCCGACATGCCCGTGGTGATCTCGATCTACAACGCATGCACCGGCCTCGCGGTCGGCCTCGAGGGGTTCGTGCTCGGGACCCCGGCGCTGATGATCGCCGGCATGGTGGTCGGCGCCGCCGGCCTCTTCCTGACCTTGCTCATGGCCAAGGCCATGAACCGCTCGGTCGGCAATGTCCTCTTCACCAACTTCGGCGGCGCCAAGAAGCACGCGCAGGGCGACGTCAAAGGTAGCCTCAAGCCGGTCGACGCGGGCGACGCGGGCATCTTCATGCGCTATGCAGGCTCGGTCATCATCGTGCCGGGCTACGGCCTGGCCGTCGCCCAGGCCGAGCAGAAGCTCTACGAGCTCGTGAAGCTGCTGCAAGCGGCGGGCGTCTCGGTCCGGTTCGCGGTCCACCCGGTGGCCGGGCGCATGCCTGGCCAGATGGACGTCCTGCTGGCCGAGGCGGGGGTCCCCTACGACCTGATCTTCCAGCTCGACGACATCAACGACGACTTCAAGACCTGCGACGTGGCGCTGGTCATCGGCGCCAACGACGTCGTCAATCCCGCCGCACGCACCGACAAGTCCTCACCCCTCTATGGCATGCCCATCCTCGACGCCGATCAGGCCAAGAAGGTCTACGTGGTCAAGCGGGGCGAGGGCAAGGGGTACGCCGACATCGTGAACGGGCTCTTCTATGCCGACAACTGCAACATGGTCTACGGCGACGCCCGAGCCGTGCTGGTGAAGATGATCGAGGCCGTGCGGTCGGTCGAGTCCTCCACCGCAGCCTGATTGGCACCCTTGACGGCGACGGAGGCGGACCGATGACGACCGAAGGGATGGACGGGCGGGCGGCGTTGTTCGATGTGCTGCGGATGGGGGAGGCTCTCCGGCTTACGGTCGCCGGCGGCACGCCCGCCCGCGAGCTGGTGGAGCGCGCGGGCGCGGCGGTCGCGCGCGTGGTGGTGCGGCGCTGGCCCGCCCGTGCCGTGGCCGTGCTCTGCGGGCCGGGCAACGACGGCGCCGTGGGCTTCGTCGCGGCTCGGCAGCTCGCCGAGGCTGGCTGGCCCGTCAAGGTCGCCCTGCTCGGCCCACCGGACCGTCAGACGGAGGAGGCCCGTCAGCACGCGGCCGGGTGGCTCGGGCCGGTCGAGCCCTTGACGCCCGCGGTGCTCGACGGCTCGCCGCTGGTCGTGGACGCCCTCTTCGGATCGGGGCTGAACCGGGCGCTCGCCGGCTCCGCCGCGGAGACCCTGTCGGCCGCGGCCAGGAGGGGGCTCGTGATCGTCGCCGTCGACGCCCCGAGCGGCCTGATGGAGGACACCGGGGAGTCGCTCGGCGCGGTGGGTGCGGCCGTCACCGTCACGTTCGCTCACAAGAGGCCAGGGCACCTGCTCCTGCCCGGCCGACGCCTCTGCGGCGAGGTCGTCGTCGCCGACATCGGCGTCCCTGCCGCGGTGCTCGCGCAGGTCCACCCGGACACCTTCGAGAACGGGCCGAGCCTGTGGAGCGCGGCCCTGGCCCGGCCGCGTGACGACGGCAACAAATACACCCGCGGCCACGCCCTGATCTACGGAGGCTACCCGATGACCGGCGCCGCCCGCATGGCGGCCCGCGCCGCCGCCCGCGCCGGCGCTGGACTGACGACGATCGCGATCCCGGAGATCGCCCTGCCCATCTACGCCGCCGCGCTGACCAGCATCATGGTTCATCCGCTCTCCGCGCCGGGAGATTTCGACCACCTGCTCGAGGATCGTCGCTTCTCCGCGCTCCTGATCGGCCCCGGCGCCGGGGTAGGGGAGGGGACTCGCGCCCGGGTGCGAGCCATGCTCGGTACCCGGAGGCCGACGTTGCTCGATGCGGACGCGCTGACGGCCTTCCAGGACGACCCCTCGTCGCTCGATCGCGCCATCGCAGGCCCCTGCGTCCTGACGCCCCACGACGGGGAGTTCCGTCGCCTGTTCGATCCGAGCGGCGACAAGCTCACGCGCACCCGCGCCGCGGCGCGCCGCAGCGGCGCCGTCGTCGTGTTGAAGGGCGGAGACACGGTCATCGCCGCGCCGGACGGGCGAGCGATCATCAACGCCAATGCGCCGCCGACGCTGGCCACCGCGGGGGCGGGCGACGTCCTCGGCGGGATCGTGCTCGGGCTCCTCGCGCAGGGCATGGATGCCTTCCTGGCCGCGGCTGCCGCCGTGTGGATGCACGGCGCGGCGGCCTCCGCGTTCGGCCCGGGCCTCCTCGCCGAGGATCTGCCGGACCTGCTGCCGGGCGTGCTGCGACGCCTCGAGGGCTCGGGCTGGCCTGGTGAGGGCGGTCTCCCTTGAGCCCCGAACACCAACCGCGATCGTGGGCCTCCCGCGGCGCCGGAGAACGTCATGCATGCGATGGTGCTGAAGAAGATCGGGGCGCCTCTGGAGTGGACCGAGCTGGCCGATCGAGGGCCGGGGCCGGGGGAGATCCGCGTGGACGTGGCCGCCTGCGGTGTCTGCCGCACGGACCTGCACGTCGTCGACGGTGAGCTGCCCGATCCGCAGGTGCCGATCATTCCCGGACACGAGATCGTCGGCCGGGTCTCTGCGGTCGGGGCCGGTGTCGTGGGGTTGCGCGTGGGTGAGCGCGTCGGTGTTCCATGGCTGGGCCACACCTGCGGTGTCTGCCCGTATTGCCGGGAGGGCCGAGAGAACCTGTGCGACCAGCCCATCTTCACCGGGTTCACGCGCGACGGAGGCTTCGCGACGGCGACGATCGCCGACGCCCGGTTCGCCTTCCCTCTCGGCGAGGTGGGCGCCGACGTGGCGCTCGCACCCCTGCTGTGCGCGGGGCTGATCGGTTGGCGCTCCCTGGTGATCGCCGGCGCAGGCAAGAAGCTCGGGCTCTACGGCTTCGGCGCCGCAGCTCACATCGTGGCGCAGGTGGCGATCGGGCAGGGGCGCTCGGTGTTCGCCTTCACGCGCCCTGGCGACGTTGCCGCCCAGGCCTTCGCCCGGAGCCTCGGCGTGACGTGGGCTGGCGGCTCCGACGAGCTGCCCCCCACGCAGCTCGACGCGGCCATTCTCTTTGCGACCGCCGGCGACCTGGTGCCGCGGGCGCTGGCGGCGGTCCGCAAGGGCGGGCGCGTCGTCTGCGCGGGGATCCACATGACCGACATCCCCAGCTTCCCTTACCGGCTCCTGTGGGAGGAGCGGCAGGTCGTGTCGGTCGCCAACCTCACGCGGCAGGACGGCCTCGATTTCCTGCGGCTCGTGCCCGAGGTCGGCGTGGTGGTCAAGACCACGCCCTATCCGCTCGCCCAGGCCAACCGCGCCCTCGCCGATCTGCGCGCCGGCCGGTTCGAGGGCGCGGCCGTCCTGGTGCCTTGACGCTTGACTCGGCGAAGGCACTTGCCGGCACCATCGCCGGGGCGGCCCACTCGCGGTGCCGACCCGACGAAAGAAGACCCATGACACCTCGCGCCATCCTCTGGGCCTCCACGCTGGCGACCGTCGCCGCCGCCGCCGCATGCGGTGGCGGTGGCAAGACGACCACCGGCACCGCCGCGTCCGGCAGCGGAGGCGGCGCGGCCACGACCGGCACCGCGGGAGGCACCGCGACCGGCGGCGCGACCACGACCAGCAGCTCGGGAGGCAGCGCGGCCGGCGGCGCCGACGCCGGGGTCGACGCGGGGCGCAATCTCTCCACGGACCCGGCGCTCTTCTTCGGCGCGAGCCGCTGCGCCGAGGCCAACGTGCAGCTCTGCGAAGACTTCGAGACCGGCGTGCTCGACACCTCCACTTGGACGGTGAACGGCGACACACCCGTCATCGACGGCATCCACGCGGCGCGCGGGAGCAAGGCGCTCCACATCACCAAGACCGGGAACGGCGCCTCCTACATCCGCGAGAGTAAGACCTTCCCCGCCGTCGCCGACACCTACTACGGGCGCATGTTCGCCTGGTTCGACAAGATCCCCACCACCGCGAGCATGACCTACGCCCACTGGACCTTCGTCGCCGCCTCCGGCACGGGGGTGCAGGGGGAGATCCGGCTGAGCGGGCAGCTCCAGAACGGGCTCAACCACTTCGGTGTGGGCACGGACAGCGGCTCCTCCGACGGCGGCACCGGGGACTGGACCAACTCCGACGACGACCCCAAGGGCAACCCCATGGCCGTGCCCACCGGGAGCTGGGTCTGCATCGAGTGGATGCACAAGGGCGACACCAACGAGACGCGCTTCTGGTGGGACGCCACCGAGCACCCCTCGCTCTACACCTCGGCGACGATGCACGGCGGCAACACCAACCCCTACGATCTACCGCAGTTCACCAGCGTGTGGATGGGGTGGCAGGAGTACCAGACGAGCACCGAGCCGTTCGAGATGTGGATCGACGAGATCGCCATCGACAAGGATCGCATCGGCTGCGTGCTGTGACGGGAGCGCCGTCGGCGGAGTCTGTGCTTCGCATGCCGCGCCCGCGTCAGTCGTTGCGGACGAAGTCGGCCTTGAACGACACCGCCAGCGCCAGCCCCTCCGCGGTGATGCGCCGCTTGCCCCAGGAGACCCCGATGTCCAGCGAGGCGATCGACGCGAGCAGGTCGCCGATGGGGGCCGAATAGGTGAGCGTCCGGGTGAAGTTCCACGAGAGCTTCTTGCTCTCCAGCTCGGCGTTCACCTTGCGGAGGACCGCCGATTCGATGACCGACGGGACGCCGCGGATGTCGACGTCCTCGATCTCGACGTGGAAATCGAGCGTGTGCCCGTTTCCGTGCTCCACCACGTCGGGCCGCAGCAGCAGGCTGAGCGTCTTCACCGTGAGCGTGGGGCTCACGCCCACGATCTCCCACTTGAGCTCCGCGGGGCACGAGACCCGCAAGCCCACGTCGGCGACCAGGTCCACCTCGGTCGCGCGACCGACGCTGATCCAGCGGTCGGTCGCGGGGGAGTCGAGGTTGATCTTGATGGGGAGGAGCTGATTGAGGAGCAGGACGAGATCTTCACGCGTTACGATGGCTTCCAACCACATGGCAGTCTTCTTCTCCTCCCCCGCTCATCAGCAACGGACGTGCCGCGGCCAGAGGGGGCGGATCACGGTGGGTGACGCCCGCTCCGCGGCATTGGCGCCACGCTGAGGCGAGGATGACGAAGCGACGAGTCGAGGCCCACCGGAGCAACCGTGCGGGGTGGCTGCGCGCTGCCGTCCTCGGATCGGACGATGCGATCGTTTCGGTCGCGAGCATCATGATCGGCGTGGCCGCGTCCTCCGCGCCGAAGGAGGCCATCCTGACCGCCGGCGTGGCCGGGCTCGTGGCCGGGGCGATGTCGATGGCCGTGGGCGAGTACGTGTCGGTCAGCTCGCAGCGCGACGCCGAGGGAGCGGACATCGCGCTGGAAGCGCGGGAGCTGGCCCACGACCCGCGGGCCGAGCTCAAGGAGCTGGCGACAATCTACGTGAAGCGAGGCCTCGACCCGCAGCTCGCGATGAAGGTGGCCGAGCAGCTCAGCGCGCGCGATCGGTTGGGTGCGCACCTCCGTGACGAGCTGGGGATCGACCGCGCCTCCCGGGCCCGCCCGCTCCAGGCCGCGTGGATCTCGGCGGTGAGCTTCGCGAGCTTCGCCCTCGTCCCCATCGTGGCCCTCCTCGTCGCGCCGGTGGCGCTGCGCATGGCGGCCATCGCCGCGTTCTCCCTCGTCAGCCTCGCCGCCCTCGGCGCGCTCGGGGGCTACCTCGGGGGGGCGCCGCTCGCTCGCGCCGCGCTGCGGGTGACGATCGGGGGCGGGCTGGCGATGGCGGTGA
>Ga0302283_1004505_pt1 | contig 10436 bp, 11 predicted proteins | sample III_Fen_E1_4_FD_198770 | JGI IMG/M metagenome (GOLD analysis project Ga0302283, IMG submission 198770) | Peat permafrost microbial communities from Stordalen Mire near Abisko, Sweden - III_Fen_E1_4 | ecosystem: Environmental > Terrestrial > Soil > Wetlands > Permafrost | place: Sweden: Abisko...
CTGGCAAAGCGGCAAGGGATGCACGATTTTCGATACGAGGCCAACGGGTTGCAGGACCCTTGTTCCTGTGGCGAGCCATGTCCTGGATCATGCGTGCCGGCAGCCTCACGCGGACGGGGTTGCGCTGACGCGATCTTGGATTGAGCACCAGCCGGAGGTTCTCGCGGCGGTCCTTGCGACGGGCGTTACTCCGCAAGATTCGTCGTGGTAGTTTATCTTGAGATTGTCGACGCTGAGTGGTAACGGCTATAGATGATGCAGGCTACGTTCTGGTCTCGTTATGAAGGTCCTGGCCCGGCGCGGCTGATTGACGTGGCCATCGCGACGCGCGATGCCCTCGCGAGTCCGATTGCTCGGGAGGCTTTTCTTCGCCGGCGTGAAGAGCTTGGCGTCGCAACGATCAAGATCTACCTCGACGAGCATAGCGATCCTCCTGACGCGACGTGGACGGTAGCGAGGTCGGCGGAGGACGCGTGGCGCATGGTTCTCGCGCACGATGTCCAGGCGATGTCACTGGGCTGTGACATGGGCCAGTGTGAAGCGTGCGTGGCTTCGGCTTCGCTACGCGGCCGTGGGCCGTTCTTTGGAACGTGTTACCATCGCGTGAGCGGCCTCGAGTTCTGTTCCTGGCTGGCCAAAGCTAAGCTTTGGCCAAGAGCGCGGCCTACGGTTCACTCGGTTGGTCTTGGTGCATTTCAGATGCGGAAGATCATCGCACGGGACTTTCAGCTTCTGGAGAGCGTGGATCGGTTGCGGCCGTCGCCCGATGCGGACGGCTTCGGCAGATAAGCAAACAAGGCGACCGTCAAAAAGACAGCGTGCTGTTCGGTAGTGCGTTTGTGATGTGGATTGGAGATTGGAGGCAGTATGGCTGGCACGGATAGTAAGATTCGATTGACTCTGGTTCTCGAGGCGAGCGCGTGGAGCAAGCCAGACAAGGAAGGAAATACAGAGAGGACGTGGATCGGAGGAGGAGACGACACGATCGCTTCTCGCGTCGTGCTATCGGGCGGATACTGGCCATTCAGAAGGTTCGAGTGGTCGGTCTGGTCTCCCTTCGACAACAAGGACGACGAGGCGATCGAGAGTGGGTCTGCACGGACGGAAGCTCAGGCGCATAAAGAAGCAGACGAGGCGCTGCGTGGCCTTGTCGCTGCCGCGGAAGCCAGTAACCCGGCAGCCCCTACGGACGCGACGTGACGAGCCTCGTTGGCTCCACCGCCTACACCGCTGAGCGTGCTGCGCCTGTCGACGTCGGCTTTTGTTCGTGCGGAGAGCTCTTGAGCGTCAGGACGAGCTCTTCGTCTGATTCCGTGGTGGAGTCGATGGTGTGCCTTGCCTGTGAAAACGACAGCTTGATTCGGCTTGGCCGTACGGCAGGGAAGTAGCTGGCGCGATGTTTGATGTGAAGTACGAACGCTGTCACCACAATATGGTGAAGGTAGCCTGCGCAGATTGCACTCCGCCGCGTCGGCATGGCGTTCCTTTGAAATCGTCGACGTCGATTTCACATGGCTCGGGTGCCGTCGACGGCGATGCGCTTGTGCGCCGCGGGATCGTTGTGGTGCACACGGTTCATGGAAGGAAGAACTGCGAGCTGACGATCGCGAAGATGCCGGAAGACACGGCCTTTGTCCACGTGAATGGGACTCCTTTTTTGTGGATGTTCGAGGCTGTTCTGTCGAGGTGCTCGTCGCTGAAGACGATCCAGGTTATCCCGAGCGCGTTTCCTGGATTGCTCGGTAAAGGCGGACATTTCCTTTGCCAGGCGCGCGGTGTTGACATTGTCGCAGGTCACGTCAGGCCGGAGGCGGCATGGGAGGCTGGCCGAATTGTTTCGCCGCAGTACGCCGCCCAGCGCCGTTTCCTTCAAACGATGTCCGGTGAGCAGCGCGCGCTCTTCGATGAGCTACTCGCCCTTGGGTTCGAGCAAGCGACGATGGTCGCGCGCTACTTCTGCCTTGCGGAGGAGGACTACATCCCGCAGCGCCTCCTCGCCACGGAGTACGGCTACGCGAACGGTCACTCCGCGATTGTTTCGAGTATTCTCCTGAGCGTTCTCTGGTACCTCGACGACACCATGAAAGTTGGCGAGGACTCGATGCGGAGAGGCCGCTCGATTCGGAGGCATGTCCTCCGCCTTCGTCCGATGCTGGCGTCGGCCGAGCGCAGGGTCCAGCTCGCGGAGGACCTTGGCGTTCCGAGATTCGCGCTTACGTTGCCCATTGCTAGGCTTGATGTTTTCGCAGCACTGGTGAGGCTTTATCGGGACGGAAGGATGGCTTCTCTTTTGCTCCATCGTGAGTACGAGATGCTCGTCCTTCGCTTTGGTCTCGACGACCTCCAGGCGCCCGTCTACCGGACTTTGCTTGAGGTAGGAGAGCGCCTCGACAACCTGCGTGGCGATGGCGGTGTCACGCGAGAGCGCGCGCGCCAGCTTGAGGAGAGCGCTCTTTCCAAGCTCGGGATCGTCGACGACTGATCCGTATCGCTGGCGCCGCATCCCTTGTCTTTCTTGTGTGTGTCTGATAGCGTCGACGGCATGTTCAACGCAATCAAGAAGCTCGCTGTCCGCATCGTCTCCGAGAAGCTCGTGCCCGAGCCGACCCTCGTGGAGCTTTTCGTGAAAGCTCTTCCGTGGATCACCGGCGCCCTGAGCGCTGTGTCTGTGCTTGCTCTCCCCCCCACTACCGCGCCGCTCTCCAGCAGCGCCAGGTCGGCGTCCGGCGCAAGGCGCCGCCGGGGAGCAAGGCGCCCCGAGCGCTCCGGTCGCCAGCGGGACGCCGCGCGCGACCGCGTAGCGGCCCAAGACCAAGCCGCGGCGGGTAGAGAGGCCGCGGCCCAGGCTCGGGCCTAGCGACAGGACCCGAGCGCGTACGGCGGGGGTCGGCGTTGCGCCGCCCAGCAGTCCCGTCGTCCACCGTCCCGGCGCTCCTGCGTCACTTGGGAAGGTGGGCCCCCGCTCGGTCGGGGCCGGCGAACGCGCCCGCCCTTACCCCGTGGGGGACCCCTCGGTCGTCCGGTTCGCCGGCCCCGACCGAGCGGAGATGTTGGCCGGGGAGGCTCACCCCCTCCCCGGCTGACGCCTACATGGCCGACGCCGCAACCGCGGCGCCGGCCTTCGGCGCGTGCGAGGAGGCAGAGAGGCGATGAAGACGGTGAGCCTTGCCGACGGGAAGTACGCGTTCGACATCGACGACGGCCAGATGGTCGCCGCGAGGCGACACGGGGTGGACTGGCCCGCTGGCTATGCGGACCGCCACCACAACGCGCTCGTCGCCGCGATCGTTCGGGTCGCCGAGCTGGAGGACGAGGTAGGCGCGCACAAGGCGCACGCCCTGGTGGCCAAGTTGCGCGCGCCGTTGCGCCTCGACGCGACGCACGGCGAGCCCGAGGCACGTGCTGACCGCGCGAAGCTGGCGCATGAGGAGGGGATCATCGGCTCGGCAGAGAGCGACGCGCGCGTCCACGTCCGCGGCGGGAACCTCGTGGTCCTGCTCGACGATGGGTTCGCCGACGTCGTGTCGTGGGGTCGTTCCCGCGAGCTGGCCGAGCAGATCATGCCCCGACCCGAAGAAGAACGAGGCACCGTAGTCAACTCGGCCGAAGCGCTCCTGGGTGCGCTCGGCACGATCGTGGAGCGGGGGATGCTCCGCGGCGTGCTCGGGTTCGACGACGACGGGACGGTCAACGGCGTGCGCCTCGTGGCGCTGGTCCTGAACGACGAGCGGCAGACGCGGATCCGCCTCGCGATCGCGACGGCGCCGGACGCAACGGCGAACGCAGGGGCGCCCTGCCAGTGCGCGAACATCATGATCGCGGACCCGTTGAGGCACTTCCGAGAGTGCGAGCGCCGCGCGGAGCCGGAAACGGAGCACGCGTCACTCGAGAGTGGGGAGGTCACGTCGGAGGCGAATGGTTATTTGCAGGAGGACGTATACTCGATCGCGGGCGAAGATGGATAGGCTCACTGGCATGAACGAAGTGAGCTGTGGGGCCCAGGGCCGTGGCCCTGGCGAGGGGGGTTGGGGGCGCGCAGCCCCCAAGCGGATTTCATGAAGCCGAAAGATCCTATCAAGGCGGCGGTTCCGGTGCGGCGCGCGGCGGTGTACCTGGGGGCGGTGGACGAGGACGGCTCGACGCTGGTGCATGCGGACGGTGCGCTGCGGTTTGCGCACCGGGCGGCTCTGCTCAACTACCTGACGGACGCGGCGACGTACAAGCCCTTCGGGCAGGTGTGGCTTGTACCATCGTCGCCTAGTGACTGGCGGGGCCTGGTGCCGTCGCTCCTCAAGGAAGGCTACCGGGTAGGCGCGACGGCGCGACACGGCGTGATCTCGACGCTCCGTGTTTGGGACGCCAAGGGGGAGGTCGACGACGAAGACGTTCCCGGGCACGTCTACTGGCACGGGCGGAGCGCGGCAGGCATCGTCAGCTTGTCGCCGGGCCTCACGGCCGAGGAGCAGTGCGCTGCGACGCTTGCCGAGATCGACGCGATCGACGACATGATCCTGCGGCGCTTCCCGTCGGTCACTCTGGGCTCGTCGCTTACTGGCACGGCCCTCGAGCTCTTCCGCACGTTCCTTGACCACGAACTCGTCGTCGACCCCCAGCTCGAGGTCTCTCTTCGCCGTGCAGGCGCCGTGGGCGGCGGTCGCCAGGAGCTCTACTGCCACCCCGGCGACGTTGTCCTCCGGAAGGGCACTGCGCAGGGGCCTGGCGCAGAGATTCGAGTTTGCAGTCGTTGCGGCGTTCAGGGAGCCGCCGGCGCCGCGTGCCTTGCGTGCGGCAGCAAGGCGCAGAGGTCTCTCGCGGTGAGCGAGACGAACCGCGCGCCTGCGGGTCCGGGGGGCCACCAGGCGGTGCGGACCTTCTACGGGACGCCGGCGGACGTGGATCTTTCGAGCGCGTATCCGACGGCGCTCGAGACGGTGCCGATTGGGGTGGCCTTTCTGGGGGAGGGGACGGAGAGCCAGTACCTCGACCCGTGCACGGTGGTGGTGGCGCTGGTGCGGGTTCCCGGGCTCCTCTACGGTCCGCTCCGGTACGAGCCGTCAGAAGCCGGGACGTCGTGCTATCCGACCGGGGTCGTCTGGGGAACCTGGACCGGGCTCCAGCTCAAGGCAGCCGAGGCGGTCGGGTGTGTGGTCATCCGCGTGCAGACCGTCTACCGCTTCGCGCCGGATCCGCTTTTTGCGCGCTTCGGCGAGGCGCTACGTCGCTGGCGCTCGGAGTGCGATACGACCGCGGAGAGCGAGCTCGTGAAGGCGCTCTCGGTGCGCGCGGTCGGCGCTTTTCTGATGGGCCCACGCGAGAGTCGCCTGGTCTGCTCCGAGGACATTTCCGAGGACGATCTGGACGGCGCGACCAGCCTCGGCCACTCGATCTACCAGCTCCCTGTCGCCGAGCGACAGCACGATAACGCCCTCTTGCCAGCCGGCATCCAGGTGATCGGTGCCGTCCAGGCATGGATCGGGCTCCTCCTCCGTGGCGCCGAGCTCGAGGGCGCCATCCCGCTCTACATTCACACCGACGGCGGCGCTTTTCACTCGGAAGAAGGCGCGCTTGCCGCAATCCGCTGGGCGGCTGCACATGGCGGGCCCCCTGCCGAGAATCCGGAGAGCGCCAGGGGCTCCGCCCCCGGCACCCCCGCCAGGGCCATGGCCCTGGACCCCGCGGCTCACGATGTTCGCACCAGAGAAGCGGTGGAGGATGGCGTTTCTGATACTGACGTGACCGGCGATCGTGTGTTCGATTTGAGAAGTGCCGGAGCCGAAGAAGCGGACATCGTGAGCCGCGGGGTCCAATGCCTAGGCTCTGGCGAGGGGGAGCCCCCGAGCGTCGCGCGGAACTACCGGGTGGGGGCGTGGAAGATCACGCCCCTGGATGCGGTAACGGTGTGGGCGCCGGGGCAGCGGCATGAGGTTCGAAGCGACGGAACGACGCGCACGGCTGGGGCGGGCCTCAGCCGCGAGCTCTCGGCGGAGGAGATCGTGCAGCGGGTCGCGACGGCAGAGCACCTTGCTGAGCTCGACCGGCAGTCGGCGGGACGTCGGGTCTGGGAGAGCGACGGGAAGGGCGGGGAGAAAAACCGCGCGCCTCGCGTTGACGAGGTGGACGAAGAGGCAGCCGGAAAGCTCGAGAAGCTGGCCGCGATTATTTTGAAGAGCGCAGAAGGGTAAGAGCGACGGCGGCTACTCGGGCTTCGGCACGGATCGTCCACGTTGACGCCCACGCTGTAACAGATCACTCTCGTGATTGTACAACGACTCAAGCGCCATTGAACCGAAGCTTCTTTCTTGACGGTTGTTCTCTCTTCACCGAAGATTGCTCTCTTCCAGATGGAGTCTCCAGTGTTTCAACCTGCTCGCGCCTCGGCGTCAAGCGCTCGTGTTCTGCCTCGTGCCTCGTCGAAGTCGAGAGGGAAGGCGGTGGACACGATCGATCCTGCCCTTGCGGAATATTTTCGCGCGATGTCGAAGTTCCCGGTGATGTCGCCGGAACAGGAGACCGAGGCAGCCCACGAGATCGAGCGATGTGAGGTCGACAGGTGGGCCGCGCTTCTCGCCCATGGCCCGTCGGCCGGCCTGATTTTGACGACGCTGCACGAGCATCTGGGAAAGCTGGAGAGCGAGGCCGATCCCTCGGATCGGGATCCGCTTTCTCGGGCGCGGATGCAGTCGGAGTCTTTGCTCAAGACGATCGGCAAAGCAGGGAAGGTCAAGGCGGAGGCGTACCCCAAGGGGGTGCGTGCGCTGGCGGCCATGATCCGTCTTCAGGACGCGGACCGGCTTTGGGTCTCGCGCGCGCGCGAGATCGTGGCGGAAAGCCTGGGCGGGGATCGGGCTTGCTCGGCTTTTCGTGGCGTCGAGTCAGCGTTCCGGGCTCATGCGATCGCGAAGAATCGCTTTGTGCAGGCGAACCTGCGCCTCGTGGTCTCGGTTGCCCGCGGCTACCGGCGCGGAGTCATGCCGCTGCTCGACATGATCCAGGAAGGGAACATCGGCCTGATGAAGGGGGTCGATCAGTTCGACGCGAGTCGTGGGTATCGCTTTTCGACGTACGGAGCGTGGTGGATCCGTCACACGATCACGCGATCGCTGGCGGACAAGGGCCGCGTCGTCCGTCTCCCTGTTCACATTCTCGAGGCGCGCGTCCACGTATACCGCGCGACGCAGGTGTTCTTGGCGCAGAACGGCCGCGAGCCGACGCTCGAGGAGCTCGAGACGAAGACGGGGCTCTCGCTAGCAAGGCTGAAGACGCTCGATCTTTACCGGAACAGCGGGACCCTTTCCCTCGACGTCAAGACGGGCGACTTCGACGACGGAGGAAGCGGCGACACGTTTTTGAGCTCTCTGCGCGACGAGGCTCCGTCTCCTTTTGATCGCAAGCTCGAGCAGGACATGGCGAGGGAGTCGCGGCGTCTCCTTGGAACGCTCTCACCCTATGACGCGAGGATCTTGCGCGGTCGTTTCGGGATCGACGACGAAGAGCACACGCTCCAGGAGCTTGGCGACAAGCTTGGCGTGACGCGCGAGCGCGTCCGCCAGCGCCAGGAGACCTCGCTCGCGAAGCTTCGCCTGCGCCTCCTCGAGTAAGTCAACCTTGACGCTTCGCGCTTGACGTTTCGTTCTGTCGTCCTAAGGTAGAACCGCATGTCAACAGCCGCGCCGGTTTCGCCTGGTGATGCTTCAGGAGCGCCGACGTGCCGCGGAGGGATCGACGTCCATTTCGTGCGCCTGCGAGAGTGGGGACGAGGACGATGGTGACGATGAGGCAGGCGAGCATGAGCTCGGGCAACAACTGGAGAGTGGACATGCTTGATTTCGTCACGTCGCGGATTGCAGATCTCCGTCAGCAGCTCGAGAATGTTGCGATCTCGCGGCGGGGCGAGACCGTGATCATCGTTCCTGGCCTTGGCGGATCTGCGCTTCGCGTGGGCGGACAAGACCTGTGGCTCGACGTCGAGGCGATTCGCGAGGGGCTCCTGGTCGAGCTCGCCTACGATCCGATGGCGCCGGCCCTCAAGACCGCTGGAGCGATCGATACGATCTATCTTCAACTCCGGCTTCGGCTTCAGCTCCTTGGTTATGATGTTGTTGTTCATGCCTATGACTGGCGGCGCAGAATCGAGGATCTCGGCGCGGAGCTCGCCGCACGGATCGCGATCGTCGGACCTGGGCGCCCGGTGCACGTGGTCGCTCACAGCATGGGGGGCCTGGTGGCCCGCGCGGCGGCGGCCCTGGGCGCCGCGTCCAGCTTGAGCAAGCTTATCCTGCTGGGCACCCCCAACGGGGGGACCTATGCGGCGGCGCAAGGCATCCGCGGCACCCACTGGGTGCTCCGCGCGCTGAGCGTCATCGACTCCAGGAACAGCGCCAGCGCCCTGGCGACCGGCGTGTTCAACACGTGGCCATCGGTCTACCAGCAGCTCCCACGGGAAGGCGAGGTCGACTTTTTCGATCCGAGGGGCTGGCCTCAGCAGGGACCGCAGCCTCGGGCAGATCTTCTTCGCTCTTCGCGATGGTCGCGCGATGGGCTGGTTGGCGACCACGTCGACACCCACAGCATTGTCGGGCACGGTTGGGCGACGGTCGACGGCGCCAAGCTTGGCTCGCGCGGCTTCGAGTATCTCCAGTCAGATGGCGGCGATGGCCTTGTGCCGGCAAGCCTGGCTGCGCTGAACGGCTACCCGAGCTACTTCGTGCCGTCCGGCCACATCATGATGCCGAACTATCAGGATGTCGTCGATGCGGTCGAGAGCCTTCTGGACCGCGGAGAGTGCGATCTGCCGCGAGTGATGCCGCCGGTGAAGAGGCTCGCGTCATCCTCGGACGAGGCGCCGTTCCCGCTCCTCGGCCGCGCCGGGCATGACGTCACTCTCGCGGATCTCTATGACGCGATCAGCAACGCGTGGGCGAGGTCTTGCCGTGCATGATGCGCCCGGCGCGCACCACCTTGCCGCCGAACGCCTGCCCGATGGGATCGCCTTGGGGTGACGCGAGCGCGTCGCGCGTCACGCTTGACGTTCTGTGAACGCAGCCGTACAGGATGGGGATGAGCCGCATGTTCGATCCGAAGCGCTGCGCGGGAAGGAACGAGGGGTCAGACCGCAAAGCCTCCAGGGCCGACGCGTCGCGCGGCTCGGAGACGGCGGCGGAGCTGATCGAGCGCGCGGAGCGCGAAGGTGGCTCGCGGGTCACGGAGAGCGGAGACGCTCGGCGGATCGTGTTCGGCGCGCTCGCGAGGTCTATGGGGAAGGCCACGCACCGTCCGGAGGACGATCTTGCCGCGGGGATCCTCCTCGAGCACGAGGCGTCGCCGGAGGGCGAGGCGGAACGTCGCTCCGCGGTGGCTCACGATGAGCGATCTGGGCGAATGACACGCCAACGCCAAGCTTCTGCTCATGCGCTTCGCCCGGCGACGTCTTACGCGGCGCTTCTTGGCGTTGTGCTCGTTTACTTGCGCCGATATCTCGGTCTCAGCCAAGCGCATGTTGCCCATAGTATGGGTCTTTCTGGCGCGAGCTGGAGCCGCGCAGAGAGCGGTTTTTCTGGACTCTCTGTCGAGCAGCTATTTCTAGTTGCTGCGGTTCTCCAGGTGACTCCCGCGGCGATCCTTGAGCGCGTTGAATCAGCAGCAGACCGCGCTCGCCTTCGTGGCGTTCATGTCGAGGCGTGGGCACTTACAAGCGAATACGCGGCGTCGAAGGGAATGGTTCTGCTCGATGGAAAGACGCTCCGTTCGCTTGTAAGGGCCACGTGAGTTACGACAGCCGTTGCACGGAGTACCTGCGCGACGATCATGGGGTCCCGCTGGTCGAGGTCAACGAGCGCGCGGGACGCACCTACACGCTCCGATGCCCCAACGAGGTCTACGAGGGGGTCGATCCGCTGTGGCTCGAGCTCGCGGCCGCGTCTGGGGCTGACTGGGTCGGCCCTGCCTGGCCTGTGCCGAATCCTCTGGCGCTTTGCGAGGATCACCTTCTTCGCTATCAGGCGCACGCGACCGCTATCACGGTCGATGGCGCCGACCGCCTTTCTTCCTATTTTGAAGAGTCACGCGCCGTTGCCGCCATCGCCGTTCGCCTTGACTTTCGCCGCAAGGCCCATCGCACCCTCGTCCCTCGCCTCCGTGGGGTGCTCGCGGTCGTCTCCATGCCCGCGCCAGTGCCCATGCCCATCGTGCCGCCGAAGCCGAAGAAGAGTCGCGCCAGGGGCTCCGCCCCCGGCAACCCTGCCAGGGCCAGGGCCCTGGACCCCGCGGTTCACGATGTTCGCGAGGAAGGCGCTTCGCGCATCCTGACCGATACCGCGAGCCCAGGGGAGCGATTCTCGGAATCGTTCAGATCGCCGGGTGCAGGCCGATGACGCCGGAGGATGAGGCGGAGGCGCTTTACCCGTTCGACACGGAGCTCTACGTGTGGGAGATCGGCG
>Ga0302283_1004512_pt1 | contig 10419 bp, 9 predicted proteins | sample III_Fen_E1_4_FD_198770 | JGI IMG/M metagenome (GOLD analysis project Ga0302283, IMG submission 198770) | Peat permafrost microbial communities from Stordalen Mire near Abisko, Sweden - III_Fen_E1_4 | ecosystem: Environmental > Terrestrial > Soil > Wetlands > Permafrost | place: Sweden: Abisko...
TTTCTGCGTGCTCGGATTGGCCTCCGCGACCGTCATGGGCATCTCGGGGGCGGCCTTCCAGAGCGTCAGCCACGGGCTTTCCGCATCGCTCCTGTTCCTCCTGGTCGGGGTCCTCTACGACCGTGCCCACCACCGCCGCGTGGACGGTTTCGGGGGGCTGGTCCAGATCATGCCGCGTTTTTCCGCCTTCTTCCTCTTCGCGGCGATGGTCGGCGTCGGGTTGCCCGGACTCTCCGGGTTCGTGGGGGAACTTTCCTCGCTGCTGGGCGCCTGGGCCAACGCCGCGACCCGGGTGGCCGGGTGGGTCTCTGCGACCGGGGTGATCCTCTCGGCGGCCTACCTCCTCTGGGCCGTCCAAAGGATCCTGTACGGACCCGTCCGGCATCCCGAACAAGGGGCCTTCCCGGACCTCACTTTGACGGAAACCGTCACCTTGGCGCCTCTTGCCGGCCTCTCGCTGCTGCTGGGAGTCTGGCCGGGGCTGTTGCAGGCGGCGCTGGGGCCGGTCTCCGCCTCCCTGGCGAGCCACATCGCCTGGGTCCAGGGACTTCGGTGACGCCATGAACCATCTTCTGATCTCCACCTTCCAGGCCATTCCCCCTTCGTTGCGCGGGCTGTTCCCGGAAATCCTGCTGGCCACCGCCATGCTGCTGGGTTGCGTTCTGGAGTGGGGCACCGATGCCGCCGGAAAACGGCTCGTGGTCTGGTTCTGCGCCATCTCCGCCCTGGCCGTCCTGATCCTCTCGCTGGTCACGGGGGCCATGTCCGATCCCCGCGTTACGGGGGGCACGTTCACGCCGGATTCCATCACCCAGTTCGTGCGGATCTTCGCCCTGTCCGGCGCGATCCTCGCTCTTCTCGCGCTCAACGGCTCGAAGGCCGTGGATGGGCGGGAGGAGCAGGGGGAGACGGCTCTTCTGATCCTGTCCGTGGCCTTGGGGGCGATCCTCTTCGCCTCCGCCCGCCACCTGCTGGCCCTGTACCTGGGATTGGAATTCCTGTCGCTTTCCAGCTACGGGCTCGCGGGCTTCCGCGCCCGGGACCCGGGTGCCAGCGAAGCCGGGCTCAAATACGTCCTCTACGGCGGGGTGGCCTCCGCCGTCGCCCTCTTCGGCATCAGCCACCTGTGGGGGATCACCGGCAGCTTCGATGTCGGGGAAATCGGCATGGCTCTCTACGCGCAGCCCCAGACGGTGCTGGTACCGCTCCTGCTGGTGGCCGTGGCCTTCGCGTTCAAGGCGGGACTCGCCCCCTTCCATTTCTGGAGCCCGGACGTCTACCAGGGATGCCCCACGGTGAACGCGGGATTCCTGTCCACCGTCCCCAAGGCCGCGGCCTTCGCCGCCTTCCTGCGCACCATGCCCTACCTTCTCCCCCCCCATGCCCTGGGGATCGCACCCGGCGCGATCGGCGGATTCCTGGTGGTCGTGGGCACCCTGTCCATCGCGATGGGGTCGGCGACCGCGCTCGTGCAGAAGGACGCCAAACGGATCCTCGCCTTCTCCTCCACCGCGAACGCGGGCATCCTGGTCCTGGCCCTTTCCACCTGGCTCACCCGCGACGCGGTGTCGGCGCTGGCCTTCTACCTGATCGCGTACCTCGTTTCCAACCTGGGCGCCTTCCTCGCCCTGGACCAGTTGGAACGGTCCGCCGGGTCCACGTCCCTGGCCTCCCTCGCGGGCTCCTGGAAACGCCAGCCGATGGCGGTGGTCGGTCTGTCCATCTGCGTTTTCAGCCTGGCGGGAATCCCTCCCCTGGCCGGGTTCGCGGGCAAATGGGCCGTTCTCATGGAGGTCGTCCGGGCGGGCGTGGAAAACGGAGAAGGGTCGCTTCCGCTGGTGGGCGCCGGCGTGGCGCTCGCCGGGTCGGTGGTCCTGGTCGCCGCGTACCTGCGGATCCTGCGTTCCGCCGTGGTGGACGCGCCGACGACGGATCCCGGCAAAGACGACTTCCGTCCAGCCTTCCTTTCGGGGATCCCCCTGCTCCTTTGCGCGATCGGGTGCCTGGCGCTCGGTCTTTGCTGGCCCCTGCTGTCCGTTTTCCGTTCCCGCCTCGGAGGTTGAGATGACGAAGACCGTGCTTGTGCTGATGGGCGGGTACTCCTCGGAGCACGACGTCTCCCTCAAGTCGGGGACCGGCGTTGTGCGGCAGATGGACCCGGGCCTCTACCAGCCTTGGCCGGTGATCCTGACCCGCGACCGCCGCTGGCGCTTCCCTCCCCGGCCCCTGGCACCCTCGGAGCAGCCGGACTTCGAAGGCGGGCGCCACGACCTTGCCGACGAGGACCTTTCCGACGGCTGGTCCCAGACCCATTCCCCGGCGCTGGAAAGGCTTCCCTGCGACGGGGCGTTCCTGGCCCTGCACGGCGACTGGGGGGAAGACGGCCGCATGCAGGCGCTGCTGGAGTTCCACGGAGTCCCCTACACCGGCTCCGGGGTCCTGGGTTCCGCGACAGCGATGGACAAGAGCCGCACCAAGGAGATCCTCTGCACCCGCGAGCTGCCCATCGCTCCTTCCATGGAGCTCTCCACCTCCATCGGCCCCAAGGATCTCGCCGGCCGTGCCTACCAGTGGGGGGGATTGCCGCTGGTCCTGAAGGCGCCCACCGGAGGGAGCTCCATCGGGGTGCACATCGCCAAGACGATGGAAGGGCTCGAGGACGCCGCCTTCAAGCTCTGCGCGGAGGAGAAGCGCGTCCTGGTGGAGAAGTTCCTCAAGGGGCGGGAATTGACTTGCGGTGTCCTGGAAGGCGCCGGTCCGCTGCCGCCCACCGAGATCATCCCCAAGTGCGGGGAATTCTTCGATTTCTCCAGCAAGTACCTGCCCGGCGGCTCCGAGGAGATCACCCCCGCTCCGCTCACGCCGGAGGAGACACGCGAGATACAGGATCTCGCCCGCCGCGTCCACGACACGCTGCGCCTTCGCGCCTACAGCCGCACCGACTTCATCCTCACCGAAGACGGTCCCGTCATCCTCGAGGTGAACACCTTGCCGGGCATGACGGAAACCAGCCTTCTCCCGCAGCAGGCGGCGCACATCGGATTTTCCTTCCGGGACCTGGTCACCGCGATCCTCCACGCCTCCTGGGACAGACAGAGCGAGTGATCCCAGCTCCGGGTCTCCTCGCACCGCGGAACCCGCGGTGATCCTCGCCCTCGACGCCGCCACCGCCACGGTCGTGGTGGGGATCGCCGACCCAAGCGGGAGGGTCCTGGCGGAACGGACGCTGCCGGGCGGGCGCGGCGACGTGATTCCCGGAATGGTCGCCTCCCTCCTCGACGAATTGTCCATCGGGCCGGATTCCATCGGTTCCCTGCTCTGCGGCGTCGGCCCGGGATCCTTCACCGGCATCCGCATCGCGCTTTCCTTCGCGCGCGGGTTCGCGTTCCGCCGCGATCTGCCGCTGGGAGGCGTTTCCAGCCTGGCCGCCGCCATCGCCCATCCTTCCATTCCCACCGACTCTCCCAGGGTGGCCCTCCTGGATGCCTTGAGGGGAGAGGTGTACGTCCGTCGCGGGGATCCGGCGGTCGCCGTCGGCGAAGAAGGAACGGACATCCGCGTTCCATTGGATCGGCTGCGGGACTTCCTGCAAGGCCGCCCCACCGTGATCGCCGAAGGCAAGCCGGACTTCCTCGCCAACCTCCCTCCGGGATGGATGCCCGTGTCGCGATTCGTTTCCGCCGCGGGGATCCTGGCCATGAAGGAGCATGCGGGAGATCCTCTTCCCAACTACCTGAGGGCATCGGCACCGGAGGAATTGCGCGGGCGTTGACTCCGCCGGGTTTCGTCGCCTCGAGAGCAACCACACTTGCCGGGAGGCATCGGAATTGCTCTCTTTCCCTTCCCCTAACAACTTCGAGAACCACTCAACCCAGCGGGAAACCAACCATGCCCTGTGGACGCAAGCGCAAGCGCAGGAAGATCGCCACCCACAAGCGCAAGAAGCGCAAGCGGCTCAACCGCCACAAGAAGAAGCTCCGCTAGGATTCCTCACAGATTGTAGCGAGACAGGATTGCCCCGAGGCGGTTTCTCACTTCCTCGGGGATTTTTTCATCCTGGGACAACTTTTCCACTTCCAGGATCCCGCCGCGGATGGAGTCCAGCGCGGCATTGCAGTTGTCGGCGAGACCCTCCAGATCGTCGCCGCCGCGAAAGCCCAAGCGAACATGCAGATCTCCGTCCGCGACACGTTGGGCCCACTGGCCGACCTTGTAGACCGGGAGCGCGATGCGTCGCGAGGCCCCGAGGGTCAGAAGCCACCCCAGGAGCATTCCGGCCAGGGCCGTCCCCCCCACGGCGGGGACCAGCAGGGCCATGAGGCCCGACCGGTCGACAGGGTACATGGTGGAGTTCTGCTCCATGATGTAGAAGGAGTCGTCCCCGAATTCCCCGTGGTAGACGAGGAGGACGATCATCGCCGTCCCCACCGAGGTGAAGGCGACCAGAAGCCCGTTGCGCACGATCTGCGGCCATTGGACGTGCGGGGCGAAGACGAAATTGCGGAAGGGCTTGCGACCGGTGTGGGTGCCGGGTGTTTGTCTGCTTGCCATGCAGGGCTCCTTGGAACGGAATCGGATTCCAGTATGCGATTTTTGTCCCGGTGCGTCCAGCCATCCCGGCTCCTCCTGGTGGGGGCCGGCCGGATGGGTGCGATGCACTTCCGCGCGCTGAGCCGCAATGCCGCCGTATCCCTCGTGGGCGTGGTGGATCCCCATGCTCCGGGGTGGCCCGGTCTTTTCTGGGAACCGGATCTCGAAAAAGCCCTTGATCGGCTCCGGCCGCAGGCGGTCGTGGTGGCCGTGCCGCCGGGCGCCCATGCGAGCGTGGCACGGATCTGCCTCGGTGCGGGCTGCCATGTGCTCCTGGAGAAGCCGATCTGTCCACGGGCGGGGGAAGCACGCCTGCTGGCCGAGGAGTTCCGGAGCGCGGGGCGGGTCCTGTTCGGTGGTCAAACCGAACGGTTCCACCCGGTGTTCCGAACCCTCCGGTCGGAACTGGAACGGGTGCCCGGCTGGCGTTCGATCCGTTGCGTGCGCGAGGGACCGGCGCCCCCGATCCTTGCGGAGGGGGGTGCCGTCCTGGACCTGGCCGTCCATGATCTGGATCTCGCTCTGCGGCTGGAGGAAAACCTCTCCCTCCTGGAAACCCGTGAACTCGACACGGGTTCGGTCCGTTCCCGATTCGGCGGGGGAAACCGTTCCGTGGAGATCGACGTCGGCTACCAATCGATGCGCAGACGAACCTGGGAAGTGGAATGCGAGGAGGGGACCTGGCATGCCGACCTGATCGCGCGAACCCTCCAATGGCACCCCAGGGGCGGCGCACGGGACACCCTGGAAGTCGTGGGCGGCGATGCCCTGGAGATCGAGCACCTTCGATTCCTGGATGCGTGCCGAGGGGGGGAGTGGTGGCACGACCTCCAGTTCCAGATCCAGGCCGTGGCCTTGGCCCGGGAGATCCTGGAACGGGTGGGCGGATCTTGATTCGAAGCCTGATCCGCGCGTCCTGACGCCTCTCAGAGCGGGGCGAGTCGCAGCAAGCGCATCACCGGCTCGGCGCGTTCCCGCGAGGAGATGAGGTCCACCGAGAACAGGGCCGACCAGTCGTTGTGCTCGAAGAGGTCCTGGATCACCTGCTCCACGCGCCAGGAACCGGGGTCTTTCTCCAGATGGGTGTGGCGCAGGTTGCGACCTTCGGCGTCCAGACGGGGATGGTCGTTGACTTCCCGATACGCGTCGCGACGTTCCCGCAGGCGGATGGTGGTCCACTCTTGTTCGGACTCGTCCGGTTCCGGTGCCAGGAGGTCCAGCGCCTCCTCGAATTCCTCCGCGTTCCAAGACCCCAAGAACGAGAAGATCCGGGTGCGGACCATGGCGAGGAAGGCCTTGGGGTCGCGGGTGATGTCGCGAGCGGCTTCCTCGGCGCCCGGGGGGCGCAGTTCCTGGGATTCCTCGGCCACAAAGGCGGGGTTCTTCAGGCGCTCCCACTCCTCCAGAAGACTCGAGTCCACCTGCCGGAGCATGGCGGCCAGGTATTCCTCCATCTCGCGGACCTCCTCGGTCTTGGCGGATTCCGGCACGGTCTGGGCCAATACGCGCCATGTGGCGTTGAGGTGGCGCAGCAGCAGGCCTTCCGAGCGCTGCAGTTCGTACTCCTTGACGTAGTCGGAGAAGGTTCGGAAGCCCTCGAACATCTCGCGGGCGATGGACTTGGGGTGGATGTTCTCGTTGCCCACCCAGGGATGCTTTTCCGCGAAGGCGTTGAAGGTCCCGTAGACGAATTCGCGCTGGGGCTTGGGGTACTCGACCTCCTGGAGCCGGGCCATGCGCTCGTCGTATTCCACCCCTTCCGCCTTCCACTGGGCGATCAGGCGGGACTTCTCCTTCTCCAGTTGCTTGCGCAACAGGAGGTCGGGATCTTCCAGGATGGACTCCACCAGGGTGAGGAGGTCCAGCGGGTATTCCGGGGATTGGACGTCCAGCAACGGGATCGTGTCCAGGAGCCACAGAGCCAGGGCGTGGTCCATGGAGAAATCCTCGCCCAGGTCCGCCTTGACCCGGAGCTTGGCCATGCCGGGTGCGGACGGGTGGATGAACTCCACGATGCCGCGTTCGACGAGAGGCCGGAAGAGCTGGAAGGCGCGGTCGCGGTGACGGATCTTGTCTTTGGGACCCTCGTGGCACCCGCGGATCAGCTCGCGCAGGGCCCTGCAGCCGTCGGTGGGGCGCGAAAGGATGTTCAGGAGCATCCCGTGGTTCACCGCGAAACTGGACTTGAGCGGTTCGGGCGAAGCGTCGATCAGCTTGCGGAAGGTCTGCTCGTCCCAGGGGACGAAACCCTTCTCCGGCGGCTTCTGCTTCTGGAACTTCCGTCCCGTGTCCCCCGCCTTGGCGGCGAGCTTCAGGTTCTCGATGACGTGTTCGGGCGCCTGGGCCACCACGTAGCCGATGTCGTCGAAACCCTTGCGGCCGGCGCGCCCGCTGATCTGGTGGAAGTCGCGGGCGGAGAGGATGGAGGTCTTGTCGCCGTTCCACTTGCAGAGCTGCGTGAAGAGGACCGTGCGGATGGGGACGTTCACGCCCACACCCAACGTGTCCGTTCCGCAGATGATCTTGAGAAGGCCTTGCTGCGCGAGCTTTTCGGCCAGGATCCGGTACTTGGGGAGGAGCCCGGCGTGGTGGAGTCCGATCCCCTGCTTCAGCCAGCGCTTGAGGTCCGGGCCGTAGGGGCTGGAAAAGCGGAATCCCTCCAGGGCATGGGCGATCCTCGCCTTCTCCTCCTTGCTGCAGAGGTCCAGGCTGGTGAAGTTCTGGGCGTTTCGCGCCGCGTCGGCCTGGGTGAAATGGACCACGTATACGGGCGATTTTCCGCGGGTCACGAGCCCTTGGACGGCGTTGGGCAGCGGATGGTCGGACCAGTCGAATTCCAGCGGAACCGGACGGTGGACGCTCTTCACGGCGGCGGTGGGCCTGCCGGTCCGACGTGTCAATTCCTGCTCGAAGAACGCCGTGTCGCCCAGGGTCGCGGACATCAGGAGGAACCGGGCGCGGGGCAGGGTGAGGAGCGGAATCTGCCAGGCCACGCCGCGCTGGCGGTCCGAGTAGTAGTGGAACTCGTCCATGACGATGTCCGCGACCGGGCAGTCCTCGCCTTCCGACAGCGCCATGTTGGAGAGGATCTCGGCTGTGCAGCAGAGGATGGGAGCCCCGTGGTTCACGGTGGCGTCCCCGGTGGAGAGTCCCACGTTTTCCGGCCCGAACTCCCGGCAAAGCGCCATCCACTTCTCGTTGACCAGGGCCTTCACGGGGCAGGTGTAGACCGAACGCCTCCCGCGGGCGAGCGACAGGAAATGCAGCCCCGAGGCCACCAGCGACTTCCCCGACCCGGTGGGGGTGTTCAGGATCAGGTTCTTGTCGTCCCAAAGTTCCAGGAGAGCCTCTTCCTGGGCCGGATAGAGCGAAAGCCCGCGCAGGGCGTTCACTTCCAGAAAGCGTTCCAGGAGCTGGTCGGCGGTGCATTCCTCTCCGCGGGGGAGGGCGTCGAAGAGCGAGGCGCTCACCAGTGCGGGGGCGGCTCGTTGGCCGGCCCGATCTCGTTGGCGTCGGATTCGAGCTTGGCCTCGATCTCCCCGAACTTGCGCCGCATGGATTCCAGTTCCTTGCGCAGGTCCAGGACCACCTCGTGGAGCTGGTCGGTGGTGCGCTCCTGGTGGGCCAACCGGATCTCGAGCTCGGTCAGGCGATCTGGGTCATCGGACATGGGAGGGAAGGTACCTCCTCGCCCCGATTTCTAAACTCCCGGGTCCACGATCCACCGGAGATGCACCGCGATGCCCAGCCTGAACGAGACCTTCGCCCCCACCCTCCAACGCCTGGGAATCGCCATCCCCGAGATCCTGTTGCCCGTCGCGGGCACCGATCTCTCCAAGTGGACCATCGTCGCCTGCGACCAGTACACCTCGGACCACGCCTACTGGAACCAGGTGGAGGCCATCGTGGGCACAGCGCCTTCAACGTTGCGCCTGACCCTTCCCGAGATCCACTTGGAAAGCCCCGACGTGCAGGCGCGCATCGCGAAGATCCACGAAGCGATGGCGGACTACGCGACCCGAGGTATCCTGGAAAACCAGGGAGAGGGCTTCGTGTACCTGCAGCGCACCACCGAACATTCCGGCATGCGCCAAGGGATCGTGGTCGCCATGGACCTGGAGCGGTACGACTACGCCCGCGAGTCCAGGAGCCTGATCCGCGCCACGGAAGGCACCATCGTCGACCGCATCCCGCCGCGGTTGGCCGTGCGCCGGGCCGCGCCGCTGGAACTTCCGCACATCATGATCCTGATCGACGACCCCGACCACACGGTGGTCGAGGCGCTGGAAGCCCACACCGGGGAATTCGCGCCCGCCTACGACGTGGAGCTGATCCAGAAGGGGGGCCACCTGAAGGGCTGGAAGATCCAGGGCCAGGCCGTGGATGATGTCCTGTCCAAGCTCGACGCGCTCCTAGCCAAGACGATTTCCGTCCAAGGCGCGGAGCCTCTGTTCTGGGCCATGGGCGACGGAAACCACAGCCTCGCCACCGCCAAGGCGCGCTGGGAAGAGACCAAGAAGGAACTGGAGGCCGCCGGGGAGAGCAAGGAATCCATCTTCTCCCATCCTGCCCGGTTCGCGTTGGCCGAGATCGTGAACATCCATTCGCCGGGGCTCTTTTTCGAGCCCATCCACCGCGCCGTGTTCACGGACGACGTCGCGGAGCTCACCGAGACCGTGCTTTCCGAGGCCACCGCCGAAGTGACCCAGATCCGCGAGGACGACCTCGCCCGTCTGCTGGTCTCGTCCCAAGGACAGGACAAGGCGGGCTACTTCGACGGACGGAACTGGTATGTTCTCGCCTACGGCAAGGGCAAGAAGCTGCCCACAGCCCGGGTGGACGACCTGTTCGGGCGTTTCCAGAAAGCGCGACCCTCGGCGCGCATCGACTTCATCCACGGCTGGGAAGACACCAAGAAGCTCGCAGGAGCGGGTGCCGGGGTCTTCTTCACGCCGGTGATCGCCCGCGAACGCCTGTTCCAGTGGGTCCAGGAGAATGGACCGCTGCCCAAGAAGTCCTTCTCCATGGGCCACGCGGAAGAGAAGAGGCACTACCTGGAAGCTCGCCGCATCGTGCGCTGACCGTAGCCCTGAAACATCCGCGGCACCGGGAGAATGCATTTTCGGCCTTAGATGTCCGAACTTCTGACGGTCGCCGGGGTCCTGGCGGTCTTGATCTTCCTGAACGCCCTCTTCGCCGCCTCGGAGATGTCCATCGCCACCGCGCGCAAAAGCCGACTCCAGGCCCGCGCCGACGAAGGCGACCACGGGGCGGCGCTCGCCATGGACCTCCAGGAGCACCCGAACCGGTTCCTCTCCACCTCCCAGGTGGGGATCACCTTGGTGGGAACCCTCGCCGCTGTGTTCTCGGGCGACAAGCTGGAGCAGCCCCTTTCCCTGATCTACCAGCCCTGGGCCGGGCATTGGACACGCTTTGCCGTGTTGGGCACCGTGGTGGTGGGCGTGGCTTTTCTCCAGCTTCTGCTGGGCGAACTGGTCCCCAAGAGGATCGGGATGCGATCGGCCGATGCCTTGGCCTCCTTCTTCGGACGGCCCATGGCGTTTTGCGCCGCGGTGGCCCGGCCGGCGATCTGGCTTCTCTCGAGCTGCACGGAAGGCATCCTATGGATCTTGCGGCTGGACAAGATCCCCGAGGAGACGGTGACCCAGGAGGACATCCGCCACATGGTGCGCGAAAGCGCCGAGGACGGGGAGATCCAGGAGCAAGCGGAAGACATGATCCATTCCGTGTTCGACATGGGCGAAAAGCTGGTGCGACAGATCCGCACGCCGCGGACCGAGGTCCTGGGACTGGATCTGGACCACGACC
>Ga0302283_1004515_pt1 | contig 10415 bp, 7 predicted proteins | sample III_Fen_E1_4_FD_198770 | JGI IMG/M metagenome (GOLD analysis project Ga0302283, IMG submission 198770) | Peat permafrost microbial communities from Stordalen Mire near Abisko, Sweden - III_Fen_E1_4 | ecosystem: Environmental > Terrestrial > Soil > Wetlands > Permafrost | place: Sweden: Abisko...
TCCTCACGGTCACGTACCTCGCCTGGGCGCTAAAGTCGGGAAAGCGCGCAGGGAACAATCCATGGCATTCGGCGTCGTACGAGTGGCTCACGCGCTCGCCGCCTCCCCCGCACAACTTCGATGACACTCCGGCGTTCGTGAGCGACCCGTACGACTACACGGAGACTGGACGGCTGAGCCATGAGTGAAGGAACGGCGGCTCACCTCGAGCATTTTCAGGATCTCGAGCGGCAAGCCCACGCGGCACGCCTGGGCATCTGGGTCTTCCTCGCGAGCGAGCTGCTTCTCTTCGCGGGCCTCTTCGCGCTCTACGGCGCCTATCGCGTGCATTATCCCGAGGCGTTCGGGTGGGGCGTCGATCACAACGTACGGGTGCTCGGCACCCTCAACACGGCGATCCTCATCTGTAGCAGCTACGCCGTCGCGACCTCCGTTCACATGCTGCGAAAGGGACGCGCGAAGCTCGCCGCCGGACTCCTGGGATTCACGCTCGCCTGCGGAGCGACGTTCCTCGTCATCAAGGGCTTCGAGTACGCCGCGCACTTTCGCGAAGGCGTGTTCCCCGGTGGCCACGGTGCCTTCTTCCATGGCAAGCCCGAGGGCCTGAAGGTATTCTACACGCTCTACTTTCTCATGACGGGGCTCCACGGCATTCACGTAATCGTGGGGATGGGGATCCTCGCGTGGCTCCTGTCGAGGATCCTCCGTGGCCAGCTTGCCGTCCCGCATACGCACCCGCTCGACATCGGCGCTGTGTACTGGCACCTCATCGACGTCGTCTGGATCTTCCTTTGGCCCATCTTCTATTTGACCCCGGGCGCACTCTGATGAAGTCGATCTCGCAGAGGACGACGTTCCTCACCCTGCTCGCGCTCCTCGGGCTCACGCTGGGCAGCTTCGCGCTCTCGTACGTTCACCTTGGGCGGTGGAGCATTCCGGTCGCGCTCGGCATCGCCGCGTTGAAGGCCACGCTGGTGATCACGATCTTCATGGAGCTCGCCGTGGAGAAGCTCACCGTGAAGCTCTCCCTGGTGGCGGGCTTCGTGTTCGTCTTTCTCCTGGTCGGTCTGATGGCGGCGGACGTGGCGACAAGGGCCGCGGCGCCGCTCCTCCCGCATCCGCCAAGCTAGCCATTGGCTATTCGCCCATTGCGACGCGCGATGGGCGCGGCTGCGTGGGAGACGCCGTGAAAGCCCGCTGGCACGTGGGTTGCGACTCCTGGCTCGGGCGCATAGCCCATCCGACGCAAGGAGCGCCTCCTCATGAAGCACAGTCGACCCATTGCACTTGGTCTATTCCTCGCGCTCGTCGGCACCGCCGCCTGCCGCGACAAGGAGCGGCTGGGCACGACCACGCTGACCGGCTCGCCCGCGGAGCAGGCCCCGAGTCTCGCGAACCCCACGGCACCCCTGACCGACGCCCAGATTCTTCAGGTCGCGCACGTGGCAAACGCCGGGGAGATCGCGCAAGGCAAGCTCGCCCTCGAGAAGGCCACCGACCCGCGCGTCAAGCAGCTGGCAACCATGATGGTCGCCGACCACACGGACGCCGACGCGAAGGGAGCGGCCCTCGCGGCGAAGGAGAGCCTCAACCTGGCAGACTCGACGCCCAGCGCGACCGTCACGAGTGACGGCGAGAACATCCTCGCCGCCCTGAAGTCCAAGACGGGGGCCGACTTCGACCGGGCTTACGTGGACGCGCAGGTGACCGAGCACAAGCAGGTGCTTAGCACGCTGGACACGCTGCTCATTCCCGACGCAAAGGATGGTCAGCTTCAGACGTTCGTCCGCACGATCCGCTCGGCGATCGCGGAGCACCTGATTCACGCGCAGAAGCTCCAGGCGGAGCTGGCGAAGTAACATTGGCGCGGCTCGTGAGCCGTCTCTCGGGGCTCGGAGTGCGCATGACGGGGCTGGCTAGGGTCGCCCCGCCGTCTCGGCGGGGGTGACGGGCAGCGTCGCCACGAACAGCGTCCACGAGGGAAAGAGCGCGACCCCCGGCGTCAGCTCGAGCGCGAGCGCGGCGACGAGCCGCCACTGCCACCCCAGCGTGAGGAGGAGCGCGACGGCGACGACGGCGTCGAGGACGTCGTCGGGGATGGAGAGCGCGCCCTCCAGGAACGTCGGGAAGAGCCCGAGCTGCAGAGCGTCCGCGAGGGCCGCGATGGCGAGCGCGATCGCCTTTCGCCGCCGCGGGACGGTGTGCGCCAGCGCCCCGCGTACAGCGGCGTGGGTGAGACCGGGGACCGTCGGCAGGCTGGGCATGGAGGAAGCTTAAGTCGCTCCCGGGGGCGGCGCCCGCCAGGCCCGGGACCCTCTGCGTTTCTCAGGGCTTGCGAAGGTTCGCGAACGGGTTGTTGGTGAACTTCGCCGCCCCCTGCTGCGGCTGCCCCTGGCCCGGCCGCTGCTGCCCCTGACCGGGCCGCTGGCCTCCGGGCCTCCCCTGCCCGCCCTGCGGCGGGCCTCCGCGGCGGGCGTCGTCCCCGCCCGGCCTCTGGCCCTGCGGCTTCTGACCCTGCCCCTGCACGGGCCCCGACTTGGCGGTCAGCGCGATCCGCTTGCGCACGAGATCCACCTCGATGACGCGCACCTTCATCTTCTCGCCGACCTTCGCGACCTCGTGAGGATCCTTCACGAACCGGTCGGCGAGCTGCGAGACGTGGACGAGCCCGTCCTGGTGCACGCCCACGTCGACGAACGCCCCGAACGCCGTCACGTTCGTCACGACGCCCTCGAGCTCCATGCCCGGGGCGAGGTCCTCCATCTTGCGCACGTCGTCGCGGAAGGTCGGCGCCTCGAACGCCTCGCGCGGGTCGCGCCCCGGCTTCACGAGCTCCTTCTGGATGTCCTCCAGCGTGGGGAGCCCCACCTCCTCCGAGACGTAGCTCGCCCACGGGATGCGCGCCACGGCGTCGGCCTTGCCGATGAGCGCATCGAGCTTCACGTTCGCGGCGTCGGCGATCTTGCCGACGAGCGCGTAGCGCTCCGGGTGGACGGCGCTCGCGTCGAGCGGGTGATCGCCCCCGCGAATCCGCACGAACCCCGCGCACTGCTCGAACGCCTTCGGCCCGAGGCCCGACACCTTGAGGAGATCCGAGCGCGTGCGGAACGCGCCGTGCTCCTCCCTGTGCTTCACGAGCCGCTTGGCGAGCGACTCGCCTACGCCGGCCACGTACGACAGGAGCGGCGCGCTCGCCGTGTTCAGCTCGACGCCGACCGCGTTCACGCAGCTCTCCACGACCTCCTCGAGCTTGCGCTTGAGGAGCGGCTGGTGGACGTCGTGCTGGTACTGCCCGACGCCGATGGCCTTGGGATCGATCTTCACGAGCTCGGCTAGCGGATCCTGGAGCCGGCGCGCGATGGAGACGGCGCCTCGCACCGTGAGGTCCAGATCGGGGAACTCCTCGCGGGCGACGTCGCTCGCCGAGTAGATGCTCGCGCCTGACTCGTTGACGAGGACCACGATCGCCGTGACGCCCGTGGCCTTGAGCACGTCCCTGCAGAAGTCGGCCGTCTCGCGCCCGTGCGTGCCGTTGCCGACCGCGATGGCGAAGGGCTGGTACTTCGCCAGGAGCTCGCGGAAGATCTCCTTGGCCCGCGCGACCGCGGAGTCGCCCGCGACGAGGTTGATGAGCGTGTGGTGGAGGAGCTTGCCCGTGTCGTCGACGGCGACGCACTTGCAGCCCGTCCGCTGCCCGGGATCGATCCCGAGCACGACCTTGCGCCCGAGCGCCGGCTGGAGGAGCAGCTTTCGCATGTTCTCGGCGAAGATGGCGACCGCGTCGCGGTCCGCGGCCATCTTCATCTCGACCCGCACCTCGCTCTCGAGGCTCGGGCAGAGAAGGCGCGTCACCGAGTCCTTCACCGCGAGCTCGAGCTCCCCCGCGAACGGCGAGCCGGGCTTCTTCTTCGCGAGCGTCTCGATGCGCGCGGCGATGGCGTCCTTGTCGACCGCGATGGCGGCGCGGAGGACGCCCTCGTTCTCACCGCGGCGGATGGCCAGAAACCGGTGCGACGGGATCGCGCTGACCTTCTCCTCGAAGCCGTAATACATCTCGAACTTGGTGGGCTCGGTGCTCTTGTCCTTGAGCGCCTCGCAGGCGAGGACGCCGTCGTTCTTGAAGACCTCGCGGACGTGCGCGCGCACCTCCGTCCGCTCGGCGAGGGCCTCGGCCACGATGTCGCGCGCGCCGGCCAGCGCAGCCTTCGCGTCCGGGACCTCCTTCGCGAGGTCGACGTACACGGCGGCGAGGGCGTCCGGCGAGCCCGTCATCGGCTGGGACAGGAGGAGATCGGCGAGCGGCGCGAGGCCTCGCTCGCGGGCAATCATCGCGCGGGTCCTGCGCTTGGGCTTGAACGGGAGGTAGATGTCCTCGAGCGTGGATTTCACCTGGCACGCCTGGATGCGCGCCTTGAGCTCGGGCGTGAGCTTCCCCTGCGACTCGATCTCCGCGAGGATCGTGGTCTTGCGCGAGTCGAGCTCGACGAAGTAGCCGTTCTTCTCCTCGATGGTGCGGATCTGCACCTCGTCGAGGCCTCCGGTCTGCTCCTTGCGGTAGCGGGCGAGGAACGGGACGCTGCCGCCCTCCGCGAGCAGGCGAATGGTGGCGCGGACGCTCGCCACGGGGAGCTGCGACTCTTCGGCGACGCGGAGTGCAATGTCTTCGCTCATGCGCGCCTTCCGTAGCACGCCTGCCTCGCGGACGACTCGTTCGACATCGCGCGCGAAGACCGTAGAATGATGGCTGCGTCACCTTGACAAACGCGCGGGCGGAGGGCATTGGCTGCGCCCAAAGCTCGCGAGACGGTGAGCGCGCCGAAGGGGAATACCGCCATGCTCGTTCGCCGGCCGCACCGCACCAGCGCAGAGCCACGCCAGCGCACCCGTCAGCCCCTCCGCTGGCTCGGAGCCGTCTTGCTGATGAGCGCAGGCAGCGCTTTCCAGGCCGGGTGCGGGAGCTCCCCGGACACGACGACGTACGGGGACAGCGGCGGCAGCTACGTCCCGGACGGCAGCGGGTCCGACGGCGCCGGCACCCCGGACGGGACGACGGGCGGCGACTCGGCCACGTCTCTGGACGCTCCTCCCCCGGGCGACGGAGGGTCGGGCTCCTGCGGGACCTCCGCCGATCCGTCCACGCTCGGCCCCTCCTGCTGTACGACCGGCAACGCGCACTGCGTCGAGCCGTCGCTCGTGCCCGCGAACCTCGCCAGCGACTTCTCGACGTGCATGCGGAGCGGCGGCTCCGGACTCTGCGTGCCGGACGAGATCATCGCCGCAGGGACGGCGTTCACGCCGACGACCTGCTCGTTCGCGGGAGCGCCGGGCGTCTGCCTGAGCACGTGCATCGAGGTCGTCGCGAGCAACCCCGACGTGAACCTCCTCTCCATGGGGACGTGCGCGATGGGCGACCTCTGCGTCCCGTGCACCAACCCGCTCACGATGATGTCTACCGGCGCCTGCGAGATCCACGGCACGCCGTGCACCTCGGGGGATGCCGGCACCGATGGCGGCGATGCCGGGGACGCCGGCGACACGGGCACCACCGCCGACGCCTCGCTCTGTCCTTACACCGGCCCGCCCCTCATCGACCCGACGCAGTTCCCGGCGTGTACCCCTGCCTGCGGCGGCGCGCACTGCGTACCGGCGGCGCTGGTGCCCGCGGCCGAGCAGTCGGAGCTCGCCGCGTGCGGCAGCGGGGCCACCGCAGGGTTCTGCGCTCCGGACACGGTCATCGCGTCGGACAACAACGCCGTCCCCGCCACCTGCACGTCGATCGCCGGGGCCGAGGGCCGATGCCTCTCGGTCTGCCTGCCGGAGGTCGCCTCGAAGATCCTGGTGCTCCCGCAGGCGACCTGCGCCTCGGACGAGCGCTGCACCCCCTGCTACGACCCGACGTCCGACGACCCGAGGATGCCGACCGGCGCGTGCTCCGTCGCGTGCGACTCGCCGAAGGAGCCGCCCGTCGTCCTCGCGTGTCCCTACACGGGCCCGCCCATCATCGATCCGTCCGTCTTCCCGGCGTGCGCCCCCGCGTGCGCAGGCGCGCACTGCGTCCCTTCGTCGTTCATCCCGACCGCGCAGCAGGGGCTCCTGGCCACGTGCCCGGGCGGCTTCTGCGCCCCCGACTCCCTCACCTCGGACGTGGACAAGGCGGTGCCTGAGACGTGCACATCGGTCGCGGGCTCGGAGGGGCGCTGCCTCTCTCCCTGCATCCCGGAGATCGGCGCCCAGGCGAGCCTGCTCCCGCAGGACGTGTGCCCGACCGGCCTCGTCTGCGCCCCTTGCTACAACCCGACGGCGAGCGACCCGACGACGCCGACGGGCGCGTGCTCGCTCGCGTGCGACATGCCGCAAGATCCGCCCACGATCTTGAGCTGCCCGTACAGCGGACCACCGGTCATCAACCCGTCGATGTTCCCCGCCTGCAGCCCGGCGTGTGGCGGAGCCCACTGCGTCCCCGCGGCGCAGGTGCCGGCGTCGCAGCAGTCTCAGCTCGCGACGTGCCCCGGCGGCTTCTGTACGCCCGACCCCATCGTCGAGAGCGACGACAACTACGTGCCGCCGAGCTGCACGCCCTTCCCCGACCCCGCGTCCGAGGGGCGCTGCACGTCGGACTGCCTGCCCGCGGTCGAGGCGCAGGCGAGCCAGCTCACGCAGGGACCCTGCGCCGTGGGTGACCTCTGCGCTCCCTGCAACGATCCCTTCAGCGGGGACCCGACGGGCGCCTGCACGCTCGCGTGCGACTCCCCCAAGAAGCCCACCTTCACCTTCCCGCTGTGCTGCGACTACAACGGCACGGCGCAGGGCACCTGCGTCCCGTCGAGCCTCGTCCCGTCCGGCCAGGCCTCCAACCTCCTCCAGGACGAGTGCCCGGACAACGCGGCCAACTACCTCTGCGTGCCCGACGAGGACCTTCCCAACCCGACCGCCCCGCAGGAGACGTGCGTGAACGAGCTGGATCTCGCAGGCACGTGCATCAGCGACTGCGTGAACATCACGTTCGCAGGGGTCTTCGGGCAGGACTCCTGCCCGCCCAACCACAAGTGCGTTCCCTGCATCCTGGCTGGGAGCAGCGCACCCGGATGTGAGTAGAGGGAAGATTCGCGCGGCCGGCCCGTATCCCAGGGCATGAAACCGTGCCTACTCGCCCTCACCGGCGCCGCGCTTCTGCTCTCGCTCGCCTCGCTCACCGGCTGCAGCCTGCTCGCGGGCGCCGACAAGGCGAGCGTCAGCGCGCCGGACCAGCACTGCGAGGAAGTGCCGTGCGGGACGGGGGGCGCGACGATGAAGGTCTGCACGGGGACGGATTCCTCGGGCACCTGCTCCGGGGTCAGCTACGCGGTGGGCGGCCAGTCGTTCGCCTGCGGCTCGTGCACCGACTGCGAGCAGGCGGCCACCCAGGCAGCCGAAGCGTGTGAGAGCGGCGGCGCGGCGAGCGGCGGCGGCGACGCGGGGACAGCGTCCTCGGGCGGAGGCTCGAACCCGGTGGGCGGCACGATGACCTGCTCGGCCGCCGTGGCGTGCGGCGCCTCGGGCACGACCTCGCAGGAGTGCTTCACGACCGACTCCACCGGCACGTGCAGCCAGATCACGATGACGACGAGCGATGGCCAGAGCTTCGCGTGCAGCGGGTGCAATTGCGCGAGCGCCTCGGAGCAGCTCGCCGCGTACTGCGACGGCTCGGGGAGCAGCGGAAACGGAAACGGAAACAGCAACGGGAACGGAAACAGCAACGGGAACGGGAACGGGAACGGCGCTGGCAACACCACGTGCAGCAGCACGCCCACCCCCTGCGGAACGAGCGGCCTGAGCTACCAGGTGTGCACGACCGTCGCCGCCAACGGCACCTGCAGCCAGATCGCCTACGAGACGAGCGACGGCCAGACGTTCGACTGCAACGGCTGCTCGGACTGCACGAGCGCCGCCCAGAACATCACGAGCTACTGCTCGTCCGGCTCCTCCTTCGACGCCGGCAGCAGCGACAACGGCGGCGGCCAGACGTGCGGAAGCACGGTCTGCGGCTCGGCAGCGACGTGCTGCACGTGCTCCAGCGTGCAGACGTGCATCGCGCTGCCGCCCGGCGAGGCGTGCTCGGACCTCGGCTGCGACTGAAGAGCTGGCCTTGCCGCCCGGACGGCAACTTGTAAGGGGCTCCCGCGGACCGGTACCCTCGAGCGATGCTCCATCTCCTTCGCTCCTCGCTCGCCCTGGCGCTCGTCTGCGTGCTCGCCGCCGGAGTCACCGCCTGCGGCGGCGGATCGTCCTCGAGCGGCGGCAAGACCGTCGACAGCGGGCCGATGAGCGACGCGCCGGGCGACACGCTCTCGGCGGGTGACTCGGGCTCGGGGCAGGACTCGATGACGGCGCCCGACAGCGCCGCCGATTCGGGGGCGGAGCCCGATTCGACCACGGGCGACGACACGGGGACCGTGGACGACTCGAGCGTCGCCGCGGACGGCGGCGAGACCGGCGCCGCCGATTCGGGCGCGACGGACTCCGCTCCCGCGGACACGGGCGCGGCCGACGTCGCGTCGGGTGACGGCTCCGACGCTCCCACGTCGGTCAACGTCTCGGTCACGGTCAGTGGTCTGGCGGCGGGAGACTCCCTCCAGCTCACCAACAACGGTGGAACCCCCGTGACCGTCTCCACCAACGGCACGGTGACGGTGGCTTCGGGCGTACCCGTGGGTACGGCCTACGCGGTCACGGTGCAGACGCAGCCCGCCTCACCCCCCCAGACGTGCACCGTCACCGGCGGCACGGGCACGGCGAGCTTCGACGTGAACGTCGCGGTGCAGTGCGTGACGGCGTCCTTCACCGTGGGCGGGACCGTGAGCGGGCTCTCCGGCACGCTCGTCCTCGCGGACAACGGCGGAGACTCGCTCATGGTCACGGCGAGCGGGGCCTTCACGTTCGCCACGAAGGTGGCGAGCGGCAGCGGCTACGACGTGACGGTGCTCACCCAGCCCGCCAACCAGAGCTGCGTCGTCATGTCCGGCACCGGCACCGGCACGGTCGGGACGGCCGCCGTCACCTCGGTCGTCGTCGCGTGCACGACCCCGTCCTTCACCGTCGGCGGTACCCTGAGCGGCCTCGCAGGCGGCAACACGATCGTGCTCGAAGACAACGGCGGCAACAGCCTCATGGTCGGCGCCAACGGGCCGTTCACGTTCAGCACGTCGGTCGCGAGCGGTCTGCCCTACGCGGTCACGATCGGGACGCAGCCGTCGACGCAGACCTGCACGGTGAGCGCGGGCAGCGGCACCGTCGGCAGCGGCAACGTCACGTCGGTCCTCGTCAACTGCGCGGCCGGATCGGTGACGGTCGGCGGGACGATCGCCGGCCTCGCGTCGGGCGACACCGTCGCCCTCCAGGACAACGGCGGCGCGTCCTACTTCCTCACCTCCAACGGAGCCTTCGTCTTTCCCACGCCCGTGACGACGGGGACGGCCTACGCTGTGACGATCAACGGCCAGCCGCTCGGCGAGACGTGCGCCGTCACCAACGGCTCCGGCACCGCCGGCGCGAGCAACATCACGACGGTCTCCATCACGTGCGCGCCGCTCGTGGCCGGCACGATCACGGGCCTGCCCGTCAACGAGACGGTGACCTTCGCGGTCAACGGGACGACCGTGAACAGCATCTCGGGGACGGGCGGCGTCAGCCAGGCGTTCACGCTCGTCACGAGCCTCGGCACCGGCCAGGCCTACGCGGTGACCGTCGCTTCCAGCCCGACCTCGCCCATCGCCGTCACGTGCACCCCCGGGGCGAACGCGACCGGCACGACGGGCACGGCGGCGGCGACGAGCGTGAGCATCTCCTGCTCGCCGATCTCGTGCCTCGGCGTGCTGGCGGAGACGCCCGCGGCCGCGAGCGGGCTCTACACGATCAGCGCCGGCGGCGCGGCGTTCCAGGCGTACTGCGACATGACCCGGGACGGTGGCGGCTGGACGCTGATGGAGTACGGCGCGGCCGTCGGCACGAGCCTTCGCACGTCGAGCGCCGTGGGCACGTTGACCGGCCCGGGCCAGTCCACCTCGGCCCGCCTCTCCAGGGCAGTCGACGCCGTCATCCTCTCCGACGGGATGGAGGAGCTCCGGGTCGGGAACGCGACCTACGGGTACCTCTATGACAGCCCGCTCCAGGCGTCGTGGGACACGATGGGCTACGGGGTGGCGAGCGCGACGAACTTCAACACGATCACGACGCCGGGGATCGCGTCGCTCTCCGTCGGCGGCGCCACCTATTCCGGTAGCCAGTTCGCGTGGCCGCTCGCCGGGATACCGGAGACCTGCCTCGACTCGGACGGCTCCTCGAACGAGTGCGGCGGAGGGCTGCACATCGGCATGTGGCTCTGCTGCGGCTGGTCGGACCTGGGCGACAACGCCTACGTGAACAACAGCTCGCTCTGC
>Ga0302283_1004544_pt1 | contig 10378 bp, 10 predicted proteins | sample III_Fen_E1_4_FD_198770 | JGI IMG/M metagenome (GOLD analysis project Ga0302283, IMG submission 198770) | Peat permafrost microbial communities from Stordalen Mire near Abisko, Sweden - III_Fen_E1_4 | ecosystem: Environmental > Terrestrial > Soil > Wetlands > Permafrost | place: Sweden: Abisko...
CCTATCCAGGAATGCGGCCTTTCTTCTCACCATGCGGGACAGCGGCGTGCGATTTATCGCCGCCGACATTCCCGACGCCAATGACCTGACGATCGGGGTGTTGGCTGTCATCGCCCAGGCCGAAAGGGAGGCGATCTCAAAACGCACGACCGAAGCCCTCGCGGCCGTTAAGGCCCGAATTGCCGTTGAAGGACGACATGTTTCTGGTCGAACGGGCCGAACCATCACTCGCCTCGGCAATCCCCGTGGAGCCGCGGCTCTGCGGGATTCTGGGCGCGGAAATTCAGCGGGGGTTGAGGCAGCCAAAGCTGCGGCGACTAATTTCGCCGAAAGCCTGCGGCCGACGATCGATGAGCTTCGAACTCTTGGGTATCGGACGCCTGGTGAACTGGCGGCCGAACTGAATGCCAGAAAAATCGTAACCCGGCGTGGTGGTCGATGGCATCGTTCCACGATCGGGAATCTGGTGGCGGCTCAACAAACTGAACGACCCTGACTTCAAGAATCGACGGGTATTAGCAGCAGCGAGTGTCAGCTTTCCGACCGGAAACCAAATTCGGTATCGACCCCAAACTGTCCCAGTCGATCTAACCTCTCTGCTCAAAAGACCCAAAGAGCGCCTCGACTTCTGGAGACACGGACGGGCCGACGCGAGCGAGTGCGCTCGCAAAAGCGTCATCGTCAATCAGCCGAAGATTGCGGAACGCATCGCGGGCGGCCTCGTCAACTAGAAACCGGATGTCACTGGCAGAGTAGCCTCCCAAGGCAGTCGCCAGAGAACCAAGATCGAGAGTTGCATCAACGGGACGGCTACTCAGATGTAGCGTCAACATTTCCCGTCTTGCCTCCAAATCCGGAGGACCAACGTAGATCAGCTTGTCCAATCGGCCCGTTCGAAGTGCCGTCCGACGGACCCCGGCGGGCCTTAAGCGGCCGAGTGGGAGGGCTGGAAGAGAAACTGCACCTGGGGCGACAAGGGCGTTCCTGGATCGCTGACCAGCTCGACACGGACACCGGCTTGGCCATGGGCGATCAGGAAGGCCAGCCATAGGTTCATGGCCTCGGCGCTTGTCGACGTGATCCTGATCGAATCCAGCGCATGCGTGCGCCCGTATAAGAAGGAGACTTCGGCCCTGGCGTCCGCCGAAGCGATCGTGATGGTGACCGGTGTGGTCCAAGGCGCATGTGCACCGCTCAACAGTTGTTCGCCGAAGTCGGCCAAGAGCTTGGCGACCAGGGCGTCACGGCCAAGAGCCCGGATGTCCGGCGAGAAGAGGCCGCTAATCCTGTTCAAGTTGAATGGGGTCATTGCCGCCTCCTCCGATTGGTCAGGGGTATTTAGCGTTGGCCGGAAGCGAGGCCGGGGCGCAGAGGTGCAGATTCGCTGCGCTCGCAGGACACCTAGGCGGGGGCCGACGCCTGTCGCCCCGGGGGCGACCGTGTTGACGATGAGAAAGATCGTTGCTGTCGTTCTCGGCGATCTAGCAGGTAGCCGTCACACCGTTGCTGGGGAATTTGGGCGCAAGGCTTATCGGTGCAAGCCAAAGACCATAAGAAAGTCGTTTCGGAGCGGACGGTTGCTCTTGAACCTGAAGCAAAAGTCACTACATGAGCGTTTCATTGGTCGGAAATGTCAGCGAAATCAGGGCCTTCCGCCGACCGATCTTCATGTGATAACTTCGCCACACCCCGGCGACTTCTTGAATGCACTGGTCGTCGGAAGGCGGTCGAGGCGTTTGGGCCGCCCCCTAGGTGGCCAAGAAGCCCCAAGGGTCCAGCGGCGCAGCGCCGGCGACTCCTTGTAGCGTCCCCGCCGGGCAGGCGACGAAGATCGAGGTTCAGGCTGGAGGTCTTCCATCTGGGATGGTCCTGGTCGAAAATACCAGGAATGCTGGTGCCGCCTGGGTGACTCGAACACCCGACCTACGCATTACGAATGCGCCGCTCTACCAGCTGAGCTAAGGCGGCCCTCCAGAGGGAGAGCGGTGTCTAGTACGGTTTCGGCCGGAAATGAAGCGTCGGCTTGGCCGGGCGGCGCGCCCCGAGGCTTAAGCGCCGGTCAGCGAGGCTTGGGGCGCGGGCCGAAGGCGCGCCGGGCGGCGGCGGTGGCTGAGGGGACGGCGGCGCCGGCGGGTTGCAGGTCCTCGCCGAAGTCGCCGTCGTCGATGATCGGCGGCAGCGGCGCGCCGGTCTCGGCGGCGCCGATGAAGGGGCTGGATTCGGCGTAGGCGGCGGGCAGTTCCGGCAGGTCGCTGATCGAGCGCTCGCGCCGCTCGAAGCGGGGATGGATCAGCTCGCCGGTCTCGGCGTAGGCGGCGGCGAGGCGCGCCCAGTCCTCGGCGGAGTAGGCGAAGGCCTGGCCGTCGGGGTCGATGTCGGACCAGTCCGGCTCTTGCGGCGCGGCGGCGGCGCGGGCGATCCAGGCGCGGGCTTCGTCCCGGTCGCCGATCGCCGAGGCGGCTCGCGCGCGCAGGCCGGCCAGCCGACGGGTCAGCGGCTCGCCTTCAAGGCTGGTGGCGGCGTTGCGGGCGCCCACGGCGTCGCCGGCGATCAGCGCCTGCTCGACCATCAGGATACGCGCTTCCCGGGTTTGCGGATTGAACGCCGCCAGGCTGGCCAGGCGCGCGGCGCGGGACCGGGGCGTCTCGTCGGTGCGCAGGTCGCGGTAGGCCAGCCACAGCGCCGGGTGGGGGCTGGCCTTCCAGCCGGCCTCGATCACCTGGGCTGCCCGGGCCATGCGGCCGTCGGCGGCCAGCAGCCGGGCGGCCATGACGGTGGCCGGGGCGAAGTCGGGGCGCAGCCGGGCGGCGCTCTGGGCGTTCTCCATCGCCGTCTGCAGCGCGCGAGGATCGCCGGAATCCTCCTGGCCGGCGGCCGAGGCGGTGAGCAGCGCCGCTCGGGCCCGCTCGGCGACCAGCGGCGAGACGATCTTGCGCTCCAGGGCGCCCTTCATCAGCTCCAGCGCCGCGGCCCAGTCGCCGCCGGCCAGCTTGGCCTCCAGCGCCGAGCGCCAAGCCCAGGGCGCGGTGCGGGCGAGCGCGTAGGCGGCGTCGGCGTGCCGGCGGGCCTCGGCGTGGTCGCCCTCGGCGATGGCCGCCTGCATCAGGCCGCGATGGGCCACCAGCCGCATTTCCGGGAATCCCAACATGGCGCTGTAAGCGGCCCGGGCGGCAATCGGGTCGCCGGCGGCCTCGGCCGCTTGCGCCGACAGCAGCCGCACCAGGGCCGGGGTGTCGTCCACCAGCCCGGCCGCGCGCTGGGCCTGGCGCCGCGCCTCGGCCCCGTCGCCTCCGGCGGCCGACAGGAAGCCCCGGGTCAGCGCCTCGGCTCCCTGCCGGCGGCGCACGTCCGCCCGGGCCCGGGCGGCGCGCCGGGGCGCCTCGACGATCCACACCAGCGCCCGCCAGAAGATCGTCGCCGCCAGGGAAAAGAACAGGATCAGCAGGATCGCAGCGGCCGCCGTGGTGCGGACGTTCCAGTGCAGCCAGGTCATCTCGGCCGTGCCGGCGTCCTGGGTGAGGGCGATCGCCACCACAGACAGCGCCAACACCACCAGCAGGGCCAGGGCGGTGCGGATCATGACGGCGCCCCTGCCGCGGGTGGCGCCAGGCTGGCCAGCGCCTCGGCGCGGATGGCCGCGATCCGGTGGTCGATCTCGATCCGGCGTTGGGCGGCGTCCAGCCAGTCGGCCATGCCCATGGAGGTGCGGGCGGGTCCGGTCAGTTGTTCAAGACCGGCGACCGCCCCGTCCAGGTCGCCGCCGGCGGCCTGGGCCTCAGCCTTCGCCAGGACGCCATCGACGCCGCTCGCCCGCGGGTCGACCCGCCGGATGATCACCACGCGGCCGATCCAGCCCGACAGGCGACTGAACAGACCGGCGTCCTTGGCCGGCTGGTGCGCCGCGGCGGAGGCGGCTGAGGCGGCGTCCGGCAGGCCGGCGACCAGTTCGGCCCGGGTGGGCGCGCCCGTGGCGGCCAGCGGGGCCAGGGCGGCGAGGCCGGCGGAGTTGGGCAAAAGCCGTTGATAGGCGGCGAGGTCCTGGGCGAACGGCGCCGACGACTGCGCCGCCTCGGAAAGGTCGGCCGCCGCCAGAGCCATGACGGCCGCGTCGGAGCCGTGGGCGCTAGCGGCCTCGAGCCTGGCGACCCGCGCGTTGAGGGCATCGACGCCAGAGCCATCGGCCGCGGTCCCGGTCGGCGACGTGGCCGCCGGCTGGCTCGGCGCTGCTGGGATCGTGGCGGGAAGCCGCGACGCCGTGTCCCGCGCGACCGGTTCGATACGCGTGGCCGGAGTCAGCTGTACGCCGAAGCGACCCAACGCCCAGCCGGCGGCAAGGCACAGCAGGCACAGCAGTACTGCCCAAGCGAAGAAACCGGGCGTCAGCAGCCGCCGTCGGCCGTACGCCGCCGGGTCGCGGGACGGCGCCAGTTCGGCAGGATCGGGCAGGGCGCTCATCGCCCTCCACAAGTGCCCGAACCGCGGCGAGCGCGCAATTGCGCGAAAGCCTCAGTGCGGCGGCGATTGCGTGAGCGCGGCGATCAGCGCGGTCTCGTTCGGCGTGGCGGCGCTCTTCACCGCCGCCAGTCCGGCGCGGGCCAGCGGTCGGGCCGCGGCGCGGGAGATGGATACCGCCGTCAGCTGCGGGGCCGGGTGCAGTTTCAGCAGCTTGGCCAGCGCCTTGGCGGCCTTGGCCGAGTGGATCAGCACATGGTCGATGCCCGCCAGCCGCTCAAGCAAGGCCGCCGAGGGTTCAGCTTCGACGGTTTCGTACAGCGGCGCCGAACGCACTTTCAGCCCGGCGGCCTCCAACGTCCCGGCCAAGTCGCCAGCCGGCTCCGCGGCGCCCGGGGCCAAAATGACGCCCTTCAGCTCCCGCTTGCGGCTGATCAGGGCGGCGGCGAGGGCCTGCACGTCGCCCTGGGCCGACAGCACGGTGGCGAAACGGGCCGTGCGCGCCGCCGCTGCAGTGGTGTCGCCGACGGTGAACACCCGGATCGCCCGCTCCTTGGTGCGCTCGGCGAAGGCGCTGACGGCGTTGGCGCTGGTGAAGGCGATGGCGCAGACGTCGTCCAGGTCGATGCGGGTGTTTTCCATCCGGCGCACGGTCAGCAGCGGCTCGACGACTACCTCCAGGCCGAGGGCGCGCAGGCTCCTGGCGGTGGACGCGGCCGCGGGTTCGGTGCGCGTGACCCAGACGACGCGGGGCGCGGGACCGGCCGGTTTCTTCGCCTTCGCCGCCCCCGGCTTCGCCCCAGCGCGCGCCATGTGTCGTCAGTCTCCCAGGACCAGCGCCTCGCCACCTTCGATGCGGACCGCCTCGCCCAGCCGCAGGCCGAGCGCGCGGGCCGCCGCCAGTGGATCAGGTCCACCGACATCCGCCTCGCCCTCGCGACGGAAGCGCCGCGCGCCGTCCGGCGTCAAGGCTTCAACCACCAGTCTGAGGCGGGCGCCGTCCAGACGGGCATGCGCGCCTATGGCTGTCTTGCAGGAGCCTTCGAGGGCTGCGAGGGCGCCCCGCTCGGCGGCGACGGCGATGGCGGTGGGCGGATGCCGCAGCGCCTCCAGCCAGGGCGCACCGATGTCCTCGGCCCGGGTCTCGATGGCCAGCGCCCCCTGGCCGGGCGCGGGCGGCTGTTCCAGCGGGTCGATCAGCGAGCGGGGCAGGTGGCCGAGGCCCAGCCGATTGAGCCCGGCGATGGCCAGGATGATCGCATCGGCCACCCCGGCCTCCAGCTTCGCCAGCCGGGTGTCGACATTGCCGCGTAGCAGCACCGCCTGCAGATCGGGGCGCTTGTGCAGCACCTGCGCCTGGCGCCGCAGTCCGGCGACGCCGAAGGAAGCGCCCCTGGCCAGGGCGTCCACCGAGGCGGCGTTGTGGCTGAGGAAGGCGTCGCGGGGGTCTTCGCGCTCGGGGATGGCGGCGATGACCAGCCCCGGCGGCATTTCGGTCGGCATGTCTTTCAGCGAGTGGACGGCGCAATCGATCCGCCCATCCAGCAGCGCCTCCTCGATCTCCTTGGTGAACAGCCCCTTGCCGCCGACCTCCAGCAGCCGGCGGTCCTGGATGCGGTCGCCGGACGTGGAGATCTGCACCAGCGGCGCGACCTGCTCGGCGTCCTCCGGCGCCACGCCCAGGGCGGCGGCGATCTGGCGCTGCATGATGCCCGACTGGGTCAGCGCCAGCTTGGAGGCGCGGGTGCCGATGCGGACGAGGGGTTGCGAGGGCATGGGTGAGGAGCCAAAGCCCTGGGAAGGGCGACGCCTCGCCTGCTACACGGGCGCCATGACCACGGCAACTTCCATCCGCCCGCCATTCCTGGTGCTGGGCCTGGAGACCAGCTGCGACGAGACCGCCGCGGCGGTCGTCGGGCTGGATGCGGGTGGCCGAGCGGTGGTGCGCTCGTCGGTGGTGGCCAGCCAGGTTGCGCAGCACGCCCCGTTCGGCGGGGTGGTGCCGGAGATCGCCGCCCGGGCGCACGTGGAGCTGATCGAGCCGGTGACGGCGCGGGCGCTGGCCGACGCCGGGGTGACCTTGGCCGATATCGCCGGGATCGCCGCTACCGCCGGGCCGGGACTGGTCGGCGGAGTGATGGTCGGGCTGTCGTTCGGCAAGGCGCTGGCCCTCGGGCGTGGGCTGCCGCTGATCGCGGTCAACCATCTGGAGGGCCACGCTGTCTCGGCCCGGCTGGCGGGAGACGCGGCTTATCCGTTCCTGCTGCTGCTGGTCTCCGGCGGCCATTGTCAGCTGCTGGACGTCGCCGGGATCGGCCAGGCGCGGCGGATGGGCTCGACCATCGACGACGCCGCCGGCGAGGCCTTTGACAAGATCGCCAAGGCGCTCGGTCTCGGCTATCCCGGCGGCCCGGCGCTGGAGCGGCTGGCCGAGGGCGGCGATCCGGACCGGTTTCCGCTGCCCCGGGCGCTGCTCGGCCGCGAGGGCTTCGATTTCTCCTTCTCCGGCCTGAAGACAGCCGCCGCCCGTTTGGCGGAGAAGGTCACCGACGAGACCGAGCGCCACGATCTCGCCGCCGCCGTCCAGGCCGCCATCGCCCGCCAGCTCGCCGAGCGCAGCCGGCGCGCCATGGCCGCCTACGCCGACCTGCACGTCGGCGAGACGCTGCGGTTCGTGGTCGCCGGCGGCGTCGCCGCCAACCGGACCGTGCGGGCGCGGCTCGAGGCGACGGCTAGCGCCGAGGGCTTCTCCTTCGCCGCGCCGCCGCTGCAATATTGCACCGACAATGCCGCGATGATCGCCCTCGCCGGCGCCGAGCGGCTGGACGCGGGTTTGGTCGACGGATTGGACGCCATAGCCCGGCCGCGCTGGCCGCTCGACGCCGCCGCCGCCCTGGCCAGCCCGACCCACATCCCCGGGCGCAAAGGGGCGAAAGCGTGAGGCGCGCTGGCGTCATAGGTGGCGGCGCCTGGGGCACGGCCCTGGCCCAGATCGCCATCCGCGCCGGTCTGGAGGTGACGCTCTGGGCCCGCGAAAGCGAGGTCGTGGCACAGGTCAACGACGCGCACGAGAACGCACTCTTCCTGCCGGGCGTGGCCCTCGAACCGGCCATCCGGGCCACCGACGACCTCGCCGACCTGGCCGGATCGGAGCTGATTTTCGCCGCCGTTCCCGCGCAGCATGTGCGCAGCATGCTTGCAGCATTTTCGCAGCATTCTGCTCCGAGACAGCCTATCCTGCTGTGCGCCAAGGGGGTCGAGGCGGGCTCGCTGAAGCTGATGAGCCAGGTGCTGGCCGAGACGCTGCCAGAGGCCGCGCCGGCGGTGCTGTCGGGTCCGAGTTTCGCCGGCGAGGTGGCGCTGGGCCTGCCCACCGCCATCACCCTGGCCGCCGCCGACCCCGATCTCGCCCGCCGCCTGGCCGAGGCGATCGCCACGCCGATGTTCCGGCCCTACGTCTCCACCGACATGGTCGGCGCCGAGGCGGGCGGGGCAATCAAGAACGTGCTGGCCATCGCCTGCGGCGTGGTTGAGGGCCGGGGGCTCGGTCGCAGCGCCCACGCCGCCCTGATCACCCGGGGCTTTGCCGAGCTTACTCGCTTAGCCGTCGCCCTCGGCGGTCGGGCCGAGACCGTGGCCGGGCTCTGCGGCCTGGGCGATCTGGTGCTGACCTGCTCCAGCGCCCAATCGCGCAACATGACCGTTGGCTTGGCGCTGGGGCGCGGCGAAAGCCTGGAGCAGGCCCTGGCCGGCAAGCTGTCGGTGGCCGAGGGCGTCGCCAGCGCGCCCGCGGTCCGCGACCTGGCCGCCCGGCTGGCGGTCGAGACCCCAATCACCGACGCCGTCGCCGCCATCCTCGCCGGCGAGGTGGGCGTCGACGAAGCCATCCTCGCCCTGCTCGCCCGGCCGCTGAAATCGGAGACATGAATGGCCTATTTCGTCCTCGTCTGCATCGATAAGCCGGACAGCCTCGCCCTGCGCATGGCCACCCGCGAGGCGCATTTCGCCTACGCCAACGCCTCCGGCGCGCCGCGGCTGGGCGGGCCGTTTCTGGACGACAAGGGCGACATGGCCGGCTCGCTGATCATCATCGAAGTGGAGGATCTGGCGGCCGCCGAGGCCTTCGCCGCCGGCGATCCCTACGGCAAGGCGGGGCTGTTCGAGCGGGTGGAGATCCGCCCGTGGCGCGCCACCTTCGGGGCGATCGCTTGAGGGAGAACGCCGCCCAACCCGCCCCCGGAACCGTCCTTTGCGCCCTGGCGGACCTCGCCGATCCGGGCGCCAAGGGGTTCATGTACCGCGAGGGCGATCGGCTGTTCCTCGGCTTCCTGGTACGTAAGGGAGGCGATGTGTTCGGCTACATCGACCGCTGTCCCCACGCCGGCATGCCGCTGGCGCCGATGCCCGATCGCTACCTCACCCGCGAGGGCGACCTGATCCTCTGCGGCTCGCACGGGGCGCTGTTCCGGATCGGCGACGGCTACTGTGTCGGCGGACCTTGCGCGGGCCTCAGGCTGTGGTCGTGGCCGGTCAGGGTCGAAGGCGACGCGGTGATCGCCTCCTAGCCGTTCTCGCCCTTCTCCGGCGCCGTCTCCGCGCCAAACGCCGCCACGTCCTCGATCAGCCCGGCGACCGCCAGCTTGACCAACTCACCGCCCTTCTCCGGCGTCGCCAAGCCGGGGTCCGAGCCCATCCGGCCGTCGGCGTAACGGGCGCGAAAGTCGGCGGCCTCGCGGATCGGTCCGGTCGGCGCGATCTGCGGCGCATAGTTGGCGGCCTTGATGCTGTCCGGATAGGCCCACTGGGTCACCGCGATCTCCGAGGGGGTGGCATGGCTGCCGTGGCCGGCGGGGAACTGCTGGTAGGCCAGCTTGAAGACGCCTTTCAGATCCCACCAGTTCTTCTGCCGCAGGGCGAAGCCGCGCGGTCGGCGGGCGTAGCTGGCCTCGGCGTAGAGCTCGGAGAAGGCCGCGTCGATGGTCGAGACGTTGCCGCCGTGGCCGTTGAGGAAATACAGCCTGGTGAAGCCGTGGTGGGCCAGCGAGCGGGCCCAGTCGCCGATCGCCGCCATGAAGGTCGAGGGCCGAAGCGCGATGGTGCCCGGGAAGTCCAAGTGGTGCTGCGCCATGCCGATATTGAAAGTCGGCGCGACCAATATATCGGCGCTCTTCTGCGCCTCGTGAGCGATGATCTCCGGGCACAGCCAGTCGGTGCCGAGGAGGCCGGTGGGCCCGTGCTGCTCGTTGGAGCCGATCGGGATCACCACCGTCTTCGAACGCTCCAGGAACGCCTCGATCTCCACCCAGGTTGAAAGGTGCAGCAGCATCTGAAATCTCCAGTCGGGCCGTAGGAATTGGCCGGCGACGATACTAGCTTATGTCCAGGGCCGAAGTTCGAACCGACTGCAAGGAGACCCCATCATGGCGCTCAGGCTTGGCGACACCGCTCCCGACTTCACCCAGGATTCCACTGAAGGGCCGCTGCACTTCTACGACTGGGCCGGCGATAGCTGGGTGGTGCTGTTCTCGCACCCGAAGGACTTCACCCCGGTCTGCACCACCGAGCTGGGCATCGTCGCCAAGCTGAAGCCCGAATTCGACAAACGGGGGGTCAAGGCCATCGGCCTGTCGGTCGACCCCGCCGACAGCCACGGGCGCTGGGCCAAGGACATCGAGGAAACTCAAGGGGCGGCGCTGAACTTCCCGCTGATCGCCGACCACGACCGCAAGGTGTCCGACCTCTACGGCATGATCCACCCCAACGCCTCCGACACCCTGACGGTGCGTTCGGTGTTCATCATCGACCCGGCCAAAAAGGTGCGGTTGACGCTCACCTATCCAGCCTCGACCGGCCGCAATTTCGACGAGCTGCTGAGGGTCATCGACAGTCTGCAGCTCACTGACAAGCACAAGGTCGCCACGCCCGG
>Ga0302283_1004554_pt1 | contig 10369 bp, 8 predicted proteins | sample III_Fen_E1_4_FD_198770 | JGI IMG/M metagenome (GOLD analysis project Ga0302283, IMG submission 198770) | Peat permafrost microbial communities from Stordalen Mire near Abisko, Sweden - III_Fen_E1_4 | ecosystem: Environmental > Terrestrial > Soil > Wetlands > Permafrost | place: Sweden: Abisko...
AAGGCGCATCGCGCCGAGTGGCAGAAGATGGTCGGCGTGTGGGATCGCGTCGTGGCCTACATCAACGATCCGAAGACGCAGCCCGATGCCGTGAAGATCATGGCGGCGCGCTCGGGCGTCACGCCGGCCGAATACCTGCCGCTGCTCAAGGGCACGCACCTGCTGTCGGTGGACGACGGCCGCAAGGCCTTCGTCAAGGCCTCGGGATACGCCTCGCTGTATGGCTCGACCGAGATCGTCAACACCTTCAACTGGTACAACAAGGTCTACGCGATCAGCCAGAACGTGAACAACTACATCGACCCGTCGTTCGTGGGAGCGAAGTGATCTTGGAACAGGCCAGCGTCGAGCCCGGCCCCGCGGTCGCCGTGCGCGCCAAGGCGTGGCGCTGGCCGCGGCCGTCGCGGGCCAGCCTCATGACCCTGGGGTCGTTCCTGCTGCCCTTGCTGGTCTGGTGCGCGGTCAGCTACGTTCCGTTCATCTGGCATCCGAAGGTGGCGGTGGAGGCGCCGGGCGGCGTCGACTACTTCCAGCCCGGCATGCTGGTCGACCGCGACGAGTACGCGCAGCAGGTGGAGGCGATGCGCGCCCAGCACCTGGCGCCGCCGCAGGGGCATCCGGCCAATCCGATCTACCTGCCCGCGCCGCACGAAGTGGCGCGCGCGCTGTTCACGGCGTTCACGACGGCGCCCGAGCAGCGCGACGCGCCCTGGCTGCACGAGAGCCTGTGGCACAGCATCCAGGTCATCTTCTGGGGCTTCGTGATCTCGTCGCTGATCGGCGTGCCGCTGGGCATCGCGGCCGGGCACTTCACGACGGTCGGGCGGCTCACGGAGCCGTTCAACGAGTTCTTCCGCTACCTGCCCGCGCCCGCGTTCGGCGCGCTGGCGGTGGCCGTGCTGGGCATCTACGACGGCCCGAAGATCGCGATCATCGTCATCGGCACCTTCTTCCAGCAGGTGCTGATCGTGGCCAACACGACGCGCAAGCTGGAGGCCACGCTGGTCGAGGCTTCGCGCACGCTGGGCGCCAAAGGCTGGTCGCTGATCGCGCACGTGGTCGTGCCGGGCATCCTGCCTGACCTGTACCGCGACCAGCGCGTGTTGCTCGGATGGGCCTGGACCTACCTGATCGTCGCCGAGCTGATCGGCACCAGTTCAGGCATCACCTTCTTCATCACGCAGCAGGCGCGCTACCAGCACTTCGAGAACGTGTACGCGGCCATCATCATCATCGGCGTGATCGGCTTCGGCAGCGACCTGCTGCTTGGCCGGCTCGGGCGATGGTTGTTCCCCTGGGATCGTTCCCGGGACGGCCGCTGAGGAACCGCCATGATTGAATCGACACGCTCCTACCTCGACCAGTCGCCGGAAGTCCAGGCGCGCTTCGCGAAGATCCGCAGCCGCGACAAGATCCTGCAGGTGCGCCACCTGTCCAAGTCGTTCAAGACGCCGCAGGGCCAGATCGAGGCGCTGCGCGACGTCTCGTTCGACGTGCATCGGCGCGAGTTCGTCTGCATCGTCGGCGCCTCGGGCTGCGGCAAGTCGACGCTCGCGCGCATCCTGGCCGGGCTGGACGTGCAGACGCAGGGCGAAATGCTGCTCGATGGCCAGCCCGTCACCGGCCCCGGCCACGACCGCGGCATGGTGTTCCAGGGCTACTCGCTGTTCCCCTGGCTCACCGTCAAGCACAACGTGATGTTCGGGCCGCGCATGAGCGGCCAGGGCCGCGGCGAGGCCGAGTCGCGCGCGCGCGAATGGCTGGCGCTGGTCGGCCTGGAGAAGTTCGCCGATGCCTATCCGCACCAGCTCTCGGGCGGCATGCGCCAGCGCGTCGCGATCTGGCGCAACGTCGACGTCACCGTTGTCTTCATCACGCACGACCTGGACGAAGCCATCTACCTGGCCGACCGCATCCTGGTGCTCAAGCCCCATCCGGGCCGCGTGCAGGAATTCATCGAGGTGCCGGTGCCGCGCCCGCGCTCGCTCGCGCAATGGAGCGGCGAGGAGTTCCGCGCGACCAAGCAGCGGCTGGAGGCCTCGATCGATCCCGAACGGCCGACCCAGGCTGCGGATGACGAGCCGACGGCCGAACACCTGCCGATGATCCGGATGACCGACGTCCACGACAGCGTCGAGTAGCGCGAGCGAAGTCGGGATCGAAGGTATCCTCGTGACATGGGCGCGGCTCGAACTGCGAGCCGCGCGTGTCCCGAGGTCCAACCGTCACGGCCATGAGCAAGCCTTCAAACTCGCTGGTCAGCCGCATCAGCGTCTCGATCCAGCCCGCCCTGCTGGAAGAACTCGATGCGATGGTCGCCGACCGCGGCTACGCCAGCCGCTCGGCTGCGGTCAGCGACATGGTCAACGCGCAGCTCGTCGAGTACAAGCGCAAGCTCGGCAACAAGGTGATGGTGGGCAGCATCACGCTGCACTACGACCGCACGGTGCCCGGCCTTCAGAAGCAGATCGCGGAGCTGCAGTTCGCGCACATCGACGAGGTCATCAGCTCGCTGCACGTGCAGTTGTCGAAGAACCAGGTCATGGAGGTCATGCTGGTCCAGGGGCGCGCCAACCGCCTGCAGAAGATCGCCGACGAACTGGCGACGCGGCGTGGCGTCATCTCGGGCAGCCTGCAGTTGCTGACGGCGATCATGCCGCCGATCCAGGCCGCGGAGAAGTAAGCCTACCTGTTGCGCCCAGCGTCGCGGCACGGCCCTGCAGCGCGTCCTGCCAGCGGCGTGCGAGCGCCAGCAGCGGCGCGTCCTGGTGCGCGGGCGCGGCCAGCGTCACGCCGAAGGGCAGCCCGTCGTCCAGGAAGCCGGCCGGCACCGCGACGCCCGCGCAATCGAGCAGGTTCATGAAGTTGGTGTACAGGCCCAGCTCGCTGTTGCGGGCAATGGGCGCCGCCAGCATGTCGGCAATCGTCGGATGCGACGGCACGGTGGGCAGCAGCAGCGCGTCCACCGTGCCCCAGGTCGCGCTGCTGGTGCGTTGCAGCGCCTTGAGCCGGTACATCGCCGCGAAGGCGTCGGCGGCCAGTGGTTTCGCGCCGCCCAGCGTGATCTCGCGCGTCACCGGGAACACCGATTCAGGCTGGCGATCGATGAAGCCGCGGATGGCCTGATAGCGCTCGGCGACCCAGGGTCCTTCGTACAGCAGGCGCGCGGCCTCCAGGAAGGGCTCGAAGTCGATCTCGACGATCTCGGCACCGAGGCGGCGCGCATGGTCGATCGCTTGTTCGAACGCCTGCGCATAGCCCGGCTGGATCAAGCGCAGCTGGTGCGCGCGCGGGACGCCCAGTCGTGGGCGCGCGGCGCTGCCGAAGTCCGCGCCGCGCGCCTGCGCGGGCCGGCTGTAGGCGTCCTCGGGATCGAACGCGCAGGCCACCGAGAACACGCGCGCCGCGTCGCCGGCCGTCAACGCGAAGATCGACACCGTGTCCAGCGATCGGCAGGCCGGCACCACGCCCTGCGTCGACAACAGCCCGCAACTGGGCTTGAGTCCGACCAGGTGGTTGAACGCGGCGGGCACGCGGCCCGAGCCGGCCGTGTCGGTGCCCAGCGCGAAGCTGACCTGGCCCAGCGCCACCGACACCGCGGAGCCGGAACTCGAGCCGCCCGAGATGCGCGCCGGATCGAACGCGTTGCGGCACGCGCCGTACGGCGAGCGCGTGCCATTGAGGCCGGTCGCGAACTGATCCAGGTTGGTCTTGCCGACGACGATGGCGCCGGCGTCCACCAGTCGCTGCACCACGAAGGCGTGGCGTTGCGGCACGTAGGCGTAGTCCGGGCAACCGGCCGTCGTGGGAATGCCGGCGACGTCGATGTTGTCCTTGACCGCGAACGGCACGCCGTACAGCGCGAGTCCTTCCGGCCCGCGGGCGTGCAGCTTGCGCGCGCGGTCGCGCAGGGCCTGCGCATCGATGCGATGGATCCAGGCGTGCTGCGGGTCGGTGGCCGTGGCGTCGATGACGGCCTCGACCACGTCCAGCGGCGCGCGGGCCCCGCTGTCGTAGGACGATTGCAACGAGACGATGTCCAGGGAGAACGGAACGGTGTTCATGCAGCCTCCACCGCATCTGAGTCGGCGGGCATCAGCACGACGACCTCCTGCCCCGCGCCAACCGTGCCGCCTTCCGCGCAGCGCAGCTTGAGCACGCGCCCGGCGCACGGTGCGAACACCGAGAACTCCATCTTCATCGACTCGATGACCACCAGCACGTCGCCCTCGGCCACCACGTCGCCGTCGCCGACCATCACCTTCCACACGCTGCCCGGCACCTGGCTGGCGACGCTGCGCGCGCCTGGCGCCAGGTCGCCGTCGTCGGCGGCCGCATCGTCGGCCTCGGGCTCGCCGACGTATTCGGCGCTGCCGGCCGCGCGCCAGCGTTCGCGCTCGGCCTCGAAGGCCGCCTGCTGCGTCTGCTTGAAGCGCGCGATGCCGGCCGCGTTGTCGTCCAGGAAGCGGCCGTAGTCGGACATGCTGAACCGGCCGTCCTCGATCCGGACCGGGTAGCGACCGGCGGGAAAGTCGCGCCGGATCTGCAGCAGCTCCTCCTCGCCGACCGGGTAGAAGCGGATGCGGTCGAAGAAGCGCAGCAGCCAGGGCTTGCCGGCCTCGAACGCCGCCGCGCCGCTGGCGGCGTCGCGCCAGCGGTTCCACATCTGCAGCGTGCGGCCGACGAACTGGTAGCCGCCCGGGCCTTCCATGCCGTAGACGCACATGTAGGCGCCGCCAATGCCCACCGCGTTCTCGGGCGTCCAGGTGCGCGCCGGGTTGTACTTGGTGGTCACCAGGCGGTGGCGCGGATCCACCGGCGTGGCCACCGGCGCACCCAGGTACACGTCGCCCAGGCCCAGCACCAGGTAGTCGGCCTCGAACACGATGCGGCGCACGTCCTCGATGCTGGCCAGGCCGTTGATGCGGCGGATGAACTCGATGTTGCTCGGGCACCAGGGCGCATCGGGCCGCACCGACTGCATGTACTTGTCGATGGCCAGCCGCGTGGCGCCGTCGTCCCACGACAGCGGCAGCCAGACCGTGCGCGAGGGGACGGTCAGCTGGCCGGTGTCGCCGAGCGCCGCGTCGGCCGCGGCCAGCGCGTCGACCAGCCGCGTGCGATCGAGTCGCTTCGGGTCGAAGTGCACCTGCAGCGAGCGGATGCCCGGCGTCAGGTCGACGATGCCGTCCATCGCACTGGCACGCATGGCGGCGTACAGCGCATGGATGCGCATGCGCAGCGCGATGTCCAGCTGCATGGTGCCCAGTTCGACGAGCACGTAGCGGTCGCCGGCCTGGCGGATCACGAGACCGGGGCGGCCCGCGGCCGCCGGCCGTTCCAGCAGGATGGGCGAAGCGTCCCCCGCATCATCGAAATGCGTCGCGGCCGGTGCTTGCAGCGTCTCGACCCACGCGTCCTGGCGCGCCTGCAGCGCGGCCGCGTCGGCCTGCGAGACGCGCCGGAAGCGGATACGGTCGCCCGGCCGCAACTGCCCGAGCTTCCAGCGTTCGGCGGCCACCACCACCGCGGGGCACACGAAGCCGCCCAGGCTGGGGCCGTCCGGGCCCAGGATCACCGGCATGTCGCCCGTGAAGTCGATGGCGCCGATCGCGTACGCGTTGTCGTGGATGTTGGATGGATGCAGGCCGGCCTCGCCGCCGTCGCGCCGCGCCCACTCGGGCTTCGGCCCGATCAGGCGCACGCCGGTGCGGCTGGAGTTGTAGTGCACCTCCCAGGGCGTGGCGAAGAAGGTGGCGATGTCGGGCTCGGTGAAGAAGTCCGGCGCGCCGTGTGGGCCGTACAGCACGGCGATGTCCCACTCGCGGCCCTGGCCCGCGTACGGCGGCACGGCGGCGGCCTCGAGTGCCGCGACGGGCGCTGCTGCCGGTTCGTCGCCCAGGTGCAGCATGTCGCCCGTGCGCAGCGTGCGCCCGGCGTGGCCGCCGAACTGGCCCAGCGTGAAGGTGGCGCGGCTGCCGAGATAGGCCGGCACGTCGATGCCGCCGCGCACGGCGAGATAGCCGCGGCTGCCGCCGCCGGCCGCGGCGCTGCCGATGCGCAGCACGCCGCCGGCCTCGACTTCGTGCGCCTGCCAGGGTGCGAGCGCGCGGCCGTCCAGCGTGATGGGCATCGCCGCCCCGCACACGGCGACGACGGCCGCGTGATGGAAGCGCAGCGTCGGGCCCGACAGTGTCAGCTCGAGTCCCGCCGCCTCCGCGTCGTTGCCCACGAGGCGATTGGCGATGCGGAACGCGAGCTCGTCCATCGGACCGGACGGCGGTACGCCCACGTCCCAGTAGCCCTGGCGGCCCGGCCAGTCCTGCACGGTGGTCTGCACGCCGCCTTCGAGCACCTCGAACGCGCGCGGGTGGTACGGGAACTCGGCCAGCGACCGGGTGACGATGCGTCCTTCGGCGAACGCCGGCGACGCGGCGATCGCGCGCAGGTAGCGCAGGTTGGTCTCGATGCCGGACAGGCGGGTGTCCGCCAGCGCCGCCTGCAGCTTGCGCACCGCGTCTGCGCGATCCGCGCCGGTGACGATCAGCTTGGCGATCATCGGGTCGTAGTGCGCGGACACCTCGCTGCCCGTCGCGACCCAGGTCTCGACGCGCGCGTCGGTCGCGAAGCGGACCTCGGTCAGCAGCCCGGCGCTGGGCTGGAAGTTGCGCGCCGGATCCTCCGCGTACAGGCGCACCTGGATCGACGCGCCGCGCGGCTCGGGGGTCGCGAGCTCGAAGCGGTCGCCGCGCGCCAGCCGCACCATCCACGCCACCAGGTCGATCCCGGTCACCTGCTCGGTGACGCCGTGTTCCACCTGCAGCCGCGTGTTGACCTCCAGGAAGTAGAACGCCTGGCTGTCGTCGTCCAGCACGAATTCGACGGTGCCGGCCGACCGATAGTTCACCGCGCGTGCGAGTCGCACGGCGGCCTCAAGCATGGCGGCGCGCGTGGCCGGCGCCAGGTGCGGCGCCGGCGTCTCCTCGATCACCTTCTGGTTGCGCCGCTGCGCCGAGCAGTCGCGCTCGCCCAGTGCCACCACATGGCCCATGCCGTCGCCGAAGACCTGCACCTCGATGTGGCGCGCGCGTTCGACGAACTTCTCCAGGAACAGGCCCGCGTCCTTGAAGTTGGCCCGCGCCAGGCGCTCCACCGCTTCGAAAGCCGCCGGCAGTTCGCCCGCGTGGCGGATCAGGCGCATGCCGATGCCACCGCCGCCGGCGGTGCTCTTGAGCATCACCGGAAAGCCGATCCGCTGTGACTCGGCTTGCGCGTTGGCCAGGCCGTCCAGCAGTCCGCTCCCGGGCAGCAGCGGCACGCCGTGATCCTCGGCCAGCGCGCGCGCCGTGTGCTTCAGGCCGAAGGCGCGCATCTGCGCAGCGGTCGGGCCGATGAAGGCGATGCCGGCGGCCTCGCAGGCGTCGGCGAAGCCGGGGTTCTCCGACAGGAAGCCGTAGCCCGGATGGATGGCGCCGGCGCCGCTCTCGCGTGCTGCGCCGAGGATGCGCTCGGCGTCGAGGTAGCTGCCGGCGGCCAGCGCGGGGCCGATGCAGATCGCGTGGTCGGCCTGCGCCACGTGGGCCGAGTCCGCGTCGGCCTCGGAGTACACCGCGACCGAGCGCAGGCCCAGCGCGCGCAGCGTGCGGATGATGCGGCACGCGATCGCGCCGCGGTTGGCGACGAGCACGGTGTGAAAGCGCGGCACGGCGTCGTCCGCGACGCAGGGGGTGGCAACGGAGTCGGACATGAGGGAGCTTTCCGGGGCGGGTCGTCCCGCCGGGGTGGATGACGCCACGAGTCGTCCCGGGGCGTTCGTCAGCGCGCGTCCCACACCAGGCAGCGCACCGGCGTGGGGTTGTAGGCGTTGCACGGGTTGTTCAGTTGCGGGCAGTTGGAGATGAGCACCGTCAGGTCCATGTGCGCCTGCATCTCGACGTACTTGCCCGGGCCCGAAATGCCGTCGGCGAAGGTGAGTCCGCCTTCGGGCGTCACGGGCACGTTCATGAAGAAGTTGATGTTGGCGCCGATGTCTGCCTTGGTCAGTTGGCCTTGCGGGTCGGCCGCGATGGCCGCCATGAAGTTGTCGCGGCAGCTGTGCATGAAGCGCTTGCCCAGCGCGTAGCGCACCGTGTTGCTCTCGCATGAGCAGGCGCCGCCGAGCGTGTCGTGGCGGCCGCAGGTGTCGGCCACGATGGTCAGCATGGGCCGGCCTTCGCTGGACATCAGCGTCGTGCCCAGTCCCAGGTACAGCGCGCGCTGGGCCAGGATGGTGTGCGTGGGGCTGTAGCGCTCCTGGGCGTCGTGCGCGTTGAAGAACAGCGTGTCGACGGCCTGGTTGCCTTCGAGATCGACGATGCGCAGCACCTGGCCTTCGGTGATGCGCGCGAGCCAGGGCTCGCCGGCGGCGATGGTCGTGTCGCGCACGGCATGTGCTGGATCGAGGGTGCTGGGCCGGATGGGCGGGACGCGCGAGGCCGGTGCGGCGCTGGAATGCAGGGATGCCATGGCGGCCTTCACAGGAAGCTCCGTTCGGTGTTGATGAAGCCGCGGGCGTTCTCGGCGCACGAGTGGCGCACCACGTCGTCGGCGCCGGCGGTACCCGAGCGCCAGGCCGTGAGCCGGACCGGGCCGGGCGTGTAGTCGGGCGAAGGGTCGAGCGGATGCGGCGCGGTCGACAGCACGACCAGCACGTTCATCTCCAAGCGCAGGTCGACGTGCTGTGCGGGCGCACGGCCCTCGCGCACGAAGCGCAGGGCGCCCGACTCGTCGGGGCACACGCGGCTGAACAGGTTCAGGTTCGGGTGCACGTCGCGCCGGCTCAGTCCCCACTTGTGCAGTTCGACGAGGAAGCCGTCGAGCCCGCTGCGGTGCATGGCGTTGCGGTGCTCCTGGTAGCGGTGGACGCCGTGGCGCGACTGCATCGTCGGCGTGTCCAGCACGCCGCAGACGGTGTCGTGCCAGCCGCAGGTGTCCTCGGGGATCGAGCACAGGATGCGGCCCATGTCCGAGTAGCACGCATGGCCGCGCGTCAGGAAGGCGGTGTGCTGCGCCTTGAGCGTGTCGGGCATGTTGTAGCGCTCGGTGAGCTGCTCCTTGTTGAACAGCAGCACGGCGACATTGGCCCGGCCCTCCAGGTCGGTGACGCGCAGCGTGGTGCCGCGCTGCAGGACGCCGGACCACTGGACGCCGCCGGGCATCGGTTCTTCCCACAGCACGCGTTCCTGCGAGAAGCGCGCGGAATGGAACGGGATCGCGGCGGCCGCCAGCGGCGTCGTCGAGTCGAGGAGGACACTCATGGCGTCGTGCTCAGAAGCTGTACTTCACGCCGACTTCCACCGCCCGCTTGGCGAGGAAGCGGCCGTCGGTGTCGGTGTAGAACACGCGTTTGGCGTTGGTGCCCGTGGCCGCCAGCGTGGCCGACAGGCCGTTGCCGAAGTCCTTGGCCAGCGTCAGCGACCAGTCGGTGTAGTCGCCCAGGTCGTCCACCTGGCCGGGGATGGACTGGTGTCCCACGTGCGGCGTGAGCGTGAAGCCGTTGGTCAGGTCGATGGCCGCGCTCAGGTCGAAGTACTGGCTGCCGTGGCTGTGCAGGTTGCCCATGAAGTTGCTCAGGCTGCGGTTGTACTTGAGCGTGTAGATCTGGTAGGTGACGGCCAGGTAGGCCTCCACCGTGCTCGCGTTGCCGAAGGTGCCGGCCGGCAGCGCGCCGCCGACGCCCGAGTTGTTGCCCGGGTACTGGTAGGTGATGACGCCGGCGTCGTAGGTCAGCGGCAGAGCGTCGAGGGCGCCGCGGTAGCCGCCGTAGATGTCCCACTCCACGCTGCCCTTGGTGGCGCCGTTCAGTGCCTTGACCCATCGCACGTTGGAGGCCCATGTGCCCAGGTAGAAGCCGCTCTTGTCGGCGAAGTCGATGCCGCCCTGGATCGCGGGCTTGAACGAGGTCTGCGCAATGCCGCGCACCCGGTAGTCGGACACCGCGCCGATGTTGTAGGAGATGCTCTGCTCCGGCTCGGGACCCTCGGCATGGGCGAGCCAGTGGGCACCGAGTGCCAGGCCGGCCGTCAGCAGCCTGGGCAGCAGGCGATGGAGGACAAGTGCGGATGGGTGCGTGTTCATCGGGTTCCTTGCGCTGGGCGAAGTTATTACGAAGTCAAGTATTCGTACTACTTGCGAAAAGCACGCTCCGTGCCACCTGAGATGACCACGCTGCTCGGTGAGCGTCGCGGTGCGACGCACCATCGCGCGCCTGGATCGTCGTTCGAAAGTGGTGCCGAGCGCCCAACGCTGGGGCGGACTCCGCGCACGCGCGTCACGCATCGCGCGCGCGACGCGGCTTGAAGTGCACCGGCCGGCCGCTCCCGCGCCTGTC
>Ga0302283_1004562_pt1 | contig 10362 bp, 8 predicted proteins | sample III_Fen_E1_4_FD_198770 | JGI IMG/M metagenome (GOLD analysis project Ga0302283, IMG submission 198770) | Peat permafrost microbial communities from Stordalen Mire near Abisko, Sweden - III_Fen_E1_4 | ecosystem: Environmental > Terrestrial > Soil > Wetlands > Permafrost | place: Sweden: Abisko...
TCCGGCAACAACCAGTTCCGCCTGCATCTCGGCTTCCACTACCCGCGCCATTATGGCACGCGGATGCAGTCGCGGGAAGGTTTCTCCCGCTTCGTGGAGCGCTACCCTGCGCTCAGCCGCCCGGTCGCCGAAAACATCTACGCGGTCCCCCGCGGCGACTCGCTGATCGACTTCCTGACCTACAAGCTCATCATGACCTCGTCCGGCATCGAGTTCACCGAGCTGTACGACCATCCCCCCATGCTGGCCAATCTGGAAGGCTGCCTGCTGGCGCCGGAGCGCGTGCTGCTGATCGACCGGGCGCGCCGCTACTTCGCCGACCGGCTCAGCGGCAACCTGGTTCTCGGCCATCGCGTCGCGGCGGTCACGGAAACCGAAGGTGCGGTGCATATCGACGGCCAGCGCTTCGATTTCCTCATCGACGCCACCTGGGGCCACTTCACCAAGCCGCCGATCGAGCTGTTCTACGAGCCGACGTTGCTGCTGTACTACGAAGCGAACTGCGAGTTCCCGGCGATCACCATGGTGGACGGCCCACTCTGCTCGATCTACCCGACCGAGGATCCCGGCCTCTACACGCTCTCCAGCGTGCCGCACACCCCGCTCGGGCGGTTCAGCACCAGCGCGGCGGCGCGCCAGGCGCTGGACGCGGTGGACCCGGCGCTGATCGCCAACAAGGTCGAGCTGATGGAGCAGCAGATCATGCGCTACGTCCCCGGCTTCAAGGACGTGTTCCGCTTCATCGGGCCGCAGCTTTCCATCAAGACCAAGCCCGCCGGCAGCTTCGATGACCGCAGCTGCTATGTGTTCAAGACCGGCCGGGTGTTTTCCGTCATGTCAGGCAAAATCGACACGATCTTCTTCGCGGTGGAGCGCATCCTGTCGCTGATCGAGGCGATGCCGGATGCGTCCGACCCGCCGGCCTCCGGCAGCCTGCGGGAGGAGGTGCTGCGTTCGGCCGCCGCCCTGGCGCCGGTCTGATCCGATGCCGGGCACCGCGCTGATTGGTCATACCGGGTTCGTTGGCGGCACCCTGCTGCGCCAGTGTCCCTTCGATGCCACGTTCAACTCCCGCAATATACAGGATATCCGCGGCGGCCACTTCGACCGGATCGTCTGCGCCGGCGTCTCCGCGGTCAAATGGCTGGCCAACAAGGAGCCGGAGGCGGATTGGCAGGGCATCCAGCGCCTGATCGACAGCCTGGCGGATGTGTCCGCCGATCACTTCGTGCTGATTTCGACGATCGACGTCTATCGGGATCCCGCCGGCCAGACCGAACGCGACCTGCCGTCCACCGACGGGCTGCACCCCTATGGCCGGCATCGCCTGGCGCTGGAGGCGTTCATCGCCGAGCGGTTCCCGTCACATACGATCGTGCGGCTGCCGGCGCTGTTCGGCACCGGGCTGAAAAAGAACGCGATCTTCGACCTGATGACCGGGAACATGACCGACCGCATCGTCCCCAATGCGGCCTTCCAGTGGTATCCGCTGCGGCGCCTCGGTTCCGACCTCACGACGATCGTCGGCGCGGATCTTCGCCTGATCAACGTCACCGCCGAACCAGTCACGATGGAGGCGATCCGGACGCGGTTCTTCCCCGGGGTCGTCATCGCCGAACCCGTGGCATCCCCGCCGCGCTATGATCTGCGCAGCATCCATGACGCATTGCTGGGTGGGCACGACGGCTATCACCTTGATGCGGCGTCGGTATTCCAGGAAATGGCGGCGTTCCTCGCCGCACCGGAGGCCTAGACATGCGCCTGGCAATCTCCAATCTGGCCTGGCCATCGGCGCAGGACGACATCGTGTTCGACCGGCTGGCACGCCTTGGGGTCAGCGGGGTGGAAGTGGCGCCGACGCGGCTGGCCGCCTGGGATGCGCTGCCGGCCTCTCTGCTCATCGACTACCGGACTCGGCTGGAGGCGGCTGGACTGGTGGTGAGCTCGTTGCAGGCCGTGCTGTTTGGCCGGCCGGCGCTGCAGTTGCTGGGCGAGGGCGCCGCTTTCGAGGGCATGGTGGAGCACATGCGCCACGTGGCCGACATTGGGGCGATCCTCGGGGCGGGGGTCCTGGTCTTCGGGGCGCCGCGCAACCGGCTGCGGTCCGGGATGGAACTGGACAGCGCCTGGGACCGAGCCCGCGAACGGCTTCGGTTGCTGGGGGACGTCACGTTCCCGGCCGGCATCGCCATTGGCATCGAGCCGGTGCCGGCGGTGTATGGCGGTGATTTCCTGACGTCATGGTCCGACGTGCTGCGCATGGTGCGGGACGTCGATCATCCGGGCGTGCGCGTTCATTTGGATACCGGGTGTGTGGCGCTGGGTGGCGACTCGATCGAGACGGCGATCGCCGAATCCAAGGACGTGCTGGCACATTTCCATGCCGCCCAGCCGCAGTTGGGTGACTTTCGGGATCCGTTGCCGAATCACGGGGCAGCGGCGGCAGCGCTGCACGCGACGGGCTACGATCGTTGGGTCGCGATCGAAATGCGGGAGCAGCCCGAGGACCCGGTCGGCGCGGCGGAGCAGGCGATCCGGGCGGTGCGTGGACTCTACGGATTGTAAGGGATCGCTAGATCCAAACCAATCCGTTTGCCTCATCGCCAGGCCGATAATATTTTGAGTCGGTGCTGTATCCGTACACCGCCATGGTCTCGGCGCAAGCGCGTTCGAAATCCTGAATTTGCGCCTGCTGCCATCCCATGCTCGAGATATCCATGTCGGCCTGCCGGCTGGTCGATGTCCGTTCCGGATAATCGTACCGGAACGCCTGCCCAAGACGCTCCTGCTCCGTGTCGGTCAGATGCAAAAGACCTTGTACGGCAGCCGCGACTTCATTCGGGTGGTCTTTCAAATATCTTTGGTCGATCTCAATTGCGGCACCCTGAAGCTGCGATCGGACCTTGAACCACCCCGTCATCACATTATTCCACTCCCAGCAATTTTGCGAGAAGTCATAACTCGGGAACTTAACGGCCCGCGATGCCGCATTCTCCAGGAATCGCCGTTTCATGAAGATAAACCGGCTGTTGGGCCAGATCCCGAGAAAGCGTGGCGCCAAATGGATCATGTCCGAGTTGGGTGTCTTATCGATCCACGAGGCCTCCGGGAAAACCGCCCTGATCGTCCGGATGAACAGTTCGTCGAGCGAGCTCTGAAAATACTCCCTGGGAACAAGGGACACGGTCGTATCCCGGCCCGGTGCAAGTTCGTCCGCCTTCCCATCATAGAACTTGTCCAAAGCAACCGACAGATGCGCCAACAGATCGAGCAAATGGCCTTCCTGATGACCTGTGAAGCGATCCAGTTTCAGCAAGGCCTGCGCCATGGCACTGGTTCCGGAGCGGGCCGCGCCCAGCACGAAAACAGGGTGCTGGTTGCTGTCGGACGTGAGGCCAGCAAAGCTCAGCGGAGGCACCGGCGGAGCAGCATTCGTCTCCAGGACGGGGATAGAACTCAAGGTCACGAAAGAGCCGTCACCCGCCGCCACCCGGGCAGACACGTGCGCCATGTCCGTGGGGTCAAGCTTCTGATCGAAGTTATATATGAATGCATGGTTGCCCGAGCCGATACCGGCTTGCTCGAGATCTTTCCGGTGCAGATCCGCCAGAACCGACCCGATCGTTTGGCCATTCAGCAAGATTTCAACCATCAACGCGCGTTGGGGCCAGGCCGGATCATGCACCCAGCCCCTCGCTTGAAAGGGTTCCACCGCCTCCAGGTAGCCGTTCATACCCATCACGCGCAAAATCCATCTTCGTTGGGGAGTCTCATTACCTGGACACGGACCGGGTTGTCCAGCCCGAAGACGAGCGGCCATTCGTCCGCGCGCCGCAGACCGACGGTGCAATGTTCCCTTTCATTGCACCGCGGGAAGAAGAAAAGCGGGCCAGGTGCTGGTTTGGCGAATTCCGCCCCGTAACCCCGCCCTTATTGCAGAATCTCCGCCACCACACGTTCCCAGGTTTCACGCCCGCACTCGGATCGGATACGCTCTGCCGCACCGGTTCGGATGTGGTTCCAAAGTGTCTCCGACCGGTACAGCGCCAGCACCTGCCGCGCGAACGCGACCGGATCGGTGGGCTCCGCGGCGAGCAGGTCCTGCCCATCCTCCCAGCCAAGTTGCCGGCGCAGCAAGTCCGTTGCCACCACGGGCAGGCCATGGGATGCCGCTTCGTGCACCTTGTACGGCAGTCCGGCGGCATAGCGGGTCGGTGCGACGAAAACCCGATGCGTATTATACAGCGGGGTCAGGTCCGCCATCGCACCGCGCAGGGTGATCCGCGGATGATCGTGGAAGCGGCCCATATCGACATCGGTGCCGATGAAGCCCGCGATCGTCAGGCGGGTTTCGTAGCCGAGCGCCTGCTCGATCAGCGGCAGCACCTCGTCGACGAACCAGCAAAGTGAGTCATAGTTGGGGGTGTCCATGGCCGGCATGGCGCCGACGAACAACAGCCCGGCGCGTTCGTGCCAGTCCCGCGGTGTCAGGGCCAGCGGGCGCAGATGTCCCAGCACTTTGACATCGGCAAAACCGAGAAACGCCAACTGGCGAGCTTCCTGCTGGTTCACCGCGACGATATTCTGGCAGAAATAGGCGTTGCGCAGTTCCTGCTGCACGGCCTGGCCGACGTCGAAGGGTGCCGGCAATCCAAGCAGGGCCAGCCGTTGCGCTTCGCGTGTGGCGCCGATCGCTTCGGTATCCAGCACCACGCGGACACCGCCCAGGACATCGACGCCGCCCTTTTCCAGGATCGGCTTGACCAGGTCGAGATTATGCGTGCGCGCGATCCAGATCGTGTTGTAATAGCCGCGCCGGTTTTTCAGGAACTGTTCCAGGTCCCGCAGGCTGCGGTCGTGAATGACCTCGACCGTATCGGGGAAATCGGCATAGACCGACGCGAGGTTGTGGTCCTTTTGCTGCACGGGATAAACGGTTACGTGGTAGCCGAGCCCTGCCATGATGCCGATGATATCGTTGGAGCGGACGAAGCCGGAGCCCAGTCTGCGCAGCGGCAGTTGATCTTCAATCAGCAGCACCCGGCCCGGTACCGCGCCGACAGACCGAGCGAATAACTGGGCCCGGATATCTGATGTATAGCAAAGACGCAGCCAATTCCTGTGCTTTTGGGCGAATATCCGATGCGCTTCGTTGATGCGCTGATGCGGGTCGGCGACATTTTGCGAGGTGCCGTATTCCAGGTGGTGCACCAGCACGGCGGGATCGTAGACGATGCGGTAGCCGGCTTCGCGAATGCGAAGACACAGGTCGGCATCCTCAAAATACGCCGGTGCGAAGGCGTCGTCGAACCCGCCGAGATCATGCAGCACGGAAGCACGAGCCAGCAGGAAGACCGCTGAGCAGAAGTCAACATCGCGCACGAAGTTCGCTTCCGGAATCAAGGGCGATTGATCGCGCTGATAGCCGACGGTCCAGCCGTCGCGCCACATGATGCAGCCGGCTTCCTGCAACTGTCCGTGCGTCCGCAGCACCTTGGCGCCGACGGCGCCGATCGCGGCATCGGACTGCAGCCGGCGCAGCGCGTTTGCGATGGCACCTTCTGCCAGTTCCACGTCGTTGTTAAGATACAGCACCGTATCGGCGGTCGCGATTTCCAGGCCCGTGTTGCAGCCGCGGACAAAACCGATATTGCTTTCGAACCGCAGCAGGCATGCGCCGGTGACGTATTGCGCCAGGTGGCGCGTTTCGTCCGTGGAACCGGAGTCGACCAGAATCAGCTCGATGGGCCCTGGGTAGTTCGTGCGCAACGATGCCAGTGTCTGAAGCGTTAAGGTAAAATTATTATGGATGACGATGATCACGCTCAGATCCGGCGTTCCGGCAAAACCAAAATGCAGCGGGTTCTGCTTATGGAATAATTGTGTCGTTTCCGCATTCATCCTGAACAAGGTCTTTGCCTGACCTTCGGTCGGGGGCTCTCTCGCAGCTTCTTGTGTTACACTGGCAGAAAGCACAAAAAGACGCAAAGATGAACGGACATCGAAGGTCTTGCCTTCGACCCAGCGGTAATAAGACAGCGGATCGAATGACGCGTTGGGCTTAAGTCCGCGCAACAGCCCGGTCTCAAGAAAGTGGCGCAGCAAACCGCCTTGAAGGGGCTCCGATAAGTCCAACTGGCTTTTATAAAATTCCAGCGAAAAGACCGGCCCGGGATCGATGATGTCGCGACATAGCACGTCGTACAGGGCATCGACCGTCAGGGGATCCGGGAACAAAGTCGGATCCGTCGCGATCATGTGCGCGATATTGATCATGGGATGCGGCGCGCGCTTTTCGGCGACACCCCATCCCATGAAATGCACCAGCGGGTCGATTTCGACCGTTCGGATATCGGGGTAGCGCTGCCAGTAAAACTCCCGGTCGAAGAAGACCGAGAGTGCGGGCCGCGCTGCGATCGGCAGGCTCAGATAGCGCCGGATTGTTTCCGGATCGGTTTTGCTGCCGCCCAGACGCTCGATGAACAGGGTCTCATCGGCAAAAGCCGATGCGAAGACCTCGAGCACCAGGTTTTCTGGATAGTCCGCCACAGGTTTGGATATTTATCGGATGGGCGGCACCAGGCCGCTCACACCCAGACCCTGCCGCCGGATTCCAACGTGATTTCCTTGCGGGATCCATCGATCATGCGGTCCAGCGGCGCGATGCGCGATGGTGTGCAATGCACGCGCAGCGCGGCGGTCCCGGGTTCGGTGCGAACGCGGTGAATCAGGCCGGGGCCGATGATCGCGACACTGCCGGGCGGCACCGTGTATTGATCGATCATGCCGTGCTGGCGCAGGGCCACATCGATTGCCACTGCCGCCGATGGATTGATCCAGCGGGACTGGCCTTCCGCCGAGAATTCGGGGAACTGATGGCTGTCGCGGATGATATCCAGTTCGACGGGCCGGTCGTCCAGCGGGATCACAAGTGCCAGACATTCCGTCGGAGACGGCAACACCTCCATCGCGCTTGGCTGGCGGAAACCTTCATCGGTGCCTTCGACGAGTCCGGTGCTGAGGGCCAGTGGCGGGCCTTCAAGGATCGGGTGCAGAATGTCGAGCACCGGCTTCGATTGCAGGACGGCGCAGATGGTTTCAGCTAAATCGGGGGTCTTGCTGCGTCCGGTCGAAGCGCCGCCATTGCCGCCGCGCTTGGCGCTCGTTGGTGACTTGGCCGCAGTCGCTTGCGCCGGGCCCATCTCGACTATGGTGAAACCATTCTGCAGGAGACCGGATAGGACCGCGCCGGCATCCGGCGTCACCATACCGATCTCCATGCGGCTTTTCATCAAAGCCGCCGCATCCACCCGGTCGGTCCAGAGTCCGCCGAAGACACTGCGGGATCGCCCGGTGACAGGATGCTGCTTGAAGAGCGCGTTAAAAAATTCACTGTATCCGGATATTGTCGAACGCGGCAGGTCAACATCGCCGCCTTCCAGCTTGACCACGATGAAGGGCAGGTACAAAGGGTCGATTTCTTGATAAAAGACGATATGGTAGCCGCAGTTTCCGTCGCCAAACCCCACGGCCGCCAGGTCGGGACGATGCAGGTCGGCGATGGCTTCCCCGACAATAGTATGGTTCAGCAACGCCTGAACCGTCAGCTTCTCCCGTGTATCGGCCGAAAATGCCCAACCCATCACACCTTGGGTGGAGACAACATCAAGTGAACCACGAACTGATGACACTGTGGGCTCTCTCTCTTCGCATGGCCATTGGTTACGGTCTAACGCGGACTGCAACCGACTTCTAGCCCTTACGGCATGCGACTATCCAGCGAAAATTGGTTAAGATCGGCCGGCGGGAACCAACCGGACGGTCACGGCCCCCGGGCAGGTCCGGCATTATCTATTTGCATCCGGCAAGAGCGTGCTGCATGACACGATGCCTGTGTCCCCGACCGCAAGGGCGGGCCACGCCTGTCTCGGACCCTTTGATGCTGACTGTTCTCATGCCCATGGCCGGCCTCGGCTCACGCTTCGCCGCCGTCGGGGAGACGGTGCCGAAGCCCCTGATCGCGGTCGCCGGCCTGCCGATGTTCCGCCTGGCGCTTTGCGCCGTTCGGGCCGAGCAGCCGAATGCGGCCGTCGTTTGCGTCGTGCTGGCGGCGCATCAGCGGGATTTCGGCATCGCTGACCGGCTGGTGGCGGCCGATCCCGCGATTCGGGTCGCGATCGTCCCCGAACTGACCGGCGGCGCTCTGCAGACCTGCCTGGCCGCCGAGGACCTGGTGCCCCCGGATGACGCGGTGATCGTGCTCGATTGCGACCTGACCTTCCAGGCCCCCGCCTATTTCGAGCGGCTGCGCGCCATCCATACCGGCCATGACCCGGCCGCCGGGGTGCTGCTGTCCTTCCGCTCACGCGAACCGCGTTACAGCTTCGCCGAACTCGCGGGCGACCGGGTGCTGCGCACCGCGGAGAAACAGCCGATCTCCGACCACGCTTTGATCGGCGCCTATGGCTTCGGGGCGGCGCGCGATTTCTTTGCCACCGCGCACGCCATCGTCAGCCGCAACGAGCGGACCGGCAACGGCGAATTTTACGTGTCGAGCGCCTATAACCACCTGATCCGGCAGGGCTCGGTTATCCGGCTGGTCGAGGCCAGCCGCTACTGGTCGATGGGCACGCCGGAGGAGTTGCGCGCCTGCCTGGCCGACCCGGATTTTCGCGCGCATGCCGAGACGCTCCGCCGCCTTGTCCTGGACCGGAACCGCCCATGAACGCACCCTTCAGCCCTTCCCCCGCGCCGCGGCCGGCGCCGCTGCGCTGGACCCTGGTGATCCCCTGCGCGGCCCGCCTGCAGCCCGGCACGCCGACGCGGCCGAAATACCTGCTGACCATGCCCAACGGCCACCTGCTGGCGCGCCGGGCCGCCGCCTCGATGCCGGCGGATCGGGTCAGCGAGATCGTGGTCGCGATCCTGCGCGACGCCGACGAACGCTACCAGGCCAGCGAGGCCGTGCGGCGGGCCTTCGACGGCGCGGTGCGCTGCGTCGTGCTGGATGAACCCACCGAGGGGCCCGCCCACACCGTGCGCGAGACCATCGAACGCGCCGGCATCACCGGCCCGGTCGCGATCAAGGACGCCGACTCCTTCTTCAGCATCGACAGCCTGCCGGACACCTCCTTCATGGCGGTCTCCGACCTGCGCAAGGTGGCCAATGCGATTTTCCATTCGCACGTGTTCCTGCCCTGCATGGCCGAGGACTGGGTGGATATCGGCACCCAGGCCGACTGGAACGATCACCGCATCAACTACGCGACGATCGTGCTGGACATCGACGGGGTCATCTTCCGCAACCAGAGCGGCTTCTTCGAGCCGCTGTGGGGCACGCCGGTCGAACCGATCGCGGAAAACGTCCGCCACGTGCGGGCGTTGCAGCAGCGCGGCGCGCAGCTCGTGTTCATGACGTCCCGCCCGGAGTCCTACCGTTCGGAGACCATCGCGGCGCTGGAGGGCCAGGGCCTGCGGGTGCATGCGCTGGTGATGGGCTGCAACCATGCGGCGCGCGTGCTGGTGAACGATTATGCGCAGTCGAACGGCTATCCCTCGGCGATCGCGGTGAACGTGGAGCGGAACAAGCCGCAGTTGCCGCATCTGCTGCTGGCCGACCTGCCGACCCGCGACCAGACGATCTGACGGTCTCGCGATGGCCATGCAACCCGAGCTTGTCCGCGCCGCGACCTTCGCGCTGAAGGGGCATTCCGGGGCGCAACTGACATTGATCGAGGCCGCGGGCGCGATCTATGTGCGCAAGTCCGCCACCCGTCCGGCGCAGAACGCGCGCCTGGCGGAACAGTGCCGCAAGCTGCAAACCGCTCGGGAGGCCGGATTGCCCTGTCCCGCCGTCTATCAGACCGGCGAGGCGGACGGCTGCTTCTTCTTCGATATGGCGTTCGTGCCGGGCGAGACGCTGGCGCATGCGATCCTGTCGGGCAAGGAGCTGCACTGGCCGGGATTGATCACCCAGATTACCGCCCTGTTGTCGCGCCTGCGCGCCACCGCGGCGGATGATATCCCCGAGCAGGCTTTCCACGACAAGCTGCGCGGCATACTGGGGCAGTGCCGCGACAATCCCGCCGCCGTGGGCGAGGTGGCGGCGGTGGAGCGGATCATGGATCGGCTGCTGGAAATGCCCTGGACGGACATTCCGCAAAGCCTGTGCCATGGCGACATGACGCTGGAGAACATGTTGCTGCGGCAGGACGATTCCCTGGTGTTCCTGGATTTGCCTCCTCGCTATTTGGCATGGGTAGTCACGTCATCCCCTTGCCCGCCCAGCCGTCGCATCCCACTTCGTCATGTTTCTTTGTTCGGCTGACCACGAGCCGTTTCTTCGTCCCGGCCTGAAGATCC
>Ga0302283_1004565_pt1 | contig 10361 bp, 6 predicted proteins | sample III_Fen_E1_4_FD_198770 | JGI IMG/M metagenome (GOLD analysis project Ga0302283, IMG submission 198770) | Peat permafrost microbial communities from Stordalen Mire near Abisko, Sweden - III_Fen_E1_4 | ecosystem: Environmental > Terrestrial > Soil > Wetlands > Permafrost | place: Sweden: Abisko...
GAGCGCCGACCTGATCGCCGGGGTCGTCGACCGCATACGCGAGGCGGGGATCGAGTTCACCTACGACACGGGCGAGACCACCATCGTGCCCATGGCACCGCTCGAGACGGTCGAGGTCGCGCCCCAACTGGTGGCCCTGGCGACGCCGCCCGTCGAGGCGCCGGCGCCGCCGCCCGCCGCGGCGGCCAAGGCCCCGGCCAAGCGGACCCGGGCACCGCGGGCGGCGTCGACCACCACGTCGGAGCCCGACAGCTTCCGCGGGTCGGCCGCCGACCCCGTCCACATGTACCTGAAGGAGATCGGCAAGGTAAAGCTGCTCGACGCCGCCCTCGAGGTCGAGCTGGCCGAGCGGATCCTCGCCGGCACCGAAGCCGAGGCCCGATTGGCCGCCGACGAGTTGGCGCCGGCGCCGGCCCGTAGTGGGACGGAGCAGCGGGCGGACCAGCGGCTGGTCCGCCAGGGCCACGAGGCCAAGGAGGCGCTCATCGAGGCCAACCTCCGCCTCGTCGTCTCGATCGCCAAGCGCTACCGCAACCGCGGGCTCGCCTTCCTCGACCTCATCCAGGAGGGCAACCTCGGGCTGATGCGGGCCGTCGAGAAGTTCGACCACACCAAGGGCTTCAAGTTCTCGACCTACGCCACCTGGTGGATCCGCCAGGCGATCACCCGGGCCATCGCCGACCAGGCGCGCACGATCCGCATCCCGGTCCACATGGTGGAGACGATCCACAAGGTCGTGTGGGCACAGCGCCAGTTCCACCAGGAGATCGGCCGCGAGCCGACGACCGAGGAGCTGGCCGCCCAGGTCGACATGTCGCCGGAGCGGGTGCGCGAGATCCTCCGGATCAACCAGGACACCATCTCGCTCGAGCAGCCCATCGGCGACGAGGAGGATTTCAGCCTCTCCGACATCATCGAGGACCGTGAGGCGGTCGTCCCGGGCGACGCCGCCACCCGGCTGATGCTCGACTCGGCGCTGCGTGACGCGCTGGCCCACCTGACACCCCGTGAGCAGGACGTGGTCCGCCTGCGCTTCGGCCTGGAGGACGGCAAGATCCGCACCCTCGAGGAAGTCGGGAAGGCGTTCGGTGTCACCCGGGAGCGCATCCGGCAGATCGAGGCCAAGACCCTGGCCAAGCTGCGCCGGCCCGAGTCGGCCCAGCTCCTGCGCGACTACCTCGAAGAGGCCTAGCCCTCCGGACGGGTCCGCCGACCAGCCACGCCCCGCGGGTCGCCGTCGCCGTCGGCCAGCACCTCGGTGTCCCCGTAGCCGGCGGACCCCATCAAACCGACGACCGCATCGACCTGGTCCTCGCCGACCTCGAGCAGCAACCAACCTCCTGGCCGCACCCAACGGGTGCTCCGGATCACCAACTCGGCCACCAGGGTGAGCCCGTCGGCACCACCGTCGAGGGCACGACGGGGCTCGTGGGCCACGACGTCGCGGGGGAGCAGGTGCAGCGCTCCGGTCGGGACATAGGGGAGGACGGCGCAGAGCACGTCGACCGTCCCGGCCATCCCCTCCGGCAGGGGATCGTCGAGGAGGCCCTCCCGGACGTCAACGCCGTTGCGCCGGGCGCAGGCGACGGCGACGGGATCGGCCTCGGTGGCGAGGACCCTGGCGCCCGGACGCCGCTGACGGAGCACGACCGCCACCGCACCGGACCCGGTGGCCACGTCGAGGGCCGTGCCGTCCGGGGGGAGCAGATCGGCGGCACGCCGGGCCAGCGTCTCGGACTGCCAGCGGGGCACGTAGACGCCGGGATCGACCAGCACGTCGAGACCACAGAAGGGGGTCGACCCGACCAGCCAGGCCAGTGGCTCGCCCGCCGTGCGCCGGGCGACGAGGGCGGCGAGCTCGTCGGGATCCCCGGCGACGCGGACGAGCTCCACCGCCTCCTCCTCGGCGGCCACGCAGCCTGCCGCGGCCAGGATGCGGACCACGGAGTGGAGGTCACCGCCGGTCACGGACGTTCCGGATGGGTCCGCCGTCACGGACGGGTCCGACGTCCCGGACGGGTCCGCCGTCACGGACGGGTCCGACGGGCCGGATCGCCCGGACGGGTCGGCGGAACCCAGTGCGGCGGAAGAATGAGGTGGCCGGGTCAGACGGCGAGCGAGCTGCGCTCGTTGATGGCGGTGGCCAGGTCGCCGGTCATCTCGATCACCAGGGCGTCGGTCGCCTCCTCGCCGTCACGCCAGCCTCCGAGCACGCCCAGCGCGTCACGGAGCCGGACGACGCTGAGCACGCCCACGGCCCGGGCCTTGGCCCCCCATCGGGCACCGGAGCGCTGTCCCCTCGGACGAACGGTCGTGCCGTCGGCGGTCACCACCTTCAGGCGGGTGCGCCGCGACCGTTTGAACCCGAGGACGAACCCCACGGCGACGGCGGCTGCGGCTGCGATACGGAACTTCACGCCGCCATTGTGGCGCGGTTCGGCCCGGCGTGCACCTGAGATCCGGCGGGGGGTTGGCGAACGGCTAATCTCCTCTGGCACACCGGGGCCGTTCCGAGGTCCGACCCGGGTGGGGCAGGAGTTTCCGGGGTAGCTCAATCGGCAGAGCATCTGACTGTTAATCAGAGGGTTGTGAGTTCGAGTCTCACCCCCGGAGCCAGCGGTGGGAGGGGAACCGGCGTGGAGCGGGCGGTTCGGGCCCCCACCGGCGCCGCCCACTCCGAGCCCCCGCCGCGCGGGGCGATCCGCCGGGACGACCGGATCACGAGGTTGCCGATGACCACAACAGAGCGCTGCCCGTACTGCGGCCACCCCGGCATCCACCGGGGTGGAGGGGACGGGCGGATCTGCGAGGACTGCGACCGCTGCTGGGCCGAGCAGCAGCGCCACGAACGTCCGCCCCATCACAATTGAGCTCGAAGGAGGGACCGGTCCGCCGCGAACGCAGGACCCCGCGGATCGCGTTCGCCACCGCGCCACCCGAGTATCTGGGATCGAACGACACCGACCGGCCGCTGCACGAGGAGGCGGCAGCGGTGGCGGGCATCGAGCTCGACCACCTGGTGTGGTCCGACCCGGCCGCCGCCTGGGACCGCTACGACCTGGTGGTCGTGCGCTCCACGTGGGACTACCTGGACCATCTGGAACCGTATCTGGCCTGGCTGGCGGCGATGGACGGGCTCGGGACCCTGCAGAACCCCGGTCGGGTGATCGCCTGGAACCTCGACAAGCGGTACCTCCTCGAGCTGGCGACGGCCGGGGTCCCGGTGATCCCCACCCAGGTGTGTGCCGATCGGGACGGGGTGGCTGACGTACTGGCCGGCGGGACGGAGGAGGTCGTGGTCAAGCCCGTGGTGTCGGCGGGCAGCAGGCTGACCGGCCGCTTCGCCCCCGACGACCCTGCGGCCCGGGTGCTGGCCGAGGAGATCCTGGCCACCGGCACCGACGTGCTGGTGCAGCCGGCCGTCGCCTCGGTGGCCGCGGGCGGTGAGGTCAGCACGCTGGTGTTCGGCGGCACCGTGTCCCACACCGTGCGGAAGGGCCCCCTCCTGGCCCTCGGCGGGGGCCTGATCGGCGGGACCTACGCCGAGCACGTCGTCCCCGAGGTCCTGACCCCGTCCCGCCGTGCGGCGGTCGAGGAAGCCGTCGGCGTCGTGGGCCGGCTGGTCGGCGACCGGTTCGGGGTCACCGAACCCCTGCTCTACGCCAGGGTCGACGTCGTCACGCTCGACGACGGTTCCGACGTCGTCCTGGAGGTGGAGCTGGCCGAACCGTCGTTCTTCCTCGGAGCCGTCCCGGACGCCGCGGCCCGGTTCGCCGCCGAGCTCGCCCGACGGGCGGTCGCCACGCCCGCCTGAGCGTCGACCGCCGGGTGGCACGGGGTCGGTGGCGGGATGGTGGCCCCTACGTCACCCAGCGGGGAGACTGCCCCCGTGGACCCCCGACCGGCACAAGTGGCGGACGCCCCGGCGGCGGCCGACCCCGAACGTCCGGCCACCGGCGCGAACGGTTCGTCGCACGGTGCGTCGCGCGGCCGATCGTGGCCCGGCCGGCCGGCCCACCCCCGGTCATCGGATCGCCGGTCGTCGGATCGCCGGTCGTCGGATCGCCGGTCGTCGGATCGCCGGTCGTCGGATGTCGTCCTGCGGGTCGTCTGCCATCTGGCCGCAGAGTTGCCGATCGTGCTCTTCGGCGTCGCGGAGTTGGTCCGGGGGTGGCGGCCGCTCTTCGACAATGCGGACCTGGCGCTCCGGAGTTGGCAGGTGTTCGGTCCGCACTCGCCCCTGGTCGGCCACCAGATGGCGGTGTCGGTGGACGGGCACGCCGTCTTCGGACCGGGACCGCTGCAGAGCTGGATCCTGGCCGTCCCTGATCGGATCGACCCTGCCCAGGGGGTCCTCTGGGGCGGGGTGATCGCCGTGGTGGTGGCCGTGGCGTTGGCCGTGGAGGCCTCGTGGTCCGTGGGCGGCTGGCCGGCCGCCGCAGTCACGTCCGCGTCGGTGCTGGTGTTCGCCCTGGTGCGCCCCGAACTCGTCCTCGACGTGGTGTGGAACGTATGGTTCGCCCTCCTGGTCCTCGTGTGCGCGTTCTGCAGCGCCCTCGCCGTGGCGTCGGGCCGGCTGCGCTGGTGGCCGGTCGCGGTGGTGTCGGCCAGTGTGGTCGTCCAGTGTCAGGCCGCCTTCGGGCCGCCCGCGGTCGGGCTGTGCCTGGCGGCCCCCCTGCTCGGCCTGGCCGTACGGCGCCGTCGCGGTGAGCGCCTCGGAGGCGGGTGGTGGATCGTGGGACTCGCCGTGGCCGCCGCGGCCTGGGTCGCCCCGGTGGTCCAGCAGGTGACGGCGGTGCCGGGCAACCTGACGTTGCTGGTCCGGGCGGCGGGCGGGTCCGGGGGCACCATCGGGTGGCAGGCGGCACTCCGGGCGCTGGGTGGAGCGACGCGACTGCCACCGGACTGGGTCCATGCGCTGCCGACCAGCAGCCCACTGGCGCGGTTCTTCGGCGTCGCCGGGATCGTGAGCGGGCCGGACTGGTGGGGTCTGGTGGTACTGGTGCTGCTGGTCGTCATCGCCGGAACGGCGTGGCGCACCGGGCGTACCGTCCTCGCCGTACTGGCGGCGCTGACGCTCGTGCTCGCCCTCGGTGGACTGGCGACCGTGGCCTCCATCCCGGTCTCGCAGTTCGTGGTCCTGGGCTATCTCGGGGCACTGCTCACCCCCGTGGGGATCGCCGTGTGGGTGACCTTCGGGTGGGCGGCCGGAGACGCGGCCGGGGCGGCCCTCCGACGATGGCGTAGGGGGGCGGGCTCCGTCGGTGATCGGGCATCGGAGTCCGACCCCGTCAGACCGGCCGTCCGGGCGGGTCCCGTGGTCCGGTGGCTGGTAGGTCTCGCCCTGGTGGGCGCCTCGACGGGAGTGTCCGTGACCGGTCTGGGCGATCTGGGTGGTTCCGCGCCCACGCTGTTGGGTTGGCCGGCGGTCCGGGCCACCGACGTCGCCACCGCTGCCGCACTGCGGGTGGCGCCCGGGGGGGCCTTCGGACTCCACATCGAGGGACTGACCGCCACGGAGTCGTTCGCCGTCGAGTCGAGCGTCGCCTACCAGCTCGTCACCCACGGATTGGATCCCCGTCCGCTCGCGCCCATCGGCTATCCGACGTTCGGTCGACCGCCGCGTGATGGCCCCACGGTGGTCGTGACCGTGGGCGGGACGGGACGGACGGCCAGCGCCCGACTGGAGCGAATGGGGGAGTGATCCCGGGGTCAGTCAGGAGTCTGCCGGGTGCGGAAGCTAACCTGCCAGCCCGAGGTGTCGGGCGATGGAGGTGGGGACGACCGTACCCGGGGCAGTAGCTCAGTGGTCAGAGCACGGGACTCATAATCCCTTGGTCGTGGGTTCGATCCCCACCTGCCCCACCAGGTCAGCCGGACGGCGAGGCCCGGACGCGTGTCGAGGCCTGGGGCCTGAAGCCCGAAGCCCGAAGCCCGAGGCACGAAGCCCGAAGCCATGGTGACCCGCCACCGCGATTCCCTGTGCGGCCCGCTTGACTGTCCCGAGCAGGTTCCCGATACTGCCCAGCAGGCGATGGGTACGAAGACCCGAGTTCCGTCACGTTCGCTCGGCGGTCGACGTTCCAGGAGGAGAGTGATGTCATCCACGAAGAGTCGGTTTCGACGGACTGTGGCCGCCACTGCGACGGCACTCGTCCTGGTCTCGTCGGCGGTCGTCCTCGGCATGCCCACGACCGCCGGGGCGGTGAACGGTTTCCCCGTGTCCGGCGAGTCACCGGTCGCGGTGCGCGTGGCCGATGGCGGGGGGATCTTCGTCGTCGGCTCCGAAGGCGAAGTGGCGACCTACGGCGATGCGACGTACTACGGAGGCGCGAACCTGGCCACTCCTCCGGCACCCATCTCCGGTATCGCGACCACGGCTCCGAATCTCTCCACTACGTCGAATCCGAAGGGTTACTGGCTCTCGGGGAGGGACGGTTCCGTCTACAACCAACCGTCGGGCACCGTACAATTCTTTGGCTCACTGCCATCGCTGCACATCACCCCCAGCGCACCGATTGTGGGCATCGCCGGAACTCCGGACGCCAAGGGATATTGGCTCGTGGGCGCCGACGGTGGGATCTTCGCCTACGGCGATGCCGCCTTCTACGGGTCGAAGGGCGGCAGCCCGCTCAACGCACCGGTCGTGGGGATGGCGGCGACGCCCGACGGCAAGGGCTACTGGCTGGTCGCGTCCGACGGGGGGATCTTCGCCTACGGCGATGCCACCTTCTACGGGTCGATGGGTGGTAGCCCGCTCAATGCACCGGTCGTCGGGATGTCCTCCTCGGTCAGCGGGCACGGCTACTGGCTGGTTGCTTCCGATGGCGGACTCTTCGCCTTCGGCGATGCGGCATCGCTGCCCTACCGGGGCCGGGTCCTGTCGGCCGTCGAGAAGAACTCGGGGGCCTCGGTCAACCGCGACTGCGGGTTCAGCCGGAAGCTGCAGTCCGGCTCGGAGCTCTGGCTCTTCTGCGACACCGCGGTGCAGACGGGGACCTGGGGTACCCCGACCCAGCAATTGGCGGGGAACAGCTTCGCCACTGCTCCTCCGGCGGTAGCCGGTGCCAGCCCCACGACACTGGTGGACGGGACGAACGGCTCGGGCGGTCTCGTGAACTACCTGCCCCCGGCGGCCGACCCTACGTGCACCGCAGCAGGGGGAACTCCCCGGTCCTGGCCCTCGGGGACCGCCGCGGTCCCGAATTCACCCGACGTGATCGTCTCGTACGACAATGCCTGCCTCCAGGGCTCGAATCTCCTTCCGGGCGGTTGGGGTGTGCTCGTCCACAACACCCAGACCGGCGCGTGGTCGGCCACGACGAGCGCCTCGATGTGGCAGGTGCCGTCGTCGGGGGACACGTGGATCGATCTGAAGTCTCCGGTGATCGATTCCGCCGGCAATGTCGATTTCTTCGGCTACTCCTCGCTGGGCCTCTATCTGGCCCGGGTGCCGGCCGGATCCGTGACATCGCCGAGCAGTTACCAGTGGTGGGACGGAACAGCTCAGGTGAACTCCTGGACCACCAATCCCGCGTCGGCCCTGCCACTGCCCGGAACCACCAGCCTCTACGAGATCGAGGGCGCCTCGGTGGACAATTTCCAGTCCGTGCTCCCAGCCGGAGGTCAGGGCCAGTACGTGGCCGCGTTGTCGACATTCCTGGCTGGTCCGTACTCCGTGCTCCGCTCCCCCGATCTGATCCATTGGGCCATCGACACGGCATGGGCCAACAGTGGGATCGCGACCCTGACCGGATGCGGTCACCCGTCGGGGAACGTTCCGCTCCAGTGGTATTGCCGGGCCGCGACGGTCCATCCGGAGTACAGCACCAGCAGCCAACTGGCCATCTCGTGGTATTCGACCAGTGATCAGCACGTCCGGATGACGTTCGTTCCCTACTGACGCACCGCACGTACGACCTGCACCCGGGAGGGATCGGGAGACGGAACGAGGCGCCCGGCATGCACGCCGAGGGTCGGAGGTGAGACGAAGCGAGCGGGCCCGATCCACGGCGATACCGGCACCCCGGACGGTTCCCGCAGTCCGTGGAGGCCGCACCGTCGCGGCTACTGTGCCCCTCGTGGGGCTCCAGTCCGCGGGGACGGTCGAAGTGGTGGGGAAGACCGCACCAACGAGGAGCGGGGGGCGATCATGGGTGGGGTCGGGCCTCGCCGTGACCGCTTACGTGTGTGCGATCGGGCCCACCCTGGTCATCGCCGCCATCACGTTGTATCGGGGATGGTCGCCGACCGCCGACGACGCCGTGTTCTCGTGGCGGGCATGGAACGTGATCTCTCGGAATCCGACCCTGCTCGGGGCGCCGACCCACGGCTACAGCGCATCCGGACACGCGGTCTTCGCTCCCGGGCCGGTCCTGTCGTGGTTCATGGCCGTCCCCGTGCACGCGAACCCGAAGTACGGGGCGTTCGTGGTCTCGGTCGGGCTGGCGGCGATCGCGGAGGGTGTGATCGTCGCCGCGGCGAGATCACGGAGCGGTCCGACCGGAGGTCTGGTGGCAGCTGCTGGGGTGGTGGCCCTCTGCTGGGCCGAACCGCAATTGCTCTTCAATCCCGTCTGGACGCCGTGGATCGGGCTGCTGTGGTTCAGCGCCGGCATCGCCGCCGCATGGCCGCTCATGTCCGGCCGGCTCGCCTGGGCACCGGTCGTGATCGTGGCGGTCTCCGTCGCCGCCCAGGCGCACATCATCTTCGCCCCCGCCGCGGTGCTGGTCGGAGCCCTGGCGATGGTCATGGGAGTCATCAATGCGCGGAGGCGGCGAGGGGGGAGGGAGCGCACCGGCCGATGGTGGCTCGCTTCGGCCGGCGTACTCGGCGTGCTGCTGTGGACGCCCACCGTCATCGCGGAGTTCTCCTCCACGCCCGGGAACCTGCAGCTGATCGTGACCTCCCGGGGCAACGGGTCCAGCCTCGGAGCCAGCTACGCCATGCATGGCGCCGCAACGGCTGTCGCCGTCCTCCCCTCCTGGGGCCGGACGTTGCCGCAGGCGGGTGGCAGCGTCTTCTACGAGACGATCGGCCAGTTGTACGGTGCATCGATCCTGTGGTGGATCGTGGGCCTGGTCCTGGTCGGGTCGGCCATCGCCTGGGGGGTGCGCCGGGGAAACCGGGCACTGCTCGATCTGGCCGTCGTGACCCTGGTGACGAACGTCGTCGTCGTGGTCACCGTCGCGCAGATTCCTGGATCCGATGCGCTCGAGATGACGTACCTGAGCGTGATCTTCTTCCCGGCCGGCATCCTCACGTGGTGTTGTGTCGGATGGCTCTGTTGGGATGTCGTGAAGGAGGTGTCGAACATCGGCGGCTCCCCATCGCCGGTGGTGCGTTACGCCGCCGATGGGGTCCGGGTCCTCGGAGCCGTGGCGCTCCTGGCGTTCTCCGTGCATGTGGTCGACTCCGCGGCGGCCAGGATCCCCAGTCAGGAGTCACTGTTCGGCGGGCCTTCAGCGGAAGGTATGGCGGCGAGCGTGGTGAATTACGTGCGGGAGCATGTGCGGACGGACACACCGGTCCGGGTGGAGGTCGATTCGCCGCAACCATTGATCGGCAATGCCGTCCAGATGGGTGCGGCCTACCAGTTGCATGCGGAGGGGTGGGACGTCCGATTCATCGGGGGGCTCGGGGAGGAGATCGGCACGGATGCCATGGCTCACGGTCCGACGGCGGTGATCCGGTGTGACACGACGAGCCGAACCTGCACGCGACTGCCGCCGGGGGAGAGAGACGCCAACTCCTAGGACGACGTTGGCGGGCCCGACGCCCGACGCCCGAGGATTTCCCCACGCTTGACCGCCTCCCGAACGGCCCGCTGGGCGTCCGGACCCGACCACGGTCGGTCCGGTCCGGGAACCCGGATCAGGCGGGGGGAGCCGGATCGTGGCCCGGAGCTCCGGGGGGGTCGTGCGCCGAACCGCCGGTGTCGCCCGCGCCCACGTCGCCGTCGTCGGGTGCCGTGACCGGTGGGAGGAGTGGTGCGGCGGCGGACTCGATCGCCGCGGACGTCGCAGGGGTCTGGGCCGGTGGCGCCGGGTACGGAGGCACGGGAGGCGCCTCGTGTGACTGAGCGGGAGGCGGCGGGTAGGGCGGTGCCGCCGGGTACGCCGGTGTCGCCGGGTACGCCGGTGCGGGCGGATCTGCCGGGTACGCCGGGTACGGCGGCGCGGGTGGGTACGCCGGTGGCACCGGGGCCGACCAACCCTGCTCCGGCGTCGCCTGTTGGGGATCGGCGGGTGCGGGATAGGTGGGCGCCGGGTACGCGGCAGGCGGCGGGGTCGCCGTCGGGTAGGGGGGAGCGACAGGCGGATAGGACTGCGGTGAATGGGCGGTCGGCTGTTCGGGGTAGG
>Ga0302283_1004567_pt1 | contig 10356 bp, 7 predicted proteins | sample III_Fen_E1_4_FD_198770 | JGI IMG/M metagenome (GOLD analysis project Ga0302283, IMG submission 198770) | Peat permafrost microbial communities from Stordalen Mire near Abisko, Sweden - III_Fen_E1_4 | ecosystem: Environmental > Terrestrial > Soil > Wetlands > Permafrost | place: Sweden: Abisko...
CAGTTCGGTCCTTGGACTCCGGGGGTCGCGGTAGGCGGCGTGGTTCGAACCGGCGACAAATTCGTAACCGGCGAGGCGGGCCCTACTGCCGTTCAACTCTACGATCAGTACTGCCTTGAGACTTCTTCGTGTACTCCTGCGGCCGTCCCGGCTGCCAAGTCCTACACGAATGGAGACGTCTACGTTGCTGTGACCAAGACCTGGGCCAAGAAGCCGGTGCCCTTTCTGGCCAACATTGGCTGGAAGGCGACCAATGGGACGATCTTCGGTATCGGCGGCCAGAGCACTCGCTTTGGCGGACGGCTGTTCGGCGGTTTGGGTATTCCTCTGCCCATCGGCCACGGAATCGTGGCTGTGCCCTCGGCGGGCTTTACGCAGGAGCCGCGCACATCGAAGGGACTGGGCCCCAACCCGCCCGCTGGCATTCCGCTGGTGGGGGGAAAAGCGGATCTGCCCACCACCATGGACTACGCTGTGCGCGTGACGCAGCGGGAAAAGCCGCACTTCGCCTTTGATATTGGCATCGGCCAGGTGGCAGGAAATATCGGATCGATCCCGTCGCCGACCTACTTGCCCGCAGGGTATCCTCAGGTTGTCTACGTGCCGGTGAACCTGCAAGCGCGACACGTGGTGGGCCTGGGGATTAGTTACAGGTATTAGCGGAGCTGGCGGGGTTAGCGGAGTTAGCGGAGCTAGACGCGGCGCGTCAGTCAGCCAGTAAAGCTATTCGATTCAATGCGAATTGTGGAAAACCTGCCCCCTCCCGTGCAACTTCTCTGCATGGGAGGGGTTCCAATTGACGTAGACTGGTTGCGCTGTCGAACGGCAGCGCCCCAGCTGGCGAGAAAAACGGAAAGTGAAAAAGAGGAGGTTTTTCATGCGAATTTTCCAGGTGATGCGCGCGAAATCCATGCGCGTAATGTTGCTGGCGCTGCTTCTTTGTGTCATCCCCGCATCTTCGCGGGCGGGAGTTTTCATTAGTGTGGGTTTTGCCCCGCCGCCGCTGCCGGTGCTGGTATTGGCCGATCAACCGCCATGCCCGGAAGCTGGCTTGATGTGGACGCCGGGCTACTGGGCTTACGGTCCTGACGGCTATTTTTGGGTGCCTGGCACCTGGGTGGCCGCGCCACAGGTAGGTTTCCTGTGGACGCCCGGCTATTGGGGTTGGGGAGAAGGCCTGTATGCGTGGCATCCGGGCTACTGGGGACCGCACGTGGGCTATTACGGCGGCGTGAATTATGGATTCGGCTACATGGGCATCGGCTTCGTGGGCGGTGCGTGGCACGGCCGCGACTTTGCCTATAACACCGCGGTGGTGCGCGTGAACACGACCGTCATCCACAACACGTATGTGGACAACACCATTGTGCGCAACAACACCGTCGTGAACGACAGGCACGTGGCTTATAGCGGCGGGCCCGGCGGCATCAATCACCAGCCGACACCGCAGGAGAATGCCTACTCGCATGAACAGCACATGACGCCGACCGCGATGCAGACGCAGCATGAAACCGTGGCCAAGAGCAACACGAACAACTACGCCAGCCATAACGGCGGCCATCCGCAGAATGTGGCTATGGCGCGGCCGGCGGGCGGCAATACGGGCGGCAACACGAACCGGGCCGTTAACTACAACTCCTCGAAGTCGAATTCTGGCAATGCGCCGGAGCCGCGTGGACAGAACGGAAACACGCCTCCGGGGAAGACCTACAACAGTTCGCACTCGAACACGGGCAACGCGCCGGAGCCGAGGACGTATAACGCGTCGCACTCGAATACGAGCAATGCGCCCGAACAAAGGACGTATAACGCCTCGCACTCGAATACGAACGCTGCTCCGTCGCATTCGGCAGGCGGACAGGCAACCCATCAACCGGCGCCGCAGCAGCACGAAGCTCACCAGGCACCGCCGCCATCGCACGAGTCGCACCAGCCGCCGCCCAAGCAGAACGAGCACGGGCATCGCTAAGCGGAAACTGCTGTTTGCATGAAGAAGGCCCACGGAAACCGTGGGCCTTCTTGTGCGCGGTGCGCGTTACAAAGGTGGCTATATCGATTCTGGTTGTCCTCTCTAAGGGGCTAAAGCCCCTTATTTGCTGAGGTGCGTTGTTGGCCCGGCTGAAGCCGTGCCCTTGTTAAAAAGCCGATTTTTGAAACGCTCTTTGGGATTAGTTCCCGATCTCTGCTGTTACTTGTCGGGGGCGGGGGCGTAGTAGCCTTCGCGCGTGATCACGTTGAGGTCGGTCTTGTCGGTCTTGAGGACGATTTTGTGGAACTCGCCGTCGGTATCGACCTTATCGGGCGTGTAGGTGAGCAGATATTGCTGGCGCAGGGATGCGGCGATCTGGTTGTAAATGTCGTCGAGATTGTCCTTCTTTTTGGCTTCGAAGAACTGGCCACCGGTGCGTGACGCGATCTGCTGCATGATTTTCTTGCCGTCGACTCCGGCTTCGCTCTTCGGGTTGCCGCCGCGGTGTCCTCCGCCACCGCCTGGATAGCCGCCGCCCATGCCGCCATGGTGCCCGCCGTTGCCGGGAAAGCCGCTATTGGAGCGTTCTTCCTCGCCTTTGAAGTAAATAGTGAAGACCTGGAGGTTGGCGCGGTCGGCGGCATCGATGGCGTCGTTGAGCGTCTCTTTGCTGCCGTGGTCGGCGCCGTCAGAGAAGACGATGAGCGCCTTGCGCCCCGACTTGGGCCGCATGAGCTCGTCCGAGGCAAGGTAGATGGCGTCGTAAAGCTGTGTGCCAGAGCCGAATCGCCCGCCGCCGTGCTGCCCATAGCCGCCATTTCCGCCGCGGTCGTCGCCACTGGTTTCAGGGCCCTGGTTGTTGCGCTCCCGCGAGGTTGGCCCCATGCCGTCGAGCTCGTGGTGCAGCTTGTCACGCGAGTTGGTGAAGTCTTCAAGGAGCTCGACTTCGCGGTCAAAGTGGATGAGGAAGGCTTCGTCGCCCTGGACGCCGGCCTTCGCATCGGCGGGGAGCATGAGGTCAATGAACTTTCCCGCGGCCTTGCGCTCAGCGTCCAAGGCCGAGGAAACGCTATGGCTGGTGTCGACCAGCAGGCCGAGACGGAAGGGGAGGTTGCTCTGCGAGGTAAAGCTCTTGATCACCTGCGGGCGGCCGTCTTCGGTGAGGGTGAAGTCTTTGGCCGTCAAGTTGGTGACCAGGGCTCCGTGCTTGTCCTCGACCACCACGGGGAGCAGAACTTCGCGCGCCTGCACCTTGAGGGTGGTGTTGGGCTGTTGGGTCGAGGGGGGCGGGGAGGGCTGCTGTGCGGCGCGGGATGGGCGCAGAAAGTAAAGCGCAAGGATAGAAACGGCCGCCAGAGAGAAAACAAGGCAAAGAGTTGACTTGGTTTTCATAGAAGTTCGTGGAACCTACTGATTCAGTCGATTAGACGCGCGAAGGGGGTCTTCGTTGACGTTTTTTGGGGGCATTCCGATATGTGTGGGTCTGGAGACCCGCACGACAGCCGGTCTCCCACCCCAACGGGCAAAACGCTACTCGTTGGGGACCCCGGTCTGGAGACTGGCGCTACGGTATGGGGGCAGGGGTGGAAGGCGGCGGATTGTGCTGGGCCCACTGGCTGGGCGCGTTGGCCATGGTGAGCACCAACCGGCCGCCAGCCGCGATCTCCGGGTGACGGAGCCACGCCCGGTCGAGTGGCTGGCCATTCAGTGTCGCCGAGGTCACGTAGATGTTCTCCGCGGAGAGATTTCTGGCTTCAATCACGAAGTCCTTGCCGCCGGCGAGATGCAGTGTGGTCTGGGGATAGGCGGGGCTGCCGATGAGGTAAACATCCTGGCCGGCGTTGGGAAAGATGCCGATCTGCCCGAAGGTGTACCAGGAAGACATTGCGCCCGAGTCGTCGTTGCCGGGCAGGCCGTCTGGTCCGGCATGATAGCTGGCGGCGATGATCTGGCGCACGCGCGCGTCGGTTTTGTCGGGGCGGCCGGCCCAGATGTAGAGGTAGGGCGCGAGGAATCCGGGCTCGTTTCCTACATCGTAGCGTGCGGGGACGTCGAAAAACGCGTCGAGGCGGCGCACGAAGGTCTCCGGTCCGCCAGATTTCTCAATCATTCCCGCGACATCCTGTGGAACGAAGGTGGAGTAGGTCCAGGAGTTGCCTTCATAGAACGTGTCTCCGTTCCAACTGCCGCTCATCATGGCCGTAAAGGGCGTGAGCCAGGTTCCGTCGCGATGGCGCGGGCGAATGAAGCCGGTGAATCCGCCTTCGCTGAAGTCCGGGTCCCAAAGCTTCTTCCAGTTGGCGGAGCGCTCGAGGTATTTTTTGTAGTCTGCGGTGTCGCCGAGGCCTTTAGCGAGCAGAGCAATCTCAAAGTCATTGGCAGCGTACTCCATGTCGACCGACGCGGGACGGTCAGAGCCCTCAATCGAAACGTAGCCGAGACGATGCCAGTCGTCCAAGCCACCGCGGCCCTCCTTGAAGTGGTCGGCCGGGGAAGTCTCGGCATCGTGCATCTCGGCGGCGAGAGCGGTCTTCCAGTCGACGCCCTTGACACCTTTGACGAAGGCGTCGGTAAGGATGAATTCGGCGTTGCTGCCGCCCTGGGTGCGGCCGTTGTAGTTGCCGCTGCGCGCATCGGGCAGCCAGCCCTCGTGCCGGTAAAGATCGACGAGGGCGCGCACGATTTGAGTCTCGCGCTCTGGAGCGATGAGCAGGAGCAGCGGATTGGAGGTGCGGAAGATGTCCCAGATGGCGTAGTAGTCGTCGTAATACGGCTCGCTCGACTTCCAGAGCGGGTTCTCGCCGGTGCGGTCGGTGGGCATGAGCATGGTGTGGTAGAGCGCGGTGTAAAAAATTTGCGCCTGCTCGGGGGTTTCGCCCTTCAGCTCGACTTTGCCGAGCGCCCGGTCCCATTGGGCGAGTGCGGCGGCGTGCACGGCGTCGAAGTTGAAGCGGGGAATTTCAGCGGCGAGATTCTGCCGCGCCTGGGCGATGCTGACGAAGGAGATACCGATCTTCATGAGGACCGGATGATCTCCGGTGTCGGCGAAGGTGAGCCATGCGCCGGTGCTGGAGCCGGATTGAGTGCGCGCACTCTTGCTGCCGGGGGTGAGCTTGTCGTTGAGCCATGTGCCCCAGGATGCGGCCGGCGTACTCAAGCGCGCGTAGAAATGGACAGTGTAGGAAGTGAGCTGCTTGTTCCATCCGTTGGTGACGCTGGTGGAGCCTTCGATTTCTGTCGGTGAAAGAATGCGAACTTCACAGCCGGTGAGCCGTTGATCTTCATTTTGCTTCGCGCCGGAGGCGAGGATATGGCTCACATCGAAGAGGAGATTGGCGGGTGCGCCTTTGGGGTACTTAAAGCGGTAGATGGCGCTGCGGCGCGCGGCGGTGATGTCGATGCCGATGTTGTAGCGGGCGAGCGTGACCGAGTAGAGGCCGGCGGAGGCGTGTTCATCGGCGCGCGGCGACCCTGCGTCGAGCGGCGCGGGCGCGCCGGTGGTGGGCATGACGAGGATGTTTCCGTATTTTGCGCCGCCGCCGGTGCCACTGACGTGGGTCTGGCTGAAGCCGCGGATATTGTCCGTGGCGTTCCAGCCGGCGTTGGGATCGTGGCCGGCCGGCGCTGCCATGTCGGGGCCGGGCTTGATCTCGCCGAAGGGTACTACGGGGCCGGGAAAGACGTTGCCGCCGCCCGATGCGCCGAGAAAGGGATCGACGTGCCTGGCGAGTTGAGCGTGAGAGAAGGAGGCAAGCAGGACGACGGGCAGAAGGAGAACGATGCGTAGGAAGAGTTTCATTTTTGTGGTTTTGTTGCAGGAGAAGGATAGCATTCGAGAACAGGGAGCAGAGAGCGGCTCCCACGCTTGCGTGCGTGTGATCCCACCCTAAACGCAAAGGGCGCGTTTAGGATGGGGCAACCAGTTTTCGTGCTGAGTGGAATTCGCGAAAAGCAACCGCAGGTCCTTCGACTCGCTGCGCTCGCTCAGGATGACATCCGATTTTGGTTGCTCAGGATGACAATTTTATTGTGACGCGGACTTCTGACTCGCCACGCTAGCGCAACAAGTCTTCGAGGGTGGTGCTGAGGTCGGTTTTGTCGTCGCGGTATTTTACGATGGCGGGGGCGTAGAGACTGAGGCCCCAGGCTTCGCTTTGGGGATGGGCTTTGCCCTTGCCGATGGCGCGGGCGCCGGGGACGACGACGGCATTCTCGGGAACGATGAGTGGAGTTTCTCCGCTGGCGCGGAGCACGTCGCCTTTGACGAGATCGAAGAGAGGCGTTCCGCGGGTGAGGATGGTGCCGGCGGCGAGGACAGCGCCTTTGCGCACCAGGGTGCCCTCGTAGACGCCGCAATTGCCGCCGACGAGCACATCGTCCTCAATGATGACAGGGCTGGCGTTGACCGGCTCGAGCACACCGCCGATTTGCGCCGCGGCGCTCAAGTGCACGCGTTTGCCGATTTGGGCGCAGGAACCGACCAGGGCGTGCGAATCGACCATGGTTTCCTCGTCGACGTAAGCGCCGGTGTTGACCCACATGGGCGGAGCGCAAATGACGCCGCGCGCTACGTAAGCGCCGCTGCGGACCGCAGAGCCGCCCGCTACAACGCGCACACCGTCAGCCGCGGAGAAAAGGCGCGGAGGGAAGGTGTGCTTATCGACAAACGAAAGAGCGCCGGCGTTTGAACCTTCAAGGGCGCCGAGGCGGAAGCCGAGCAGGATGCCCTGCTTGACCCAGGCGTTGACGCGCCAGCCTGTGGGTGCTGCGGCGTCTGGTTCGGCAGAGCGCACTTCGCCGCGCTCGAGACATGCACGCAGCTCCAGAAAGGCCTTCATCGCCGCCGGGTCGCCGCTGGCAGCCGCTCCCGCGGCAAAGTGCCGCGCGATTTCTTGTTCAAGCTGGGTGAGATTCATTCCAATGAGAGTGTAACAAGACAGTGTGAGTGTGGGTGTGAGTGCGTATTCGCGCTGATCGGCAACCACTCACACTCACACTGTTCCCTCGTCACTTCGTCAGGCGGGGTGGAAGGGAACTAGGGTGGGCTTGATCCTGGACCGCGCTTGCGCGCCGACAGGTTGCAGCCGGAAGCAGTTTTTGCCTGACGGAATTAGCGCCAGAGGAATGGGGGCGTCGCCCGGCCGCCCGTGAAAGTTCTTCGACTCCAGCCACGCGCGGAGGCGGGGATCGCAGATCTGTGCGTGGCCCTGCCAGAAATCGGGCTTGAGGCCGAGCTGAATGAGGAGATGGTCGAGGTGCAGCTCGATGACGTTGGCTTCCCTGGGAAAATAGCGGCGCACATTGTTCGCGCCGACTTCGACGCCGGTAAACTCTCGGCCTTTGCACTGGGTTTTGACGACCATGAAGCCCTGTCGACCAACGAGGAAGGAAGCTCGTTTGGAATGAGTCAAGTCTAAGAAGAATCAGGTTGAGTGGGATACGGGCAGGGAGAGAAAAGCGGTGGGAGGTTCCTGATTTGAGACGGACGGGGAGAGAGCCCGGATTTGGGAAAGTCTGCGCGGATGCCGAAAGCGGCAAGAAACCGCGCGGGGAAGACGGGACCGGCGGCGCGTATGCGATACTCGAAACGGCATGTACAAACGGATCGTATTGAAGCTATCGGGTGAGGCTCTTGCGGGCGAGCGGGGCTTTGGCCTGGATGCCGAAAAGGTGTCCGAGATTACCGGCGAGCTCGCGGAGATTCATGCACTGGGCGTGGAAATCGGCCTGGTGGTGGGCGGAGGGAACTTCTTCCGCGGCGTAGAGGAGCAGGCCAAGGAGATGGACCGCGTGAGCGCGGACAACATGGGCATGCTGTCCACGGTGATCAACGCCATCGCCCTGCAAGATGCTCTCGAACAACGCGGAGTGCAGTGCCGGGTGATGACCGCGGTGTTCATGAACCAGATTGCAGAGCCGTACATCCGGCGGCGCGCGGTGCGGCATCTGGAAAAGGGCCGCGTGGTGATCTTCGCGGCGGGCATCGGCAATCCGTTTTTCTCTACCGACACGGCGGCCAGCCTGCGCGCCATGGAGATCAAGGCCGATGTGCTGCTGAAGGGCACCAAGGTGGAGGGCGTTTACAACGCCGACCCGGTGCTGGTGAAAGACGCCGTGAAATACGACGAGATCACCTACATGGACATTTTGCGCCAGGGGCTGAAGGTGATGGACCTGACGGCGGTGAGCCTGTGCAAGGACAACAACCTGCCCATGATCATCTTCAACATGAACCGTCCGGGCAACATGCGGCGCGTGGTAATGGGCGAAAAGGTGGGTTCGCTGGTGACGGCGTAAAAACAGGGAAAAGGGAGTAGCCAGTAGGGAGTAGATGTTGAGATGAAAAGGCCCTGAAGCACTGCTGGATCTGATCTCGAATAGCAGGCGCTCTTCTAATTGATCCGCAATTCCTGCCGTCCTTCACTATTCCCTACTGGCTACTCCCTATTCCCTGCCTCATCGGAGCGTCTAACTGTTCGTGGAAACTCGCAAGCCAGCGCCGCTGAAAGCTCTAACAGGCTTGCGCTGCTTCGCGGCCATCAACATCGTGCTCTTCCACTTCTCCAATCCCCAGTGGTTCAATTTCAACTTCTATTTCCCCGCGCCTTTTATGGCGGGCTCGCTGCACATTCCAGTGCTCCTGGCGCCGGTGGTCAACGCGGGCTTCATCTCCGTGAGTTATTTCATCCTGCTCTCAGGATTTGTGCTCGGCTATAACTACAACGAACGGGCGCGCAACGGGGAACTGGATCGCAAACGCTTCTGGGAGGCGCGCTTTACCCGCATCTATCCTATTTACCTTCTGAGCCTGTTGCTGAGCCTCGGGACCCTGGGGTCGGAGTACAGATCCCACACGCATGCCATGTTCTGGACAGGGGTGGTGCTGACTCCGCTGCTGCTACAGGGGTGGATTCCGGCGGTGGCCACGTTCTTGAACACGCCGGCGTGGACCATGTCGGCCGAAGCCTTCTACTACGTGATTTTTCCGTGGCTGGCGCGTGCCAAGAAGCCCGGTCGCATGGGGCCGTACGTCGCGAAACTCGCGGGTGTGTGGATGCTGGGACTGGTGCCGGGCGCACTTTATATGGCTTTCAATCCCGACGGCATCGCGCATCCCGACCGCTGGAGTTACGGGCCGTGGCTGTGGGCGCTGAAATACACGCCGTACGCGCACGTTTTCAGTTTTATCTTTGGCGTGATGCTGGCCAACCTGGACGCGATTATCCCGCGCGCGAGCTACGTGCGCTTGTGGCTTGGCTTGATTGGCTTTGTGGGACTTTACGGAATCCTGTGCCTGGGGCCCCTGGTTCCTTACGCCATCATCCACGACGGCCTGCTGATGCCGCTGTTTGCTTTTATCGTTTTGGGGCTGGCGGGGGAGAATCCGCTGGCGCGCGCGCTGGGCGTGCGGCCGCTGGTGTTTGTGGGCGAAGCCAGCTACTGTCTTTACCTGCTGCACTTCAACCTTTGGAACATGATTCACGGCTCGCATGTGCTTGAGGTGCTGGGGCTGAGCCGCTTCGATCCGTGGCTCAGTTACGTTCTGCTGGTCGCGCTGTCGCTGGTGGCGCTCTACTTCATTGAGAAGCCGGCGCAGCGCAAATTGCGCGAGTGGATGCACGCGACGAATGTGGTAAAAGAGCCGTGGCTCGTGAATCGTGATTCGTGAATGGAGTGAAAGAAGTGAAGAAGTGAACGAGTGAAGTGGACCGCTGGCCCGCATTCGATTCCGATCGTGCGAAGAGCAAGAGCAAGAGCAAGAGCAAGAGCGGCTTACTTCGCTCAGGATGACAATTTCTTGGGGATGCGATCTTCTGCTCAACCAGAATCACTGGGAGGAATGAAAAAGCCCAGCCTTGCGGCTGGGCTTTTCATTCTCTCAATGAAACCTGACCCCTGAAACCTGACACCTATTCCTACGGAGTCACGGACTGCGTAGCATGGTTGCCATGCGGAACCGCGATGACCGCCATGGGGTACGCGCCGGTGGGATAGGGTGTGGCCAGGTTGGAGGTCAAAGCGCCGGTATCGGGATTGAGCTTGAAGCCGGAGAGCGAGTTGCCGAGGCGGTTGGCGGTGTAGACGTAGCGGCCCAGCGAGGGCTCGATGGTTACTGACACCGGGTCGGTATCGGTCGTGTTTCCGGCCGTGGAGCCCGAACCCACGATGGTGGAAGGCGTGCCGGTGGGCAGGGAGATTGAATAGGACGACACCGTGTTATCCAGCGAATTGGTGACGTACATATAAATGCCGCGCGGATCGACGGTGATGGCGGTGGGCTCGTTGCCGGTCTTGAACGGCCCGTTGATCATGAAGCTGAGCACGTCGGTGGAGAGCACTGTGTAGCCGATGAGCTCATTGGAAGCGTAGTCGGTGATGAAAATAAA
>Ga0302283_1004594_pt1 | contig 10310 bp, 7 predicted proteins | sample III_Fen_E1_4_FD_198770 | JGI IMG/M metagenome (GOLD analysis project Ga0302283, IMG submission 198770) | Peat permafrost microbial communities from Stordalen Mire near Abisko, Sweden - III_Fen_E1_4 | ecosystem: Environmental > Terrestrial > Soil > Wetlands > Permafrost | place: Sweden: Abisko...
CTGTCCGGCCTGGACGGCGCGTCCGGTCCGGACGGTCCGGTGGGCGCGTCCGCCCCGGACGGTCCGGTGGGCGCGTCCGCCCCGGACGGTCCGGCGAGATGACCACGCCGGCCGGAACCGGTCCCGGCGGGCGCCTACTGGTCCTGGCCGCCGACCACCGCGCCCGCGGCGTGCCCACCATCGAGCGCTACGACGACTACCTCCGCGCCCTGACGGCGGCGGTGGCCCACTGCGACGGCGTCCTGGCCACGGCCCAGCCCCTGGTCGACCTGGCCGGCAGCGGATGCCTCGGTGGACGGCGCACCTACCTGTCCCTCAACCGGACCGGGCTGGCCGGCTCGGCCTTCGAGCTCGACGACCGGCTGGTGGCCACGGTGACCCGGGCCGCCGCGGACGGATGGACCGGGGTGAAGCTGATGACCCGGATCGCCCCCGACGACCCGGGTGGTGCCGCGGCCCTCGAGCTGCTCGGCCGGGTGCTGGAGGAGGCCCACGCGCTGTCCCTCGAGGCGCTGGTCGAGCCGGTGGTGTGGCGGGACGGACGACTCTCCCGGGCCGTGGACGACGTGGTGCTCGGGGCGGTGGTCGCCCACGACCTGGGCGCCCCGCTCCTGAAGGTCCCGGTGCCCGACGAGCCCCCCGGGGACGACCGGTCGGCGGCGGTGGGTCGGGTGGTGGCCTCGGTGGGCGTCCCCGTCCTCTTCCTCGGCGGCCCGCGTCAGGGGCTCGCCGAGCCGATCGAGGATCTGGCGCGGGACGTGATGACCGGCGGTGCGGCCGGACTGGCGGTGGGGCGGGCCGTGATCGAGGACCCCGATCCCGGGGCCGTCGCCCGACGCCTGGCCGGGATCGTCCACGGCCGGTGATCCTGACCCTCGACGTCGGGACGAGCCGGACCAAGGCGGCACTGTGGGCGCCGGGCGGGCTGGTCGACGTGGCCTCCGTCCCGCTGACCACCCGCCACCCGTCGCCGGACCGCGCCGAGCAGGACCCGTCGCACTGGTGGAGATCGGTGGTGGACGCCTGTGCGGCGCTGGAGTCCCGGACCCCGGGGCGGCTGGCGGCGGTGACGGCGGTGGGGTGCACGGGGGCCCGCCAGACGTTCGGGCTCTTCGACGCCGCCGGCACCCCGACCGGCCCCGGCATCGTCTGGTCGGACGGTCGGGCGTCGCCCGCGGCGGGGGGTGACGGACGAGCACCGGGCACCACCTGGGTGCTCTCGACGCTGGACTGGGTGGCCGCCCACCGCGCCGACGAGCTGGCTCGTTGCCGCTGGATCCTGGCGCCGAGGGACGTGGTGGCGTGGCGGCTCACCGGTTCGGTGGCCACCGACCCGACCCTGGCCTCGTTGACCGGGAGCTACGGGCCCGACGGCACCGTGTCGGGCACGGTGGCCGGACCCGTGGCCGACCGCCTCCCCCCGGTCGTCCCCTCCGACCGGGTGACCGGTGGGACCGACCCGCGCGTCGCCGGGGACCTCGGACTCCCGGCCGGTGTCCCGGTGGTCATCGGGGCCGGTGACCGCCAGTGCGAGGTGCTCGGGACCGGCGCCACGCCCCTGCGCCCCATGGTGAGCTGGGGAACCACCGCCAACGTCTCGCGGCCGGTGGAGGGGCGGCCGGACCCGGCGCCCCCCGGGCTGGTGGCGACCCGGTCCGCCCTCGGGGGCTGGCAGCTCGAGGGTGGGCTGTCGGCGGCCGGGTCGCTCCTGTCCTGGCTCGGGCGGCTGTCCGGTCGGTCCGCCACCGAACTCGCCGCACTGGCCGCCGCAAGCCCCCCGGGGGCCCACGGCGTGACCGCCGTGCCGTGGCTGGGGGGCGCCCGCGCCCCGTGGTGGCAGCCCGGGGTGGGGGCGGCGTTCGTCGGACTGTCCGGGTCCCACGGTCCGGCCGATCTGGCCCGGGCCGTGTTCGAGGCGGTCGCCCTCGATGTCCAGCGCTGCCTGGAGGCGATGGCCCCGACCGGCCGGCGGGGATCCGGTGGGACCGGGCCGGGTCCCACCGGGCTGGGCCTGGCCGGCGGCGGGGCGGCGACCCCGGTCTGGGGGGAGGTGCTCACGGGGACCACCGGCCTGTCCGCCCGCATCCGTCGGTCGGGGGAGGCCGCCTCGACCGGAACGGCCCTGCTGGCCTCCGGTGCCGTGGGCGAGCCGTGGGACCTCGAGGACCTGGATCCGGTGGTGGGGGAGCTCGTGCCCGATCCGACCGTGGTCGGGCGCTACGGCGACCTGCGGGCCGGCGCCGACCGGGTCGCCCGGGCTCTGGTGGGTGCCGTACCGTCCGGGCCCCGGTGACGACCCGGGACGGGACGGGCTCCCGGCGATAGGGTTCCCGGTCAATGGGCGACCAGGTGCGGTTCGACTTCGCGGTTCCCGACGAGTTGCTGGCCGAGGTGGTGGCCCGGTCGGGCACCTCCGACCGCGTCGCCGACCTGGCGGTGATGCCCGGGACGGGGGAGGGCAGGCCGCCTCCGCTCATCGGGATCCTCCGCCAGTACGGCTACGCCCCGCTCGTCCTGCTGACCGCCGCGGCCGTGGTGCCGGACACCTTCGGCAACGGCATCTCGATCATCGGCAGCAATCTCGAGACTTCCTTCCACATCCACGCCATGGTCTTCGTCGCCTCGGTGGCCCAGCTGCTCTGGGCCGTGCCGTTGGCGCTCTGGGCCGACCGGGGCAGCCGCAAGGTGGTGGCCGGGGTGGCCCTGCTGGCGTTCTCGGTGGTGGCCCCGCTCATGGCCCTGGCCCCGAACGTCTGGGCGTTCACGTTCCTCTACCTGCTGGCGTCGGTGGGGTTCTACGTCAGCGAGACGGTGCACAACTCCTACCTGTCTGACGCCTACCCCACCGAGGCGCGGGGCCGGATATTCAGCTGGCACAACCTGTCGGACCCGATCTCGCTGACCCTCGGCATCCTGCTCTTCGGACTGGTGGTCACCGTCGGTCACAGCTGGCGGTGGGGCATGCTCATCGCCCTGGCCGGGATCCCCCTCGCCCTGTCCCTGTTCACGCTGCACGAGCCGGACAAGGGGCAGAACGAGTCGAGCCACATCCTGAAGGCGTCGGGGATGGACGTCCACACCCAGCAGGACCAGGCCCCCCGGGTGCTGCTGGGTTCGGCGGTGACCCGGCTGCTGCGGATCCGCTCGATCTACTTCGAGCTGGTGGCGGTGGCCATCCTGGGGTTCGCCGGCACCGGGGGACCGCTCTTCGGGAGCCTCTACTTCGCCCGCCGGTGGGGCCTCGATACGGCCCAGCGCAGCGAGGTGTACTCGATCATCGGACTGGCCGCCTTCGTCGGGCTCCCGGTGGCCTACGTGATCGGCGACCGGATGTTCCGACGGTCGCCGGAGCGGCCGCTGATCGTGGCCGGCATCTGCATCGCCGCCTACGGGGTGCTCTTCGTGACCTCGCTCTACCTGCCCGAGCTCTGGATGGTGGTGGCCGTCCAGCTGCTGGCCACGGCGGCCATCTCCCCGCTGGCCATCTGCATCTTCCTCACCCTGGCGGCGACGGCGCCCCCGGAGATGCGCACCATCTGCTTCGCCCTGTTCGGTGTCTCCGCCCTCATCTTCGGCGGATTCGCCGGCGGCGTGCTGCTCGGGGCGGTCAGCGACGCCGTCGGGTTCCGGAACGGTCCGACCGCGGCGCTGACCGTGATCGGACCGGTCTGCGTGATCGGCGGCGTGATGCTCCTGGTCGGCTCGCGTTACGTGCGCCGCGACATCACCCTCGTCATCGAGGACGTCCTGGAACGTCACGCCGAGGGTCTGCGCCGACACGCCGAGCACCGGGTGCCGGCGCTGCAGGTGCACAACCTCGACGTGTACTACGGCGCCAACCAGGTCCTGTTCGACGTCAACGTCGACGTGGCCGAGGGGGAGGTGGTGGCCCTGCTCGGGACCAACGGAGCGGGCAAGTCGACGCTGCTGCGCACGGTGGCCGGTCTCGAGCACCCGCACCGCGGGGTCGTGCGGGTCTTCGGCGTCACCTGCACGTTCCTCGAACCCGAGCAGATCATCGGCCAGGGGGTCGGGCTGCTGGTGGGCGGGAAGATGTCCTTCCCCGGGCTCACCGTGCGGGACAACCTGCAGATCGGCTCGTACACCCTGCGCGGCCGCGGGCCGCGCGCGCGCGCCGCCTTCGACGAGGCCCTCGACCGGTTCCCCGAACTGGCGGCCCGGCTGCGGCAGCCCGCCGGCGCGCTGTCCGGGGGTGAGCAGCAGATGCTGGCCCTGGCCCGGGTGATGATGATCGAGCCGCGCCTGCTGCTCATCGACGAGCTGGCCCTCGGCCTGGCCCCGATGGCCGTGGACCGGCTGATGGGGATCGTGCGCGAGGTGAACGCCTCCGGGACCACCGTGGTGCTGGTCGAGCAGAGCATCAACCGGGCCATGCGCCTGGCCGACCGGGCGGTGTTCCTCGAGCGCGGGGAGGTCCGCTTCGACGGTCGCACCGTCGACCTGCTCGAGCGTGACGACCTGCTCCGCCCGGTGTTCCTCGGGGCCGCGGCGGACGGACTCGGGTAGGGATCACGATGTCGGTGCCGAGCTTCGTCCTGGTCCAGGGGGTCATCACCGGGCTCGGCTACGGACTGCTGGCCCTGGGCCTGGTCCTCGTGTACAAGACCAATCGGATCCTCAACTTCGCGCAGGGCCAGCTCGGCGTGGTGGCGGCGGTGTTCCTGGTCAAGTGCTTCTACGACTTCGGCTTCGAGTACTGGTTCTCGTTGGCGCTGGCCCTCGGGATGGCGGCGGCCGTCGGCGCGCTGAGCGAGCTCCTGCTGCGCCGCCTGGCCGACCGCCCGCGGGTACTGGTCATGGTGGCCACCATCGGACTCAGCCAGGTCCTGTTCGTGCTCACCGCCCTGCCGTTCATCCGCCCCGCGAACCTGTACAAGCCGTTCCCCGTCCCCTTCGACGTCTCCTTCCGCATCGGCTCGTACGTCTTCACGCCGGGCGAGGTGATGACCCTGGTCGTCGCCCCTCTGGTCGCCATCGGCCTGGCGGCGCTGGTCCGCTGGTCCACGTGGGGCCTGGCCATGCGGGCCATGGCCGAGAACCGTGACTCGGCGCGCCTGTCCGGGGTCTGGACCCGTCGCACCTCCACGGTGGCGTGGACCATCGCCGGGGTGCTCTCCGCCTTCACGGCGGTCCTGGCGTCGCCGGGCCAGACCTCGTCGCTGACCGAGGTGCTCAGTCCGGAGCTCCTCCTCCTGGGCCTCACCGCCGCCATCGTCGGCGCCATGACCAGCCTGACCCTGGCCTTCGTGTCGGCGATCGTGCTGGGGGTGGTCCAGGAGATCCTGGTGTGGAACCTCGCCGACACCACCCAGGTGGACCTGGTGCTCTTCGGCGTGGTCATGGCGGTGCTCCTGGTGCGGGTGGCCGCACTGCGGACCGGCGGCCGGGTCGACGGGCGCTCGACCTGGCTCGAAGGGACCCGTTCCCGCCTGACCGAGGACAACGTCCTGCGTCGCCGGGTGGGCGGTGCGGGATGCTGGGGCGCGGTGGTCGTGGCCGCCCTGCTGCCGCTGGTGCTCAGCACCGGGCGGACGTACCTGCTCTCGCAGATCTGCATCTACGCGGTCATCGCGCTGTCGATGACGGTGCTCACCGGTTGGGCCGGACAGGTGTCACTGGGCCAGTTCGGCCTGGTGGCCGTCGGGGCCCTCCTCGCCGCCCACCTGGGGTCGAGCGTGCCCCTGGTCGTGCTGCTGCCGTTGGCCGGGGCGGTCACCGCCGTGGTCGCCGTCCTCGTCGGCCTGCCGGCGCTGCGGGTGCGGGGCCTCTACCTGGCGGTCAGCACCCTCGCCTTCAACCTCTGGTTCATGGGGGCCGTGCTGGGCACCCCCTGCTGGAACGTCCCGTTGGTGGGTCGCCGGCTGTGCACCGGGCTGCCGGATCCCCGCTCGACGCTGGTGGCCCGTCCGAGCCTCTTCGGCGTCGGGCTCGGTTCGGAACGCGCCTTCGCCTGGTTCTCGCTCGGCGTCCTCGTCCTCTCGGTCCTCATGGTGCGGGTGTGGCGCGACCGCGGGGTGGCGCGACGGCTCATGGCGGTCCGGGACAACGAGACGGTGGCGGCGGCCATGGGGATCCCCCTCGGCCGGAGCAAGCTCCTGGCCTTCGCCCTCTCGGGCTTCATCGCCGGCTACGCCGGAGTGTGCCTCGCCTTCGCCACGGAGCGGATCTCCACGTCGACCTTCGACCCCGCCTACTCGGTCCTGGTGGTGTCGATGGTGGTGATCGGCGGGCTGGGCGCCATCGACGGCGCCGTGCTGGGCGCCATCTACCTGGTCGGCCTGCCCGCCATGTTCGGGACGACGCCGACCATCCAGTTCCTGTCCAGCGGACTGGGCCTGCTGGTCTTCATCCTCTACCTGCCCGGTGGGCTGGCCGACCTCCTGCACCGGCTGGCCGACCTGGTCACCCTGGGCGTGGTCCGCCTGTGGCCCCACCGGACGGGTCCCCCCGACCCGGACCGCTCCGACGCCGTGGCCCCGCAGGTGGTCCGGTGAGCACGGCGGCGACCACCGACGGGCGGGGTCCGGCCCGGTTGGAGATGGACGGGGTGGTGGTGGACTTCGGCGGGGTCCGTGCCCTGGCCGGTGCGTCCCTGACGGCGGCGCCGGGGGCGGTCGTCGGGCTGATCGGGCCCAACGGTTCGGGAAAGACGACGCTCCTCGACGTGGTCACCGGCCTGGTCGAGGCCGACCGGGGGTCGGTGCGGCTCGACGACGAGAGCCTGCTCGAGTACCTGCCCGAGGAGCGCTCCTCTCTGGGCATCGTGCGCTCGTTCCAGGACTGCCGCCTGTTCCCCGAACTGACGGTGGAGGAGGTCCTCCTCCTCACCCTGGACGCCGCCCGTCCGGTGGGCATCGTCTCGACCACCGTGCGCTCCCCGTGGGCCCTGCGGTCGGAGCGGGCCAAACGGACCGCCGTCGACGAGGTGGTCGGCTCGTTCGGCCTCGGCCGGTTCCGGCGCCACCAGATCACCCAGCTGTCGACCGGGACCCGCCGGGTGGTGGACCTGGCCTCGGTGGTGCTGGCCCGGCCCCGACTCCTGCTGCTGGACGAGCCGACGGCCGGGATCGCCCAGCGCGAGGCGGAGGCGTTCGTCCCGCTCCTGCAGCGCCTCCACGCCCTCACCGGCACCACCATCGTCCTGGTCGAGCACGACGTCCCCCTGGTCTTCGCGCTGTGCACGCAGGTGGTGATGCTGGAGTCGGGCGACGTGGTGTCGTCGGGCACCCCGGACGAGGTCGCCCGCGACCCGCGGGCCCTGGCGGCCTACCTGGGGGCCAGCGCCGAGGCCCTGGCCGTGTCCGGGGCCCCGGTACCCGACGGGGAGTCGCGGCCGGTACCCGGACCGGTCGAACCCCGGGCGGCCGGTGGCATGGAGGACCGGGAACCGGACCGGGGACCGCCGGGCCCACCTCAGCGTCGGGGCACCGCCGGTCCGTAGGGGACGTCGCCCCGGAGGGTGACCCGGTGGGCGACCCGCAACGCGTCGCCGTAGTCGTCGAGGGCGTAGTGCAGGGTCGCCCGGTTGTCCCAGAACGCGACCGAGCCGGGCCGCCACCGGAAGCGGCAGGTGAACTCCGGCTTCTGGCAGTGGCGGTAGAGCATCTGGAGGACGGCGTCGCTCTCGTTGTCGGACAGGCCGAGGACGGTCCGGGTGAACTGCGGATTGACGAAGAGGCCGCGCCGCCCGTTCTCGGGGTGGGTGCGCACCACCGGGTGGAGGGCGGGGAGCAGCTTGTCGTGGTGCCCGCCGTCCCAGTCGTAGCCGCCCCGGGCCTCGACGTCGGCGGCGAACCAGGGGTCGAAGTGGACGGCGATCAACCCGTCGCAGAGGGTCCGGACCGGTTCGGCCAGTCGGTCGTAGGCATCCTGCAGGCTGGCCCACTCCGTGTCGCCCCCCGTCTCCGGACAGGTGCGCATCGACAGGATCGACCCGAGCGGCGGGGTCGGCAGGAAGGTCACGTCGGTGTGCCACCAGCTGGCCCGGTCCTCCCGGCTGTCGATGGCCAGCACCTCGGGGTGACCCTCCACGGCGGGGATCACCGGGTGGCCCTCGGTGAGCTCACCGAACTGGCGCCCGAAGGCGGCCTGCTGGTCGTCGGTGAGGTGCTGGTCGCGGAAGAAGACGACATGGAACGTGTTCAGGACCTCGCGGACGGCGGCGATCGCCTCGCCGGCGAGCGGACGGGTCAGGTCGAGGCCGTGGATCTCGGCGCCGATGAGCGGCGACAGAGGTCGGACCTCGATTCCGTCGACGTGCGTCATGGGACCAGTGTGGTGCACCGCGGCGGCCCGTTCCACCGGCGGCGCTCCGTCACGGGTACGGACCGGCGGGGGTGGTGGCGGTCGCGGACCGGCGGGGGTGGTGGCGGAGACCGACCGGGGGCGCGGGTGGCCCTACCGGTCCGATGGAGCGGTTGGCGGACCCGGTCCCGGGCCCGGCCCGGGTGACCGGGTTGTGGCAACGTGTCTGCGGTGTGCGGGTCCGCCACGGGCGCGGGCACGGGCACCGGCGCCGACGGCGGTGCACCTGCGGAACGGAGGATCGAGCATGGCGACAGCGCGACGTGCCGAACGGAACTTCTCGCCGTGGTTCCAGGTGGTGACCCGGCTGGCCGCCACCGTGGAGGCCGACCCGCTGCCGGACGGCGACCTGGCGGCGTTCGCCGCCTGGCGGGCCCGCTTCGGGGCGCGGCTCGGGGACGAGCTGGCGCCGTGGCCCGAACCGGTCGACCCGGACACGGAGATCGACGACGGGGTCGCCGCCGACGGCTACCGGCGCCACCGGGTGGTGTTCGACAGCGAGGAGTGCATGTCGGTGCCGGCGTACCTGCTGGTGCCCGACGGACGGGTGGGCCCCGGTCCTGCGGTCCTGGCCGTCCACGGGCACGGCCCGGGGAAGTCGCGTGTGTGTGGCCTGGAGCCCGGGGACGAGCCGGGCGGCGACTACGCCGCCGAGCTCGCCCGGCGGGGCCACGTGGTCCTCGCCCCGGACCTGCGGTGCTTCGGCGAGCGCCTCGACTGGAACCCCGAGGACCACTACGCCTGCGACACCAATCTGGTCCACCAGGTCATGGCCGGGTGGAACCCGCTCACCCAGAACCTGTGGGACTGCGCCCGCGCCCTCGACGTCCTCGGGGCCCACCCGCTGGTCGACCCCGCCCGGATGGGTGTCGTCGGTTTCTCCTACGGCGGGACGATCAGCCTGTTCCTCGCCGCCGTGGATACACGGGTGTCCGCCGCCGTGGTCAGCGGCTACTTCTCGTCGTGGGCCGAGGCCCACCGGATGCCGTGGAACATGTGCGGGTCCCAGGTGCTCCCGGGCATGCTCGGGACGATGGAGCATGCCGACCTCGGGGCGCTGGTCGCCCCCCGGCCCTTCTTCGTCGAGACCGGCCGCGAGGACCCCCTCTTCCCGGTGGTGGCCGCCGAACGCTCGGTCGAGCGGCTGGGGCGGGTCTACGCCCACCTCGGCGCCGCCGACCGGCTGGTCCACGAGATCTCCGACGGGGAGCACCAGTGGTACGGCCGGGGTGCGTACGCCTTCCTCGACCGCCACCTCGGGCGCGCCGACCGTCCGGATTGAGCGGCGCAGCCCCCGTCCCGTCCCGGGGGGCCTCAGAGGAGGGCGGCCGAGTCCGGGTCGAGGTAGACGGTGGCCTGGGGCGTCCGTCGCAGGATCGACGCCGGACAGGCCACCGACACCGGGTCGCGCAGGGCCGCCCGCACGGGTGCGGCCTTGCGGGTCTCCGGCACCACCGCCAGCACCCGGGCGGCCCGCATCAGGGCGGGGACGGTGACGGTCATGGCCAGTCGGGGGACGTCGGTCTCCGCGGCGAAGTGTCCCTCGCCCACCTGTTGGCGGCGGCAGGCGTCGTCGATCTCGACGACCTTGACGTCCGAGACGTCGTCGAAGTCGGCCACCCCGGGGTCGTTGAAGGCCAGATGACCGTTCTCGCCGATGCCGAGGCAGCACAGGTCCAGGGGATGGGAGGCCAGGAGCGCGGCGTAGCGCCCGCACTCGGCCCCGGGGTCGGCGAGGCCGTGGAGGTAGTGCGCCGCCCGGGGTCGGACCCGCTCGGTGATCCGCCGGCGGATCCACCGTTCGAAGCTGGCCGGGTGGTCGGGCCCGATCCCCACGTACTCGTCCATGTGGAACACCACCACGTCCCCCCAGGGGACGTCGCGGGACGGGTCGACCAGCTCGTCGACGAAGGCCAGCTGGGAGTTGCCGGTGGCGAACATGGCGTGCGCCGTCCCGGCCCGGTCCACGGTCCGCCGCAGGACGG
>Ga0302283_1004595_pt1 | contig 10306 bp, 9 predicted proteins | sample III_Fen_E1_4_FD_198770 | JGI IMG/M metagenome (GOLD analysis project Ga0302283, IMG submission 198770) | Peat permafrost microbial communities from Stordalen Mire near Abisko, Sweden - III_Fen_E1_4 | ecosystem: Environmental > Terrestrial > Soil > Wetlands > Permafrost | place: Sweden: Abisko...
TGCGTGAACTCCATCGGGGTGTAGTAATGGAAGGTCACGACGATGTTGCGGTCGGCCGCGGGCAGCTTGAGGTTGCCCAGCTCGTCCATCGAGTTCCACTTGCGCGGGCCGATCACCACGCGGCGCGTCGGATTGCTGGCGCGAATGATGGCCAGGTTCTCGGCCAGCACGTCGTTCCAGACGTCGTTCATGTCGCCGTTGGGTTCGTTCAGGATCTCGAAAAGCACGCCGGCCGGCGCATCCTTGTAGCGCGGTGCGATCTGGCGCCAGAAGGCCTGCAGCTTGAGCCGGCAGCCCGGCGCGTCCTTGGCGCAACCCTCGAAGTTGTGCTCGTCCAGGATCACCTGAAGGCCGGCCTTCAGGCCCGCGTCCACCAGCGTGTCCAGGGTCTTGAGCCAGGCCTGGGAGAGCTGCCCGTCCTTGTCCATGTGGGCGAAGGCCTGCAGGTTCATGCGGACGTGGTCGAAACCGCCGTCCTTGATGGCCTGCATGTGCCGCGGCTGGAAGCGCGCCTGCGCCGGGTCGGTCCAGATCGGGTCATAGCCGACGATGTTGACGCCGCGCTTGAGGGCCGGAGCCGCCTCCTGGGCCTGGGCGGGTGCCAGGCAGGCGCAAAGCAGCGCCATCAGCGACAGCAGCAGGGGGCGGCGCGCGATCTTCTGGAACATGGATGGATCTCCGGTGAAATGGCCGGGTAACGGCTCTCTTGATGTTTGAGCGAGCGACATTGGCGCGTGGCCTGCGTCCGCAACGACCTGCGCTGTCGGGCCGGCAGCGCCCGATCAGTTTGAAATTGGCGCTGAGGCAGGCGAATAGGGGTTTGCGCGGCAGTTGCTCGCGCGCATTGCGTCAAACCCGTGCCGGCCGGGATGCCTTGCCTCGATCGAGTCCGGCCGGGACCGCTTGATGGACATCCGATCGCGAGGATGCACGGTCGGGCCAGTTCGTCGCCCGACGTCAGTCGGTGACCTTGACCCAGTCGTACAGCGCCTGTCCGCCGCCGCCGTTGTAGCGGCCCAGGAAGTTGACGGCGCTCGTGGAGTTGTCGCCGGTCCAGTGGTTGAGCATCAGCTGCATCGGCGCCGAGATGCTGGTGGTGACGCGCCGGAACTCGTGCTCCGTGCCGCTGCTGTCGACCGTGAACCAGCGCACGTAGGTCGGCCGCCATTCGAAGCCGAGCGTGGTCCAGCCCGGGGAGACAGCGAAGTCCTGGTAGTTCTGGACGTCGGCCAGCCAGGCGTTGGTATGCAGCGTGCGCCCCGAGTTGATGAACTCGATGTCGATCTCGTCGTGGCTGGGCGTGCCGGCCGTGCCCGTGTACAGGAAGAACGAGCTGTCGGCACCCGCGATGTTGCTGGGCTGCATGCGAACCTCGAACTTGCCGTAGGTGAAGCTCTGCCAGGTGCGAATCTCCGCGCATTTGATGGCGCTCTGGTTCGAGCTGTTCACGTTCAGGATGAGATTGCTCGACGCCAGCCACACTTCGCTGTACGCGAACGTGCAGCCGAACGGACTGCCATTGGCCCAGTTGGAGACCTGCCAGTTGGCGCTGTTGGGACCGCCGGTGCCGTCGAAGCCATCGAAGAAATTGGTGGCGTGGGCGGCCGGCGCGAGGGTGGCGGCGAGCGCGAGGGTGGTGAGGATCTTTCGCATGTCTGTCTCCGGTTGGTGTTTTCCGAGCGACAGCCATCGTGGCATCGACGGCACCATCGAACCGGTGCGTTCTTGCGCAGACCTTGACGGATCTTGCGAACTTCCCGCGCACGGCTGAGCCTCAGCAAACGCGCGGTTCGACGGGCATGCCCAGCCGGCAATGCACCGCGCCGCCGCCCGGCGCGCCGTGAGCCGGGTCGTAGCGTTCGAAGAACGGGCCGATGGCCAGCCTGAACGGGGCTTGCGGCAGCCACTGGAACAGCATCGCCTCCCAGCCTTCGGCGATGTCCTCGGCGGGGCCGTCGTACTGCAGCGTGGCCACCCAACGCGCCGGAACGCGCTTGTGCAACAACGGAGGCGCGGGCAGCGCGGCGGCCGCGGACGGCGGCAGCTGCACGCAGGCATCCATGCGGCAACGGTCGGGGCCGGCGATGCTGGGGTCGTCCAGGCCCATGAACAGCAGCGGTTGCCCGGCGAGCCCCATCGCATGGACTGCGCCCATGAAGCGCTCCCACAACGCGGGTGCGAGGCCGAAGTCGCCGCGGTCGCGCATGTACAGTACGTCGAGCGGCGGCTCGCGCGTGACCGTGATGCGCGGCACGTGGCGCAGCCCGCGATCGTCGGCCGGCGCGCGGCCGGCCGCCCAGCCCCCGTTGCGCCAGCACGATGGCGTCATCCCGAAGCGTTCGCGGAACGCGCGCGCGAAGCCTTCCGGGGACGAGAATCCGCAGCTCAGCGAGATCGCCGTGATCTTCTCCTCTGGGCAGTGGCGCAGCCGTCCCGCGGCCACTTCCAGGCGTCGCCGTCGCACGAATTCGTTGAGCGTCTCGCCGCTCCAGCGGTGGAACAGGCGATGGAAATGGAAGGGCGAGATCGACGCCAGCGTGGCCATCCTGTCCAGGGACAGTTCGGCATCCAGATGCGCATCGACGAAGTCGACCACGCGCTCCAGACGTCGCACATGGTGGCCGTGCAGCGCCAGCGGTGCGCGCGCGGCGGCGGACAGGGCGCTGGCCCGCACCGGGTTTGGCTCGACGGGGAGGGCACTGCGCGGCCCATGCGCGACCGTTTGGCTCATCTCTCGGATCGAATGGTGGGTCGACGTCAACGTGCGCGTCATGAGGACGACCGCAGATCTGCATGAGTTGCGGCGCGGATGCAGACAGAGCTGCCGGGTCGCAACCGGGCCCACCAGTCTAAAGCGATGAAAGCGCTTTCAATGACAGTGGAAACACGGAGGCCGGTCCGAACGGACGGCCCCCCGTCTGCCTAGCGATTGCGCTTGGCAGCCCTGGCCGCGCGTTCCGCCGCCTTGGCCGCCTCGGCGGCGCGCAGCTTGTCCTTCTTGCTCGGGCGCTTGCCCTTGACGCCGCCCTTGTTGTTCGGCGATTCGGCCGCGCCCTGGGGCGGCGCGGCTTCCTTGGGTTCGAAGCCGGCGATCTTCTCGCGCGGCACGCGCTGCTGCTGCCGGTTCTCGATCAGCCGGAAGTGCGCCTCGCTGGCCGCGGTGACGAAGCTCACTGCCAGGCCCGGCTCGCCGGCGCGGCCGGTGCGGCCGATGCGGTGCACGTGGTCGTCGGCCGAGCGCGGCAGGTCGTAGTTGACGACCACCGGCAACTGCACGATGTCGATGCCGCGCGCGGCCAGGTCGGTGGCCACCAGCACCTGCAGGCGCGAGGCCTTGAAGTCGTCCAGCAGCTGCGTGCGCCGGCCCTGGCTCAGGTCGCCGTGGAAAGCTTCGGCCTTGAGCCCGCCCACGTACAGCTTGGAGGCCACGTGCTCGGTGGCGTACTGCGTCGCGACGAACACCAGCACGCGCGACCAGCCGTGGTCGCGGATCAGCTTGAGCAGCAGCTGGGTACGTGCTGCCGTATCGACCGCGATGGCGCGCTGCACGATGCCGGCGCCTTGCGCGGCGACCGCGGCGGCGCTGTCGCTGGGCTGATCCGGCACGTCGATCGTGAACGGATCGGTCAGCATCGCCGCGGCCAGCGCGAGCACGGCACGCGGGAACGTGGCCGAGAACAGCAGCGTCTGGCGCCTGGCCGGCAGCAGCGCGAGGATGCGCTTGAGCTCGTCGGCGAAGCCCAGGTCCAGCAGGCGGTCGGCCTCGTCGAGCACCAGCGTCTGCACGTCCTGGATCGTGACGGCGTTCTGGTCGATCAGGTCGAGCAGCCGGCCCGGCGTGGCCACGACGATGTCGGCGCCGCCGCGCAGCCGCATCATCTGCGGGTTGATCGACACGCCGCCGAAGGTGATCGCGATCTTCAGCGCCACCGGCAGATGCTGCGCATCCTCGCGCAGCGATTCGCCGATCTGCGCCGCGAGCTCGCGCGTGGGCGCGAGGATCAGCGCGCGCACCGGCCGCTTCGCGCCATCGGGCGGCACGCCGGCATCGGCCAGCCGCTGCAGCACCGGCCAGCCGAACGCCTGCGTCTTGCCGGAGCCGGTGCGGGCGGTGCCCTGCACGTCGCGGCCCGCGAGCGCCGCCGGAATGGCCGCGGCCTGGATGGGCGTCGGGCCGAGGTAGCCGCGCTGCTGGGCGGCGCGCTGGAACGACGTGTTCAGGCCGAGGGATTGGAAGGTCATGCCCGTATTAGACACGGGTGGGTTGTGCGGGCGGAATCAGCGGCGCCGGCTGCCCGGCTTTTCGCTCATGCGCGGATGCCAGGACGCGGGCGGCGGGTCGGCAAGCGCCGCGCGTTGCGCCGCCAGCCAGGCGCTGACGGTCTCGTCGAACCGCGACAGCCAGGGCTCGCCCGCGCCGCGGGTGGCCACGATCTGCGGGCCGGCGTTCTGCATCTGGTCGGGCAGTCTGTCCAGGAAGGCGTCGCCGCCAGTCGTCCACGCGGCGCGCTCGGCGCGGGTGAGCTGCGTCAGCAGGCTCAAGCCGACGACGCCCGAGTTGCAGTTGACGTCCAGGAACAGCCGGCCCTCATCCTCGGCGAGGAACCAGGCCTGCGGGCGACGGCCGATGATGCGCATGCGGCGAGGGTGCGCTGTCAGGCCTTGGGCTGGCGCCGCTTGTGCCACGCCAGCAGTTCGCCGACGAAGCCCTTGCGGAACGCCACCACGCACAGCACGAAGATGCAGCCGATGATCACGCCGGTCCATGAGCCCACGCGGTCGGACAGCAGGTTCTGCAGGCCGACGACGGTGAAGGCGCCCAGCACCGGGCCCGCGAAGGTGCCCAGGCCGCCGAGCAGCGTCATCAGGATCACCTCGCCGGACTGTTCCCAGCGCACGTCCTGCAAGGTCGCCAGGTGCAGCACCAGCGACTTCAGGCCGCCGCCCAGCCCGGCCAGCGCGGCCGACAGCACGAAGGCCAGCAGCTTGTAGCGGTCGACGTCGTAGCCCAGCGAAATCGCCCGCGGCTCGTTCTCGCGGATGGCCTTGAGCACCTGGCCGTACGGCGAGTGCACGACGCGCAGCACGAACAGGAACACGGCGACGAACACCACCAGCACGAACGCGTACAGCGCGAGGTCGTTGTCCAGCGGCACCAGGCCGAACAGCTTGCCGCGCTGGATGCCCTGGATGCCGTCCTCGCCGCCGGTGAACGACGCGTGCTCCAGGCCGTAGGCCAGCATCTGCGCGAGCGCCAGCGTGACCATCGCGAAGTAGATGCCCTGGCGGCGGATCGCGATCAGGCCGACGACCAGGCCGGCGAGGGCGGCCGCGGCGGTGCCGGCGAGCAGGCCCAGCTCCGGCGTCCAGTGCTGGTCGTGCACCAGCCAGCCGGTGACGTAGGCCGCGCCGCCGAAGAAGGCCGCGTGGCCGAACGACAGCAGGCCGGTGTAGCCGAGCAGCAGGTTGAACGCCATCGCGAAGATCGCAAAGCACAGCGCCGTCATCACGAAGATCGGATACACGCCGACGAACGGCGCGACGACCAGCAGCGCCAGCGCCACGAGCCATGCGAGCTTGCCGGTGCGGTCCATTCCAGTTCCGGGCCCGCCCATCACTTCTCCTTGCCGAACAGGCCGGCGGGCCGGATCATCAGCACCACGGCCATGATGACGAACACGACGATGCCCGAGGCTTCCGGATAGAACACCCGCGTCAGGCCTTCGATCAATCCCAGCGCGAGGCCGGTGACGATGGAGCCGAGGATGGAGCCCATGCCGCCGATCACGACGACGGCGAACACGACGATGATCAGGTTGCTGCCCATCAGCGGCGACACCTGGATCACCGGCGCGGCCAGCACGCCCGCCAGGCCGGCCAGCGCGGCGCCGCCGGCGTAGGTCAGCGTGACCATCAACGGCACGTTGACGCCGAACGCCTGCACCAGCGACGGGTTCTCGGTGCCGGCGCGCAGCAGCGCGCCCAGGCGCGTGCGCTCGATCAGGAACCAGGTTCCGAAGCACACCACCAGCGAGACGCCGATGACCCAGCCGCGATAGTTCGGCAGCATCATGAAGCCGAGGTTGGTGGCGCCCTGCAGCGCGTCGGGCGACGAGTAGTCCTGGCCGGACGAGCCGTAGTACTGCTGGAACACGCCCTGGATGATCAGCGCCAGGCCGAAGGTCAGCAGCAGGCCGTAGAGCGGATCGAGCTTGTACAGCTGCTTGAGCAGCGTTCGCTCGATCAGCGCGCCCACCGCGCCCACCACCAGCGGGCCCAGCAGCAGCGCCCACCAGTAGCTGACGCCCCAGCGGTCCATCGAGAACCAGGCCACGTAGGCGCCCAGCATGTACAGCGCGCCGTGCGCGAAGTTGACCACGCCCAGCAGCCCGAAGATCACGGCCAGGCCCAGGCTGAGCATCGCGTAGAACGAACCGTTGACCAGGCCCAGCATCAGCTGGCCGAACAGGGCCTGTATCGGGACGCCGAAGATCTCGGTCATCGAGAAAGAACTCCAACTGATGTACGACGGGCCACCGCGGGGTACGCGACGGCCCGCAAACGTTCAAGCGATCGAAGAGACTACTTCCATGCGGCGCACTTCGTTTCGGCCTTGGTGGTCCAAGCCGCTTCGCCCTTGATCGTCTCGACCACGTTGTAGTAGTCCCAGGGTTCCTTCGAGTCCTCGGGCTTCTTGACCTGCATCAGGTACATGTCGTGGATCATGCTGCCGTCGGCGCGGATCCAGCCGTCCTTGGCGAAGATGTCGTTGACCTTGGAGGACTTCATCTTCGCCAGCACCTTGTCGGTGTCGTCCGAGCCCACCGCCTTGACGGCGGCCAGGTAGTTGGCGGCAACGGAGTAGTCGGCAGCCTGCAGCGAGCCGGGCATCTTCTTCATGACATCGAAGTAGCGGCGGCCCCAGGCGCGCGTCTCGGGGCTCTTGTTCCAGTACCAGCTGTCGGTCAGGTACATGCCCTGCGTGGTCTTCAGGCCCAGCGAGTGCACGTCCTGGATGAACATCAGCAGGCCGGCCAGTTTCATCGACTTGGTGATGCCGAACTCGTTGGCCGCCTTGATGGCGTTGACCGTGTCGCCGCCGGCATTGGCCAGGCCCAGGATCTGCGCCTTGCTGGCCTGCGCCTGCAGCAGGAAGGCCGAGAAGTCGCTGGCAGACAGCGGGTGCTTGACCACGCCCAGCACCTTGCCGCCGTTGGCCTCGACGACCTTGGCGGTGTCGGCCTCCAGTGCCGCGCCGAACGCGTAGTCGGCCTGCAGGAAGTACCAGGTCTTGCCGCCGGCCTTGGTGACGGCGCCGCCGGTGCCCTTGGCCAGCGCGGTGGTGTCGTAGGCCCAGTGGATCGTGGTGGGAGCGCACTGGTCGTTGGTCAGCGCCGAGGTGCCGGCGCCCACCGAGATGAAGATCTTGTGCTTCTCGGCCGCGACCTTGGCCATGGCCAGGTTGGTGCCGGAGTTGGTGCCCCCGATGAGCATGTCCACGCCGTTGGTGTCGAACCATTCGCGCGCTTTGGCGGCGGCCACGTCGGCCTTGTTCTGGTGGTCGGCGTAGACCAGTTCGATCTTCTTGCCGGCGATCGCGCCGCCGGCGTCGGCGATGGCCATCTTGATGGCCTCGACGCCGCCCTGGCCGTCGATGTCGGCGTACACGCCGGACATGTCCGTGATGATGCCGATGCGCACGACGTTGCCCGAGATCTGCGCCTGCGCGGCGCCGGCGAAGCCGGCCGCGGCCATGCAGGCGACGGCCACGGTCTTGAGGGCGGAAAGAGGCTTGAGCATTTGACGATCTCCTTGATTGTTCGTTGGTCTGGCGGACGGGAAAAGAGCGGCGGGCGCGGTCAGACGCCCAGGTATTCGTGCAGCCTGTCGATGCGGCCGGGCAGCTCGGCCTGCGTGAACTGCTGGATCACCTGGCCGTGCTCCATCACCAGGAAGCGGTCGGCCAGCGGCGCGGCGAAGCGGAAGTTCTGCTCCACCATCACGATCGTGTAGCCCTGCCGGCGCAGCGCGACCACCATCTCGGCCAGCTTCTCCACGATCACCGGCGCCAGGCCTTCGGAGATCTCGTCGAGCAGCAGCAGCCGCGCGCCGGTGCGCAGGATGCGCGCGACGGCCAGCATCTGCTGCTCGCCGCCCGACAGCCGCGTGCCCTGGCTGTGTGCGCGTTCCTTCAGGTTCGGGAACATCGCATGGATCTGCTCGATGGGCATGCCGCCCTTCACGAGGACAGGCGGCAGCATCAGGTTCTCCTCGCAGCTCAGGCTGGAGAAGATGCCGCGTTCCTCGGGGCAGTAGCCCAGGCCCAGCCGCGCCACCTTGTGCGTGGGCAGGCCGATGGTCTCCTGGCCCTTGACCTTGATCGATCCCTTGCGCGCACCCGTCAGGCCCATGATGGCGCGCATCGTGGTCGTGCGTCCCGCGCCGTTGCGGCCCAGCAGCGTGACGACCTCGCCCTCGTCGACGTGCAGGTCGACGCCGTGCAGCACGTGCGATTCGCCGTACCACGCGTTCAGGCCCTTGATCACGAGGAAGGGGGTCGACATGTTCAGCGCCCCGCTCGGCCGCCCGCAGGACGCTGAGCGCGCCCTCGCGGGGCAGTGAGTGAAGCGAACGTGGGGGTGGTCATCAATGCGCTCCGGCGAGCTCGTTCTGCGTCGTGCCCATGTAGGCCTCGATCACCTGCGGGTTCTTCGAGACCTCGGCGTAAGCGCCCTCGGCCAGCAAGGCCCCGCGCTGCAGCACCGTGATGGTGTCTGCGATGCTGGAGACCACGCTCATGTTGTGCTCCACCATCAGGATCGTGCGGTTGGCCGACACCTTCTTGATGAGCTGGCGGATGCGATCCACATCTTCGATGCCCAGGCCCTGCGTCGGCTCGTCCAGCAGCATCAGCTGCGGCTCCATCGCCAGCGTGGTGGCGATCTCGAGCGCGCGCTTGCGGCCGTAGCTGAGCTCGACGGCGGGCAGCCTGGCATAGGCGGCGAGGTCGACCTCGGCCAGCAGCGCCATCGCGCGCGCGTCGAGCTTGTGCAGGCTGCTCTCGGACTTCCAGAAATGGAACGAGGTGCCCAGCGTGCGCTGCAGCGCGACGCGCACGTTCTCGAGCACGCTCAGGTGCTGGAACACGGCCGAGATCTGGAACGAGCGGATGACGCCGCGGCGCGCGACCGCGGCCGGGGCGTCGCGCGTGATGTCGACGCCGTCGAACACGATGCGGCCCGAACTCGGCTGCAGGAACTTGGTGAGCAGGTTGAAGCAGGTCGTCTTGCCCGCCCCGTTGGGGCCGATCAGCGCGTGGATGTGGCCGCGCTGCACGCGCAGGTTCACCTTGTTGACGGCCACGAAGCCCTTGAACTCCTTGGTCAGATCGCTCGTCTCGAGGATGTAGCCATTGCTCATCGGGCGAGTTTAGGGTCTGCCCGGTGGCCGGGACAGTTCGCAGAAATACGTTCGGGTCAACCCGCACTAAAACATGGCCCGCATGGCACGGCTGCGTCGGATCTGCGCAAGAACGCGGGCCCGTCACGCCGATTTCACGATGCCTTGGCGCTGGGCGGCCCGGCGCGCGCGTGGGAAAATCGAGGCCGGATGAAATACACGGTCGCCGTCCGCACCCTCTGCGAGTTCACGGCCAAGGCCGGTGATCTCGACCTGCGCTTCACCCCCTCGGCCACCGCGCTGGAGGGCATGGCGGGGCACGCCACGGTCGCCGCGCGCCGCAGCCAGGCGTACGAAGCCGAGGTGTGGCTCAAGGGCGAGTACCGCGAACTCGTCGTGCGCGGCCGGGCCGACGGTTTCGACCCCGAGGCCGGCCGGCTCGACGAGGTCAAGACCTACCGCGGCGACCTGCACGCGATGCCGCAGAACCGTCGCGCGCTGCACTGGGCGCAGGCCAGGTGCTACGGCGCGCTGCTGTGCGCCGAACGCGGGCTGGACGCATTGAAGGTCGCGCTGGTCTATTTCGACGTCGCCTCGCAGGACGAGACCATGCTGGTCGAATCGTTTTCCGCCGCCGACCTGCGCGCGTTCTACGAGCTGCAATGCGACCGCTTCCTCGCCTGGGCCGTGCAGGAGACCGCGCACCGCATCGCGCGCGACGCCGCGCTGGCGGCGCTGCCGTTTCCGTACGCCGCGTTCCGCGCCGGCCAGCGCCAGCTCGCCGAGGGCGTCTACAAGGCGGCGATCTCCGGCCGCACGCTGCTCGCGCAGGCGCCCACGGGCATCGGCAAGACGGTGGGCACGCTGTACCCGCAGCTCAAGGCGATGCCCGGCCAGAAGCTGGACA
>Ga0302283_1004597_pt1 | contig 10303 bp, 10 predicted proteins | sample III_Fen_E1_4_FD_198770 | JGI IMG/M metagenome (GOLD analysis project Ga0302283, IMG submission 198770) | Peat permafrost microbial communities from Stordalen Mire near Abisko, Sweden - III_Fen_E1_4 | ecosystem: Environmental > Terrestrial > Soil > Wetlands > Permafrost | place: Sweden: Abisko...
CACTCCGATGGCGCGCACAGCGAGCAGGGCATCCAGGTCGCGAATTCCGCCGGCCGCTTTCACCTGCACGCGTGGTGGTGAATATTTGCGCATTAATTGGAGGTCGGCCTTGGTGGCTCCGCTGGCTGCATACCCGGTAGAAGTCTTCACCCAATCGGCACCCACCTCGCTGGATATCAGGCATAGCCGCTGCTTGGATGCGTCGTCAAAATACGCGTTCTCGAAGATCACCTTGATCTTCGCCCCGGCGCCGTGAATCAGCGACGCAAGCGTGGACAACTCATTCTTCACGTACGCCCAATCGCCGCTCCTTGCCTTGCTGATGTTGATCACCACATCCAACTCTTTCCCGCCGTCGACGAGCGCTTGCTTCGCCTCGGCTATCTTGATTGTGGTCGCATGGCCGCCATGCGGGAAGCCGATGGTTGTGCTCGCAATCACCGATGTGCCGGTAAGCCGCTGGGAAGTCTTTTGAAGGTAATAAGGCAGGATGCAGACACTCGCCACGTTGTAGCGGGTCGCAAGCAGAATTCCGTCATCCAGTTCTTTGGTGGTCAGTGCAGGATTCAGCAGCGAATGATCAATCATCTTCGCAATTTCGCGATAACTGTATGCAGGAGGCACGAGGGTTCTCCATTTGTGCAGGGGTTTTTTTGCCCGGAACCCGGGCTGCGATGAGCAAAGGGAGAAAGATCATGCTCACGCATCCAAACCGAGTGTACATCCAGAGCCGGGCTGGCTGCGATGGTTGCCTTGACCCCTGAGGCGCTGAAACACGCCTATTTGTACTTGCGAAGAACTCCCAGCACACGCCCTTGAATGGCAACTTGTCCGGCTGGAACGTAAATCGGTTCCATCTCGCTATTTGCCGGCTGCAGCCGCACCTGGCTCCCCTCGGCGTAGAACCGCTTGAGCGTAGTCTCGGCGCCGTGAACCAGCGCGACTACGATCTCGCCCTGGCGCGCCGTGCGCGTGCGCTCCACCAGCACATAGTCGCCGCTGATAATGTGCTCGTCTCGCATTGAGTCGCCCCGCACTTCGAGGGCGAATACATCGCGGTTTCCCACCACATCGTGCAGCGAAATGGTCTCCGGATTTTCGGTGGTCTCAACAGGCAATCCTGCGGCGATCCGCCCAGCCAGGGGCAGCCTATCGCTGGTCCGTGTCCGGGTTCCGGGCGGGACCACATCGATGGAGCGGCTGCGATTGTGCACACGGTCAAGAAGCCCTTTCTTCTCGAGGTTGGTAATGTGCTTGTGCACTGTGGCCAGGCTCTTCAGCCCCATACCGCGCGCAATCTCTTCAAACGACGGAGAATAACCGTTGCGCCCAACAAAGGACTCCAAAAAATCGAGGATCTCTTTCTGCCTACGCGTGACTGCCATGCGGAAAGTATAGCGAATAAAAAGCGAATCGAACAGAATTCTTTCTTTCTTCTCCACATCCAGAGGTAACCGGGCGGATTCCTCCCCGGTAAATGCCCGGATTCGAATGCCGTCACAGCCCGGCAAGAACCGGTTTGCGCTGCTTTTGGAGCCTTGGAAGCCGGTTCGGTCCTAAAGTTGCGCGATTGAGTTGCCGATAGATGGAACGAACGCTCGCCGGTCGTATCCAACTCAGCGCGGAGCACAGACGCCAGTGATTTCACTCAAGAAGTACCTTGATTCGGATAAGTCTGAATTGCCTCGGGTAATTCACCAGGACCCGCGCGAAGTGTTGCCTGCCGCCATCAAGGCCTATCGTTCGGCACTTGTTGAGATGGGAAGTTGCAGCACAGACGCTTGTCCTGCACTCGGCAATGACCTGAAACGCGAACTTGGCCGGCTGGAGATTGGCCTTGCGTCCGTGATGAACTGCGAGCAGGTTGAGACTACCCAAAAGAATGTCCAGGAGCAGTTACAGGATTGGGGGCGCCGAACCGCCGCTCACTATCGGCAGACTACCGGCGAGGTAAAGGACCTGCTTCTGGTGATGGCTCGTACCGCCGAGGCGGTGGGCGAACGCGACCAGCGTTGTGCCGGCCAGCTCAGCAACGTCACAACCCGCCTCGAACGCATCGCCAGCCTCGAGGACCTGGCGGAGATACGGGTCTCGATCGAGCAAAGTGCGACGGAGTTGAAGTGCTCTCTCGACCGGATGGCCGCGGAAGGCAAGGCGGCCGTCGAGCAACTGCGTGCAGAGGTATCGCTTTATCAGGCGAAGCTGGAAATCGCTGAAGAGACAGCCTCGCGCGACTCGCTCACGGGTCTCCGCAATCGCGTCTGGATGGAAGCTCAGATTGAGCGGCGTCTGGCGCGCAACGGGCCGCTCACACTCGCCATTGTCGACATCGACAAGTTCAAGGCAGTAAACGATGAACACGGCCATCTCGTTGGAGATGAGCTGCTTCGCATGTTCGCGGGCGAACTGCAGTCCGCCTCCCGCTCCACCGATCTGATTGGTCGCTGGGGCGGCGACGAGTTCATTCTCGCGCTCGAGTGCCGCCTTGAGGAAGCAAGAACGCAGATTGACCGGCTTAGCGCCTGGGCGTGCGGGAGCTACAAGGTCGGCGGCAGCGTGGTGCCCATCGAGATAGACGTCGAAGCATCGATCGGGCTGGCGGAACGGGCTCCTGAGGAGTCAATGGCCTCCATGCTCACTCGCGCCGACGCCGAGATGTACAGGCAGAAGAATGCCTCGCGCAACGGTCGCAAGCGCTTGAGAACCTGACGTTCGTTCAGGCCACGGCCGCTTTTGGGGCCGTGATGATGGGTCTATGGTGATCCCATTTCGGGATTGGATTCCGCCATGAATCCAACTCAGGAATGTTCCGTCGATCTTTCCTCGCTCAAATCTTGAGTTCCTCACTCTTCAGAGAGAAGGTGATTGTGTGCCCGGACTAATCAAGGCCGAGCGATATGTTCGATGCCCAGTATAGGCATCGGGTCGCGGGCACAGGAAGCGAAGGACGAGTTGCAATGAAGCTACTAATCGCCGAAGACGACAGCGCATTGGGGTTGTTTCTTAGCCGCGGCCTTGAGGCCGATGGTCACCGTGTTCGAGTGGCGCCGGATGGTGGTGTCGCTGTGGAAGCGTTTCGTCAGGATTTGCCGGACCTGACAATCCTCGACCTGAATCTTCCAGTCATGGATGGCGAGCAGGTTCTGGAGGAGTTTAGGGCCATTGACCCCGACTCGCCGGTGCTTGTACTAACGGCCCGGCAGGAGGTAGATACTCGAGTTCGCTGTCTCGACCGGGGCGCCGACGACCTGATGATCAAGCCGTTCAGCCTGCATGAACTGCGTGCGCGCTGCCGCGCTCTGTTGCGCCGCAAGCGGGACACGCGGCTTCAGTTGCGGGCCGGCGATCTTGAGCTCGACCGGCTGGATCATACCGTCCACCGCGATGGTCTGCCCATCCTGCTCACGAACAAAGAGTTCGCCTTGCTCGAGCGCCTGATGCTCAATCGCGGGCAATGTGTCTCCCGCGTCGAGCTTCTGGACACAGTTTGGAACATGGAGCCCGTGCAGACTACCAACATCGTGGATGTGTATATCAACTATCTGCGCCGCAAGCTGCACGATCCGCCGCCGGGCATTCTGATTCGCACCGTGCGCGGACAGGGATACATGGTTCCTTCGGATGCGGAGCTTGGTCTGCTTGTCTCCGCCGCCGCGCATGTCTTCGCTGAGCAACTCCCTGAGGTCCTCTCAGCCTCCGACATTCGCTGACCATTCTTAACTTATTTCCGCCGAGGAGAAAGCCAATGCAGTGTGTTCCCGTCTCCGTAGTTGCTTCCAATTCTGTGCGGCCGCGCACGCGCACCGTTCTTGTGGCCAGTGCCGATCGCAGTTTTCGCCAGCGAATTGCCGAAACTCTCACCGGGCTGCGCTGGCAGGTTCGCGAAGTCGAAGGCGGGGCGCAGGCGTGGGCCGAGGCTGACGCGGCTGCCCCCGAGGCATTCATCGTCGATGCGTGGCTGCCCGATCTTGAGATGGGAGAGTTTCTCAAGGAGTTTCACGGCAGATTCCCGGCAGTCGATGTGGTCACCGCCAGCGGTGAACCGGAGATAGACACCGCACGGGGCCCCTACCGCCAGGAACTGCTCTATGCGCTTCGCCGCTCCCAGGATAACGACACCGCGGTATGGAATGCCGCGCCGATGCTGGCGGAGCCAAACACAAGACCGGCGCGGACCACACCGGCCCAGGCGCAGCCGGAAACATATTCCGTGCAAACCTCGGCAGCAAACGGCTTCACTGGAGGCTCGATCGCGGTTCCAGGGAAGACTGTCTCCATTCGTCCCCTTGCGCCGACCTCAAATCCCTCCATTTCCAGCACGGAACGGCTTCCGGAACTGGTTGGCAACGATGCATCCATGCTTGAGGTCAGCCGCCGTGTGCGGCTGGTGGCTCCGCGCATGGCGCCGGTGTTGATCGAAGGGCCGACCGGATCCGGCAAGGAGCTGGTGGCTGAGGCGCTGCATCGCCTTTCAACGCGAAGCCGCAAGCCGTTCGTAGCCATCAACTGCGCGGCAATCCCCGAGTCGCTTCTCGAGGCCGAACTTTTCGGACACACGCGCGGCGCATTTACGGGCGCAGTGCAGGGCAGGGTAGGCCGCATCGAGGCAGCCGATGGCGGAACGCTGTTTCTGGACGAGATCGGCGAGATGCCCCTGGGTCTCCAGTCGAAGCTTCTGCGCTTTGTCGAGTGCGGCGAACTGCAACGTGTGGGCGACAACGAGACTGTGAAGGTGGATGTGAGGATTATCGCTGCGACCCACCAGCACCTTGCGCAACAGACGCAGAGCGGCGCATTTCGCGCCGATCTCTACTACCGGCTGGCGGTGTTTCTCATCCGCACACCCGCTCTTTCCGAGCATCCCGCCGATCTGGCGATGCTGGTCGACCACTTCCTCGCGCGCCTGGGCCGCGAAGCTCCGGTGAAGGGCATCGAGCCCGCTGCATTGGCCAAACTCGCCGCACACGATTGGCCAGGCAATGTGCGCGAACTTGAGCATGTGCTCGAACGCGCTGTAATCCTCGCCGGGGATGAGCCGGCGGTGAGCGCACGCGAGATCGACTTCGGCCTGAGTATCAATTAACCAAGTCAGGAGAGTCATCCCGCTGGCGAAGAAACCTTCGGAGGTTCGGGCTATGGACGTTGAGACTCGGATGGGCGAGGCAATCGGCCGTTATCTCGATCTTGCCACCAGCGAGATCAAGCTCACGGCCGCCAACATGGCCAACATCGATACGCCGGGATACAAGGCGGTTGGATTGGACTTTGAGGCCGAGATGCGCGAGGCGCTGGACGATGTGAACAAGGGAAGTCCTGCGCGGGCAACGCGCGTGCGCATTGTCGACGGCCTGGTCGCTCGTCCCGATGGCAACGATGTTTCGATGGACCGTGAGGGTCTGAACCTAGCCGAGGCGCAGTTGAAGTTTCGGGTCGGCGTCACGCTGCTGCACGCGGAAAACCAGCGCGTGATGGACGCCATCCGCGCCGACAGCAAGTAGTTGGGCGGATCTGAAGATTCCGGGGACTTCTGTCTCGGCAAGTTCGGTCCTGAGACGGCAATCAAAGGAGGGCGGCGATGAATCTATTCGCGATGATGGAGACCTCGGGTGGCGCGATGCAGGCCGAGCGCATGCGCGCGGAGGTGGTTGCAGCCAACATGGCAAACGCGGAGACGACGCGCACAGCTTCCGGAACCCCTTATCGCCGCCAGCATGTGGTCTTCGCGTCGAACACAGGCAGTACCGACTCGGCCAATCCGGACTTCAGCAGCGTTCTCGGCAATGAGGCCGGGAGTGTCTTCGCGACGCCGATCTCTGCGCCTGAGTCTGGCTCAATCTCCGGCCAGGCTGTTGTTCCCGGCGTGCACATTGCCGGCGTTGTAGAGGACACCGCGCCTCCGTTGAAGCGCTACGATCCGGGCCATCCAGATGCGGGGCCGGATGGCTACGTCGCTTACCCGGACATTAATCCGATTACAGAAATGGTGGACCTGATGGGAGCCACGCGTGCCTATGGCCTCAACAGTTCCGCCGTTCAGGCCGAGAAGGGCATGATCACCTCTGCACTCGATATCGCGAAGACTTAGGCGCAGGAGAGGTTCCAGAATCGAGCGGATAGAAGTGCAGCCGCGAAATATCAAAGCAGGAAATATCAAGGCAGGGAGGGACTGACCATGTTGCCCATTCTGAATCCAATTAGCTCAGCCGCGGGTCCGTCCAGTTCTTCCGCAGGCATCGGTCCCGGCACAGTGTCTTCTGCCTCGGGCTCATCGACAACCGAGCCGGTCGCGTTTTCCGGCCTGCTGACCGATGCTGTTGGTCAGGTCAGCCATCTTGAGGACGCGGCACGTACCGCGATGACCGGTCTGATGACCGGCACTGGAGTCGATGTTCACCAGGCGATGATCGCCACCGAGAAGGCAAGCATGGCCTTTGAACTCGCCCTCGCCGTGCGCAACAAGGCGGTCCAGGCCTATCAGCAGGTAATGGGCATGCAGTTCTAGCAGGACCGTGAATAGAGGAAAGGGAAGCAGTCCCTGGACAATATGGCCACCGGAACACAGTTGGAGAAGACCGCGATGGGGGTTCCCGTGCAGGCCGGATTTGCCGGGAGGCTGGGAGCCCTGGTTACGCGCGCGCGAGTGCTCTGGGCTGGTCTCCGGCCCAACCAAAGATTATGGGTCGGTGTGGCCGGAGGCCTTGTCGCGGCACTTCTGGGCGGCCTGCTCTGGTACGGCCTGCGCACCGACTGGCGCACTCTTTACGCCGACCTCGACCCGGACGATGCGCGCCAGATTGCTCAGACACTCACGCAGGCGCAGATTCCTTTTGACGTCGCGGCCAGCGGCGGCACCATTCGTGTTCCAGCCGCGCAACTGGACAAGGCTCGCCTGGCCACGGCGGCCAAGGGCGGCGTCAAGAGCGGGCGACTTGGCTTCGAGATCTTCGACAAGCCGAATTGGGTGGGCTCTGAATTCGACGAGCAGGTCAACTACCAGCGTGCCCTGGAGGGCGAACTCGAACACACGGTGGGCACTCTTGCCGATGTCGAATCGGCCCGTATCCATCTCGTAATGCCGCACGATTCGCTGTTCCGCGATCAGGAGCGTCCAGCCAAGGCTTCGGTTGTGCTCAGGTTGCGCCATCGGTCGCTGGCCGACGGCGAGCCTGAGGCGATTCGCAATCTTGTGGCCTCGGCGGTGGATGGCCTGACGGCCGACCGGGTTGTGCTCGTCGATGCTGCCGGTCATCTTCCCCTCGGTCCCAGGACCGCCGACGCGTTGCGCCTGACCGCCGAGCAGAATCTCGAAGAGAAGCTTGTCTCCACCCTTGAGCCGGTCACTGGCGTTGGCAATGTGCGCGCGTCGGTCACGCTCGACTACGATCCCTCGGCCAGCGAAGAGACGCAGGAGTCTTACGATCCGGACCAGACGGTCACGCTTTCAATGCAGCGGACCGAGCAGGTCTCCGGCCCGCAACCAGTCGCAGCCGGGGTCCCCGGCGCGGCATCGAATGCACCCAATGCGCAGTCCCTTCCCGTCTACCCGCAGGCGACGACACAGCCGCAAACGGCGCGGTCTGAGTCGGGAACGTATGGTGCTGCAAAGACGGTTCGCCACGTGGTCGAAAGCCCTGGAAAGCTGCGCCGGCTCACCGCGGCCATCGTGGTCAATGACCGGTTGACGCAGCCCGCATCGAAGGACAAAGGCGCGATCTGGCAGCCTCGTTCAGCGGAGGAGTTGCGCAACCTCACCGCCCTGGCGCAGGCGGCGGTGGGCTTTGACACGGCACGTGGCGACCTGCTCACGGTCGAGGATTTTTCCTTCGATGCCAATCATGCGGCACCGCCGCCAACATTTCTCAGCCAACTGCTTGCCGGGGCTGAGGGTTCACCCGTGCTGATCAAATATGGCGCGATCCTTGCCGGGGTTCTGGTGATTGTGGCGTTTGGCGTGCGCCCCGCGGTTCATCGTATCGCGAGCTCTCCGGTCGCAGTTGCAAATGGTCCCCCAAAAGAGCTGGCGGCGAACGCGACACAGCCCATCCTCAACGTGCCAGAGCCTGCCGAGGCCGATCCGGAGCGGCAAAGAGCACAGGAGATTATTGGGCAAGTGTCTGACCACCTGAAGCGTGAACCATCGCACAGCTCGCGATTGCTGCAGAGCTGGATTCACCAGGATTGACCCGGGCGACCGCGAACGCGAGGAAACGGTATTGGCAGAACAGGGAAACGAAACCGGGGTCGCAAAGCGGCGTGAGTCAGCCGGCCTCTCCGGTGTGCGCAAGGCGGCGGTGCTGCTGGTTGCGGTCGGCGAAGAGGTGGCGCGGGAGATTCTGCGCGCCCTGCAGCTTCGCCGCTCGCAGGAAGCTGCGCAAGGCAACCTTGCCAAGTTGCAGCGTACCGACCCCGCCCAGCTTGGCAAACTGCTTGACTCCGAGCATCCCCAGACCATCGCCCTGGTGCTAGCCCATCTCGATCCACGGCGCGCTTCGCAGGTGCTGGACAACCTCAGCGAAGACCACAAGGTCGTCTCCATCCAGCGGCTCGCCGAGATGCGCCAGTTCTCGCCGGAGATGGCACAAAAGGTGGCCCACATATTGCATCGACGCCTGGAGAGCGTAGGCGACACGGCACGTAAAAGCTACTCCGGCTTCAAGGCTGTGGCCGACCTGCTGAACCGGCTCAACGCCGAAGAGGCGAAGAAGATTCTGGAAACAATTGAAGAAGGTGAGCCGGAACTCGCCCTCAACATTCGCAATCTGATGTTTACCTTTGAAGATTTGGTTACGGTTCCCCCGGCCACGATTCGCGAGATAGTCTCCGGGGTCGATAAGCGAATGCTTGCCCTGGCCCTGCGCGGAACCAACGAGGACCTGCGCGCGCAGATATTCAAATCCATGAGCTCACGCGCGGTGGAGATGCTCAAGGAGGATATGGAGGTGTTGGGACCGGTGCGCTCGCGCGAGGTGGCGCAGGCTCAGCAGGAGATTCTGAATCTCGCCCGCCGCCTCGAGGCTGAGGGCAAAGTGGTGCTCAAGCTGGAAACCGGCGACGAGATGCTGGCGTGACCTGGGAAGATTCCGCGCCGTGGAGGAATGCTGGTGGAATTGTAAAGGCGCCAGCGTTGACGGCAGGGAACTGCTCCGAAAAGTGAGTGTGGTATTGCGAAGACCTGGCAGGAGAGTGCAGGCCGTCGAATGCGGAGGGAAGAGTTGAATTTGGCAGCAAGGGATGCGGAAGCCACAGAAGCGCCCCGCGTGGAGGTGTATGAGTATCCCTCCGGCGCAGGCGCCGGTTCGCGCTCCACGACTCCGCACGCGGGTGTTCTTTACCAGGGCGGGGTAAACACCCCTCAGGATGGTGCCGATCGCGGCCCATCTGACTCAGCCCGTGCTGAGTTCGACAGGCGCCTGGCCGAAGAGACGCGCCGTTCCTTTGAGGCTGGCCGGGAGCAGGGCCGCAGCGAGGGCCGCCAGGCGGAGCGCGAGGCGCAGGCGGGCGCGGTGGTGTCAGCCGAGCGGGAGCGACTGCGCAAGGCCGCCGAGTTGGTCGATCGGTTTGACCGCGAGCGCGAAGGCTATTTCGCTCAGGTCGAGCGCGAAGTTGTCGCCCTGGCTCTGGCCATCGCCGCGCGCATCCTGCGCCGCGAAGCGCAGATGGATCCGTTGCTGCTGACCGGCGCTGTCAGGGTCGCACTTGGCCAGCTCTCCGCATCGACATCCGCGCAGCTTGTGGTTCCTCCCGCTGAGCTGGACCTCTGGAAAGAAGCAATTGCGCACGCGCCAACCCTTGCTATTAGACCTTCGGTTGTTTCCGGAGAGGGAATGCGCCTGGGAGAGTGTGTAATAAAGACCGATCTGGGGACGGTGGACCTTGGGATTCGCAGGCAGCTCGGAGAGATTGAGAGCGGATTCTTTGACCGGGTTGGCGACTCCCCAGCGGCGCTCTCTGTCAAAGATTCTTCCGGGCGCGAGGCGGGGACATGACTTCTCCGGCTTCGGCGCACCTTGCGCACTACTTCGCCCGCCTTGAGCGCCGACAGCCGTGGCGCTGGCAGGGCCATGTCCTGGAGTCTCTCGGTCAGACCATCGAGTCCGCCGGCCCGGTGGCCTCGGTTGGCGAGTGCTGCCTGATCCGCGACCGTGAGCAGCAGAGCCACCTGGCGGAGGTGATCGGCTTCCGTGGCAATCACCTGCTGACCATGCCGGTTGACAGTACCGATGGCATCCGTTTCGGCGATACGGTCTCGGCTTTAGGTGTTCGACCGGAGATCGCGGTGGGTCCGGCCTTGATGGGCTGCGTT
>Ga0302283_1004598_pt1 | contig 10299 bp, 8 predicted proteins | sample III_Fen_E1_4_FD_198770 | JGI IMG/M metagenome (GOLD analysis project Ga0302283, IMG submission 198770) | Peat permafrost microbial communities from Stordalen Mire near Abisko, Sweden - III_Fen_E1_4 | ecosystem: Environmental > Terrestrial > Soil > Wetlands > Permafrost | place: Sweden: Abisko...
CCACACCCCTATCCTGCCAGAGTCGCTTTGTCGCACCCCAGCACCCCGCCAACCAGAGCCCTTCTGCGATCACGACTCAGTCGCATTGAGAACCGCTGGCGCGGGGGGCTGGTGCTTGTTAAGAAAACCAGGGTTAAGGTATGCTGGAAACAGGAGGCGGGCTTATTGAGAGCGAGGGGTGGTGGGATTCGTCGGTCGGACATGTCCGCCGTCGGTTCGCTCTGTGTGAGCCCTGGCTCCGATGATTCATAGATTTTGAGGCGGCGGCAATGGCGGGTAAGGCGGACGACGATATCGCCGATGAGGGCGACGAAGGCAGGCCGCGTAAAAAATTCAGCGGCAAGAAGTTGGTGTTGTTTATTATTCTGCCGCTGCTGCTGTTGATCCTAGCCGCCGGTGGTGTGTTTTTCAGCGGGATTCTGACTCCGAAGCCGACCGAGGCGCCGCCGGAGGAGCAAAAGCCGGAAGAGAAGGAAAGCGCGGTTCCGATCTTTTATGATGTTCCTGATATGTTGATTAATTTGAATACAACAGGACGTCGACCGACTTTTTTGAAAATTAGTATCAGTCTACAGATCTCCCGCGAAATTGATCGGGCCGAATTGGATCGGATCATGCCGCGTATTATTGACAACTTCCAGGTCTATTTGCGCGAATTACGGTTGGAAGATTTACGTGGGTCAGCCGGCATGTATCGGTTGCGCGAAGAGTTGTTGACGCGGGTGGTGGCGGCGGCGCAGCCGGTGCGGGTTAAGGACGTGCTCTTCAAGGAAATGCTGATTCAGTGAGGTCCGGCCATGGCTGCGGGGAGCGAAGACGATCGGCTGGCGGCGGAATGGGCGGCCTTGGCCGAAGAGAGCACGGGGGGGGAGTCCGCCGCTGGCGCTACGGGCTCGACTCGGGTTCTTAATCAAGACGAAATCGACAGCCTGCTTGGATTCGATCAGGAAGCCGGAGGGGATGGTGAAAACTCCGGCATTATGGCCTTGGTCAACAGTGCGCTCGTTAATTACGAGCGGCTGCCGATGCTTGAGGTCGTGTTTGATCGTTTGGTTCGTATGATGTCGACTTCTTTGCGTAATTTTACCTCTGATAACGTTGAAGTGAGTTTGGACCAGATTTCCAGCGTGCGTTTCGGTGATTATCTCAACTCGATCCCGCTACCGGCCATGCTGTCGGTTTTCAAGGCCGAGGAATGGGATAACTTTGGTTTGCTGGTGGTCGACAGCGCACTAATTTACTCAATCGTCGACGTTCTGCTGGGGGGACGGCGTGGGACTGCCGCCATGCGGATTGAAGGCCGGCCCTACACCACCATCGAGCGGAATTTGGTCGAGCGCATGGTGCATGTTGTGTTGAGCGATCTATCGGCTTCCTTTGATCCATTGTCGCCGGTGACCTTCCGGTTTGATCGGCTGGAAACCAATCCGCGTTTTGCCACCATTGCTCGCCCGGCTAACGCTGCGGTGTTGGTCAAGCTGCGGGTCGATATGGAAGATCGCGGCGGTCGCCTGGAACTGATGATCCCCTATGCTACCCTGGAGCCGGTACGCGAACTGTTGCTTCAGATGTTCATGGGTGAAAAATTTGGCCGGGATTCCATTTGGGAAACCCATTTGGCTTCGGAATTGATGGTGACCGATGTCGATCTTCTCGCCGTGCTGGACGAGATGACGCTGTCGCTTCACGAGGTGCTGGATTGGAAAGTCGGAAGCCGCATTCTATTGAATGCCAGCGCCGACGGAGTCATCGAGCTGCGGTGCGGTGAAGTGCCAATGTTCCAGGGCCGAATGGGGCGTAAGGGCGGTAACATCGCCGTTCGCATCGACAAAGAGCTGCCGAAACAGGAGATATCCCACTGATGGCTCCAACCATCGCCCTGATTCTCGATCTGCTGGTCGCTGGGCTGCTGATCGCAACCATCATCTACGCGGTCACGCTGAATCGCCGGCTGATCGAGCTTCAGGAGAGCCGCAGCGAACTGGAAGGGCTGATTCGCAGTTTCGGCGAAGCGACCGCTCGGGCCGAAGCCGGAACCAAGGCGATGAAGCGCACCGCTGCGGAAACCGGCGAGGCTTTGCAGAAGAATTTAGAGCGGGGCAAGGCTCTACGCGACGAACTGCAATTCATGATCGAAGCCGCTGACGCGCTGGCCCAACGGTTGGCAGAAGCCCCGACGGCGGCGCGTGGGCCGGTTTCGCCGATTCCCGCCCGGCGTCCGGTTACGGAATCGCCCCGTATGGATTCGTCGCGCTCGGATTCACCGCGTCCCGATCCGCCCCGTCCCGAGCCATCTCGCTTGGACACCCTTCGTTCAGATACTCTTCGGTCGGACGCTCTTCGCGCCGATCCGCCCCGTTTTGAGCCGTCGCGGGCGGAGGTGCGGCGTCCGCCAGCTCTTGATCTGGATGGCGGTGGTGATTTGCCCCGTGGTCGGGGAGCCTTGGCCCGTCTTGAGTCGTTCGTCTCGGACCCGCCCAAGGCCGAGCCACCCCGTCCCGAGCCGCCTCGCTTGGAACCGTCGCGCTCGGAACCATCCCGATCAGGGGCGCGGCCATCTTTAGATCTGGATGGCGGTGGTGATTTGCCCCGTGGTCGGGGGGCCTTGGCGCGCCTTGAGTCGTTTGTTGCCGAGTCGTCCCGAGCCGAGGGGCCCTCATTGTCCGAGCCCGATGAAGGGCGAGAGTCTCGAGGCTGGGGGCCACCGCCTCGGACTGATTCGGCTGCGAGCGAATCTCCACGCCGTTCCGGTGGCAAGCCGGATGCCGTCGAGCGAGGGGCGGTGCCTTCCGGGGTCACTTTGGCCGATGAATCGCGACCGGCGCGCCGGGAAGGAACCGAGGGATTGTCTCGGGCGGAGCGGGAGCTGTTGGAAGCAATGGAAAACCGCCGCTAGAGCAAGGCCGGCTGGCATCGGTGCGGAGCACCAGATGCAGGAGATTAGGTGGAATCGGTCATGGTTGAAAAATCTGAGGGGCAGGGGTTGGGAGGGCGGGGAGGGGCGGCACCCGGTCGGGGGGGCTCGACGCCCGGCAAGCCCGCCCATGACCCGGCGACGCGAAGCGCGCTGGCCCACAGTTTGTTCGCCCAACTCAAGGCCGCAGCGGAAGCCGAAGGCGCCGGGCCGTCGGCTTCATCCCCAGCGGCCAAGGCCGCGCCAGGGGCGGCGATGTCACCTTCTTCAGCGCCCCCGTCTCCGGTTGGATTTTCGCCCGGCATTCAATCCACCACGGTTGGTGGCATTCGGGTGGTCGGCCCTGCCGCTCAGGCACGAGTCGCGGCAGCCGCTGCCGCGCAGGGGCGGCCTGCGGGGGCTGTTCCGGTTCAGGCGTCGGCTCCGGCTTTGGCTCGGGTTCCGGCGCGGGCACCGACGTCGACGACTCCTGTTCGTCAGGCAGCGGGTGCGAAACCGTCTGCCAAGCCCCTGGTGCGACGGCGCCCCCGTTTTCGCTTACTGCCAATCACCATTTTCCTTCTGGTGCTGATGTTGGGGGTGCGGGTTGGTGACAGTTGGCGGGTCTTGACCCGAGGCGGTGGGCTGCCCGAAGTCGCGCCGCTTCAGGCGCAAACGCCGTCGCCGCCAGCCTCGCCAGGGGGGGCGGCTCCCAAAGCCAAAGAACCGGCGGCGGGAGCCGCAGGCAAAGCGCCTCCCGCCAAGGAGGATGCGGATCCGTCGGCAGCCGATGCCAATGATGCGAGTCGTCTTCCTCGGCCTGAGACCGTCGATTTGGAGTTGGTTAAACACCTGACCGATCGGCGCGAGGAGTTGGATGGGCGTGCGCGCCAGTTGGACCAACGTGAGGCCCTGATGGTCGCGGCGGAAAAGCGCCTTGATCAAAAACTCGCAGAATTAGAAGGTGTGCGTAACGAAATCCAATCGCTGTTGAAGCAGATTGACGATAAGCAGAAAGCCCAATTGGAAAGTTTGGTCCGTATCTATGAGACCATGAAACCAAAGGACGCGGCTCGGATTTTCGAAGCGCTGGAGATGCCGGTTCTTCTGGAGGTGGTCGAGCGAATGAAAGAGGCCAAGACCGCGTTGATCTTGGGAGCGATGGATCCAATCAAGGCGAAAGATCTGACGACGGCTCTGGCGGAACGGCGCCGTTTGCCGACGGTGCCTCAGTGAAGCCGGACCGAGCGGATCGCATTGCCATTCGTCACGTATTAACGATAAATCATCGCCATGGACGTCAAGTTACCGGCCCGTTGTGGTAGAGTCGGCGGCCTTGGAAGGAGCCGACCCTTTCCGGATCTCTCAGGATAGCCCGCCAGGAGTGCCATGTCGAACCTTGCGATCAACCCGAGCGCCGACAAGTCGTTTCGTCTGCGTCTCGATCAGGCCCGAGTCGAGGCGCTGACGCCGTTAAGTCTCGACGATGTGAGCGGGATCGTTCACCAGATTCTGGCGAGCCTGGGCGGCGATGTCTCAGCCAGCGACATCAAACTTTATAAAGAGCTGGAAGGGCTGGCGCGCTACATCCAGCACGCTAAGGCGGAAATTGCCGCCATCCGGCCCAATGAGATTCGGGAAAACCATATTCCCTCAGCCACCGACGAATTGGATGCGGTGGTCGGCGCCACCGAAGCCGCCACCAACACCATCATGGACGCGTGCGATGTGATTGGTGCGCTGGCTTCGGCGTTGGAGCCGGACAAAGGGGCGGTGTTGATTGATGCTGTGACTCGCGTGTTCGAAGCCTGCAACTTTCAGGACGTGACCGGCCAACGCATCACCAAGGTCGTGCGGACCTTGAAGACCATCGAGGCTCGAGTGGATGCCCTGATCGTGGCATTTGGCGAGCAGACGGCAGGGTTCGAGGCGGTGGCGACGCGGGCGAGCGCCGTAACTGCTCCGGTGGCGATGGTCGAAGCCACCACGGCCTTTGACCCTGATGTTGCTTTGCTTCACGGGCCGTCGCTGCCAGGCGCGGCGATCGATCAGGACGAGATTGATCGGTTGTTGGCGTCCTTCGATTAGGCGGCGGGTTATGCTATCCTCGCGCCATCCGGCGGTGCGGGCAGTGCGGGCGACGTCGGCGTCTGCGGTCGGCGCGCCCTCCGGGGGGGCCTCTGGGACGTCGCCTTCGGTGTCGTCGTCTTCGGCGAATGGTACGATTCTGATTTATTTGTCGCTGTTTTTGCTGCTGTTGGTGTTTTTCATCGTGTTGAACGCGCATTCGAGTCCGCGCGACTATCGAGTGCGGGCCGTGCTGGGCAGTGTCGAGCGCACATTTGCGGCCCAACCCGCCGGAGCAGACCAGACCGAGCCGACGCCCGGACGGGGGAGCGTTGCCGCCATCGCCCTGGCTGGTTTAAAGCGGCTGGGCGACCTGTTTGAAACCGACCTTGCGATTGCCAAGGTCGACCATGTGGTGGGCGGACGGCTGATGGTGGTTAGCATGCCCACGGCGGAGCTGTTTGAAGGGGAGAGTGCCTTTGTTCGCCCCGAGCGTTTGGGGTTACTCGACCGCATCGCCCGTGAGATTGGAAATCATGACGGGGTTCGGTTCGATATGGATTTTCTGATCGCCGTCGGGGAAGAACCGGCAGGCGCGGGGAGCGGCGGTGATCCGGTGGCGCGGGGGGCGGCCATGGCTCGTGCCTTGATTGTCGACCGGGCTCCGGCGGACGCGCTTTCGGTGGGAATCGAACCGGGGCAGGGCGGTACTGCACGGTTTTTGTTTTCCATCCGGTTGCCGGGAGAGCCGCGCGGCGGAACAGGAGGGCTTCGTGCGACGCCGTGAGCGGTCGCCTCGGTCCCGTTTGCCCCATTTGGGGCGCTTGCGCTTGAGGGGGCGCAGCACCGGGGGGCCACGGGTCACCGGCATGACGCGGGGCGCGGTTGCGCGGAGTATCTGGCTGATCAGTTTCACCGACCTTATTTGTTTAATGTTAGCCTTTTTCGTATTGGCCTTTTCCATGGCGGAACCGCTGCAACAGCGTTGGCAGGCGTTGGCCTCGTCTTTGGCAGCACGGCAAATCGGGGTGCGTTCGGGGGCCGTGTTCAATGTTTCGGTGTTGGACCCCCGATCGCCGATCAACCTCGACTATCTCGGGATTTTGCTGAAGGGTCAGTTTGCTGGCAATCCCGACCTTGCCGGGCTGGTGCCGGTGCGTCAGGATGATCGGGTGATCATCGGTCTTCCCGATCACCTGCTGTTTGCGGCGGACCAGGCCACATTCACCGAGAGCGGACGGGGAATCCTGTTCGTGTTGGGAGGGGTGCTGGGACGGATCGGCAATCGGATCGAGGTGGCTGGTCATGTGGACGCCGAATCGCTTCCTGTCGCGAGTGAGCGGGATCCTTGGGAATTATCTTTGGCGCGGGCGGTGGCGGTGGGGACGGCTCTCCATCAGGCCGGCTATCAGCGCCATCTGGTGGTGCGGAGTTTGACCGGGAATGGCGAACCCACGTCGATGGGACGGGCGCACTTGATCGATATTGTCGTGCGTGACCTCGAGGAGGGGAGCTGATCCATGACGCGGCACGGGCTGCGAGCGCTCCTGTTGGGCGTCGCAGCGATGACGGTGATGATGGCAACGGTGACGGCCTTGATTGTGGCGCCCGTTGCGGCTGCGGCCAGCCCGGTGCCGGTACGGGGCGCCGATCGGGGAACCTTTGCCCGCATCGTCTTTGACTGGCCAATGCCTGGGGTTAAGGTCAATATCTCGGTGGTTGGCAATCGCCTGTTGGTCAATTTCGACCAACCCGTGGAACCCGCCCTTCAACCGGCGCTGCAACGGCTGCCGGCGTGGTTTGCCTCTGCGGCGGTCGAACCTGACGGGCGGACGGTGAGTTTTGTCCTCAAGCACCCGGCCACGGTGATGGGGAATGGCCGTAACGGCAATTCGATCTTTCTGGACGTCAGCGAAGATAAATCGGCCCCCCCGCCGCCAGCCGCAGCTTCTGCACCCCCAGCCAAGCCACCCGCTCGGCCCGCTCCGCCGCCCCCAGCTTTGCCGCCTCCACCAGCGGCCCCGCCGCCGGTTCCTGCTTCTAAACCTTCACCACCAGAAACGAAGGCGCCCCCTTCTGAGGCTCCGGCCTCTGCACCAGCGCCCGCTCCAACTTCGGCCCCAGCCCCGGCTCCGGCCCCAGCGTCGGTTCCGGCTCTGGCTCCGGTTTCAAATGTCCCATTGGCTCCGGCTCCGGCGGCGGCGCCGGTTGGAGCGGTATCGTCCCAACCGATCAGTGCTCCCGCACCACCTGCGGCTCCGGCGGCCATGGACCCTTCGATCATATCGGCGCCTCCGCCTTCGGCGGCAGCGGCGGCTTCGGCCATGCTGATGTTTGATCCTGGTCAACCAGCGGCGGCCGCCATTTATATTCGGTCGAATCAGCTTTATTTGGTGTTTGATCGGCCCTTGGCGATCGGGGCAGGTTCGGTGGTCGGGGCGGCCACGGGATTAATCGGCACGGTTCAGCCGGTGCTGGCGACGGGAGGAAGCGCCTTTCGGGTGACAATTCGACCTTGGTTGCGTCCGGTCGTCGATCGTCAAGGCACAGTGTGGCGCGTGGTGTTCGTGCCCAAGGTCCAGCCCGCACGCCAAGACTTGCCGGTGGAGGCCCAGCCCGATTTCCCGTTGGGTGGGCGGGTGTTGGTTCATGCTCCAGATGCGCCATCGGTGATTGAGCTGACCGATCCCGAGATCGGTGACCGGCTGCTGGTGGTACCACTGCCGATGGCAGCCCAGGCTGTTTCAAATGCCACCCGCTTTCCCGAATTGGACTTTGTGCCGGCGCTTCAGGGCATCGTCATCCGTCCGCACGGGGACGGCGTTGCGGCCCGTTTGGTGCGAGAGGGCGTCGAAGTCACGGCGGCAGGTGGTCTGCATCTGTCGCCGGCTGCCGACATGGCGCTGGTCCGACCGGCGACGTCCGGAGCCTCCGACACCATTCTCAAGGCGCTGGGCGGCGGCAGTGATGAGGCCGCCGCTCCGGCGGCCCCCGGCAGCGATCACCGACTGTTCGATCTGTCCGCTTGGCAACATGGCAGCATCCGCGACTTTACCAAGAATCGCCAGGAATTGCTGGAAGCGGTGGCAGACGCTGTGCCCAGGGAACGGAATCGCGCCCGATTGGAATTGGCGCGCTTCTATTTCGCCCATGGCTACAATCAAGAGGCGATTGGTGTTCTGGACGTGCTGGCGGCCAACCAGCCGGATGTGCAGGGATGGCCGGAATATCGGGCCTTGCGCGGCGCGGCGCGGGTTGGGGCCGGTGCGGTCCATGATGGTATGGCGGATTTGGTTGGAACCAGCCTGGATGATAACCGGGAGGCGACCTTGTGGCGCGCAGTCGGTTCGGCCATGCTTGGCGAGAACTGGCAACGGGTTGCTCACGATTTCTATCTGGCCGACGATATTATCGCCAGTTACCCGGATCCTTATTTTCGGCGGTTATCATTGCTGGGAGTTGAAGCCCGGATTCAAACCAATGATCCGCGTGAGGCCGATCGGATCCTGAAACGACTGGTCCGTCGCGAAGGGCCAGAAATGGAGAATAAGCCATCGGTGGAATTCTATCGCGGTGAGATCATGCGCGAGAGCGATAAAATCCCGATGGCGATTAAACATCTTCAGGCAGCAGAAGGCGGTGATGATCGTTATTACAGGGCGCGTGCCGGTTTGGCACGAGTCAATCTAGAATTCTCAGAGAAGCGAATCTCTGCCGCGACGGCTGCCGATCGGTTATCCCGGCTTCGATTTGCTTGGCGCGGTGATGCGTTGGAACTGAGCATCATTCAACGTCATGGAGAGTTACAGTGGGCGGCCGGTGACTATGCCAATGGCCTTGATACTTTGCGTGAAGCCGCCAGCTATTTCCCCGACAGTCCCCAGGCCGCCGCTATTACCCAGTCCATGTCCCAGATGTTTGGCTCGCTGTACCAGGATGGCGCATCCAAGCTGTCTCCCTTGAAGGCCATCGAACTGTATGACCAGTTTCGCGAGCTGACTCCGGTCGGGACGGCGGGCGACGAGGTGATCCGACAGTTGGCGGAACGTCTGGTCGAAGTTGACTTGTTGGGTCGGGCGGCGGAGCTGCTTCAGCATCAGGTGGAATACCGCCTGACCGATCTGGAGCGGACCAAGGTTGGAACCCGCTTGGCCTCGATTCGCTTGCTGGACAGTAAGCCCGATCTGGCGTTGAAGGCGCTTGAAGCCAGCGAATTTGATCCTTTGCCACCAGACCTATTTGAAGATCGCCGGTTACTGCGCGCCCGTGCCTTGTCAGGGTTGCGCCGCAGTGCTGAGGCCTTAAAACTGTTAGAAGGTGACGCCAGCCGCCCTGCCAACATGCTGCGCGTCGATTTGGCTTGGCATGATCAGCGTTGGGATGACGCTGCGGCGGCGCTGGATATGGTCATTGGGCCGCCCCCCGCGTCGGACAGCACTATTGATAAAACCACCAGTCAATTGGTGCTCAATCGGGCCATTGCTTTGGCTTTGTCCGGTGACAGTAAGCGCCTGGAGGCTCTGCGAGCGGCTTTTGGCTCTGCCATGACCAAATCCGCAGATTCCGATGCTTTTGCCGTGTTGACCCGTCCTGAACAGGCCGGCGGCTTGATTGATCTGGCTTCGATCAAATCAAGGGTTGCTGAGGTTGATACATTCCAGAATTTCCTAAAAAATTACCATCAACGCAACCCCCCGCGCTCGTAAAGGCAAATCTATGATTCAGCCTGAAGCTGTTCGCTTTATGGGTGGCGCCGATTGTGTCCACGTTGCATGATGACTCCGTGAAGATTCGGTTAACCGACGGGACGGGGCGATGGCGGGTGATGGGCCTGGGCCGGATGGCCGTTGTCGGCGAGGATACGAGACGTCAGACACTCTCCCGAAAAGACGGTTAGGGCGGGCCGTTACCCTGGGTAGTCTGGTCTTGACCCTGGCTTTGCTCTTGGTTTCAGTGGTCGATCTGGTATCCGATTATCGGGCCGCCGTCCAAAGCGCCGAACACAATGCCCGTAATCTGGCGCGGACGTTGGCGGCTCAGACGCAGGCCGCAATCGGAACCATTGATCAGGCGTTGTTGCATGTTTTGCAGGTGGCCAAGACCCGTCCACTGGCCATAAATCAGGATAATCAGGACTTACACCAGCTATTAATTGACATTACTGATCAGGTTAGATTTTTGCGTGAAATTGATATTTTTGATGCTAACGGCAATCCAATTCAGTTATCAAGAATTTATCCGGCTGTAAAATTTAATGTGGCAGATCGAGAGTATTTTCAATTCCATCGTGATCATCCCGATGGCGGTCTTTTTATTGGTCCCCCTATTTGGGGGAAGGT
>Ga0302283_1004603_pt1 | contig 10293 bp, 8 predicted proteins | sample III_Fen_E1_4_FD_198770 | JGI IMG/M metagenome (GOLD analysis project Ga0302283, IMG submission 198770) | Peat permafrost microbial communities from Stordalen Mire near Abisko, Sweden - III_Fen_E1_4 | ecosystem: Environmental > Terrestrial > Soil > Wetlands > Permafrost | place: Sweden: Abisko...
CTGGACTTGGTTGCGACGGTTGAGGGTTAAAAGCGAAGGCCCGGCGATTGGCCGGGTCTGTTTGGTTTTGCTTACTGATTTAATTATACGGGATGGAGGGAAACTACTATGCCAACTTTTGAAAAGAATTATGTGGTTTAGTTGGTGTTGGTTAGGGGGAATTTGGGGCATCGAGGGTCTTGACACGCGGATTTGCCTGGATTATTTGGGATATAAGACTGAATGAGTCGCGGTTTGTGTTCTTGCGTAGACTGCTGGCGGAGGGAGCCGATGACTGATCCGAAGGTCGATGTGTACATTGCGAAGGCCGCGCCGTTTGCGCAGCCGGTGTTGGCGCATCTGCGCAGGATGGTTCACGAGGCCTGCCCGGAGGCGGTGGAGGCGATCAAGTGGGGGCGGCCGTTCTTCCTGCATCGGGGGACGATCTTGTGCAATATCTCCGGCTTCAAGGAGCATTGCAGCTTCGGCTTCTGGGGCGCGGAGATAGGCAGGGTGCTGCGGGAGGATGGTGTGCTGCAAGCGGGCGGGATGGGGTCGCTGGGGCGGATCGGCAGCCTCAAGGACCTGCCGCCTGAGAAGCAGATGCTGGGGTATCTGCGGCAGGCGGTTGCGTTGATCGAGAGCGGGAAGGGCGAGAACCGGTTGGTGGTGGCGCGGCGGGTGGTGAAGGCGCCCAAGCCACCGGTTGAGGCTCCGGCGGAGTTTACCGCTGCGTTGAAGAAGAACAAGGCGGCGAATGTTGCGTATGCTGCATTCAGCCCGAGCTGCAAACGCGAGTACGCGGAGTGGATCGCGGATGCGAAGCGGGCGGAGACGCGCGAGCGGCGGATTGCGCAGGCGGTGGAGTGGATCGGCGAGGGCAAGCAGAGGAACTGGAAGTACCAGGGGTGATTTGCGTACAAACCCACCCATCGCGATACGACTGCGATGGATGGGGGGCACCCACTTTTGTTGCTGGCTATGCGTGGCTGAGGCGGCGGGCGAAGTCGAGGAAGGTGAGAGCGGCGGGGGAGTAGCCACCGGGGTCGGGCTGGGTGAAGTCGCCGGTGAGGGGGTCCATCTGCTGGCGGAACTCGGTGTGGCGCATGATGGCGGCGCACCACTGCTGCATGAGGTGGGTGAGCTCGGCCTGCTTGCCGTAGTAGGACATCCAGCGCGGGGCGCGCAGGGCGGTGAGGGCCTGGCTGGCCCCGCCCCAGGAGTTGCGGGGGATGGGACGGACGAAGGCGGGGTCGTCCATGGCGATGGACGGCAGCGGGTAAGGCGCCCAGAATGCCTTGGGGTTGTGCAGTTGGCGGGTCCAGACGGCGTCGAAGATGGGTTTGTCCTTCACTGGGTCTACGACGTGCTCGCCGAGGACGCGAGTGATAACGTCTCCGCGGACTCGAACGAATTTATTTTGCGCGTCGAGGTCGTAGAAGGCGGCGTCTTCTGGCGAGTAGAGCTTGGTGAGGATGAGATGACGGATGTGTTCGGCGTCGGCGAGCCAGCGGGCGTGGTCGTCGCGCTTGCCGAGGGCGTGGGCCATGGCGGCCAGGGCGATGCGACCGCCGTAGACGGTGGAGGAGAGGTCCGGGCAGAGGCGCGGCATGGTAGGGTCGTCGGGCGACTTGCGCGCGTCGGCGTCTGGGCAGCGGTTGGGGATTCCCTTCCAGCGGGGGGAGTTGTCGTGGCCGGTGTCGTAGGTGCAGAAGCCCTCGACCAGGCCGGTCTTGCGCGTGTCGCGATACTGGCGCAGCCACGCGTCCCAGCGGCTGCATGAGGCGTAGGCGGTGGTGAGGAGTTCTTCGTCGTGGGTCATCTGAAAGAGGTCCCAGGCGGTGGCGGCGATGGGGACGACCATCTGGATCTGGCCGTAGCCTCCGGTGGTGCCGACCGAGTCGGCAAGCTTGATGGCGGCGGGGAGCTGGCCGTCGGGCTTCTGCTGGGCGAAGAAGGCCATGTGGTTGGCTCGAGCTGTGGCGAGCGGCGCCGGCGCTCCGGGCTGCGCGGCGACGAACTTCTGTAGCGTGCCGTAGACGAGGCCCTCCTGCGGGGCGCACTCCTGCCAGATGCCGGCGTAGGTGCTGCCTTCGACCAGGACGGGGTGGTCGTAACGCGGCATTGTGCGGACGTTGCCGGCGAGGACGGCGAGTGCCGCGTCCCAGGTGGCGGCCCATGCGGGATCGGCGGTGGGGAAGCGGGGACGGGGCGCGGAGGGCTCGGGAGGCTGCTGCGATTGGGCGAATGAGGCGAACGGCATGGCGGCTGCGGCTGCGGCAAGCGCGGTCTGCTTGAGGAAATCGCGACGGGGCTGGTTCTTCATCATGCGCACCAGTGTAAGACGCGGCGGATGCGGTTGGATAGCTTTCCCGTGCGCAACCGGCGAGACGCGGGATAGACTGAAACGATGAAGCGTACAGGGAGTGGAGACGAGGTTGCGGCCCGATGCGAGATCAATTCCGCTGCGTTTCGCCGCCGTCTGCTGGCCTGGTATCGCGGCAACGCGCGCAGCCTGCCGTGGCGCGAGACGAGCGACCCCTACAAGATATGGGTTGCGGAGGTGATGCTGCAGCAGACGCGTGTGGCTGCGGTGGTGGAACACTACAACGAGTTTCTGCGGCGGTTTCCCACGCTGGTGTCGCTGGCTCTGGCAACTGAGCTGGAGGTGCTGGTGGCGTGGTCGGGGCTGGGCTACTACAGCCGCGCGCGGCTGCTGCACAGGGCGGCGCAGTTCATCGTGACCGAGCGGCGCGGCAGTCTGCCGGCGAGTGCGGCGGAGCTGCGCACGCTGCCTGGGATCGGCGAGTACACGGCGGCAGCCATCGCAAGCATTGCGTTTGGGGAGAGCGTTGCGGTGGTGGATGGCAATGTGGAGCGTGTGGTGCTGCGGCTGACGGGCCGCGCCAGCGAGAACACGGCCGCTGGGCGGGGGTTCGTGCGCGTCCAGGCACAGGCTTTGCTGCCGCACGCACGCGTGCAATCCTCGCGGCGGGAGGTGCAATCCGGCAGAGGCGGTGGCGCGGGTACGGCGCAGTCTGACAATCCTGCGGGAGAGCACAATCAGGCGATGATGGAGCTGGGCGCGACGGTCTGCCTGCCGCGCGCGCCGCGCTGCAGCGAGTGTCCCGTGCGCGAGCCGTGCCGCACGCGCGGGGAGCATCGGACGATAGCGCGCGCGCCGCAGCGCAGCCTGCCCGTCGCCTGTCTGCTGGATATGCGCAAACGCGGGCCGGCCACCGAGGTGCTGCTGGAACGCAGGCCGAGGGACGCCAGTGTGATGCCCGCGATGGTCGAGCTGCCAGCGCTGCCGCTGGAGGCGGTGGAGGGACTGGAACCCGCGCTGCGAATCCGCCACGCCATTACCAATACGAACTACTACGTGCAGGTCTTCTCACCACGCCGCGGGGCAACAGCCCAGGCGCTGCGCAGTGCCATCCCTGCGGACACGCGCGAGTTGCAGTGGACGCGCACCACGCAGCTTGCAGGGCTTCCGCTTACCGGGCTTACGCGCAAGATTCTGCAACGTCTAAAGGTTATGGAGAATCCGCGCATCGCGCTTCCCGAATGAGGGACTGATTGAAAAGAGAGCGCACTTCGGCATCCATTCGATGTCGCCCAGGACAGGCTCTGAAGCCGTGCTCTTCCGATCAAACTGCACTGGCCGTGCGGAGACCTATCCATGCGGCGCTCCAGAGTCGTAGGATGGAGACAGAACCTGAGATGAAACTGCGCTGCAAACTTCGCTGCGGACCACTCCGCTGTGGCCTGACCCTGGCACTGCTGGCGGTTGTGGCAGGGCCGTGGCTGCGGGCAAACGCCGCGGAACACATTACGCTGCGCAACGGCTTCGAGTTTGACTGCGCGCGGCGCGAAGCGGCGGGCGACCGGGTGCGGCTTTATCTGAACCCAGCCGCGGGCGCTCTATTGACTGCCGTACGTGCCGGTGATGCCGGGCAGGGCGCAGCACAGGATGCGAACTACATCGAGGTTGCGGCCAGCTCCGTGCTGCGAGTGGAGCAGATTCCCGACCCTCCCGCGCCGCCTTCCTCCGCCGCGCCACCCGCTCTGCCACTGGTTTTGCTGGAACCCGCGCGGACGGTCTCCGCTCCGCTTACACCGGCTGAGATGGGCGATCTGCTGGCGCGCGCCGGTGCGCGGCACAACATCAATACGGACCTGCTGGCCAGCGTGGTGAAGGCGGAGAGCAACGGCAACACGCGCGCCGTCTCGCGGGCCGGGGCGCAGGGATTGATGCAGTTGATGCCGGGGACCGCGCTGGAGCTGGGCGTGCGCAACGCGTTCGCGCCGGAGGAGAACATCGGGGGTGGCACGGCGTATCTGGACGCGCTGCTGATGCGGTACCACAACGACATCGCGCTGGCTGTTGCGGCGTATAACGCGGGGCCGGCGGCGGTAGACCGCTACCACGGCATTCCGCCTTACGCCGAAACGCGCGCCTACGTTGCCCGTGTGATTAACGAGTTCAATCGCCGTACGCGCGCCGCGCAGGCAGCCCACGGAAGCCTGATGGCGGCCGCAAAGTAGCCGGGATGCAGCTTAGGAGAGCAGACCGATGAAGAGTCGCAAGGCGATGGTCTGGCTCGCGGTTCTCATTATTCTGGCGCTGATTGTCTTCGCCTATCGCGGGCGGATTAACTTCGACTGGGCGGTCTTCTGGATGCAGTTGCGCCATGTGAGATGGGTGCATATTGCGGCGGGCATCGCACTGATCTACGCGACCTACTGGCTGAGGGCCACGCGTTGGTCGGTTTTTTTGAGCGCGACCAAGAAGGTCTCTCCGCTGGTGCTGGTGGGGCCGCAGTTCATCGGGTTTACGGCGGTCGCGCTCTTCGGGAGGCTGGCGGATGTGATCCGGCCGGCGCTGGTGGCGCGGCGGGTGCAGCTCTCCATCAGCTCGCAGGTTGCGGTGTACACCATCGAGCGGATGTTCGACCTGGGCGCAGCAGCGCTGATCTTCTCCGGCGCTCTTCTGTTTGCGCCGCGCGACCTGCCGCACCACGAGATCTTCGTGCGCACGGGGCTTATTTCGCTGGCGGGAACGGCGTTGATCGCCGTCTTTGCGGTGGCGATCCGCGTGGCCGGGGGCGCGGTGGCGCGTGTCGCCGGAGCGACGATCGGATGGCTCTCCAAGCCGATCGGCGAGAGCGTTGCGCAGAAGATCCGCGGCTTCCGCGATGGGCTGGATGCGGTCAGCTCGGCGCAGGACTTTGTGGTTGTGTCGCTGATCTCGCTGGCCATGTGGGGGATGATCGGCTTCGCGTATGTGGAGACGCTGCACGCCTTCGCGGATACGCCGGAGCTGGCGGCGATTTCGTTCTCGCGCACCATGCTGCTGATGGGGGCGAGCATTGGCGGCTCGCTGCTGCAACTTCCCGTCATCGGCTGGTTCACGCAGATCGCCGTCACCGCGGCGGCGATGCATGAGTTCTACGGCGCGCCGATCGAGGCCGCGACTGCGTGCGGAGCGCTGCTGCTGGTTGTCACCTTTCTCTCGATCATTCCCACTGGGCTTGTGTTTGCGCGGCTCAACCACATCAGTTTGAAAAAGGCCGCGGCCGAGAGCGGCGGCGTCGAAGCTGCCTCAAACTCTGACCTCAGCGGCTAACAAGGTTGAGGAAGAAGGATTGATTGCCGCTTCTCCCGCATAAGGCCCAGGGCTAAAGCCCTCCGATCTACTGGCCTTATTCGTGGGGCTGAAGCCCCACGCTCCCTCCGAAGAGCAAGAAGTGGGGCGATTCCGCAACCTGTTAGAGCGCTTTCAGCGATAGTGAAATGTATCGCGCTGCGAGCAAAATGCGGGGATTCTTCGCTTCGCTCAGAATGACAATACATAGTTGCATTACGATAACCGTGAAAATGCTCTAAGACATGCCCTTAAGCAAAACGGGATTCTTCGCCGATTCTCGCATACACTGGTAGTACCGCTTATTTGCACCAAGAGGAACCACTTTGCCCGTCCCGGCCCGCCCGCTCAATCTCGTTCCGCACCGCCGCTACAACCCGCTTTTGTGCCAGTGGATTCTGGTGTCGCCGCAGCGCACCGACCGGCCGTGGCAGGGCGAGACGAGCAAGCCGGTGGTCAGCAAGGGGCTGGCGTACGATCCGGGGTGCTATCTGTGCCCGGGCAATGCGCGCTCCGGGGGCGTGAAGAATCCCGCTTATACGGGCGTCTTCGCCTTCGACAACGACTTTCCCGCGCTGCTCAGCGACGCGCAGCCTGAGGCGCAGCCGAACGCATCTCCGCTGCTGGTGGCCGAGCCGGAGCGAGGACGCTGTCGCGTAATCTGCTTCCATCCCAACCACTCGCTGACGCTGGCGCGCATGGATGTTCCGGCAATCTCCGCCGTGGTGGACGCGTGGGCCAGCGAGACGGCCGCGCTGGGCGAGCTGCCGTATATCAACCACGTGCAGATCTTCGAGAACCGCGGGGCGATGATGGGTTCCAGCAATCCGCATCCGCACTGCCAGATATGGGCCACCGAACACGTTCCGGACGAGCCGTTGCGCGAGCTGGCCGCGCAGCAGGAGTATGCGGACGAGCACCAGCGCTGCCTGCTCTGCGACTATGTGGCCACCGAGCTGGCCCAGGCCGAGCGCCTGGTGGCGGAGAACGATCATTTTGTTGCGGTGGTTCCATACTGGGCGACGTGGCCGTTTGAGACGCTGGTGCTTCCGCGCCGCCACCTGGGCAGCTTCACCGACTTCACGGCGGCCGAGCGCACCAGTTTCGCGGCGATTCTAAAGGCCGTGACCACGCGCTACGACAATCTGTTTCAGGTCAGCTTTCCCTACAGCCTGGGATTCCATCAGCGGCCCACGGACGGCGGGGCGCACGACTCCATGCACTTCCACGCGCATTTTTACCCTCCGCTGCTGCGCTCGGCGGAGATTCGCAAATTCATGGTCGGCTTCGAGATGTATGGCAGCCCGCAGCGCGACCTCACGCCGGAGACCGCCGCAGAACGCCTGCGCGCATTGCCGGAAAAGCACTACCTCGATTAAGTTATTGTCCGTCGTACAGTAAAGGGTCCAAAATCTTAGAATTGGTTAGGAACTGCGTTTCCAAATGATGAAGCTGAAGAAAGTGCCCATGCCCACCCACGCCGAAATCTCCGCCCTCCACCTCGCCACCTTCAATGTTCCCGGCGCGCTGTACGCCGCGCCCGGTCGCGTCAACCTGATCGGTGAGCACACCGACTACAGCGACGGATTTGTGATGCCCGCGGCGATCGACTTCGCCACGGTCGTCGCCATCTCGCCACGCACCGACGGCCGCATCGTGGCCAACTCGGTGAACTACGAGGAGCTGCTGGACAAGACCGTCCACGAATTTCTGGACGACGACTTCGCATCGCTGCGCGCCGGGCGCAAGGTCCATTGGTCCGACTATCCGGCGGGCGTTATCTGGGCTCTGCGTGAGCACGGCGTCCCTGTCGACAACGGCTTCTCGATGACGATTGCCGGCAATGTTCCGCTGAATGCGGGACTCAGCTCTTCGGCCTCGGTGGAGGTCGCTACCGCGCTCGCCGTCCTGGGCACCACCAGCCTGGACCTGCCGCCGACCAAGATCGCGCTGCTGTGCCAGCGCGCGGAGAATGCCTTCGTCGGCGCAAACTGCGGCATCATGGACCAGTTCGTCAGTTGCTGCGGCAAGCAGGACCACGCCGTCATGATCGACTGCCGCTGGCTGGAGTTCCAACTCGCGCCCATCCCGCCGACCGTGCGCATCGTCATCTGCAACAGCATGGTGCAGCACTCGGTTGCCGATGGCGTGTACAACAGCCGCCGCGCGGAGATTGAAGCTGGCACCGATATGCTGCGCAAGCACCGGCCCGAGATCATGGCGCTGCGCGATGCCACCGTGGCCGACCTGGCCAAGTGGGGCAGCGAATTGCCCCCCAACGTACTCAAGCGCTGCCGCCACGTCGTGACCGAGAACGCGCGCGTGCTGGCCGCCGCCGATGCCTTCCGCGTCTCCAACCTGACGCACTTCGGCGAGCTGATGCGCCAGGCGCACATCAGTATGCGCGACGACTTCGAGGCCTCCTGCAAAGAGGTCGATACCATGGTGGAACTGGCCGGTAAACAACCGGGCTGCTTCGGCGCGCGCATCACCGGCGGAGGATTTGGAGGCTGCACCGTCAACCTGGTCGCCACCGCCGACGTCGAGGCCTTCACCGAGGCCATGCGCGCAGGCTATCTGGCTGCCACCGGCATCACCCCGGAGATCTACACCAGCCGCGCCTCCGACGGCGCCCGCGCCATTACAGTGTAAGCTGCGCGTTGGGCGACTATCCTAGAGAGATGGGCGGGATGGAGCAGGAGACGATTGTGGCGATCTCGACGCCGGTGGGGCGGGGCGGGATCGGCGTGGTGCGGCTCTCGGGCCCGCAGGCGCGGGAGATCGTTGCGGCGCTGGTGCGTCTGCGCCATCCGCTTGCCGCTGGACACGCGCGATTCGGCGAGTTGGTGGATCTCTCCGTCGGTACAAAGACAACAGCAGATCCCTGCGGGATGACAAACAAGAGAACTGGTACAGATGAAGCGGTGCGGGAGACGGAGCCTCGCGTGCTGGACCAGGTGGTGGTGACGTTATTTGCCGCGCCGAATTCCTATACGGGCGAGGATGTGGTGGAGATTGCGGCGCACGGATCGCCGGTGCTGCTGGAGTACATCGTGCGCCAGTGTTGCGTTGGTGGCGCGCGCGTGGCCGAGCCGGGCGAGTTTACACAGCGCGCGTTTCTGGCCGGGCGCATCGACCTGACCCAGGCCGAGGCGGTCAACGACCTGATCGGATCGTCCACACTGGAGCAGGCGAGGGTTGCTGCGCGGCAGATGGGCGGGGCGCTGGCGCGGGTGGTCGCGCCGATGAAGGCGGAGCTGGTGGGGTTGATCGCGGAGATGGAGGCAGGCATCGACTTTGCCGAGGACGACATCGACGTGATGGCTGCGGAGCGCATCGCCGAGAAGATCGCCGAGGTGCGCGCGCCGCTGGTGGCGCTGGAGCGGAGCTTCGCCTACGGCCGAGTGGTGCGCGAGGGCTTCCGGATGGCAATCGTGGGGCGGCCCAACGCGGGCAAGTCGAGCCTCTTCAACCGGCTGGTCGAGAGCGAGCGCGCGATTGTGACCGCGACGCCGGGGACGACACGCGACACGGTCTCCGAGCGGGTGTCGATGGATGGCATTCCGGTGGAGCTGATCGACACCGCCGGGCTTCGGAATCGCGAGGGCATCGACGAGGCAGAGAGGTTGGGAATCGCCCGCACGAGGGAGGCGATGGCCGACGCCGACGTGGTGCTGCTGGTGGTCGATGCGACGGTTGGAATCTCGCAGGAAGACCATGCGGTGCTGGAGCGCGGCGCGTCGGGTGGGAGTGCCGTACTGGTGGCGTGGAACAAGAGCGATCTGGCGGCGGGCGATTGTTCCGATGCGGAGAGAGAAGCAGATTCCTCCGCTGCGCTGCGGAATGACAAACAAATAACGCTGCGGAATGACAAACAAATAACGCTGCGGAATGACAAACAAATAACGCTGCGGACGTCGGCGCTGACCGGGGAGGGGATTGAGGAGCTGCGCACGGCCATTGTGGAAGCGGTCGCTGGAGCCGAGGGCGGGCTGCGCGAGTCGGCGATGCTGACCAACATGCGGCAGCATCAGGCGGTGGAACAAGCACTGCGCGGGCTGGACGCGGCACAGGCGGCCGTGGCCGTGGGGATTCCGCATGAGATGCTGCTGCTGGATTTGTATGAGTCACTGCACGGCCTGGACGCGCTGACCGGAGCGACCACCAGCGAAGACGTACTGCGCCTTATCTTCTCACGCTTCTGCATCGGGAAATAATGCAGAAGCCCCGCATCCCGGATGTTGAGATGCGGGGCTTCTGAGTTGCGCGGGTTGGATGATTACAGCGCGGGCGGAGCGTCCGGCCTGCCGCTGTCGGGAGCGACGGGATAGGTCTTGCTTCCGTCGTTCAGCTCGAGTCGGAGGTAGTCCCAGACCACGCCGGTGGTGACATCGCCGGCGGGCACGGTGAAGGTTACGGAGTTCTCGCCCGGCTTCAGCAGCGACGCGTCGAACTTCTGCACATACTGGTTCCAGACGCCCTTGTCGGTGTTGTAGCGGAGAGCGTTGGTCGCGACCGGATGCAGCGTTCCCACGTCCGTGCCGTTGACGCCGATGGTCAGGCTGCCTGGGGAGGCGGGCGTGTTGCCATTGCCGCCGTCGGCCCCGGCCAGCGCGATGCGCAGGATGGCCGAGCCCTTGGCGGCTTTCGGCATGTTGAACTTAACG